>Ga0209347_1000035_pt1 | contig 351196 bp, 316 predicted proteins | sample AutmiccommuBRH23_FD_187382 | JGI IMG/M metagenome (GOLD analysis project Ga0209347, IMG submission 187382) | Deep subsurface microbial communities from Mt. Terri, Switzerland - Autotrophic microbial communities BRH/23 (SPAdes) (version 2) | ecosystem: Environmental > Aquatic > Deep subsurface...
AGGTCTCACCCTGACCGACGACAGCATATTTGACTGGAATGGCACACTCCTCGACGGCGGCGGTAGGGTCCCTGCTGATGGACAGTACCCGCTGTGGGTCGCTTCAGGTGCTTTCAGCCAATAACAGTACAGCACATATTATCAAGGGGAATGCTAAGGGGTTGTCCAGAAACGCTTTGGACAACCCCTGATCTTATCGCAGTCAGGCAATCTATCCTTCTCTACCTGCCTGCTGCGATTTATCATATTGAAAACCTGAATAAGTTCTTTCGATTATTGTGGTGCGCTCCATAGGATACGTATTCAAAATTAGATTGTCGCTCAACCCAAGGCAACGTCTAATACCATCATCACAGTGAAACCCACCATTGTACTGATCGTCGCCAGGTCTGTATTTTTAGCTAACTGAGCTTCAGGGATCAGCTCTTCAACGACCACATAAATCATTGCCCCCGCGGCAAATGCCAGCGCGTAGGGCAGAATTGGCTGCACCAGCACCACAGCCAGCGCTCCGACTACACCCGCAATCGGTTCGACCATCCCGGACATCTGTCCATACCAAAAGCTTTTAGCAGGGGTGAGCTTTTCTCGTCGCAGTGGCATGGAGACCGCTAACCCCTCTGGAAAATTCTGAATCCCAATACCTAGCGCCAACGCCATAGCACCCGCTACAGAAGCAGATGGATAGCCAGCCGCAACCGCCCCAAATGCTACCCCAACCGCCAGACCCTCCGGGATATTGTGCATGGTGATTGCCAGCACCAGCAGCAGGCTGCGGTGCCAGCTGGTCTTAATGCCCTCCGCACTCTCAGTCGGGAAACCCAGATGTAAATGCGGCACCAGACGATCCACAACCAATAAGACCAGACCACCCATGAGAAATCCCACAGAAGCTGGAATCCATCCAGAAACACCGTTTGCTTCTGCAATCTCGATAGCTGGGGCAAGAAGCGACCAGAAACTGGCTGCAATCATCACTCCTGCCGCAAAACCCAGCATACCGTCCAGGACTTTACGGTTGAAATCACGAAAAAGAAACACCATCGCAGCGCCAAGCGCGGTGAGGAACCAGGTGAAACAGGTGGCTAATAAAGCCTGAATGACAGGTTGTTGCTCAAGAAACCAGGCCATCATAAAAGTCGCCTCCTTTCCATAGATGCATCTGAATAATAACGATTTGTCTTAAACAAAACATGCACAGTAAAGAAATATGATTTTACAAACCCCTCACATAAGAATTGCCTTCCAGCAGGATCCACAGCTAGCGTACAGCTTGTAGAATCAACAGGGCTGCCATTCCCGCCGCGATGGTTAATAAAGTGTTGCGCGTTCGCCAGGCAACCAGAATAGCCGCCAGACCCGCCAGCAGGCGATTATTATCCAGGCTTAAATCCAACCTGCCATCCATGAAAAGTAGTTCAGGAAATATTATCGCGCTGAGCACTGCCGGGGGCACCAGGCTCAAACTGTGACGCAGCCATTCTGGGAACTCGATCTTTCCCATCAACAAAATGAAAGACAGACGCATGGCGTACGTCAATAAACCTCCCACCAGGATGATCAACCAGATATTCATCTCAGGCGTTTGCTCCACATACCAGCCGCAATACCCACCAGGGAAGCCAGCACCAGACCCAGCTTGTAAGGCAGCGAGTAAGCCAATACAGCCGTTATGCCCGCTGTTATTGCAGCCACTAAACCCGGACGGTCGCGAATGGCAGGCATTACAAGCGCTATAAAAGTCAAAGCAATGGTGAAGTCCAGTGACCATTCCGGTGGTATCACTGCACCCACCAGGATGCCGGCTGCCGTACTGATCTGCCAGGCTGACCAAAGGGTTAGCCCGGCGCCCAGTAAAACCATATGGCGGTGTGGGGCATCTTTATGCTGGGTATAGTGAATAATCGTCACCGCGTAAGCTTCATCCGTTAGCAAATAGGCCAGAAGCAGCTTCCAGCGCACCGGCAACAGCGTCAGGTAGGGCGCAATCGAAGCAGAATAAAGCACATGTCGCAGGTTTAGTAGAAAAATCGTCAAGATGACAATGAAACCCGGGACGGCTGTACGCACTAATTCGACGGTGATGATCTGCGCTGAACCGGCAAACAACAAGCTGGACATGGCCTGAGCGGCAACCGGGGTTATACCCGCTTCTAAGGCCAATACACCATAGATCATACCAAAAGGGACCACGCCCAACAGCAATGGCAACTCAATACGTACCCCGGTCCAAAACTGGCGGGCAGCGGAGTTCGAAAACGGCGATCTGGTCGTCTGAGTAACTTCAGGCATGCGGTCCAGGTGAGGGTGCATTCAGGTGATCTGAAAACCCAATAGGCCAAAGAATATCATATAAAGATGGGCTTTACCACTCCGATTTTCAAGCATTCAGGAGTTACGCTGTTCAGGAAACAAAGGTGTAATAAGTCCTAGCATTTATACGCTCAGGCGGCGCAGGCTGCTCAGGCAAGGTAAAATAAGCCTGTGAAAAGCATAGCCATTATCACTTTGAACTGGAATCGCCCAGCTGACACAATAGCGTTTTTAGATTCCGCCTTTCAGCAGACGCTGAAGGATATCCATTTAATCGTGGTTGACAATGGTTCAACAGATCAGTCTGTTGAACAGATCAGAGCTCACTTTCCACAGGTTGAGATCCTGGTCAATCCAGAAAATCTTGGGTTTGCTAAAGGGATGAACACAGGCATCCGCTATGCTTTAGAACAAGGCATGGAATACATTTTTATTGCCAATAACGACACATTATTAGCGCCAGATATGTTGGAGCGCCTGGTCAAACAAGCTCAAACAGGCCAGGCCAGGGTCATCGCTCCGGTAATTTTTTATGCCAGCGATCCAAAATGCATTTGGTCTGCCGGCGCAGGTCGCAACCACCTGACGCTAGAGGTTAGCAATGATCAGCGTGGTGAAACTATCGCAAATCTGAAAAATAATCCTTATGAGGTTGAATTAATCACTGCCTGTGGAATGCTGGTACATCATTCCTGTTTCGAGACCGTAGGGTTATTTGACGAGCGCTTTTTTATGTATTATGAGGATTCCGATTTCAGCCTGCGTGTACGCAAGGCAGGTCTCCATATACTGGTCGATCCACAGGCGCAAATGTGGCACAAAGTGGCAACCAGCAGCGGCGGCAGCGACTCCCCCAGCGAGCGCTATTGGATGGCGCGCAGCAGCCTGATATACTTTCGCAAACATGCCCGCCCATTCCAATGGTTGATCATTGGTCCGTTTCGTCTGGGCAGCGCCTTGAAAACAACCTCACGCTTGCTGTTAAGTGGGAATGTTGCTGCTGTTCGAGCGTACTGGCGAGGGTTACGGGACGGGTTGCTCAACTGATCTACTGCTAAATACACAAGCACGTAATCACGGTTTGTTTCTCGAGACCGCCAAGATAGAATTCCAGTCAATTAAGGAGTCTTAACCCCTTCATGCTATTCTATTGCCCAGACGGGTGCTAGAATCACAACATCAGCCTGACCCAACCACATCATGATCCTTCACAACCGGCTTTCTTTCACTCGTGCACAACACCTGGTTTGGCCGTGTTCGATAGGAGTACCCAGCTTATGAAGAATAAAATCATTCTCTATATCGTAGCTGCCGTCCTGATGCTTGCAGCAGGCAGCCTGGCCTGCATCCTTACAAGCCGTGTTTTCAACAGTGTTAATTCTTCCCGACGGTCACAACCAACATTGGAGATTGCAGCAAGCGCACCTACTCAGGTGCTGACCCAACAACCTGAGAAATTGCCTACCGCGCAGCCAGACATCCAACCCACAACTACTGAAGCAGCTATTGAGCCAATAGAGACCAGCTCCTTAGATTTAGGTCCCTGTGATGAAGAGGTGTGTATTCGTGACGGTGCATTTGTTCTGCTGCGCCCATTGGGCGAAAATGGAAGGGTCACCGTAGACCCATCCTACCGCTATGGCGAGTTTCACAAATATCGCCAGTACCCAAACCTGGGAGTTGAATTTCTTAATTCCACGGGCACACCTGTCGTTTCCGCAGCACAGGGCACAGTTCTGGTAGCTGGCAATGACAGCCAGACCGTATATGAACGTAGAACAAATCAATACGGAAATTTGATCATCCTGGAGCATAGCATTGCTGGCTTTGACCAGCCCGTTTACACCTTATACGCCCATCTGTCTGAGATATTGGTAGAGACAGGCGACACAGTCGGCGCTGGGCAGGAGATCGGGCGCGTAGGATCCAGTGGAAATGTCAGTGGCAGTGTCCTGCACTTCGAGGTGCGGGTTGGTGAAAACACCTATCAAGCAGTTCGCAATCCCGAGCTTTGGATGACAGCCGGTCATGATGAAAATGGACAGGCACTCGGTGCACTTGCGGGGCGGATAAGCGACAGGCAGGGAAATATTCTTGATATCCGGAATATCGTCCTTGAGCGTCTGGATTCGTCTGGGCAAGCGGTTGTCGGGCGTACCTATCTCCGCACCTACGGAGGTGAAAGCCTGTGGGGTAATTCGCCCTGGGAAGAAAGCTTTGGCATGGGTGATTTGATCCCCGGAAGTTACAAGCTCTCATTTTTGCAAAATGGATATCAGAGCCGGCTGGTTGAGGTTGATGCTGGCAAGATCACCCTGGTCGATATCATCCAGTAATGATCGTCCGCAGAAAGGGTGAATGTGAACATCCCCACAAACATCCAGAGCGGTTTCGCACAAACACGAAACCGCTCTGGATGTGGGTTTGCTCCATGAGATCAGAGAGCGTCAGGCCTCTCGCGTTTACTCCAGGCTTTCGGCGATAGCAACCCACACATCCCTGGGGTATTCATTAAATCCGCTGACCGTATACTTAATCCCATCTTCAAACCAGATCACACTGGCTCCACCGTCCCCGCCGTCTTCGATCTCTCGCCACCCGTTGCTATCCCAGTAACCCTGCGAGATTAACGCTGGTTGACCATGGATTGTCACAGAATCATAAATCTCTGGATGAGCATTCAAAACCATCTCTAATGTGTCTTGACTGCCAGAGGTTTGGGTAATACTAATCACATTGTTCCCGTCCGAGTAAAAGATCGTCACTGTCTGTACAGGTCCATCAGCCTCGATACGGATGTGATCGAAAGCTTTTCCTGCCGGTAGCCGGGTGGGCAGCTTAAGATCAATTTCCACCAGGCCTTCAGCGTCCTCGACCGATGTCAGGAACTCCGGGTCGAGCTGGTCGTCCACAACGGTGGGAACGCCGGTCATGCTTTCAGCCACTCTCACCATTTCCTGACGGGTAAGCCAATTACGTGAAACGAATAGACCGTCCGCTCGGGCAAGGATCGAGAAATTCATCCCATCCATTTGAACCTGTAACACCTTGCTTTGGAGCGAGCCTTCACAGAGTTGAGCATACATCCCGCTGTGCGTATAAAGGCCTTTGCCACCTAGCGCTCCGCCCACGGTGATATTTTCCTGGAGGAGGTAGCGGCTCGACCCCGCAGGAGCGGGAAATAACTCATCCAGGTCCGGTAGGGGAGCTTGAGCGCTCTGGGCGATGCTGAGAGAAGGCCCCATATCTTCTGGATCTTCTGGATGTCGATATTCCAGGCAGATGATCTGCGCTTCGGATAAATACCGAGCTCTATCGAACTGATAACCTTCGGGCAGCCAGGCAGGTTGAAGGACAGAGAAGCCAGCCGATTCTTCTACCTCTGCCAGGCTGGGCGAGCTTTCGGGTATCTGCTGCTCGATTGGCGTGTCGGCGCGGTCGGTCAATACCGCAGCTAACTGCGCCATCTCTGCTTTATCCAACCAGGCCAGCTCCACCACCTGCATGGAGAAGCGGATATCTCCTTCTTCCCAGAGCAAAGTCTGAATATTGGAATCGGGGTCCCAGGTTGCGATCTTGTCCCCTCCAAAGTGTACGTAGGCTCCCCTGACATATTCGCCAACCGTGTCGCCGATCTGAACCGGCTCAACTCGGGCGCTTTCTCCTACCTCTGCCCCTGCTTTTTCAGTATCTGTCAGCGGGCCCTGGAATAGATGGATCGCGCCGTAAGGGTCGTCTTGCCGGTAGATGAGCGTTACCCCTGCCGTTCCGCCCGTGGCTCCCACAAAGGCCAACCCTTCAGGAATATCTGCAATTCCTTTTACTGGAAAGCTGACCATTTCCTGAATCTCGCCCAGAGAACACTTCGGAGTTGGAAAATCACCGCAGGTAGCGTAGAAGTCAGGGCGCCAGGCTGGGGTGGGCGTAAGGGTAGGCTGCTGGTGACCTGGTGTTACTTCCACCAGGTTCACAGCCATAGGTGTGGGCAGTGTACGTTCATTACTGGCGCGGGTGAAGAAAAGTAGGGCGTTTTGGGCCCAGGCACGCGCCTGGGGTGAAACGAGAAATACTACGGCGGCTGCCAGGAGGATCAACGATATGACCCATGCCAGGCGCATCTGCTTGTTCTTAGCCAGGGTTGTGTTCATGAAGGGTTTCCTTTTTCGCGAAGTAAGTTTGCTTGCTCTCAGTCGGCCCTGGATGGTAGCCCAAAGATCGATTTCACCGGGAGGAGCAGCTTCTTCCGCCAGGTGGATCAACATTGCATGGAGAGTAGTGTGTTTCTTATTCATTAGCTCATTCTTGTCTTTCATCATCCGTTTCGTGCCCATCCACCTGCCAGAAAGGACGCAGGATTTCTCTCAACCGGTTCCGCGACGCTCTCAGCCACCAGTGTATGGTGGTTCCCGGGCGGTCGAGTTCGCGGGTTATTTCTTTCTCGTTCATCTCCAGGAAATGGCGCAGGATGATCACCGCGCGCTGTTCGGGCGTAAGCTGTCCTAATGCTTTCCAGACAATCCGGCGCGTTTCTCGCGTTTCAGCGATTTCATCCGGGCCCGGTTCGGGATCCAGAAGCCAGCGCGTTACCGATGACATCTCTTCATCTTTATCACCATCCAACGGAACCAGGCGCTTTTGCCGCTCAGCCGCCTTGATCGAGGCATGGACTACACTTCTCAGAAACCATGGTCCAAAAGACCGGCCTTCATCGAACTGGGCGATCTTTTCCGCTGCACGGAGGTATGCATCCTGAACGATATCCTCTGCCAGCTTCATATCCCGCACGATCAAATAGGCTGTATAAATGGCCTGCACCTGGTAGCGCTTTACCAACACTTCCATTCCATCCAGGTCGCCTTGCTTCAATCGAGCAATTGCCAGTTTTTCTTCCAGGCTTGGTAAGTTCACTGTCACAAAGAGGTCCTCTATATATACTATCCTTTCAAACAAGAAATCAGGAGTAAAAATTGTCCAGCTTTGAATTCTGGTAGCATTGATGAACGAAGCCGGACGCCCTGATCCAACTGGCAGTCTATCGTGGGAAGAACTTGCCAGCGTACCTATGGCGGAAAAAGCCTGTCAGGGCAGGCGTCCTGGGGAGAAAGCTTCGGGTTGGGCGATTTGATCCCCGGAACTTACAATCTCCCATTTTTACTGAATGGCTAACAACAGCGCCTGGTTGAAATCCAACCTGGCAAATCGGCCTTGCTTATCACCATCCCATTCAGAATTTCCAAAAAAACGCACCTCGCAGGTTTATAGATTGGCTGCGAGGCGTGTTATCTCTTCATAGCTGTTTACTGGATCGGCTGATCTCTTAACTGCTTTTCCCCGCCCTGATTGCTGCCAATTCCTGGCTCAGGAATTCTTCGAGTACTGTATCAGAGGAATAATAAGCCTGAGCTGATGCTATCCCACTCAGAGTAGATGATATAACCGCTCCATTCCTGGCAACCACCAAGATCGGAACACCCCTAGCAAACGCATATCCCGCTTCAATACCCAGGCCTACCCCACGCACAGAGCTTTCTACTACCAGCACATCGCTTTCGGCGATTTCTTTGAAAGTTATTTCCATTAATGTTTTAGGGCTAAATGTTTTCTCACCCCAGGCCTCATGATCGCGCACAATACAAACCGTCTGGAAACCGGACTTAGCCATGATCGAGGACAATCGTTCGATATCGCTTCGGTTTCTGTTATCTTGAAAATGTTTTATGGATATGAAGGCTTTCATTGTATCCATCATACTAAACCAGCCTACGCCCTACCCCATATCCCGCCCAGGCAGCCAGGCTGGAAAGTACAACCCCCCACAGCATATTCACAATCGTCACTGTCAAAGGCCAATCCTTCAGGGTCGCCAGATTAGTTAAATCATAGGTAGCATAGGTCAGCAAGCCGAACAAAGCGCCATGCAGCAGTGCCTTGCTCAGTGATCCGGCCTGCAAACCAGGTAGTACGGCAAAATACAAGAGGCCGGCCACAAATATTAGATAAAACACAAAGGCTGCTGCCCAGTTCGGTGAAGGGCTCAGCAGAAATCCGATCTGCGCGCGATAAAAACCGCGCGCGATCAACCCCAGCCAGAGCATATCAATGGCCAGAAATGCAGTCAAGGTGGCTAAATATAGTTTGACATAAAATGAAAGCGACATTTTTCCTCCATTGGCAAATTACATGGTCAAATATATCGATCTCTGGTCTATTATCCAAACGTGTTGCTCAACATCGCCATCACTTATAAACGGTACTCGAGCTGGGTCAAAGCTGCAGTTTTCAGCCAGTCGGGGCGACATCCAGATATCTGGTTCGCCATTATTATATTGTTGATTTAAGTACTCCAGTGTATCCGCCATATAAATCCCGGCGCCGCCTCCCGAATCACCACTGCGAACAGTGTTGATCCAAATCAGCGATTCAGGATTCTGGCACAATTTCTCTCGAGCCGGAGGCCGTAGCGATTTGGCGCCCTCCCAGCGTTGTATAATAAGCCATGCTCTCGTTGGATGATCTGAGCGCTGCGATAGGTTTTTTTTACTGACGCACACGGACTACCCAGGAGCATGATGTAGATGGAGGCCAATGGTGTTGAGTAACGCAGAGAAAAGACTGATCGAATTATTAAAAGATGTCAAAGATGGTACTTTAGCTGTGGAAGAAGCTCTGGATAAGCTGCGTATTCTCCCTTATGAAGATCTGGGCTTTGCTCGGTTGGATCATCACCGTTCCTTGCGCATGGGTTTCCCGGAAGTGGTATTTGCCCAGGGGAAGACACCCGAGCAGGTTGCGGATATCATGGCACACCTTGCAGAGCAAAACGACCGGGTTCTGGCAACACGCGCATCAGCGGATATCTATCAGGCAGTGCGCGAACGCCTTCCCGATGCACTTTACCATGCCATAGGGAGGCTGATCGTAATCAACCGCTCGCCCAACCAGGAAGGCCTGCCGGGGATTGTCATCGCCAGCGCCGGCACGGCGGATATGCCCGTAGCCGAAGAAGCGGCGATTACTGCTGAGCTGATGGGCAATCGCGTAGAGCGGTTGTATGATGTGGGTGTTGCGGGGCTGCATCGCCTGCTTGATAAGGCTGATACGCTCAGGCGGGCGCGGGTGATTATCGTTGTTGCCGGTATGGAAGGCGCCCTTGCCAGTGTCGTGGCCGGGCTGGTTGCCGTACCGGTGGTCGCAGTGCCCACCAGTGTGGGCTATGGCGCCAGTTTCGGTGGTCTGGCTCCGCTGCTGACCATGTTAAATAGCTGTGCCCCTGGAGTAGGCGTGGTGAACATTGACAATGGCTATGGCGCAGGGCATTTGGCCAGCCTGATCAACCGCATACACACTCCAGGCAATCTTGATCGAGAAGGACAACCAGCAAGTGCTTCCGTCAAGGAAGGCGACTCATAAACGATCAATCATTGTTTATCTCTGATAAACCCCTGGCGGAGAAATTCACTCGTTTACAGGAAATTCTGCGCCAGATGGGTTCTGTCATCATCGGTTTCTCAGGCGGTGTGGATAGCAGCCTGGTTGCCTGGGTTGCTCATGCTATTTTGGGCGAACGCATGCTGGCAGTAACTGTGCGATCACCCGTTGAGTCACCAGACGAGACACAGCTTGCCATCGATCTGGCGCGCCTGGGAGGTTTTCGCCACCAGATCATTGATATGGACGACCTGGCGGACCCGATTTTTGCCGCCAATCCACCCGACCGCTGTTTTCACTGCAAACTCAGGCGCTTTGGCGCATTAAAGACCCTGGCACAGGATCAAGGCCTGACCTGGCTGGCAGATGGCACCAACGCGGACGATGCAAGTGATTACCGGCCTGGTCTGCGTGCCCTGCAAGAAATCGGTGTCCGCAGCCCCCTGGCAGAAGCCGGATTGACCAAAGCGGATATCCGTGCCCTGGCGAAGGCTTTGGGCCTGCCCAACTGGAACAAGCCAGCCGCGCCCTGCCTGGCGACACGATTTCCCTATAATACCCGCCTGACTCATCCAGAGATTGAACGCGTTGGCAAGGCAGAGCATTACCTGCACGAATCAGGCTTTCCCGGCGTGCGGGTACGGGTTCACGGGGATCTGGCGCGCATCGAAGCCTCACCTGAAGATTTCGGCGCTCTGCTGGCGATGCGAGAGCAAATTGCCAGCCATCTGAACCAGCTAGGCTACGCGTATATCGCCCTCGATTTACTCGGTTACCGCCTGGGAAGTATGAACGAGACGCTGAGAGATAATATGAACGCCTCAGCCAGGATAAACAATCCCCCAGAACTGGGGGAGTCAGATCACAGATGAGATCGACACGCATTTACTCCCCCAAAATTGGCGCAACATAATTATAAGACGACCCTAATTCCCGATTAGTCGCGGTCGGTACTGCAGCGCCTCGGCCAGATGTTGTGGCTGAATGCCCTCGCTGCCTGCCAGATCGGCGATCGTGCGCGCCAGCTTGAGCACCCGGTGATACGCCCGCGCCGAAAGCTGTAGCTGGCGCATGGCGCTGCGAATCAAGGCGCTGCCGGTTTCATCCAGCGCGCAGAACTGGCGCACTTCTGCCGGACGCATATCGGCATTACAGGTGATATCACTGCCTTCAAAGCGCAACCGCTGCTGCTCGCGAGCTGCTTCCACGCGCGCCTGGATCACCGCGCTGGGCTCACCCAGGCGCTGGTCGCTTAATTTCTCGTAATCGACGCGCGGCACTTCTATATGGATGTCTATCCGGTCCAACAATGGACCTGAGATGCGCTTCTGGTACTTTGTGATCGTCCCAGGGGCGCAGCTACACGGTTTGACGGGATCCCCGTAATAGCCACATGGGCAAGGATTCATTGCAGCCACCAGCTGAAAATTGGCCGGGAAGGAAAGCGAGCCTTGCGCCCGGCTGATCGTCACCAACTTATCTTCCATCGGCTGGCGCATCACCTCCAGCACCCGCGGCCCAAACTCGGGCAGCTCGTCCAGAAACAATACCCCACGGTGCGCCAGGCTGATCTCACCCGGGCGTGGCCAGTTACCACCACCTACCAGCCCGGCGTGCGAGATGGTGTGGTGCGGGGCGCGGAATGGGCGTGTGCGGATCAAAGGCACATCTGCTGGCAGCTGGTCCGCCACGGAATAAATGCGCGTCACATCCAGCGCCTCCTCCAGGCTGATGCGCGGCAGGATGCCCGGCAGGGCACGCGCCATGAGGGTCTTCCCCGAACCCGGCGGGCCAGACATAATTACGTTATGACTGCCAGCCGCCGCTACTTCAAGGGCACGCTTCACATGCTCCTGACCCTTTATCTCCTGAAAATCAGTCGATGTAGCATCAATTTCTGCTTCTGGGCTGGTGGGTGGGTGCGGTGGGATCAGGGTTTGGCCGGACAGATGAAAATACAGGGCTTCCAGAGAACCGACCGGGATCACTTCCAGGTCGGGCACCAGGGCTGCTTCAGGCGCATCACATTCAGGGACAAAAATTTGTTGAAATCCAGCCTGGCGCGCCATCGCTGCCATCGGCAGCACGCCCCGCGTGTGGCGCACTTTACCATCCAGAGATAGCTCCCCAATCACCAACGCCCCTGTGACGGCTTGTTGAGGAACGAGGTGGCTCATGATCAGCACGCCCAGAGCGATAGGAAGATCATAGGCCGGGCCTTCTTTGCGCACCGAGGCAGGCGCCAGATTGACCACAATGGGTTTGCGCGGGTAAGGCAGGTTAGCATTCTTAATCGCCGCATGGACCCGCTCGCGGCTTTCCTGGACTGCGGTATCGGGCAGCCCAACAATCACCATCTTCGGCAGCCCCTGGCCGATATCCACCTCGACCTCGACGATGACCCCCTCTAATCCGATAACAGCGCATGAGTAGACGCGGGAATGCATGGTTTTAGTTTAGATAGAGTGCTGCAAATTGTCAATGCCCGGCAGCGATTTGAGACCAGACAGTTCTGTAATGCCCCGCTGTGCAATTATTTGAGCAAATCTTTGCGCACGTATAGCTTCAACTGGTCTTCTCTCTCCAGGACGGGAAAATAATCCTCCTGAAGGTAAGCTTCAACTTCTTTAAATTCAAAACGTCCTAGTAGGACCTGCTCTGGCTCATATTCCTGGATTGTTGCCAGTATGTCTGCTTCGCTCAAATCGCCAGCCGCCAAGCGCTTCCAGGAGATCACTGCTAAATCCGGTGGAACCATCAGACCAGCCCGGAAGGCATACATCGGAAGATCAGTTACCATCCAGTTTGTTTGTGGAGCATACTGGTTGATACGGCGCATCACCCGATCCTCATAGGCAGCCCGCGGGGCACTGGAGATACTGCTTTTTTCCTGGAATAACTCGATAACCACTGGTAAGCGTACAATCAACACCAGCAATGTCAATCCAAGCGCCAGAACGGATAATCCACTGGTCAGGTTTACCTGCCACACGCTTTTCCAAAGCCTCACCAACCAGCCTATCCCTTCTGCTGCCGCGCCACCTGCCAGCAGTGCAGCCGGGATCGTGATCAGCAACTGATGGTGTGACCAGACCGGCTGATAGAATGAGAGTATCGCACAGGCTGAGACCATCCACATAATCGGATAAAGCATCCATATCCGCCGCTGGCGGAAAGCCATTACAACCCCAAGCACAGCCAGCAGCAAAATCGGCCAGGCATCCTGTAAATAAAACCAGATAGAATACAACTGCTCATTGGGTGGGTAGCTGGTAGATTTTGCCGCAGCTATATGTGGCTGGATGAGTTGGCTCATATTCTTCGGGCCTACCAGGACCAGGCTCACCACTGCAACACTGGCAGCAATTCCTATCCCCCATACCAGGACCGGGCGCAAGAATTTCTTTATGCCATGAAAATTGGCAGTGTGAAAATACTCCAGACCCAGGAGTACCCCAACAAAAATTGGAATTAGAAATGCAGTGAAAGCCTTGGTGAGCAGTGAAAGACCTATGACAACCCCGGAGAGTAAAAGGACAGTCCAGGAGCGGCTCCGGTGCCAATAAATCAATCCCAACATCGAAACGCAGGCCAGCGCCAGGGCTGGCTGTCCAGTCAAGGCCGCTGCACTGAGCAAAGGAAATGTTGGCAACAACACCATCAGCATAGCAGAAGCCAGAGCAGCCCAATTACCCCAGGTCAAACGCATCATCTGTATCACTGCCCAGACCATCAGGCAGGTAAAACACAGCGTCAGCAGCCGGGCGATGAAGACCTCTGGCCGATGGATCTGAAATAACAGCGCCAACAGATGCGTATGCAAAGGCGGTTGTTCGCTCCACACCTGGCTGAACAAAGGGTAACCTTTGGACACCAGTAGAGCCTTTATCAATTCAACACCTTCATCTGAATAAATCCAGAACATATCCCAGTAAGGGAAATAGAGCAGCATGCCTGCAAAGTAGATCAGGGGAGGCAGCGTATGCCATGCAAATTCCTGCCAGAATAACCAGGGCCGCTTGACTGCTGGAGAGAACGATTCAGATGTAAATGGTGTTTGTTTCATTGTGCACGAACTTACTTACTCAGTAGGACATGCCCTTTCCGTTATATATCGCTTTCGCTAAGTTTAGGGGTATCCTGCCTGGCTGTCAATGAGGACGTCAAGAACACTTCCTCGTAGTAGGAGAGCCCTCCGGTGTGGTAAGATAAATTCAATCGATTTTCCCCACCTGGGCATAGAAAAACACAGGCTCGCATGGACATAAATTACGAAACCTACCAGTCTCCTTACACCTGGCGCTACGGCAGCCCGGAAATGCGCCAGATCTGGAGTGAGAACCAAAAACGGCGCGTCTGGCGCCAGATATGGGTTATTCTGGCCGAAGTGCAGGCTGAGTTCGGGCTGCTGAGCTCGGATCAGGTAGCCGACTTACGTCGAGCAGAGCATCAAGTCGACATACCCAGAGCACTGGAAATCGAAGCGGAAATCCAGCACGACCTGATGGCTGAACTTCACACCTTCGCTGAGCAAGCGCCTCTGGGAGGCAGCCGCCTGCACCTGGGAGCCACATCAACGGATATTGAAGATAACGCGGATGTGCTGCGCATGGGTCAGGCGTTGGATTTGCTCCTGGTAAGCTTGCGCATGCTTTTGCTGGGCTTTGTTGAACGGATTGAAACCTGGGCTGAGCTGCCAGTGATGGGTTTCACCCACTTACAGCCTGCTGAGCCGACAACGCTGGGCTATCGCATGGCCGGTTATGCCCAGGATTTATGGGAAGATTACCAGGCAATTGCTCAGCAACGCGCCAGCTTGCGGGGGAAAGGTTTTAAAGGAGCTGTAGGCACCTCTGCTTCCTACGCCGAGCTCTTAGGCGTCGATCAACTACGGCTCTTCGAGCAGCGTCTCTCAGAGAGGTTGAGCCTGCCCTTCTATCCTGTCACCACTCAGGTCTACCCCCGTCAGCAGGATTATCACGTGCTGTGTGCTCTGGCCGGACTGGGTGGCTCACTCTACAAATTCGCCTTCGACCTGCGCCTCCTGCAATCGCCAACCTTTGGCGAGATGCGCGAGCATTTCGGTGCCAAACAGGTCGGATCATCGGCCATGCCCTTCAAACGCAATCCGATCAGCGCCGAAAAAATCGATTCACTGGGCCGTTATCTGGCTCAGCAGCCGCGTCTGGCCTGGGATAACGCCGCCCATTCCCTGCTGGAACGCACCCTTGACGACTCTGCTAACCGGCGCACGCTGCTGCCCGAAGCCTGCCTGGCCGCCGATGAAATGCTGCGCACAGCCCATAAGATATTGTACGGTCTGGAGCTGGACGAAGCCGGCATACAGCACAACCTGGCTGCATATGGACCTTTCGCAGCTGTTGAGCGGGTGTTAATGGCCTTCAGTAAAGCCGGCGGTGATCGCCAGGCTGCCCATGAGCGCCTGCGCAAACACGCTATGGCAGCCTGGGATGCAGTCCAGGCCGGGCAGACCAATCCTTTGGGGGATCTGGTTGCCGGCGATGAATTTCTGCTGAGCAAGTTGAATGCGAAACAATTGAGCGCTCTAATGGATGCCAGCCACTACCTCGGCGATGCACCCCTGCGCGCGCGCAACCTGGCCGCTTCCCTGCGTGCCGGGCTACAGGCGACTGCTTAATATCGCCTATCTTATTCACACTGCCGGGACAGGAATGATCTCACTGCGTTCCGGCCCCACCGAAACCATGCTGACCGGTACACCTGCCAGAGCCTCTACACGCCGGATATAAGCCTGGGCAAGTTCCGGCAGATCGCCAAAACTGCGCGCCAATATTGTGGATTGCATCCAACCTGGCAGGGTGGTATAAACCGGCTCGCAGCGCTCCAACCAGCGCGCATCCCCCTGCCAGTAATGGGCAAGCGCCTCTCCAGCTTCCGGATGGCGATAACCGACACCAATTTTTAATTCTTCAAAGCTGTCCAGCACATCCAGCTTGGTCAAAACCAGCTCCGTGAAGCCATTGAGTTGGGCTGTAAAACGCAGCAAATCCACGTCCAGCCAGCCACAGCGCCTGGACCGTCCGGTCACCGTCCCATATTCTTGCCCTCTCTGCAGCATCACGTCACCCGCACCGCTCGTCAGCTCGGTCGGGAAAGGCCCGCTGCCGACACGCGTCAGGTAGGCTTTAGCCACCCCGATCACCCGATCAATCCAGCGCGGGGCGATGCCCAACCCGGCTGTCGCGCCACCCACCAGGGTCGTGGAAGCCGTGCTGAAAGGATAAGTTCCCCAATCTGTATCCAACAATGCCGCCTGAGCGCCTTCCAAAACCACAAGCTTCCCGGCCTGTAAGACCTCTTGCAGCATTCCAAATGGCTCTCGCACCACTGTCTGCACCTGTTCGTGCTGAGCCAGCTTTTCGTCCATCACCTTTTGTAGATCCAAAGCAGGTATCCCAAAGGCTTCCAGCAACGGATTCTTAACTGTTAATTGAACGCGCAGCTTATCCGCAAAGACATCCCGGTCGGCCAGATCTGCCAGACGGATACCGTTATAGCTCACTTTATCGGCATACACCGGGCCCATGCCGCGCCGGGTAGTGCCTGTGCGAGCGTCCCCCTTGGCGTTCTCGTAGATAGCTTCCACCAGGGGATGGTAAGGCATAACCACATGGCAGCGCGGCGAGATCCACAAGCGCTCGCGAATGGGTAGCCCGCGGACTTCCAGCATCTCGATCTCATCCACCAGGGTTTGCAAGTTGATCGCTACACCCGGTCCAATCACACAGCGCGTCTCAGGGCTTGCAAAACCATTCGGCAGCAGGCGCAGTTTGAAAGTGCCATAGGGATTGATCACTGTATGGCCAGCATTATCACCCCCGTTAAATCGCGCCACCACTGCTGCACCACCCGCTAGCAAGTCGGCAACTTTCCCTTTCGCTTCATCGCCCCACTGAGCGCCAAGAACAATGGTAACAGGCATCGTAAGTACCTCCTGATCGAGGAGTCAATTCAGCAGGCGGACCTGCTTTGAGTACAACCCATCTCAAAAATGTGGGTGGGGTGTTAGACCTGAAGGAAGGTCATGAACGGTTGATAGGCCGGGTGGGCGGCTCAACTCGAAAGCGCGCATCCCGATCCAGGGTCAGGCGTAAACCTTTGCTCAGAGAAAAACGCGGCTGGTAGCCTAATTTCTCGCGCGCCAGTCCCAGATCCGCACACATACGTGATACGCCGGGTGAAGTGCGCGGATTGGTGATCACCTCCAGCTTGGCCCCGGTCGTTTCACCAACCAGGCGTACCAGTTCGCGGATGCTGGTTTCTACTCCACTGCCAACGTTAATCACCATGTGGTTAATCCCTGGGGCCGTTGCCGCGGCAATCATGGCGATGACCACATCATCCACGTAAACGTAATCGCGAGTCTGCAAGCCTTCACCGTGCATCACCAACGTACCTCCACGCATCGCCTGGCGCAGGTAGTTGGGGATCACCGGTGGGTGCGAAGGCGGAAGATGCTGCCCTGGACCATAGGCGTTGAACACCCGCAGGCATACCGTTTCGATGTTCCACAGGTCACCGATTGTGCGTACATAATACTCAGCCGCCAGTTTGGAAACCGCGTATGGCGAGCGTGGGTTCGGATGGGCCGATTCTTTCAGCGGCTGCTCGCCCTGATCGCCATACACTGCGCCAGACGAGACAAATACCACGCGCTTGACGCCCACATCGCGCATAGCCTCCATCAAGCTGACCGCGCCTCCGACATTCACGGCATTGTACTCGCGCGGGTAGAGCACCGACTCAGGCACCGCCACACGTGCTGCCAGATGATATACACAATCCACTTCTTGTAAAAGCGTCCACAGCTTGGGGCGGTCATTTACATCGCCGCGCGTGAAAAGCACATCGGGTGAAAGCGCCTGTTGATCGCCAGCAGACAGATCATCCAGACCACGCACCTGGTGACCCTCGCGCGCAAGATAATTGGCTAATTTGGAACCTAAAAATCCGGCTGCGCCGGTGATGAGAAAATTCATTTCTGCCCCGCAATATGGAAATAAGTGTCTGGCATCTACTCGATTTTAACACTAAAGTAGTGACCAGTGTAGCAACCCCTGATCGCCACGTCCCCCCTGGCTGATGGTACAATCTCGCAAATGTCCATTCTTACACGCCTTCTCTCCTGCTTGCGTATGGCACTGAATTTAATGGTACTCGCCGCGATACTCGGCAGCAGTGGTCAGCTTCCTGCCGACCTGCCCGGACGAGTGCGCGCTTTCACCCGCCCTCTGGAGTTTGATTACGCCACCTGGACCATTCAAGCCTTATCCGTAAAATTGGAGCAAGAAGCTCTCAGTATGAGCGACTACCTGGGGGGCGCGGCGCGCAATCAGGCAGTACTGGATTATCTGGATCTGGTAGCCCGCATCCAGAGTTCAGAGACGCGCCTGCATGAGATCTTCACCGATCCGGCGATTGACGATCCTCAGCAGTCATCTGAGGCTCTGCGCTCCGAACTGGAAACGCTTTACGATCAACGCATGAAGTCTGGCCCACTGGCTGAGTCGATCCTGCAAAGCCAGCTTAGCGAGGTCATCCATGAGATGGGATTGAGCCTGGGTGGGCAGCCAATTCCCCCGGTGCTGTATCACAGCACCCCGCTGCCCCAGGCGCTGATCATCTCGCCACGCAATGTGATCCGCCAGGAAGCGGATATATCTCTACTCCCCGATCTGACTGTAGATCAGCAGCAAGCGCTTGAAGAGCAGGTAGACAATGCACTGGACATCTCTTCCCTGGTTGTATCGATTGGTGGGGTGGGGCTTTATCCGACCATGGTTTACCAGACCAGTTACCTGAATGGACTGCTGGAGGTAGTCGCCCACGAATGGGTGCACAACTACTTAACCCTGCGTCCGTTAGGGATTAACTATTTCACCAGCGCTGAGCTGCGTACCATGAATGAGACCGTAGCCAGTATTGCCGGTAAAGAGATCGGCCTGGCACTGCTGGAACGCTATTATCCCGAGTTTGTACCCCCACCCCCGGCAAACACGGAAGCCACCCCACCTGCTGCTGAGCAGCCCGCAGAACCCGCAGCGCCTCCAGCGTTTGATTTTCAAACCGAAATGCGTGTTACACGCCAGAATGTGGATCGCATGCTCGAAGCAGGGCAGATCGTTGAAGCTGAGGCTTACATGGAAGACCGCCGGGCAGTATTCTGGGAAAATGGCTATCGCATCCGCAAGCTCAACCAGGCTTACTTTGCCTTTCATGGCGCATACGCGGACCACCCCAGCGGCGGGGCAGCCGGCGAAGACCCGGTAGGTGCAGCCGTACGGGATTTACGCTCTGCCAGCCCGACTCTGGCCCAGTTCATTAATCGCATATCCTGGATGTGGAGCGTTGATCAACTTTACAGAGCCGTATCCCAACCCTGAACCACGCCTGAACTTGCCAGCGCTGTGGCCTGTACACTGGTAAAATAGACCAAGATAGTCTGATCCTGATACTCTGGAGATACAAGACACCCGATGAAAAATCGCCTTACCCTCCTGCTGATTGTGCTGGCAATGCTCTTCGCAGCCTGCCAATCACAGACCACTCCCGTCAGTCCGCCGGCGACAGAAGCAAGCAGCCCGGCGCCCACCCAGGAAGCTGCCTCCCCTGCCGAGCCAGAACAACCAGTTGCCACGGCTCTGGTTGGCCCCGTCGCTCCACCCGGATGCACGGTTGTCAGTCAGGATACCACACCGGACGCAGAATCGCCATTTCTACCCATTACGGATCAAGACTGGACCCAGGGTCCTGAGGATGCTTACGTCACCATCCTGGAATATGGAGATTTTCAGTGACCAGGCTGTGCAGGTCTCGCGTCCGTGTTGGCGCGATTACACACTGAATTTCCAGACGATCTACGCGTCGTCTACCGTCATTTCCCGCTGGTATCCATCCATGACAAAGCCGCTCTATCAACCCAGGCTGCTGAAGCCGCCGGCCTCCAGGGCAAGTTCTGGGAAATGCATGATTTGCTTTTTGAAACTCAATCCGAATGGTCGGGCATGGCAGTCGCTGATTTCCAGACCTGGCTGTTGGAAAACGCCACAGCCTTGGAACTGGATACTGCCCAGTTCGAAACTGATCTAAACAGCAGTGACCTAGTAGGTCTGTCCCAGGCGGCCTGGGACTCTGGCGTCGATAATGGGTTGCCTGGAACACCTTTCCTGGTGATCAATGGAAGCGCTTATGATGGTCAATTAAGCTACGGTAATCTTTCCGCTATTGTCAATCTGGTATTGCTCGAAAAGCGCCAGTTCACGGCTTGCCCGCCCTTAGAGCTCGATTCAACCAAACAATACCTGGCCAACCTGGAAACCGAAAAAGGCGCCATTGTCGTAGAGCTTTATGCAGAAGATGCGCCTCTGGCGGTAAATAATTTCGTGTTCCTGGCGCGCCAGGGCTGGTACGACGGCATCACTTTTCACCGCGTGCTGCCTGGTTTTGTTGCCCAAACTGGCGACCCGAGTGGAACAGGCTATGGTTCGCCCGGTTACGCGTTTGACAACGAAATCGTTCCAGACCTGGTCTACGACGAGCCCGGTATATTGGGTATGGCCAATGCAGGGCCAGGCTCCAATGGCAGCCAATTCTTTATTACCATGGCGCCAGCAGAGCAGCTCAACGGCGGTTACACCATCTTTGGACGTGTAGTGGAGGGCATGGAAGTCGTCCTGGCATTAAGCGAGCGCAACCCCACCAATGATTTTGGCCTTCCACCAGGAGACACATTGATCCAGGTGACCATCCTGGAAAAATAGACCTGCTATGGCAACCGTCGATCCCAACAACAACCCTTTGTCAGCCCCAGCTTCCTCACCGGTAACCCGCCCTGGGTTAGCCTATACACTTATCCAGTTCCTCTCCAGTCTGCTGGCAGTCCTGGTGAGTGGTGCAATCGGTTTGGTATTGTTTCTATTTTCAATGGGTGAAGGTTTACCATCCGGATTGCAAATCCTGGTCCTGGCAGTGACGGCTGTATGGGTGGGATTTTTAGTATTGCCGTCACTGGTTTTTTCTTTTCTGAAACTGACCAATAAACCTGTACGGGAAGATTTTCTCTCCAGGCGCGGCCTGCGCCTGGCAGGGTTACTGATCGTCCTGTTCCCATTCGCCATGTTGTTGGGCAATTGGGCGCTGCAGCAAAATGGTATCGGCAGTCTCCCGTTCCCCATCTTTCATATACTCGCCACCAGCGTGCCCGTAATATGGCTGATTTACCTGGCCGTGCGCGGCCTGCCCATGGGTTCTCCCCAGCGCGCCTGGGGGGTTTTCAGCAGCGGTCTTTTACTCGGCCCCATGCTGATTCTGACACTTGAAACGTTCGCCCTGCTGGGTGTTTTCCTCTTCGTCGTGGTGGTGGTTGTCTCCCAACCCCAGTTGATGGACGAATTAAGTTCACTGGCTCGCTTGCTGGAAACCGCCCCACAAAACCCTCCCACCCCCGAGGCCTTGCTGGAGCTATTCGGCCCATATGTGACCCAGCCGCTGGTGATCTGGGGAACGCTGGCGTTTGCCGCACTTCTGGTTCCACTGATCGAAGAGATGCTGAAACCAATTGGCGTCTGGCTGTTAGCAGGCCGCCGGATATCGCCTTCTGCAGGTTTTGCGGCTGGCGCGCTGAGTGGGGCCGGATATGCTTTGTTCGAGAACCTGCTCCTGACTGCCAACTCGGAGACCTGGGCGACCGTCCAGATCGCACGTATGGGCACATCCATCATCCATATCCTGACCACCGCACTGGTTGGTTATGCCCTGGCAATAGCCTGGCAGCGCCGGCGTTACTGGCAGTTGCTTGGTGTTTATCTTGGGGCGGTGCTCTTACACGGAGCCTGGAATGCCCTGAGCCTGCTCATGACCTTTGGCGAGATAGCGCAGTCACTTAACCATGCAAACAGATGGTCAAGTTTGAGCAATGTAATACCTTACGCTATGGGCGCGCTGGCAATTTCCAGTCTTGCTTTACTGGTCTGGTTCAACTTCCGCTTGCGGCGTAGGGAGGCTGGAAAACTAACACCACCAACAGATCAATCACCCTGAAAGCATGCTATAATTTCGTCTACCTCAGCGGGCGGCACAGCAACCGCCCGCTCTTCCTTGGAGAAAATAATGGAAGTCATTACCTATCTTATTGACCTGTTCTTACATCTCGACAAATATTTAAGTGAGATCATCCAGAATTATGGCGTATTGACCTACGCGCTGCTTTTCGTGGTGATCTTTATGGAAACTGGCCTGGTGGTAACGCCCTTTTTACCGGGTGATTCACTGCTTTTCGCCGCTGGTACCTTTGCATCCCCAGCCCTTGGTTCATCATTAAACATCGTGCTCTTGTGGGTGCTTCTATCCGCGGCGGCAATCCTGGGCGATACTGCAAACTACTGGATCGGGCACTATTTTGGCCCGCGTGCTTTCAGCGGTGAAGTCCGTTTTCTCAAAAAAGAATACCTGGACCGCACGCATGCCTTCTATGAAAAGCACGGCGGCAAAACCATTATCCTGGCGCGTTTCGTGCCCATCGTCCGCACCTTTGCCCCGTTTGTGGCTGGGGTTGGCGCCATGACCTACAAGCACTTCGTCAGTTATAACGTTATCGGCGGCTTACTATGGGTGACGATATTCACGCTGGGCGGTTATTTCTTTGGCAATCTTCCCTTCGTGAAGGATAATTTCAGCCTGGTGGTAATAGCCATTATCGTGATTTCGGTCCTTCCGGCCGTGTACGAGGTAGTTAAATCTCGCATGCATTCCTCCAAAAAAGCCCGGGCAGAAGGATAAATTCTCCTTCCAGACAAAACGAGAGCTTTCCTGCCGGATACCAGCGGGAAAGCTCTCGTTTTTTGTTACTTGATCATCAGAGGATCATGGTTCCAGGCGTAAAATCATTTTGGCTGTGGCTTCTACTTGAGGGCGTGACCACGACATTGGATAATATTGGATCAGACGCCAGGCATCTGCCATGTCTATATAATTAGGATGGTAGGCATGCCCCGATTGCCCGGTGGTGTGAACTGTGAGCGAGTTGTCCAGGCTGCCCAGATCAACGATCATGCGCATGGAGGGTAAAGACACAACCGTATAATCCTCATTTGCGTCCCAACCTGTTGCATTCACAATAGAAGAGCCACCCGAGGCTGCAAACGGTCCCCGATTGAATAAAGCCTCGATAGGCGCTATGCCCGATTCACCCAGAGAAGCATTACGGAAAGAGACCGTGTGCAATTTCCCCCAGGTCCACCCCTGGGAATCCTTACCCAGTAGATCTTCAAGCTCAGCCACGGCTTGCCCGAAGGCGGCTCGAAAGATATCATCACGCTGTTCAACTGCGGGCGTGTTGCGATCGTCCCACCAGGGAGAATCTGGATTTAAACCCAGCTGATAGACAACCGTATACCAGCGGCTGCCACCTGTTGGCAGATAATCTTCTGGCAGGTCATCGGCAAATGTAAGGTTGAGTAGATGCTTCCAGAATGCAGCGAATAATCCGGCTGGCGCCGAATCCATATGGTTTTGGTAATCCCAATCCGCCAACAGTGTGCGCGCCTCATCAAGCCGGCTGTCTTCGAGTGGGATGGCGAGGAGAATCGGGACCAGCGTAACTGCGTTCATATCGGTATTATCCCCCTGCATGTGTTGAATGTCTTCAAGGCTCAATGGTTGAGGGGCATTTTCCAGCATGGCAATAATCTGGCGCGCCCGGTAGCCGTAATCCCATCCAGTGGTAATCAGATATGGATATTCAGGTCCAACCACTGCATGATTGGCGGTGACGATATAGCCCTGGGGTGGATTGAATATATAGGGTAATTCCTCGAAAGGAATATAACCCTGCCACTGGTAATCATCCGTCCAACCGGGTACCGGCAGTGTGCCGTCACCCTGGGAGCGCAAGGGAATATTCCCGGGCATCTGATACCCAATATTTCCATCCACATCGGCATAGATCAAATTCTGGGAGGGTGCCGTGAAAAAGCGCGCGGCTTCACGAAATTCATCCCAATTCGTCGCCCGATTAAACTGCCAGATCGCAGGGAAAGGATTGCCCAGTTCCAGAGCTGTCCAGCGCATAGAAATAGCATACTGGGCAGGCAGTTCTATGCCGCTCTGGGTGCTGAAATCTTCCAGAAGTCCGTAGGTTTCCGAAATAATCGGCCCGTTGCGAGTGTAGCGAACCGTCAGGGATACTGGATCAGCGCCAGCCACCTGGATAGTTTCCTCCACCAGAGTCATGTCCTCCCAGTTCCCATTGACTTCATATTGATCAGGATTTTCGGGGTTGATCTTTTCGATGAAGAGATCCTGCACATCCGGGCCTACATTGGTAAAACCCCAAGCGATGCGAGCATTATGCCCGATAATGACACCGGGCGCCCCGGCAAAAGAAAACCCAGCCACTTCGTATGGACAGTCCGTGTTCACCGGAGCACAGTGCAAACCAATCTGATACCAGATCGATGGCATCTGCACACCCAGATGCGGATCATTCGCCAGGACAGGCATCCCGGTAGCGCTTCTCTCTCCGGCAATGACCCAGCTGTTAGATCCCAGGCCCACACCGCGCTCTCCCAGGATTGGCGGTACAGCTGCCAGCCTTGAAGCAATATCCTGTAAGGCAGGTTGGATCGCGCTAACCAGGGCTGGCTCCGGATCGTCAATGGCCTGGCTATCAGCCAATGTCATCTGGGGTACAATGGTCGGCGCATCATCAGGATAAGCTGGATTAATTTGAGCATACTGCTCGGAGCTCAGGCTTTGAAGCAAGATCGCTTTCTCAATCTCGCTGTCCATGTTCCCACCCAGATCCCATGCCATCACCTTCGCCCAGGTCAGCGAATTTAAAGGTGACCAGGGTTCGGGTTTATAGTCTGGATTTAACAGCGCTACGACCGCATATTCCAGGCTCAGGCCACTGCCCTGGTGTCCTTCCAAATAGGCATTCACACCGGCTGCGTAAGCATCCAGAATAACGCCTGTCGTGGCGTCCACTCTCTCTAATTCCTGCTGAGCCACGCGCTCCCACCCCAGAGTACGTAAAAACAGATCCGTATCAACCTGGGCTTCGCCAAACATTTCGGACAAACGTCCAGCGCCCAGATGACGCCAGAAATCCATCTGCCAAAAACGATCCTGGGCGTGAACGTAGCCCTGTGCAAAAAATAAATCGTGCAGGTTGGCAGCAAATACCTGAGGCACCCCAAATTCGTCCCGGTAAATGTCTACCGGAGCGGTCAACCCGGATATTTTCAGGCTGCCATCTGCCACCGGAAACGAGCGCCGGACGGTAAGGATACCCGCGCCTGATCCAAGCACGCTGATAACCAGCAATATAGTAACCAAAATTATCAGCCCTCGACCCAATTTGGAAGCAGCCATCGTAGTCCCTCCCAGGCAATATAGAACAGGTAGGAGTTACGCAGTTCTGGGGAAATGGGGGTTATTGGGCGTGCTCTGCACGGCCAATAACCCCCATCCTCTAGCCAAGTACGTAAGTCCTGATAGGAACAATTCCCGCAAACGTTTAGACTGTATTGGAAGGTAAAGTATCTAGAAGCTATCTCAAAAATAGATTAAGGGGGATGTTTTCGTCGGCTGCACCGCCGAAAACATCCCGCCCCACATTTTTGAGATGAGTTGTAGTGTTGTCGGATGGGGATTGTCTGGATAGAACGGATTATAACATGCACGCCCATTTAACTGATCAGAGGTTCAACTTTCTCCAACCGCAAAAACAGCTGCCACTGCCAGAGTTCCGGTATGGCTCAGGCTGACAGTCCACTCCGTCAGGTGTTTCTGAGCAGCAAGTTCAGCCGCAGCGCCGTACAAAAAGAGCAGCGGCTCGCGCGCCGGGCCACGCAGGATTTCAATTTCCTGCCAGGCAATCAGCCCGATTCCAGTACCCAGAGCTTTGGCCACCGCTTCCTTGGCCGCAAACCGTCCAGCCAGGGAAGCGGGGTTGCCTTTTAATTCAGCCAGCTCCTGTGGTGTAAAAACGCGTTTCAGAAAGCGTTCCCCGTGCCGTTCAATGGCCTGTGATACCCGCTCAATCTCAATCAGATCAACACCATTGCTGATATGGATCATAGCAACCTCACTGCTTACATTCAAGCCAGCGTACCCGCAGCTACAATCACGGTGCGCTCTGGATCTAAATAACGCTGCGCAGTTTCCAACACCTGCTCTGGGGTGACTGCGCGGACATGCTCTGCAATGGTTTGAAAATAGTCCAACCCAAGCTGGTAGCGTTCCAGCATCGTGAGGGCGGATGCAACCCCTATATTCGTCTCCATAGACAAGGGCAGGCTGCCAACAAAATGATCCTGGCTATCTGTCAACTCCTGGCGGCTGACTGGTTCAGATACAAACCGGCGCCCTTCTTTCATCATTAATTCCAACGCCTGTTCAATATTTGCTGGTTCAACGCCCGCCCCGATGCTCCAGGACCCTGGCCCAACTCCGGCCGAGAGAGAGCTCTGTGCAGAATAAGCCAGCCCCGCTTGCACGCGCACCACCTCACCAATCCTGCCCATCATCCCAAACTCTCCCAGGATATTATTCCCCAGGGAAGCCGGCAAGTAGTCTGCGGAGCGGCGCTTTGGTCCCACCCAGGCGACCAGCAGATCCGCCTGAGACTTACCTGGTATATGATGATTCTGGCGGACCGTCTGATCCAGAGCTGCCAACTCAGGCAGATCCACTGGCAAAGGCTGCTCAGGATTTTGCCACTCCCCCAGAGCAGTGCTGACTTTTTCGACCGCAGCCGCAGGATCTATCCCACCTACAATAACAATCGTCATTCCACGCGGTCCATAAGTGCGGGCATGAAAGTCGATCAGGTCCTGGCGCGTTATGGCCTGGATGGTCTCTGTATAGCCGTCGGTAGGCCGGCTGTAAGGATGATCCGCATATAACAGCCCGTTGCAGATCAGCGAAGCCATCTCACCCGTATCGTGGGCACGCATTGCCAATCCCGTCAGAAATTGGGATCGTAGGCGTTCGACCTGCTCTGGTGGGAATATCGGTTGGGTCAGGGCTTCGCTCAAGGAGTCGAGTAAAAGGTCCAGATCCTCTGCCAGCGCCTGCCCATGAAAGCTTGTGGTATGCGTACCGCCCCCGATTCCGAGGCGGGCTCCCATCGATTCCAGGGCTTCGTGAATTTGCTGAAAATTCCGGCGTTGCGTACCGCGCATTAAACAAGCGGCTGTAAATCCCGCCAGACCGAGCCTCTCGTCCGGGTCCGCCAGGCTGCCAGCGTGCAGATAACCACGGATCATCACCGAAGGGCTGTTGAAATTTGGCCGAGCGAGGACGGTGATCCCGTTTTTCAGGGTTTGACGGGTAATATTTTCCGGCCCGGGCAAGGCAGAAAGTACTGAAGATGCTTGATGCGCTTTACGTGTATGGATTGATCTGCGAGTCGCCATCATAGTTCTCCCACTTCTGCAACGAATTCAGCATCTTCCACACCTGGTCCATCGGGTACGTACACCCCCAGCACACGGTTGCGCGGTTGTAAATATAGCTGTGCTACCCGCTGCACATCCTGGGGAGTTACCGCAGCCAATTGTTCCAGGTAACCCGAGAACCAATCATAACTGGCAAACATCTCCGGGAAACCCAGCCAAAAGGCTTGATTGGTAATGCTTTCGCTGCCATAAGCAAACAGCGCACGCGCCTGTTTGACTGCCCGAGCCACTTCTTCCTGAGATGGAGGCGCTTCCTGCACCAGCCTGATCTGTTCATCCAGCGCCGAGACTACCTCATCAGCCGTGCGCTCCGGATGCACAATCGCTGTAATACTGTACAAATAAGGGTCAATTGTCGCTGGCAACTCCCCACTGACGCCCACCGCCAGCTCTTTCTCTACCAATGCCCGATAGAGGCGCGATACTTTATTCGAAATCCCACCACCAAACATGTTCAAACTACTGGGACCGCTCAGCAGGCTGTCCAACACCGTCATGGCAAAAAAATCGGAAAGTGTTGCGGCTGGCGCATGGTATGCAGCCTGCACATACACCGTCTCGCCCGGTCCTTCAACCGTGACCCGTCGCTCACCACGTTGGGCAGGCTCTGGACGCACCCTCATAGACGGTGGCTCAGCAGGCGGGATTACCCCGTACAGCTCATTAATGCGTGACAGCATGGAATCGGTGTCAAAATCACCTGCGATGGTCAAGATAGCGTTATTCGGGGCATAATGCCGCCGGTAATAAGCCATCAAGTCGTCGCGGGTCAGCGCTTCCAGATCAACCTGCTCTCCGATCACCTCGTGATGGTAAGCATGCACCCGAAAGGCAGTGGCCTGGATATGCTCGCTCAACAGGAACATGGGCTCATTTTCATTCCCCTGGCGCTCTGAAATAACCACAGTCCGCTCTGCCTCTACATCCTGCGCCTCAAACAGACTGTTCGTCATTCGATCCGCTTCTAATTGCAGTGCCAGATCGATCTTATCGGCGGGCAAGGTTTCAAAATAAGCTGTCCAGTCCAGGTAAGTAAAAGCATTCCAGACACCCCCCAGCCGGGCAATCTCTCGGTCGAGAGTGCCCCCAGAAAAGCGGGGGGTTCCCTTGAATTGCATGTGCTCAACCCAGTGGGAAATGCCTGTATAGCCTGCCAGTTCATTGCGCGATCCAGCTCGATACCATACCCAATGGCTGATGATGGGTGCTGTATGGATCTCTTTCAACAATACCAGAAGACCATTATCGAGTTGTGTCCTGCTGATCCCATTCTGCATGCAATACCTCACCACTTTATATTATTTTTTGAGTTACACAGTTCCGGTGAACTCCACCAGGCACGTACCTTCGACCATTCATAAAATCGGGTTTGGGAAGAAAAATCCAACCTGTATCCAACCCTCCGGAAAAAACCCACTATAGCACATTCTCATTCATTGGTGAATAGCGATCTACCGGCAAAATTTCACTTCATGAAGTTTCCATTCTGATCCATCCCGGACGCCAACAGTTGGTAGAACTGATCTCAAAAATGTAGGATGGGGTGTTTTTCGGCGGCACAGCAGCCGAAAAACACCTCTCTTTATCTATATTCGAGATATCTTCTAGTCATTGATGTCAGGCTTGTTTAACCGCCTGCCTGTGTATATAATGAATAAGCTTCCTGAAGCGCTGATCCACAAATTTAAGGAACACCATTTGCAGTGATACCCTGACCGCGTTCTGGCTAAGCCAGACGTGAAATTATAAAAATAGGAGGCGCCGTGGTAACCGACAATCCAGAAAAGTATCAGGTCGTCGTTATTGGAGCTGGACCAGCAGGCTTATTTGCTGCCCGACATCTGGCTCTCCAGGATGTACATGTAGTTTTGCTCAATCGTGATATCAAACCCGGGGGATTAGCTGAATATGGCATTTATCACACCAAATACAAAATGAAAGAGGGGCTGCGCAAGCAATTTCGCCAGATCCTCGGGCTCCCCGGAATCGATTACTTTGGTAACGTCAGCGTGGGCAAGACTTCCGGGATCAGCCTGGAGGACCTTCATAAGATGGGGTTTCAAGCCACACTGGTCACTGTGGGAGCCCAGGGCACCAAGTGGTTGGGGCTGTCTGGTGAAGACCTGGAAGGCGTTTATCACGCCAAAGATATCGTCTACCACTATAACAAGCTTCCTCCACAGAGCACGCATGATTTCAAGATTGGCAAGCGCGTCGCAGTAGTCGGTGTGGGGAATGTGATGATGGACATTGCCCACTGGTTGATCCGTGAGAAGCAGGTGAACGAGGTTGTTGCAGTTGCCCGGCGCGGCCCAGCCGAGGTGAAATTTTCCAAAAAAGAGATGGAGAACATCGCCCGCAACCTGGATTTGGATCACCTGGATCGAGAATTTGAGCGCGTCAAGCCGATCATGTTAGCCATAGGGCAGGACGCCCACGCAGCGCGCGATTTCATCCTATCTGCTTTGCCTAAAGCGCTTGAGCCAGTCACCCAGGCACGCTTCCGTCTGGACTTTTTAGCCTCTCCCACGCGCATCCTGGGTGATCAAGAAGGGCGAGTGTGTGGCCTGGAAGTCGAAGACACCACCCTGGTTCCCCAAAATGGAGATACCAAGGCGCGTGGGCTTGGCACCAAACGCGTGCTCGATGTGGATACGGTAATCTTTTGTATCGGAGATCGGGTGGATGACGAGTTTGGTCTGCCGGTACAGTGGAACGAATTTGTTAAAAACCCCAATCCAGTTTATCCGATTAATGGTCTCTCTTATGAAGCCTACGATCCGCAGCGCGGGCAGCCGATTGAAGGGGTATTCGTTGCAGGCTGGTCGCGCGAAGCCAGCAGCGGGCTGGTAGGTGTTGCACGCAAAGACGGTGAAAATGGGGCAACCGCTCTTCTGCAATACCTGAAGGGTAAGACTACCAATGTGAATGAAGCACAATTAAACCAGGAGCTCCAGTCAAAATTACAAAGCCTGGGTAGATCGGTCATTACCAAAGATCAAGTATGGAAACTGGAGGCGTTTGAACGCCGCGAAGCAGAACGCCTGGAGCTGGAGGATTTCAAACTTAAGACCAATGCAGAAATGCTGGATATTATTGGCAGCGCGTAATCAATCACTGCCAGATAAACACGGACTCCTACAAAAAACACCCGTCCAGTGGTGCAAGCCAACCGGTACGGGCGTTTTTTTTATTCTTCCGTCCTGGACGGATATGGAATCATTACAATAAAGCCTATGGCGATGATGACCTCACCAATCATCACACCTACTGCTTGCCAGGGTCCAAAATAGGGGATAGCAGGCAGGATGTGGGTGCCGAAACCAAACACATCCGCCATACCTGCGGCTACCGCTATTACATAGCCAGTTGCCACCAGTCTTAAACCTACATCTGCCGCGATTGTTTTCTCACGTCCATTCCATAAGGCATTAAGGGTTATAAACCCTCCCATACAGATCAACGCCAGACCAACCAGGAGAACAGCAATCTGAATAAAGCCTGTCACTGGACTGCGATCCAGGCCAAACAATCCTGGATCAGCGCCTAATACAAAGATAATTTGCCCTGCGATCACCAGGGCCAGGCCTACGCGCAGTCGTATTCTTCCAACAGAGTGATGGGCTTGATTTCCGGTCATGCTTGCTCCGGTAAATGTAGCTGCAACAGACGTGCCCAATTTTGCCCCAAGATCGCAGCAATATTGTCTTCTGAGTAGCCTCGTTCAGCCAGCATCGGGATTAATTTTCTCAGATCCGCGATGGTATCAATCTCTGCCGGAACGTTCTGCAGTCCAAAGCCACCATCAAAATCGCTGCCGAGTGCTACATGTTGCGCGTCACCTGCTGTCTGGCAAATGGAATCAATGTGGGCGATCAGTCGATCCAACGTGACTAAAGCCCGCCGGTCGCCCGATTTCCAGCCAGCCTGTAAAAACTGATTGAGGGGCATTACGCCAATGACAGCCTGGCGTTCTATCAATCCATGAATGACACGTTCACTCAGATGACGGTTACTATCCTGGCCTTTTAACAGTGATTGCACATTAGCGTGAGAAGCGACAACTGCTCCTGAATAGGTGTCCAAAGCCTGCAAGGCAGCCATCTCATCCATATGGCTCACATCCAAAATAAAGCCCAATGCAGCCATTCCATCTAAAAGGGCATAACCATCTTTAGTAAGCGGTCCCGGCTCGCGTGTCCCACCACAAAAACGGGTCCCGGCCCAGGCAGGTCCAATGATACGCACTCCCTTCGCCCACCATACCTCCAGCTCACCCGGTTCCCGCACACCCTCTGCACCCTCCATCAGCAGCACCAATCCAACTTTGCGAGCTGGATGTTCTGCGCCGTCTGGTTCTCCAGCAGCCTGCTCATCAGGTACTTGCTCGTCAAGGAAAGCCCCTCTGGCTGACAATTCATAGCGATCTAACGGGATGTCTTGCCACCCGGCAAGTACAGTCTGTAGATCAGCACGTCTCTGGATCAGTTGGAAATGATCAGGATATTCATCCACCAATCGCTGGTAGCTGTCTAGCTGGGCGCGATACAGGCGAGCCGCCTGGTCATCATCCGAGTAAACCTGCGTATCCCAGGCTCCCGTGCGCCAGCGTTCAGGTGTAACAAACAATGTGGCGAAAATAACTGCTACCTGTCCAAGCTGGAATTCCGGCCAGCCGAGCAAGGATACACCCGCCTGGGTCTCCACCGGTAATCCAGCCTCTAAACGACGTGTTTCCGCGACCGATCGAGTGTAATCTCGCCCAAAGGTCAACATATTCCAGGCTAAATCCTGGTGTCCATCAATGATAATCATGCTCAGTACCTGCTGCTATGATCCAGGCTGATTTTCAGCTTAAGCCATAAATAACCTGGATGCAATTTGCCGGTCTACTTTACCCATTGGGTATGTCTTCAGTTCGGCCGGCTCAACCCAGGCCAGATCATGCACTTGCAGTGCTTGTGGCACTTGTTCACCTAACATGTAGCATTGGAAGGTATGCACCGTGACTCTGAAATGGGTATAAGCATGCCGGTAAATGCCTGAAGGCTCGCCTACCTGAATGTTTATGCCCAGTTCTTCCTGCAGCTCACGCACCAGGCATTCCGGTAGAGTCTCGCCTGGTTCCTGTTTGCCACCTGGAAACTCCCACAACCCACCCAATAATCCCTTTAAGGGGCGCTGTGCGATCAAGTAGCGCCCATCTTGGGCTAAGACCGCCGCTGCTACTTGCAGATGGGGGACCACTGGTTTTGGAACACGAACAGGTAGCTGCTCCTGGATTCCTAATTGGTTGGCGATACACATTTCTGCGAGTGGGCAATCGATACAATCAGGCGCGCGCGGCGTGCACAGCATGGAACCCAGATCCATCAGCGCCTGGTTATAATCTCCCGCCTGACCATCCGGCAAGTGCGCTCCCGCCAGCTCCCACAGGCGTGCTTCACCAATCGGTGAGCGTGCTGGTTCCTCAACGTTAAACACACGCACCAATACCCGGCGAATATTGCCATCCAGAGCCGCTGCATTTTCCCCAAAGGCAATCGAAGCAATTGCTCCGGCAGTATAGCGGCCGACACCAGGTAATTTACGCAGTTCTCTGGCTGTGTGTGGGATTACCCCTCCCTGAGAAACAATCCGCTGCGCAGCCTGATGGAGGTTGCGCGCCCGGCTGTAATACCCCAGCCCCTCCCATGCCGCCAGAACATCCTGCAGTGGGGCCTCGGCTAATCGATGGACTGTAGGGAATAGTTCCATCCAGCGCTGGTAGTATGGGATCACTGTCTCCACACGTGTCTGTTGGAGCATGATCTCCGAGACCCAGATAGCATAGGGGTCACTTTGGCTGCGCCAGGGAAGCTGGCGAGCATGTGTGCGATACCATTTAAGCAGAGCTTCAGCAAATGAAGTCGGACTCACATCTGAAATCCGCCGCGCGCCTGTACGACTTTAAAGTTGAAATTCTCCACATAATCCAGTAGACGGCGTGTCAGGCTGTCCCAATCTGATGAATCCAAGACCGTCTGCAGCGCATTCATACTGTTCATCTGGGCTGCCACCAGGATTTGAGGCTGGCTGCCGTACATAGTGAACCAGGCGTCTCCGGGCTCCATTCCCAAATGCTGCATGCCAGGGATAAAGTCGCGCACTACAAACTCAAAATAGTCCTGCTCGCGCCCAGGCAGAATATCCCAGGTTAAGAGAAGCTTGACTGCCATGTCGGTTCTCCAATTTCAGGATTTTTCATAACTCAGCACAACAACCCGGGTTTCATCAGGGATGGAGCTTTGAGTCACCTTCAGCGAATGTATAGGTTCAATCTCGCTCAGACCCATCTCTTTTAAAAATTTATCCACTGGAACCAGATCAATACTGCTTTCAGGGGTGCCATAATGCATCGGAATGACAATCCCCGGCTCCAATAGACTGACGACTTCAACGGCCTTGGCAGGTGAGAGGCCGCCGCCTCCACCAACGGGTACCAATACGATATTTACATTGCCCAGGGCTTCAATCTCTGCCTGGTTGGGGGCTTTCTGGACATCCCCCAGGTGGGCAACAGTAATTCCGTCATAGTCAAATACGTAAAGTATATTACGCAGTTCATCACTGGTTTGTTTATGGCTGCCATTCGTTTGCACAGCCGTGATGAAAACCCCACCAATTTCAAATTCACCAGGGCCTGTGATCACATGCGCGCGCCCTTTTACTGCTGAAACAAAATTATGCCCGGGAGCGTCGTGGCTTACAGTGACAATATCCCCGCGCAGTTTCAAGGCCTCATATCCAACCGCATGGTGATCAAACGGATCGGTGACTACGGTTGCCATGCCGCGCTCAGTCAGCCGGAAACAGGAATGTCCATACCAGGTGATTTCCATACAACTCCTTCACTAAGCTCTCAGCCGGTAGATTTTGGAGCAAGCTAAGAGACTGGCTACACTTGAATTCGCCCTAGATGTAATCAGCGCAATCCAAACTGACCGGTTAAGATTATACATCATTGCGCCCAAATCCCACTAATTAGGCGGACGGATGGCATGGTATGATGCTAAACAAGATGCAGCAATTTACTCCATCTTCCCCGACTTTGTTCCCAAATCTGACCCCAGGTGCTACACTGACTTGCTCCGAGACAGAGTACATCCGGCTCCAAATCCCAGCCGGACCAGCAGGAAGCTACCGGCTGGCCCAGCTCGATGATTACCAACATCTGCCGCGACGGGATTTTTCCTGGCATGCACCATTTGAACTCTGCTTGACCGCAAGAGCTTCTTCTAACCCACTACCAGGCACCTGGGGATTTGGTTTGTGGAACGATCCATTCAGCATGGCGCTGCCTGCTGGCGCACGTGCCTTGCGTTTACCAGCCTTGCCCAATACAGCCTGGTTTTTCTACGCCTCCTCAGAAAATTTTCTCTCTCTACGGGACGACCTACCTGGGCACGGCAGTCTGGCGGCTGTATTCCGCTCACCACGCTGGCCGGGCATACTGCTGGTAACAGCCATTCCATTTCTACCGCTATTATTGGTGCGCCCCCTGGCGCGTTGGCTGCGCCGGCTGGGACGCAGGCTTGTTAAAGAGACCGCGCTGTCCTTCAATCAGACACCACAGGACGCGCACGACTACCGCCTGATATGGGAAACCAACACGGTCCAATTTTCCATAGATGGAAACCTGGTGCTCGAGACAAAAATAGTTCCTCATGGTCCACTGGGATTGGTTATCTGGGTGGACAACCAGTACGCGGCCTGGCAACCCGACGGCAGCTTGAAATACGGAACTCTGGCGAACCCGGAAGCGGCCTGGATTGAGATCCAGGGACTACGCATCAACGGTCAAAAATCCAGCATCATTGAATCCAATGCAAGATCTCGGCGACCGCGGCGTGCTTGACAAGGTAAACACATATGGTAAAATAACTGCGCTTCGGGAACAGAGAGCCAGGCTCTCAGGAGCACAGTACGTTTAGGCCGAGATAGCTCAGTTGGTAGAGCACGCGACTGAAAATCGCGGTGTCGCCAGTCCGATTCTGGCTCTCGGCACTCTCGGCCAGATGACCGGCCGTTTTTGCGGGCATAGTTCAGTTGGTAGAACACCTCCTTGCCAAGGAGAAGGTCACGGGTTCGAGTCCCGTTGCCCGCTCAGGTACGTTCAACCAATGGCTGATGGCAATGGCTGAAGCTGCAGCAAGCCATTCGCTCTCAGCCTTTTTTTGGCGACGTGGCCAAGTGGTAAGGCAAGGGTCTGCAAAACCCTGATCACGGGTTCAAATCCCGTCGTCGCCTCTCTGACAGGCGTCACTCATCGTGGCGCCTGTTTTGATTCCGTGCCCTTACAATCTTTTATTGAGAGCCCAAATATAGCACTCATGTTCGTTGAAATTAATTTTGCAAACAGATTCATTTTACAATAGGATAACATCCTTAAATAATGCTTAAATCCCCATTTTCACTGCATATATGACATATGTCACTTGACTGGTGCAATCCATTATGATATTTTTGTACTATCAACTTTGCAAGGTTTGCATTTTTGTTAGGTACAATAAATGTTCTAAATTATCTTTCGTGAAGGGTTGAAATTATCGGAGCAGAACCAATAAGCCAGATAGGATCCATCTTTCAACCAGAATTCTTATCTCATCAAGGAGACAAAATGACACTCGCCCAAGTCGTCTACAATATCTCGACCGACAATGAATTTGCCAGAATGTGGAACACTGATCCAGAAGCAGCTCTGGCGCAGCGCGGCCTGAAGCTCAGCCGCGAAGAGATGGCTTTCCTTTCAAAGGGCCTGCAGCGCAAGAACAGCGCCCAGGGGCCCCTGGTGTTGAGTGGCAGCACCACAACGGCTGGCATGTCCTGGTACCAAGCCAAGGGCGATGTCACCGACGGAATGTCCTGGTACCAAGCCAAGGGCGATGCCACTGACGGAATGTCCTGGTACCAATAAATTTTGGTTGCACAACTGCAGATTAAAGCAGTATTCAATCGAATTGAAAATATTTGGGCAGCGTCTGGCGCATCGACAGACTTTACTACCATCATGCGCCAATCGCTGCCGCAGTATTTAATCCATTCCCACAACCCCCAATTGCATTGGAGTTTATTACCGGCTCTGTGTTGCGGTGCGGTGGGCGGCGATGCAGAAGATGCTTTGGACATCTCTGCCGCCTGGCTCTTATTCTATGTCGCTGCACATATTTTTGACAACGTTGAAGACCTTGATGAACCAGAAGCCTGGTATGCTGACATAGGCCCTGGAGCAGCCATCAATGCCGGCTGCGGTTTATTTTTCACCGCTTCTTTAGCCTTAAATGACCTTTACCAAAAGCCTGAATATCACGATGCTGCTGGGGAAATCAATCGCGTCTTTCAACTGCAGATGATGGCCATGAGCAGTGGCCAGCACCTTGATCTCATATTGCCTCAGATTAACCTGGATGCATATTGGGAAATCGCTGAAGGCAAATCCGGAGCTTTTTTTGAGCTTGCCTGCTGGGCTGGAGCTCGTCTGGTCAGCGAAGATAACCAACAACTAAACAGCTATAAACAATATGGCAAGCATTTAGGGCTCTTATTACAACTAATGGATGATTTGCGCGATATACGCCCACCTGCAGGTGAAAATACCCTGCCTGAACCCGACAAGCTCTCACATTCTTTCGCGATGGCATATGCCATGACAGTTTTTCCCGAAGCAAAGAGGGTCCAATTACTGGATTTGCTGGCACGCAGCACGCAGAATTCACAAGCGACCCATCAGGTATTAGAAATCCTACAAACAAGCGGGATCGATCTTTATTTATTGACCGAAATCGAAAAACACCGCCGTCTGGCTCTCCAAGCTTTAGAAAATGCCCATCCTGTTATACCCTACCAGGAAACACTGCTCAACATGCTGCCCGACCTGCGTTCCAAGTAATCCGTCACCCCCCACTTCACAAAAACCTTACAGATTCTTAGGCTGGCTCTATTTCAATGCTTGCAAAAACATTGCTGTGCTACAATTTAAGATGGCATGAATAGCCTTGGGCGTACACTTACCGTTCATACTTCCCGCCGCTGGTGGATCAGTTTTCCTTACCTCCTGGCACTGATCACTGTCTTTTATATTGTCTGGGCTGCCTGGACTGTTGCACATTACCCGTATGATGGTGTTCGCAGTTTCCACCCATCCGGTCTGGTCAGCGAAATCGATACTGATTACCCACCAGACAATACACTTCGCCTGGGTGATACTATCCTTACTGTCGATGGCATCCCTTTTCGCGAAGCAGTCCCGCTTTATGCAAACAAACAGATCGGTATGACAGTAAAGTTTACTGTCTTGCGCGGCAATGAAACCCTACCAATCGAAATTACGCTTAGCCAGCCACCCTTATCTGAGGTTTTAGTTCGGCTTGCCCCTCTTCTTGTCGCGATTATTTTCTTGGTTATTGGAGTAGGTGTTCAGGCATTCAAGCCAGTATATGAAGGCACCTACTTGTTCTTTCTGTTTTTCTTAGGTAGTGCTGTCTTAATTACAACCGGATTAATTTCTTCAGCTGGACCAAAATGGACACCAGCTCTATTTTCAATGTTGGTCTGGATTATTGGCCCACTGGCTGTTCACTTTCATTTTTATTTCCCCCAGGTTACGAATTTACCTGCCAGGCGCCCATTGGTCTTAATTTTATACTCGATCGGGCTTATCGGAGGGCTACCATATCTGTTATCTGGTACCTCTTATTTGCGTTCCAGCCCCTGGTATAACCAAATCGTTGCGGCCAGCCGTTTGTATGTGGCCATCAATTTATTATTGGTTGTCGCGCTTCTGATTTACACCTACCGATACGCCCTTTCCCCGGGTGTGCGCAGTAAAATCCGCATTGTCGTCTTAGGTGGTGTGCTCAGCTTGCTGCCCTTTATTCAGCTCACCATTCTGCCAGATGCCTTACTGCACAAACCGATCATCCCCTATTCCTATTCAATTTTGCTTTTAGGAATCGTCCCTGCTACCTACGGCTACGCCATCTTCCGCCACCGCTTGATCGAAATCGAAAAACACATCAATCGCGGTGCAACTTTCATATTGATGTATTCCCTACTTGGGGCAGTTTATCTGATCCTGTACGCCAGTCTTAGCCAGTGGATGCCTGCCGTAACCATCAGCGATCCGTTGGTCAATACTATTCTGGTATTGATTCTTGCCAGCCTCTTTGTGCCCTTTCAACGCCGGGTCCAACGCCTCGTGGATACCGTTTTCTACGGAGGCTGGTACGATTACCGCTCGGCGGTCACCCAGATATCACAGGGTCTGGAGCATGTCAGCGAACTGCGCCTGCTCGCCAGCACGCTATCTGAACGGTTAGCCGAAACGTTACGCCTTGAAGATGCGTGTGTTTTTCTACGCGATCCAAACGGGGATTTTTCCGTTGTAGAAGTAGCCCCGCTACAAAAGATCCGCAGCCAGATCCCGCTTCGCTTTGCTACCCTTCCACGTTCCAGCCTGGCATTCTTACTGCGCCTGGGAGATGAAGTCGGTCGCTCATCGCTGCGCGAAGCTCTTTCAGAAGTTAGCTTCACTCCCGAAGAAACTGAGTTATTGAACACAGAGCAAGATCACCTCTGGGTACCTATCATCGGACATTCCCAGGTTCAAGGCATGCTTGCCCTGGGACCCAAATACGGGGGAGATATCTTCAGCAACGAAGATATCGATATTCTACGGATTGTCGCCCGGCAGATTGGACCACTGATCGAAAACATTCATTTGTTGACCGAACTGCGCCAACACGCCTCTGACCTGGAACAACGCGTAGAAGAGCGTACAACTGAGTTGTACAACGCAAAAGAGCGCGTTGAAGCTATCCTGGGCAGTGTAGGTGATGGCGTGATCGTGACTGATTTGGACAGCACTATCACCACCGTTAACAAGGCCTATGAAGAACAATCTGGATTAGCAGGGCGAGAAATTACCTCTAAAACATTATTTGAATTGTTTGCAGATACAAACGATCCAGCCATTTTGGAGGATATGCGCAACACACTCCAAGATGGCAGGATCTGGATCGGTGAGTTGATAAGCCGGCGTAAAGATGGCAACACTTTCAACATCCAGCTTACTGTCGCTCCGGTCCGCGATCAGAATGGCCAAATGGTTGGTTTTGTGGGCAGCCAGCGCGACATCACACGCCAGATCGAACTAGCTCGGCTGAAAGATATCTTCGTTTCCGATGTTTCCCATGAGCTGCGCACCCCCACCAGTAATATCAGCCTGTATCTGGAGCTCCTCGAAAGCGCACCTGCGGAAAAACGAAAACATTATCTTAAAGTTTTGATGGAGCAGAGTCAATTATTGCGTAAACTGGTGGAAGATATCCTCGACCTCTCTCGACTTACGATGGGTAAAGCAAAACGCATCGAATTCACTTCTGTAGATTTAAATACCATCACCCACCAGGTAGTCTCAGCGCATGCAGCGATGGCTGAAGTCTCAGGCTTGGATCTGCGTTTTGAGCCGGACGCCTACTTGCCTCTGGTGTACGGCGAGCCAAACCAACTGGCGCGTTTGATCACCAATCTGGTTGCTAATGCGCTGCGGTACACGTCCCAGGGCCAGGTAGTTGTGCGCACTTATTCAACTGATCATAAGGTTTGTCTGGATGTAGAAGATACAGGCATGGGCATTGATCCGGAGGATAGACACCATCTGTTTGAACGATTTTATCGAGGCCGCAAAGTTCGTCAGTCGTTAATCCATGGCACAGGTTTAGGCCTGGCAATCGTTAAAGAAATTGTCGATTTACATGAAGGGGAGATCGATGTGGCAAGTGAAATCGACAAAGGCTCAACCTTCACAATCCGTCTCCCCATACCATGAGGTGCTTTCTTGAACCATACCATCCTGGTTGTTGAAGATAACGTAGCCATGCGCGAAGCCCTCCAGGCGATTCTTGAGTCAGGGGGATATCAAGTAGTGTCCGCAGAACATGGCAAGCACGCACTCGAGCTCATGCAAGACCACCAGCCCGACCTGATCCTGTCAGATATCTCGATGCCAGAGATGGATGGTTTTGCGTTCTTTGACGCGGTGCGTGCCAAACCTGCCTGGATCAGCATCCCATTTATTTTTCTAACTGCACGCGGTGAGCGTAAAGATATTTTCCTGGGCAAGCAAGTGGGCGCTGAAGATTACCTGGTCAAACCAGTCCTTCGTCTAGAGCTACTCTCCACAATTGCTGCACGCCTGGCGCGCAGTCAAGAAGTCGTATTGGCGCAAATGGAAAAATCTTATTTGGCCGCGTTGAGCATGCTGGCAGACGCAATTGAACAACGCGATCACTTTTCTCCACCCCATGTGGGGCACGTGGTAGATTACGCATTAGCAATCAGCAAGCAGTTAAATGGACGCCAGATCGAAACCAGAGCCTTGTATTTTGGCGGCATTTTACACGACATCGGCAAGATATTAATTGGGGACAACATCCTGCACAAAGCCACACCTCTGGAAGTGGATGATTGGGATGAAGTCCAGCGTCACCCCGAGATTGGTGTTAAACTCATCGAGAATATCGCCTACCTCACTCCAGCAATTCCAGTAATCCGTCACCACCATGAACGCTGGGATGGGCAGGGGTATCCAGAAGGGCTGGCAGGTGAGGCTATTCCGTTGGAAGCGCGCATTATTGCGGTTGCCGATGCTTTAGAAACCATGTTGCGCGAGCGGGTTTATCGCCAGCCGCTTAGTCCGCAACAGGCCTATCAAGAAATCCTCGACGGTAGTGGCACCCGCTACGATCCGGAAGTAGTAAAGGCATTTTCGGACGCATGGGATGAAATTAAAGCCCTGATCAAAGACAGTAACTGATCGAAGACAGTCACTGATCGAACCCCTGCTAATCTCAGGAGCATTCTGTGAGTGAAGAACACAAAAGGGAAATCCCCACGCGCCACGGAATATTATGGGATATGGATGGCGTTCTTGTCGACACAAGCGAGTTTCATATCCGATCCTGGCAGGATGTACTGGATGATTATGGCATTGCCTTTGACCGGATGAAATTTCAGCAAGCCCTGGGTATGAACAATGCAGGAACAATTGAATTGCTGCTTGGTCATAAGCCAGACGCCGGGCTGGTTGAAGCGATAGCCACACGCAAAGAAGAATGCTTTCGCCAACTCATAATCGGGCATGTCACACCCCTACCAGGAGTGCTTGAATGGTTGCAACGCTGGCATGATCAGCAAATCCCGATGGCAGTGGCTTCGTCAGCCTCTGCCGAAAATATCAATTTCATCATTGATGCTTTACATATCAGGTCATACTTTCACAGCCTGGTCTCTGGCGCCGACATACCTGGCAAACCTGATCCAGCAGTTTTTTTGAGTGCAGCCCAACACCTTGGACTACCTCCCACTAATTGCATTGTCATCGAGGATTCGATCGCTGGTGTTGAGGCAGCGCGCCGCGCGGGCATGCGATGTATCGCCGTCACAACAACCAACCCGGCGCCCGCCCTAACTGCCGCGGACCTAGTAGTCAACAGCCTGGCAGAGCTTATGCAGGAAAACCTGCTGACTCTACTCAGCCAATAATCCCTCCCTCCGTCAACCGGCGCATATCACTGAGCGCAGCCTCGATTTCTGCAGGGGTAACGGCACGCTCCTCGGTGCGGTGTTTCAGCATTCCTGCCGCTGCGTGTGTCAGCGCAACCTGGCGCACGGTTTGATCGCTTGCCAGAGCCTCTTTTACCAGGCGCGCTCCAGCAGCATAACCAATCAAAGGGTTGAGTGCCGTAACAACGATAGCATTCTTCTCCAGCCAGCCCTCCGCCCTGGCGGGATTGGCCTTTAAGCCGCGCACCAGCTTATCCGTAAAGGCATTCACTGCCCCGATAGTTACCTGCATCATTTCAAACAGATTGTGAGCAATTATCGGCATCATTACGTTCAATTCAAGCTGTCCTGCCTGCGCTGCCAGGGCTATAGTGTGATCGCAGCCCTGAACATGGAACATGGCCATGTTGAGCATTTCCGCCAGAACCGGGTTTACCTTGCCCGGCATAATACTCGAGCCTGGTTGCACAGCTGGCAATCTAATTTCGTCCAAACCGGTTGCCGGACCGGAGGCTAATAAGCGAATGTCATTGGCGATGCGCGTCAGGGTAATCGCCAGTGTGCGAATGGAAGCCGAGAAATCTGCCACATCAGCCATGGATTGCATGCTTTCGAACAAGTTATCGGATGTAGTTAGCTCCAAGCCAGTTAAATCCGACAGACATTGAACCATGCGGGAATGATATTCCGGATGGGCATTCAGCCCACTCCCAGTAGCCGTCCCGCCAATCCCCAAACGTCGTAGCCCTTGCGCGGCGCGGGCAATTCGTTCTTCATCTCGTTCTACTGCCCTGGCATATGCGCCAAATTCCTGTCCCAGGCGAACAGGCACAGCATCCTGGAGATGAGTACGTCCAGATTTCACAATTGAGTCGAATTCTGCTGCCTTTTCAGCCAAGGCACCTGCCAGGCTCCCAACTGCCTTCAACAGCTCATCCAAACGCCATAAGGCGCCTAAGCGTATGGCAGTTGGGATTGTGTCATTTGTGGATTGCGCCATATTGACGTGGTCATTGGGATTCACCTGGTATTGCCCTATTTGACCCCCCAGGAGCTGGGTGGCGCGGTTCGCGACGACCTCATTGACATTCATATTGTGGCTGGTGCCGGCTCCAGCTTGAAATGGGTCTACAAGAAACTGATCGTCCCAACGCCCTTCCATGATCTCTGCAGCTGCCAGGATAATCGCCTGCGCGCGCGCTGGGTCGAGCAGCCCCAGGTCTTTATTCACCTCCGCAGCGGCGCGCTTGATCGTCGCCATCGACCAGATAAACGCCCGCCAGGGGCGTAAACCTGAGATCGGAAAATTCTCTACGGCTCGTTGCGTCTGAACACCATACAGGGCATTGCGTGGGACTTGCATCTCCCCCATTGAATCGCGCTCGATCCGGAATTCTGTTTCCACAGCCAAACCTCCTCATATTAGAATAGTAGGACTCATGATTTTCACCAGAACTGGGTAACTCCTAACTCGATAACAATAAACCAGGCAATCGCATCCAATTTTACCCGTAATCGCTTGCCGCCTGACAGTTTTTGTTCTAAAATGAACCCATCCTATGTTAATCCATTCTGCTTCACAATTGCTCACACTGACAGGCGGCCCCCAGCGCGGCAAGGCTCTCGGCAGCCTGGGTATTATCCCCAACGGTGCAGTCCTGATCCAGGACGGAAAAATAATCGCTGTCGGCACAACTCCCGAGTTAATAGCCGCTTATCCGGATGTTCCCACCCTGGATGCCGGCGGCAAAGTAGTCATGCCTGGCTTTGTGGACCCGCACACCCATGCGATCTGGGCTGGTGACCGCTCTGCCGAGTTTGAAATGCGCCTGCAGGGTAAAACCTACATGGAAATCCTGAATGCTGGCGGGGGCATTATCTCCAGCGTCAAGGCCACCCGCAGCGCATCACTGGATAAACTTCTCAGCGAAACACGACCCCGCTTGTGGAGTATGTTCACCTGTGGCACCACGACTGCCGAGGTCAAGACAGGTTATGGCCTGCATACCGCCACAGAGCTGCGCATGCTTCAAGCTCTGCTGGCCCTGGATGCTGAAGGACCGCTGGAGCTGGCGATCACCTTCCTGGGAGCCCATGCAATCGCCCCTGAATACCGCGGCGATCCCGACGGCTATACCGATCTGGTCTGCAATACGATGCTGCCAGTGCTTAAGGACTGGTGGCCGCACCACGCGCCGTACCACGCCATGCCTTTTGTTGATGTCTTTTGCGAAACCGGCGTATTCAGCCTGGAGCAATCGCGCCGTATACTAACCACCGCCCACGAGCTGGGCTTCCCGCTCAAAATCCATGCTGATGAATTTGACAACCTGGGTGGGGCACACCTGGCAGCCGAACTAGGCGCAGTATCTGCAGATCACCTGGTAAAAACCTCGCCGGGGGATATTCTCGCCCTAGCCTCCAGTGAAACCGTAGCTGTCGCGCTGCCCTGCACACCGTTTGGGCTGGCCGAACTAGAATATACACCAGCTAAAGCTATTCTGGAAGCTAATGGTATCCTGGCTTTAGCAACCGACCTGAATCCCGGTACTGCCTGGTGTGAAAATATGCAGTTTGCCATTGCCCTGGCCTGCCGCTATATGAAGCTGACCCCGGCCCAGGCAATTGCGGCTGCCACGATTAACTCTGCGGCAGCGATTGCGCGTGACGAACATATTGGCTCGCTCGATCCTGGCAAGCAAGCAGACCTGATCATCTTGAGCGTTCCCGATTACCGCCATTTGGGGTATCGCTTCGGATCTAACCTGGTTCAAACTGTCATCAAAAAAGGGCGTGTCTACCCGGTCTGATCCCTAATCCCTAAAACATTATCCCTAAAGGTCAAAACAACACATGCCCACTCTTCAACAAGCGCAAGCCTGGTACCCTGGCGATGATCCAGTCCATGGATTCGACCACATCGTGCGTGTACTACGCCTGGCTGAACGTCTGGCCGCATCAGAAGGTGCCGATCTCGAGATTGTCCGGGCGGCTGTCCTTCTGCACGATGCCCAGGAAAGCCCAACCAGGCGCACTGACCATCACCTGACTTCCGCTGAATTTGCGCGCCGGGTACTGCAAACCGAAGACTGGCCTGAAGAGCACATTCTATCCGTCCAGCATTGCATACGTGCCCATCGCTTTCGCGATGAACGCGAACAACCTCAATCCGTGGAGGCTAAGGTGCTTTTCGATGCTGATAAGCTGGACGCAATCGGTGCAATAGGTGTAGCGCGCGCCATTGCCTATGCCATCAAGGCGGGAATGCCGTTCTATGCTCCTGCTTCACAACGCTTTCAGGATACAGGAGTCCTTGAACCAGATGAGCCACATAGCGCCTACCACGAATATCTGTTTAAACTTGAAAAGATCCGCATACGCATCTTTACTACAAGCGGTCGCATATTAGCTGCAGGGCGCCATGCATTTATGCAGTCCTTCTTTGAACAAATGCAAGCTGAGAACGTTGGCGAGCGCTGATCATCACGGATATCCTTATGCCTAAACTGAATGGGTACCAGCCCACTTATCGATTCATCGCCAACCCAAAGACCAGCAATAAACCAATCCTATTCCGTCTTCAGGAACCATACCCTCATAACCATCTTTGTATCTGGAGATATCTGTGGTCCCTATTCTAGAAGATCTTGAAACAATGGCGCGCCACGCCGGCAAATTTCTACGCGCGGGTTACAACCCTCGCCCAGGTTCTGCTTCACGATTTGAGGTCAACTACAAAGGTCCAATTGACCTGGTGACGGATATAGACTTGCAATCTGAGACTTACTTGTTAAACGAAATTAATCGCCGCTTCCCAGGTCACCGAATTATTTCTGAAGAAAATGGGCTGACCGAAGGAGATGCGGATGATCTATGGCTGGTCGATCCCCTGGATGGCACGATCAATTTTGCCTACGGAATTCCGATTTTTTGCGTATCACTGGCATTTGTGCGCGCAGGGCAAGTGCAGCTAGGCGTAGTCTATGATCCCCTGCGCGATGAATGCTATACTGGTGAGCGCGGCAAGGGTAGCTGGTTAAATGGAGAGCTGCTTAAAGTGGGCTCGGCGCAAGAATTGAGCCGTAGTTTACTGGTCACTGGCTTTCCCTATAATATACGCACGGCTGCCGATACCAATTTAGGTCACTATACGGATTTTAGCCTGCGCAGTATGGGTGTGCGTAGATTAGGTTCCGCGGCTCTGGACTTATGTTATGTCGCAGCTGGACGTTTTGATGGCTATTGGGAGATCAGTATCAATGCCTGGGATATTGCTGCCGGGATCTTAATCGCCGAAGAGGCAGGGGCTATCGTTACCAAAGTTGATGGCGATCCGCATGTGCTGACTGCGCCACCATCCATTGTAGCTGCCAATCAGGTTATCCACCCCCAGATCCTGAAATTATTGAACAATAGACCTGCCTCAAGCTCTGCGTAAGAGTCGATCCAGTTCCTCAAAGTCAACCCGCGCTGTCATATCCAGGCTCAGTGGAGTCAGGGATACCTTTTTCTCAACCCTAAGGATGTATACATCGGTATCTTTCGGGTCCAGGGAGGGATCGACTGCCTGCCGGTAACCTACCCTGGCCGGTTCGCCCCATTTCTCCCGCTCAGGGCGCACAGGTTCAAAATAGCGCGATGGGGATAACCGCGTAATCTCCCAGTCGGTTTTAGGGGTCGCGGTGATCGGAACATCCAGTTTCAATAAATGTACATCAGGAAGCATTTGTTTATCTAACAAGATCCGGCCAAAAAACTTTGTGAAATAAGCCGCCGTTGAAAAATCGATTTCGTCAGAATAGGAGAGGTGATACTGCACATCAGTTTCAAGAGAAACAGCCAGCGAGGGTATGCCCATCGCGGCTGCTTCCAATGCAGCCCCAACCGTCCCAGAAACTGTAATTCCATAACCTAAATTCTCGCCATAGTTGATGCCGGAAACCACCAGATCGGGTAAACTGGCCATCACTTCCAGGGTGCCGTGTAATACTGCCTGCGCCGGAGTGCCACCCACTGCATGTACCTCCCAAACCTGCCCATTCACTTCCACCTGGCGAACATCAATTGCGCCGTCCGATGTGCTGGGTAGGCTGCGCCCTGCACCTGAATATTGTTCGCGTGGGGCAACGACATACACATAGCCAAGCTCGCTTAGCGCCGCAGCCGCGGCCCACAAACCGGGTGATAAGATTCCATCATCATTGGTCAGTAGTATTTGGGGTTTTTCCATATTTCTCCACCTGAATGGTTAGCCTGCTAGGTTTTTAGCCGCGATTACGCCACATGCGCTCCAGGCTGGCTGATAAGCTTAGCGCATCTTTGATCTCGGGTAAAGCCATTTTTGCAGCCTGATAGCCACGTTGGGCAACTTCAGGTATATTCACATGATCCAGCAGCTCAATCTCATCCACATCGGGGCGGATGATCACCTCAGGATGGTCTAACTGCAGCTTAAATTGAGTCAGGTGCCGGCTACCAATATCCACAGACTTAATGAATATATTAAATGCCTGCGCCACACGCAAGCGAGCGATTTGGCGCATTAATGGTTGCGTGCCGAAGAAGCTCAATGGCTCTGTGGGTTGAATCTTCTGCACAACCGGATTAGACAGGACAACGGCCACCACAGGCAACCTTGGAGCAAAGGTTCGAGCCACAGATACAGGAACAGGGTCAACTAATCCACCATCTACCAGATAATATTCGCCAATCTCCTGGGGCGGAAAGACGCCTGGCACTGACATGGATGCCAGAATTGCATCCAGAACTTGTCCATCTTTTAGAATAACTTCTTGACCGGTATTGAAATCTGTGGCGATAGCAGCGAATGGAATACGGAGCTCAGAAAATAACCGCTCACCGATCACTCCGCCCAACACCTCATAGATGCCTGCCATGCCTAAAAGTGCAGGGCCATCTCCTGTTCGCCGGCTGTAAAGCTGGCTGAAATTTAGATCACTAAAATGATCGAGCATCTGAGCGGGACTCAGTCCGGCTGCATAGATCGCCCCAATAATGCTTCCAATGCTGGTGCCAGCGACCGCGCGGATAGAATACCCGGCTTCCTCCAGGCATTGCAATACACCAATGTGAGCTGCACCTTTTGCTCCGCCGCCGCCTAATGCGACCGTGATCTCCATCTTGCCTCCAAATTACCCGCTAAGTTTATCACGATCGTCTATACAGCCCTGCAGATTAAAGAGATATGTTAGAACGCCATTCCTGTATTGCCTGTGTATGGATTGGGTAATGGCTGTACGTATCCAGGCGCAATCGCCGGCGGAAGCGTGTCTCGCGCACGAATTGTTCATCCGGCGTATTTTCAATATATCCAATGAGTTGGCGGTGGGTTTCATCCAACTGCCTGTGCACATCTGCAAGGGAAAGATTTCGCTTTTGCGCTACCATCTGAGCATTAAAGGCATCAATACCGCCATATAGATCTTTGTAGCGCGGTGGCCTGCGTCCCTGCAGGATGAGTGGCATATACTTAAGCGCTTCCCCCTCCCAAATTGTGATATGGGCCAGGATATCTTTCACCGACCAGTCCCCCATGATATTTGGTTCCATCATCTGCGAGTCGCTTAAACCAGCGTACGACTCCTTAAAAGCCGCCCAGGCACTATCAAGCTTTATGAGTAGTTGCTGTTTATTCATGATCCACTCTCCGCCAACATAGTCGCGCACCAGAGGTACGGTCTGAGCTGTTCGCTAATTATATTGCCAGGCGACGCTCGTCAATTACCCGGAGTAGGGCAGTGAAAGCATCCGCAAATGATTTCACCCCTTCCTCTTCTAGTTGCCGGGTTACAGCTTCCATCTGGATACCAATTTTCTCCAGATCGGCCAGGACCCGGCGAGCTTCATCCAGGTTTTCTTCCAGGCTGAGGCGCACACGACCGTGATCTAAAAAGGCTTCCAATGTTTGCGGTGGCACCGTATTAACGGTAACTGGTCCGATTAGTTCGTCCACGTACATCACATCGCTGTATTGTGGGTTTTTTGTCCCGGTTGACGCCCAAAGAGGTCGTTGTAATCGCGCTCCTGGCTCCTTGAGTTTCTGGAAGCGCTCAGCGCCAAAAACCTCTTTGAAGTCTGCGTAAGCCAACCGGGCATTGGCAATGGCTGCTTTACCCAATAAAGAAGCTATTCCTTCCACTTTGGAAGATCTATTTTGGATGAGCTCCTCCAAGTAAGCATCCACTTTAGTATCCACGCGCGAGACGAAAAACGATGCTACCGAGGCAATCCCAGCCAATGGCAGCCCTTGCTCAGCTCGCTGCTCTAAGCCCCTGATATAGGCATCCATTACCTCTGCATAACGCTGGCGCGAGAAAATCAGGGTGACATTGACGTTGATCCCCTCGCTAATTGCCTGAGTTATCGCGGGAAGGCCTGCTTTTGTCGCAGGAATTTTGATCATCAGATTAGGCCTGTTCACCCTATGCCACAGGCGTCTGGCTTCTTCGATTGTTCCCCTGGTTTCATTCGCCAGGTAGGGGCTGACCTCCAGGCTGACATAACCATCTCCACCTGCCGACTGCGCATACATGGGTTGGAATAAATCTGCCGCCGCCTGAATATCTTCAATTGCCAGGTGATAGAAGATTTCCTCGGGGCTCCTGCCTGCCTGAGCCAGCGTAATCAGACCCGAGTCGTAATCCTGTGATTTGCTCATTGCATTCATGAAGATCGTCGGGTTTGATGTTACTCCGCGAATCTCGCCGCGCTCAATCATCCCGGCCATGGCTCCGCTTTGCAACAAGCTGCGCTGGATGTTGTCATACCAAATTGATTGGCCCGCATCAAAGAGTTGCTGAGTTGTATTCACGAGTTCCTCCACAACGTCAATTTTCCAAGGATCAGCGGTTCGAATTGATAAGGGTTAAAGATATGCGCTCGATCTGGTCAACCGTCAAACCCAGCTGTTCAAAAACAACCTTCGCAGGCGCCGAGGCGCCAAAACGGTCAATCCCCAGCACCTGGCCTTGTGTGCCTACCCAGCGATGCCAGCCAAGGGAAACACCTGCCTCCACTGCCAGTCTCAACTCGATTTCTGGCAGCAATACCGCATCACGGTAGGTTTGCTCTTGTTCGGCGAACAACTCCCAGCTCGGAAAGGATACCAGACGAACAGCAATCCCCTGACTTGCCAGCCGTTTACCGGCTTCTACGATCAAGGACACCTCCGATCCGCTGGCCATTAAAATAATCCTGGGTTTCCCTTCACCCAGATCGGCTAACACATAGGCGCCTTGCCTGACCCCACTGGCACTGGAGAACTCCGAGCGGTCCAAGGTGGGTAAGGCCTGCCGGGTAAGCGCCAGGGCTGTCGGCCTGTGGCGATTCTCGATAGCAATCTTCCAGGCTTCGCGTGTCTCGTTGGCGTCTGCCGGACGCAGGACAATCAGGTTAGGGATAGCCCGTAATGCAGCCAGCTGTTCAACTGGTTGGTGGGTCGGTCCGTCTTCGCCCACCCCAACGCTGTCGTGTGTAAAGACCGAGATTGAACCAAGATGTGAGAGCGCAGCCAGACGCAGCGGAGGGCGCATATAATCTGAGAAAACCATAAAGGTAGCTCCAAATGGAATGACCCCCCCATGATACGCCATGCCGTTCACAATCGAGCCCATCCCATGCTCGCGCACACCAAAGTGAATATTGGTACCCGTCCGGTTATCGGGCCCAAAGGCGGGTTTGTTCACCATCCAGGTATTGGTGGATGGAGCTAAGTCTGCTGATCCTCCGAATAACTCAGGGATTTTCTCTGCCAGCGCATTGAGTACTTTTCCTGAGGACTGACGAGTCGCCATACCCTTCTCGTCAACAGGGAATTCAGGCAGCCCCTCATCCCAGCCATCAGGCAGATTTCCGGCCAGGCGCCTCTCCAATTCGGCTGCCAGGTCGGGATAGACGGCACGGTAAGCGTCGAATTTATTCCGCCAGGCAAGTTCTTGTTCTTTTCCATGTCTGATTGCCTGGCGGAAATAACCTAACGCATCTTCAGGAAGATAGAAGCGTGGTTCCTTCGGCCAACCCAGAGCTTCTTTGGCGCCATCCAATTCGGCTTCACCGGGCGGCTCACCATGCGCTTTGGCTGTCCCTGCCCGGGTTGGCAAGCCATATCCGATCGTTGTGGGCACCATGATCAACGAAGGGCGAGGGTCTGCCTTGGCTGCTTGAATCGCACGATCAATCTCATCTACATTCAAGCTGTTTTCAACGCGCAGCACCTGCCAGCCATAAGCCTCGAAGCGCTTACCTCGATCTTCTGTAAAAGCCAGATCGGTAGAGCCTTCAATTGAGATGTGATTATCGTCATACAGGTAGATCAACTTACCCAGGCGCAGATGGCCCGCCAAGGAAGCCGCTTCAGAAGACACACCCTCCATCAGGTCGCCATCGGTGACGATGGCATACGTGAAGTGATCAATAATCTCAACCCCTGGACGGTTAAAAATTTCTGCCAGGTGTGCTTCCACCATTGCCATTCCTACACCATTTGCGAATCCTTGTCCTAAAGGGCCCGTTGTCGTCTCAACGCCCAGAGTGAGGCCATACTCGGGATGACCGGGAGTCAGGCTGCCCCATTGACGGAAACGTTGGAGTTCCTCTAAGGAAAGGTCGTAGCCAGTCAGATGCAGTAGAGAATAGAGCAGCATCGAGCCATGTCCACCGGATAGGATAAACCGGTCGCGGTTCGCCCAGGCGGGATTGGTTGGACTGTGGCGCAGGTGGCGAGTCCAGATGGTGTATGCCAGGGGAGCCGTGCCCATTGGCAAACCCGGATGGCCTGATTTTGCCTGTTGGACAGCATCGGCAGAGAGAAAGCGAATAGTATTGATTGCTTGGTTTTGAAGTTGGAGGGTTTCTTTCATGGGAGTCCTCTACTTAACAGTTTTTGGCATGTGTTCGTGAGGGCAAAGCCCTCACGAACACACCTAATCGAATAACAATTGGCGCCTAATTTTAAGCGGTTTGAGCCTGATGAGCTATTTTCTCACCAGCGTCCCGATTGCGCAGATAGAGCTTAGTGAACTCTTCAGCAATTGCCGGGATGATTCCTAAAGTAACTACAACCAGCCATTCCCTCCAGGTCAGGAAGTGGGTATTGAAAATCGGCTGCAGAAAAGGCACATTAACCACCATCAACAGCAGGAAAAGCGACAGCCCAACAGCATACTGCATATATTTGTTGGAGAATACACCCAGGCGGAAGATGGAGGCTCGCTCCGAACGGACGGTATAGGCACGGAACAATTCACACAGGGATAGAGTGACGAAAGCCATCGTCTCGGCAGTCTGCACATCCACCCCGGACCAGTCATGCTGGAGCACGTAGGACAGTATGTTTGTACCGTCGGGAATAGAGGCGCCGGCTTCCAGATGCCAGGACAGCCCAAGGATGAAGGCTCCCAGAACAGCACCCGTTTGGGCGATGGTCTGGATGAACATCCCCAGGCGCATTGAGCTGTTTACGATCGATTCGTTCTTGGGGCGGGGTGGCTGCTCCATAATATCCGGGTCGCCCTTCTCCATTGCCAGGGCTAAAGCTGGGGCGCCATCCGTGAGCAGGTTGAGCCACAACAGCTGGATAACCGTCAGCGGCATGGGCAAGCCGGCCAACGTCGCCAGGAAGATGATCATGATTTCGGCGATATTGGAGGACAGTAAAAAGAAGACAAATTTTCGAATGTTAGAGTAAATGACCCGGCCTTGCTCGACTGCTGCAACGATGCTGACGTAATTGTCATCGGTCAGAACCATGTCCGCAGCACCTTTGGCCACATCGGTGCCAGTGATGCCCATCGAGACGCCGATATCGGCGCGCTTGATAGCAGGAGCATCGTTGACGCCATCGCCAGTCATCGCCACTACCTCATTATTTGTGCGCAACGCATCGACAATACGCATCTTGTGCTCAGGCGAAACGCGAGCAAAGACAGCAGTTCTTTTGACCTCTTCTGCCAGGGTGGCATCATCCATGTTGTTAAGCTCTGTCCCGGTGTACACTTTGTCGCCTTTGCGCAGCAGCCCTATGGTTTCAGCCACTGCTCGACCCGTATTGGGGTAGTCGCCGGTGATCATGATCGTCCGCAGCCCTGCGCCGCGCGCCTTCTCCAACGCAGGTTTTACTTCCGGGCGAGCCGGGTCTATCATGCCCATCAGGCCGGCAAATATCAGGCCTCGCTCAGCATACTCCCGGGTGAGTTCTTCAGGCACCTTTGACTCGACGCGGTAGGCGAACGCCATCACACGCAAGGCATCGTTGGTCATATTGTCATTGGCTTCCCGGATACGGGCACGCATCTCATCCGTCAGTGGCAAAACCTCGTCTTCGATGGTCTGGTAATCGGTGCATAAATCCAGCACCAGGTCCGGGGCACCTTTCACCGTGATCGCGTGTGACCCCAACTTGCTCTGATCCTTGAACGGGGAGATATCTTCCGACTTGATCCAGGTGATCTCATGCACGGTGGTCATGCGTTTCAGGTTTGAATCAAAGGGGATCTCTTTCCGCCGTGGGAATGCGACCGGCAGCTCGTCCAACTTCTCCCAGGCTTTCATAGCAGCCACGATCATTGCCCCTTCTGTGGGATCGCCGATCATCCGGTATGCGTTCGGACTTTCCTCAGATAATGGTTCCAAAACCGCGTCGTTATTTAAAACACCCACCCAGAGAACCGTGGTGAGTCCAGGTACTTTCTGCAGGTCGGCTTTCTGGCCGTCTATGTGGAATTCTCCCTTCGGGTTGTAGGCAGTGCCAGTTACTTCGGCAAACTTGCCATCCACCCATAGACGGGTGACGGTCATCACATTCTGAGTGAGTGTGCCGGTCTTATCCGAGCAGATGACTGTGGCTGAACCAAGGGTTTCAACCGAGGCCAGCTTGCGGATTAAGGCATGCCGGCGCACCATCTCGCGCATACCGAGCGCCAGGCTGATGGTGACTACAGCCGCCAGTCCTTCAGGCACAGCAGCAATCGCCAGACCTACGGCGATCATAAAGCTATCGACGACAATATCTGCGGTCGCAGCTGTAAAACCTCCTGAAAAGACGCCGCCGCGCCACATACCCAGGAGAAATACTACGCCACAAATTGCCAGGGCAGCAATGCCAAGTGTTTTACCCAGTTGGTCCAGGCGACTTTGCAGGGGCGTGCCTTCATCTTCTACGGTTTGCAGCATATCAGCAATCATGCCAAGCTGAGTGCGCATACCGGTCGACACTACCACCCCGCGCCCACGACCATAATTGACCACCGTGCCCATGAAGGCAGTATTTTTCCGGTCGCCCAGGGTGGCGTCCTTATCCAGCAGTAAAGCTGCATCTTTCTTGACTGGAACTGATTCGCCAGTTAGCGCTGCCTCCTCCACCTGCAGGTTGATTGCCTCGATCAGGCGGATATCAGCCGGGACAAAATTACCGGCCTCCAGCAAAACTACATCCCCTGGCACCAGTTGGCTGGCAGCCACAGAGACGCGCTGCCCGTCGCGCAGCACCTGGCACTCTGGAGCAGCCATTTTCTTCAAAGCTGCAAGTGCTTCTTCTGCCCGACTTTCCTGAACAACACCCAGGATGGCATTCAGCACCACGATGAGCATAATCACCCCGGCTTCCAGCCAGTCCCCCAGCACAGCCGAAATGAGCGAGGCGACGATCAACAGAATCACGATAAAGTTGTTGAGTTGGGCAATCACCAGTTGCAAAAAGGTCGGGCGAGGCTTTTCTTTAAGTTCGTTTGGCCCATAATGTGCAAGTCGTTTAGCAACCTCTTCTGATGTCAGGCCCTGGGCAGGTGACTCCAGCGCTACAAAAACATCGCCGAGCGCCAGAGTATGCCAGCTCATGTTGAGATCAGGGTTGACATCAGCAGGATTTGATTTGTTTTTCTCCACTATTTTTACACTCCGTATATAAGGGTAACGAATTATCAGACTTACACAGTGGGTGTTGTAATAATCAGCCTTCCCACTGCGTATGGAAGCTACCTTCCCGGTCTATGCGCCGGTATGTATGCGCCCCAAAGTAATCGCGCTGCGCCTGGGTCAGGTTGGCTGGTAAGACCTCCGAGCGGTAGGCATCCAGATAAGCCAGAGAAGCGCTGGTTGCCAGCACTGGAATACCTAAACCGACTGCTGTTTGCACAACCTGGCGCCAGGCGGACTGACGATTTAACACAGCCTCCGTGAACAGCGGGTCTAACAGCAGGTTGGGAAGATCAGGATTACGACGGTAGGCCAGGGTGATATCGCTCAGCATGGCCGCCCGAATAATACATCCTGCTCGCCAGACAGGGACGATCCGTGAAAGGTCGAGATCCCAGTTGTACTCACGGGAAGCCATTTTTAGCAGGTTTAGCCCCTGTGCATAGGAAGTAATTTTACTGGCATAAAGAGTCTGTTCTGCTGCAGCAATCAGCGCAGCTTTATCACCACTGAATTTCTCAGCATTTCCCAATACCCTGGCGGCGATCACGCGCTCGGGTTTGAGGGCGGAGATTAAACGGCTTTCAACAGCCGCGTTAATCGTGGGAATAGCCGCGCCGGTATCCAGGGCAGTCTGGCTGGCCCACTTTCCTGTACCCTTCTGGGCGGCTTCATCCAGAATCATATCGACCAGCGAATTCCCAGTCTCCTCATCGATCCGAGCCAGGATCCTGGCTGTGATTTCAATCAGGTATGAGCGCAGTTCACGGGTATTCCATTGCTCAAAAATTTGCGCCAATTCAGCATTAGACATGCCTGCGCCGCGATGCAGCAGGTCATAGATCTCAGCAATCAACTGCATATCGCCATACTCGATCCCGTTATGCACCATCTTGACATAGTGCCCCGCACCCCCCGCGCCCATCCAGGCCACACAAGGCTCACCATCCTCAGCTTTGGCGGCGATGGCCTCAAACATCGCCCGGATGCGTGGCCAGGCTTGCTGTGCGCCACCGGGCATCATACTGGGGCCCCACAACGCCCCGCTCTCGCCGCCTGATACTCCCATACCAATATAATCCAAACCAGCTTGCGCCAGTTCTTTGACACGCCGTTCGGTATCGGCAAAAAAAGAGTTACCCCCATCAATAATGAGATCCCCTTTTTGCAGATATGGTTTCAGATTAGCAATGGCAGTGTCCACCGCATCCCCGGCCGGGACCATCAAAAATATAGTTCGCGGAGCAGTGAGCGCCCCAACTAACTCTTCTAATGAGTTTGTGACCGCAATGTTAAAGTCTGCAGGTAGTTTTGGAGCGACATCGTAGCCAATCGGCGGATATCTGTTGCGCGCAAAATTTTGCGCCAGACTGCGCCCCATCACACCTAACCCAAGAATCCCCAGCGAATATTTGGTTTCCATCATCAACTCCAGAATCTGCTAAATTTTTTCTTATCGCCAATGAGTAAAATTTTCTTCATGGCTAATTCGGGATCATCGAACCAGTTTAGAACCATGCAGGCTTCGGAAAGTGCTTTAAAGCCAGGATTAACTGTTAGCCAGCCGGTAGAGGATCTCGCCTGCCCGAGGAACATACAAAATACCTTCCTCCTCACGTTCCTTCCAGGACGCGATATCGATCTCATCCGGGTTTTGATAACCGAGATTCAACCGGGCGCAGTCTGCAGAGGGCACTCTGGAGGCCAGGGTCACGCTCACATTGGGTTTTTCAATCCCAGCTTCCATCATACCCGAACCGCGCACATGGGTGCTGTGTGCCAGGACACCCAGTGGGATATGCCGGTATCGCTCCCAGTCATTCAGGAAATAGGGCAGGGTGTGATAGCCAATCTCATAAATATACTTCCCATGCACATGGCTGATCACTTCCAGGTGCGGGGCGTAAATAATCAGCTCCCCACCGAAAGCAATCGCGGGCTCAAGTTTGTACATGGCTTTGGCCGCGGTCCACAACTCATCATACATGGCCGGCGCCCAGGACAATACCCGTTTATATGGCTGCTTTACCCAACGAATATGCCGCTTGGCAGAAGCCTCCGCGGCCGCATTCCATGTCGCAAACAGATCACCCACAAACAACCCCGCCAGGTCGTGTCCTTCGACAACCAGGGCTACCAGAGTGACCGGGGTTTGTAAGCGTTGCACTGCCGCATTGATCATCGCCCTTACGGGAGTGTCCTTAATGCCAATTGTGCCGACTACCCCGGCCAGGGCGCCCAACCAGTGCGTGGCATTAATCATATCCGGACCGGAAATGCCAGGGAACAGGTATTTCGCCCCGCCTGAAAAACCGACGACTTCATGGGGGAAAGTTGGGCCGACGATCAGGATATGATCGTACTCCAAAGCCAACTTATTGATACGGATCACGACTTCATCAGGTAGAGACTTATGCCAGCTCTCTCCAGCAATGTGCTTGATCTCGTCCTGTTGCATGATCCCCAGTGAGGTCAGCGCATCAGGATCATCCCAGGCGTGATTGAGCAAACCGATATGCTGGTAGGTTGTCTTGCGTTCGTCAGCAGTGATGCCAACCAGGCGGTTTAAGCTCTCCTCGGGCAGCGGGGGATGGGTACCTAACGCCACCAGGAAATCTAACTGGCGCGCATCGTGTAAAATCTCGACCAGCATCCGAAACAGGTCTGGCAAAGGCAGCGAGCGAGTATGGTCCGGGATCAACACCAGGACTTTTAGATTGCTGAACTTACCACCCAGACCTTGAGAGAGGGTTTCGTAGATCGTATTTTTGTCCAGCAAGCCTGCCGCCTCATATTTCTGAGAATATATCATCGCATAATACCTTCACTAAAGTTTTGCCTGAGTAAAGACTGTTCCCAACTGGATGTCATTTAGACGCCGCTGTACGCGGAGAATCCACCATCGATGGGGATGATCACACCCGTTACAAAAGCTGACGCCGGCGAAAGCAGCCACAACACAGCTCCATTCAGATCGTCTGGAACTCCAAAACGCCCCGCCGGTGTGTGGTCAATAATCTTCTGCCCGCGTGCGGTTAGCTGCCCACTCTCGGCATCGGTCAACAAGAAGCGGTTTTGTTCGGTCAGAAAGAACCCCGGAGCAATTGCATTGACCCTGATCTCGGGCGCATACTCCTGTGCCATATGTACAGCCAGCCACTGAGTGAAATTGCTCACCCCGGCTTTGGCAGCAGAATAGGCGGGGACGCGCGTCAGGGGACGGAAAGCATTCATCGAGGATACATTCAAAATTACACCCTGTTTGCGTTCAGCCATATGTCGGCCCACAATCTGCGACGGGATGATGGTGCCCATCAAGTTTAATTCAAATACCCAGTTCAGAGCTTCGGCTGGTAAATCAAAAAAAGTTTTGTCTGCGCCGGTGGTTGCATCTGGCTTATTACCGCCAGCGGCATTGATTAATCCGTCAATCTTCCCATATTCCTTCAAGACAAGCTCGACAGCCGCTGCAACTGATTCTGCCTTTAATACATTACATTGCACCGCCAGAGCGCGTCCCGCAGCATAGGTTTGGGTAAATTGCGCAACCAGTTTTTCGGCAGCAGCCATGTTGTAATCCAGAATGGTCACGCTCGCCCCGTATTCGAGCAGCGCCCGCGCCATATCCGCGCCTAATACCCCTGCGCCTCCGGTGATCAGAATACTCTGCCCGGTGAAATCAAATGCTTTGGAAAAATCAATGTTCATAACGTTCCTCTCAGTATTGTCAAGGATGTTCTTAGTCGATGATTAAGCAGGTGTGGTTTTATGTCTACCATCTTTTTTCAGACATTGTGACTCTCTGAAGCTGATAAAAATGCGCACGCGTAATTTCAGCTAACTCAATGTTCCTGTCTGTACCACAACGATTATAAACGTAAGGGATGCGATTGGGGTAACCGCCCGGCTGAATTATCACCCCAAATTCAACCTGAATCTTCAGATCATCCGACGTTGTCAGCATAATGCTCAGTGTGTTAGCCCCCTTCGATTGGCTAGAACTGGAAAGAAATCTTTAACTTCATCCTGTCCTGCGAATATGAATAACCGCGTTTACAATATAGATAATTTCGTCCAGGGCGAATCCAGATCTGTTCGATCGCACCTCACCAGACAGAATAATCAAAATTTTTTAACGAAAGGGTTTTTAATCATGAATAATGGCCTTAATATTCCTCAAGATGGTACATTGGACCTGGTCTCCCTCGGTGCGCTAAATCACCGCGTCGACTCGGGCATCATTCCTTTTCGTAAAGCGACCGTCTGGCAAGTCCATCCCAGCGGCGGGGAATATAACGTAGCCGCCAATCTGGCCGACTGCTTTAGATTGCGGACTGGCATGGTATCAGCCATTGTGGACTATCCCATTGGCGATCTTATTGCTGAGCGAGTACGCGCCATGGGCATCAAACCTTTCTACAAGCACTTTGCCCACAATGGTGTGGATGGCCCGAATATGGCGACCATTTACAGCGACCAGGGCCATGGTGTGCGCGCCCCAGTCGTCTTTTACAACCGCTCTAATGAAGCAGCAGCCAAACTCAAACCAGGCGATTTTGACTGGAATGAGATCCTGTCGAACGGTGTGCGCTGGCTGCACAGTGGCGGTATCTTTGCCTCATTGTCTGCGACAACAGGTGAAGTAATCATTGAGGGTATGCAAGCCGCCAAAGCCGCCGGAGCAGTAACCTCCTTCGACCTGAACTACCGCGCCAAGCTGTGGAACATTTGGGGCGGAGCGGCGCGCGCCCAGGCCGTTATCAAGCGCATCGTAGAGCATGTGGATATCCTGGTCGGGAATGAAGAGGATCTACAATTAGGGCTGGGGGTCGCCGGTCCACAGGTCACCGCCAAATCCAAGCTGGACCCCAGTGTATTTTTCGGGATGATCGATCAAGTGCGCAGTCTGTATCCTCAAATTAAAGTCGTCGCCACCACTCTACGCGAGGTGCATTCAACCAACCACCACACCTGGGGTGCAGTGGCCTGGATCGACGGACAAACTTACGCTTCTCCAACCTGCGAGCTAAATGTCTATGACCGAGTAGGAGGAGGGGATGGATTTGCGGCAGGTCTCTTCTACGGCCTGCTCACGGGTGAAGGACCACAGGAAGCCGTCAATCTGGGATGGGCGCACGGTGCGCTGATGACAACCTTCCCCGGCGATACCACCATGGCGACCCTTGAACAGGTACGCTCATTCGCCAAAGGCGGCTCGGCGCGCATCCAGAGATAACATACAATCCCCGATCGTTCTTTCCTGGAGGGAAAAATGAGTGTCCACCCACTGGCAGGCAAAGCCGCTCCCTACCAAATCTTAATCAACGTTCCCCGTCTGATTTCGGCATATTACACCCACCAACCGGACCCGGGCAATCATGCACACCGCGTTGCGTTTGGTACCTCCGGACATCGTGGATCATCTTTAAATCATAATTTCAACGAAATGCATATCCTGGCCATTAGCCAGGCGATTGTCGAATTGCGCACCTCACAAGGCATCACTGGTCCCCTGTACCTGGGAATGGATACGCACGCCCTTTCCGAGCCAGCGCAGAATACAGCAATTGAAGTGTTTGCAGCGAATGGGGTGAACGTAGTCATCCAACAAGGGCTCGGCTACACCCCCACCCCGGTCATTTCGCATGCGATCCTCACCTATAACCATAACCGGACAACCGGCCTGGCCGATGGGGTGGTGATCACCCCTTCTCACAACCCCCCCGAAGATGGCGGCTTTAAATATAATCCCCCCTCAGGCGGCCCGGCAGACACGCAAACCACCAAATGGATCCAGGATCGCGCCAATAAGATCATGGTCAATGGATTGAAGGAGGTAAAACGCATCCCACTTGAAAAGGCGCTCCAAGCCCCCACGACCCATGCATATGATTATGTTACACCGTATGTGGCGGAACTCGAAAACGTGATCAATATGCCAGCAATTGCAGCAGCCGGATTAAAGATTGGCGTTGACCCGATGGGTGGTTCGGGGATTGCTTACTGGGAACCCATCGCCGAGAAATATGGATTGAATATCGAGGTCGTGAACCCGCGCGTCGATCCGACTTTTGGCTTTATGACCCTGGATCACGATGGAAAAATCCGCATGGATTGCTCCTCCCCCTACGCCATGGCCAGCCTGGTCAAGCTCAAAGACCAGTTTGATATCGCTTTTGGTAATGACTCCGACTATGACCGGCATGGCATTGTCACCCGCAGCGTGGGGCTGATGAACCCAAACCATTTCCTGGCAACTGCCATCTGGTATCTGTTCCAGAATCGGCCCGGTTGGGGCAAGGATGTCGCCATCGGCAAGACCCTGGTATCCAGCTCAATGATTGATCGCGTCGCAGCGCACCTCGGCCGCAAATTGTGCGAAGTGCCAGTAGGTTTTAAGTGGTTTGTGGATGGCCTGGTTGATGGCTCGTTTGGCTTTGGAGGGGAAGAGAGTGCCGGAGCATCTTTCTTGCGCCATAATGGCAGCGTCTGGACCACCGACAAAGATGGTTTCATCCTCGACTTATTAGCTGTTGAAATCCTGGCTGCCACCGGTCGCGACCCGGGTGAACATTATCAGGCTTTAGAAGCGCAGTTTGGCAAAGCCTGGTATGCCCGCAAAGACGCACCTACCAGTCCTGCCGAAAAAGCTGTGCTCGCCAACCTGTCCGCTGAGCGAGTCAAGGCCACGGAGCTCACCGGAGATACCATCATTGCCAAGCTTACTCACGCGCCCTGCAACAACGCTGCCATCGGTGGGCTGAAAGTCGTCACAGCCAACGGGTGGTTCGCTGCCCGCCCATCCGGCACTGAGAATGTGTACAAGATCTACGCTGAGAGCTTTATCAGTGCAGAACACCTGAGCCGAATCCAGGCAGAAGCCCAGGCGATTGTCGATGCAGCCTTGAAACAAGCATAAGGAGTCAATCGATGTCTGGTCTCAGGGAATCACTCGCCTGGCAGGCGTTGGTCCAGCACCAGCAGGAAATAAACGACCTGCATATGCGGGACCTTTTCGCGCAAGATCCACAACGCTTTAAACGATTTTCGCTGCGGTTGGGGGATATTTTGTTTGATTTTTCGAAGAACCGCATCACCGAGAAGACCATGCAGCTTCTGGTGGATCTGGCGCACCAGGCAAATCTGGACCAGAGAATCGCAGCCATGTTCAGCGGGCAGAAGATCAACACCACTGAGGATCGGGCCGTGCTGCATATCGCTCTGCGCAACCGATCCAATGAGCCGATCTTTGTGGATGGGCAGGACGTGATGCCCGAGGTCAAACGGGTGTTGGAGAAGATGCGCTCCTTCAGCGAGGCTGTCCGCTCAGGCGCATGGAAGGGCTATACCGGCAAACCTATCACCGACATCGTCAATATCGGCATCGGCGGCTCGGATCTGGGTCCCAAGATGGTCTGCGAAGCATTGAAGCCTTACGCCAGACCAGATCTGCGCGCCCATTTCGTTTCCAACGTAGACAGCACCGACCTGGTGGAAACTCTCAAGACCCTCAACCCTGAGACAACGCTGTTTCTGGTTGCCTCTAAAACCTTCACCACCCAGGAAACCATGACCAACGCGCATTCAGCGCGCCAGTGGTTTCTCAGTGCTGCTAAGAGCGAAGCAGCTATCGCCAAACACTTTGCGGCCATGTCCACCAACACGGACGCGGTGAGCAAATTCGGGATTGATCCTGAGAACATGTTTGAGTTCTGGGACTGGATTGGCGGGCGTTATTCCCTGTGGTCTGCGATTGGCCTCTCAATTGTCCTCTACCTGGGCATGGACCGCTTTGAAGAGCTGCTGAGCGGCGCCCACAAAGTCGACCGGCATTTCCGTGCAGCCCCCTTCGAGCGAAACATCCCGGTCATCATGGGCCTGCTCGGCATCTGGTACAACAACTTCTTTGGGGCGCACTCCCATGCCATCCTGCCTTATGACCAGTACCTGGCTCACTTCCCGGCCTATTTTCAACAGGGAGACATGGAAAGCAACGGCAAGAGCGTCACGCAGCAGGGTGAATGGATGGACTACGCAACCGGTCCGGTGATCTGGGGACAACCTGGCACGAATGGTCAGCATGCTTTCTACCAGCTCATTCATCAGGGCACCCAGTTAATCCCGTGTGACTTCCTGGCCGCGGTAAACAGTCACAATCCGCTTGGGGATCATCATCCAATTCTTTTATCTAACTTCCTGGCCCAAACTGAGGCGCTGATGCAGGGAAAGACGCCATCAGAAGCGCGCTCCGAGTTAGAGGCAGCCGGGATTTCCGGTACACAGCTTGAGAGGTTGGTGCCAGCCAAGACTTTCCATGGCAATCGTCCGACCAACTCCTTCCTTTATCCAAAACTGACCCCAGAAGTTCTTGGCGCGCTGATCGCCCTCTACGAGCACAAAATCTTTACCCAGGGTGTCATCTGGAACGTCAACTCCTTCGACCAGATGGGGGTTGAGCTGGGCAAACAACTGGCGAAAAAGATTTTACCCGAGCTATCCAGCGAGACGCAGGTTACCAGCCATGACTCATCAACCAATGGCTTGATTAATACCATCAAGTCTTTGAGCGCTTCCAAATCTTGATCCTTCGCGTCTATTAACGAGAATCATCACCAGTCTGGAAGATATGCGGAAAGACAGCCTATTTGCAAGCTCTACGTATACTGGGGGTTGAAGAACAAAGTAAGTTCGCATCAACAGATATAAGCACTAAACCGTCCAGATGAGTATTCACACCATACTCACCTGGACGGTTCACTAGCCCTCAATATTCTTTCGAAACAGGCTGCCCAACGGGCAGCGATTAATGTACTCAACCTCCGCAGATGGCAATGCTCCTCTCGCCAATCTCAGGAATGGTCAGCGAATATTGGTACTCCACCGTATAGGCTTCACCTTTCACTTCAAAGTACAGGGTGGACTTATACAGTTGTGTTTTCCAGTTGATGCTAAAGTTAGCTGCACGGTCCTTGGGGACCACAAATTCCTGCTTTTCAAGCGTTGTCTGAGCAGCAGCATATTCTTTTTGATAGGCAGCCTCAACCTGAGCAGCTAGATTTTCTTTTTCGCTCGCCGAGAGCTGGTAACTTGCACCTGAAGTTACTAAAGCAGCCTGATCTGCGATCGTTATCTCCTGTTTAACATTGAAGTATTCCGTCACGGGTTCGTGCAGATCGTCCAGTGGAGTCTCACAATTTTTCAGATCGAATTGCTCGTATCCCGACTTTTCAATTACAGGCTCAACCAGCGCGATCTGAGCAGTCGGTTTTGCGCAAGCACCCAGCAGAATGCTGAGCAGCAAAAGGCTGTAAACCAACCATCCCCGTGGAAATTGTGATGAATTTATGCGTTTCATGTTGATTTTCTTTGGATAGGCAGGCCGGTGAGGTTTTAGCGCCATTCAATAAACCTCCACTTGCTTTCGACTTCTACTTTACTCATCCGCGCTGATCAGGATGTGCATCAATACAACTATCTGATCATTCTCAAGTGCGATGTAAAGGGTCTTTTCATGCAACCGTTCCACCCGCGAACAGGAATTCAACCCATTGATGGGGCATTGTTCACCATTTTTTGTAGTTCAGCCAGTTGATTAGAATACTGTGGCTCAAAAAGAGGTGGGCAATTGGCCAGATTTTTCTGCGCAGCAGCCAGGCGCAGGGCGAAGTTAAAACAGGTCGGCTCACTGCACTGCCGGCAATTGGTCTGGGGGAGTAGCTTGAAAATAGCCATCGGTGTGGGGCGCTGGTGTGTTTCATGGCTGGGAACTATTTGAGCACGATTCTCCCAGGTGCGATTGACCAGTGCAATCAAACTCTCCAGCTCTTTGATGGCCATCTCGCGGTCTTCCACGTTACTGGTGGCTATTTCGTAATCGTGGAAAGCTATATTGTGCCCGCCCTTTTTCCAGGTCAAGGCTTTGGCAGCGGGATGATAGATCGCGCCGCGCAGAGTAGCATTCAGATAGGCAAGTACTTCAAAGATATCTACATTCAGGCGCGCCCGCGCAGCATAACGCTCAGCGCCTGGATCGCAGGGGGGCGTAAAGACTTCCACGTCATATTTTTCGATTAACATGCTTACCTTTCAGACGTGCATGGCTATTCGAATTATGGATTTACATAGGCCAGGCAGTCGTCCTGGAGGAGACGGCTGCCTGGCCTGCTGCCGGTTATTTACGATAATGCATTGGTTATCCAGGTAGTGACTTCGGCCATTGATGGGATGCGTCCGGAAGAGACAACCTGTTCATTGATCACCAGACCAGGAGTGGACAGGATGGGGTAAGCCATGATGTCGTTGTAGTTAGTGACTTTGATGATCTCAGCTTCGACAGCCAGGTCAGAAACGATTTTGCTGGTAATTTGCTCCAGGCGTTTGCAGTTGGCACAGCCAGGACCCAGGACTTTGATGGTTAACATAAAAACCTCCACGTAGATTATTTTATTTGTGCAATGATCAGATACTAATCCGTAATTGCTGATTGAGCGAGGACAGCCTTCTTTGTCACCCGCTTGTTGACCAGGAACAAAATCAAGCCTAATACTGCCAGGAAAGCTCCCAGGTAAAGGGTCAGCAGCCACAGGCTGGTCCCGTCCACCCAGGCGCCGTAGATTAACCCAGCCAATGTACTGAATAAGGCTACCCAACCCACGTACGTCCAGGACTTCAGCCGTCCGATAATCGCTGAGACGATCAGAATGCTCTGCAGGCTGAGTTCTGGATCAGACATCAGATAGGCCAGCAGCGGGCCGCGGTGCATGCCCAGGCTGAGGAACATCTGCGCAATCGGCACTTCCACCAGGGTGGGAAAGTACATAAATACACCAAACACTACCCCAACAAAGTTACCCAGGACTGTATTATGCCCTGCAATAGCCTGGATCCATACTGGATTGATCAGGATGCGAATAACTCCTACTGTAAAAACACCCACAATCAGTAGAGGGAAGATCTGTTTAACAAAACGCCATGATTCCCACAAAAAATCACGCGTTTCATCCTCGGTCAGTGCCGATTTGATCATCCAGCCTAAAAGAACCACAGAGATGAGTACGCCAAAGAACTTACCCGTCAGCGCCAGGGTAACCCCTCCTGCATAGGGCTGCATGCCCAAGGCTGCAATCAAGAGCGTCAGCCCGACTATTCCAGTCGAGATCCAGGTCCAGATATTGAAACCTTCATGAATTTTTTCGATTCCCATCCAGGAGGTCACCCCAATCAGGATCAACATACCGATCAGGATCGCCCCCTGCGCAGTGACACCTTCTTCACCTTTTGCCGGGTCAAATGGAACCAGTTGATAGAGTCTGTCTTGTAACCGGTCCAAACCATCGATAGGCAGGTTGATTTGGCTGAATGTATGGGTTAGAAAATCAAATTGAAATGTGCCTGCAACCAACAGAGCCACCAAAACGAGCATAAAGATCACCGCTGCCCGGCGCATGACCGCTTGTCCAGCGAACATTGCATCGGTGGCCCGATCGTGATCAGCATCTTGTTTGCTAAATATGAGCGCCATGATGATGCCGATACTGATTCCAAATAACAGCGATAGAACAAGCCGAGCAACGGCCAGATCCATGCCAATCACGCTGCCGGTATAGGCCAGCGCAAGGATGTTGATCGCTGGTGCGACAAACAGAAATGTGATCGCAGGACCAAGCCCAGCACCTTTTTTATAGATCCCTGCAAAGAGTGGAATAACCGTGCAGGAGCATACTGCCAGAAGAAAACCCGCCAGTGCCGATGCGGGGTAAGAAATCCATTTCGGTGCATTGCGTCCCAGGAAGCGGGTGACGGTTTCCTTGGGGATCAGGGCGGTCATTGCCCCGGCGATATAGAAGGCGGGTAAGAGACACAGCAGCACATGCGCCGCCAGATAGGCTGCCAGGTTCCCGGTGCCACCCTGAAACAATCTCATTAATAATGCAGGAATATCCATCAAGATTCTCCAATCCAAAGGGATCGTTTATAACCAACTAGACTTTAAGCTGCGCCAGGCTGCTGGGAGGCGCTGTTTCACAATCGGGGCAACCACATTCAGTATTGGGGCCGCCGCCAGCTGCAAAAACAATCTTCCTGGCGGGGATGTCCAATGCTTCCGCCGCCAGACGGACAAGACCCATCAGAGCAGGGTCTGTCAGGCTGTAATAGATGTAGCGACCATCGCGACGCGTTTCCAGGATACCGGTCTGGCGTAACGCCATTAGATGCTGAGAGATGTACGCCTGGCGCATTTTCAAAACCGCCTCCAGGTGACATACACACGCTTCTCCGCTGCCGATGGCGAGCAGGATCTCAACCCGCGTTGGCTGGCTAAGCGCTTTAAACAATTCTGAAATTTGGGTGGTGGGTTTTTGTATCTTCATATTCGAATACCTGAATATATTATAGACACCTCACGCAAGTCTGCTTAGTGACAAATGTCACCTGATTGTCACACCGGTGAAAATGAGCAGATCGTCCTGATCTGTGGCTATATAAGCATATTTCGGAATGTAGGGTAAACTATTAGGAAATTTAGCCTGAGGGTCGACTCCCCCGAGAGCATGAATCAATGAGTTTAGGTCAGATCGTTCCCGGACAAAAATTTAAATGGGACCTGGTTGAAAAACTGGGCGAAGGCGATGCCGGCGAAGTATACCGGGTTGAGAGTCTTTTAAAGAGCAGGCAGGCCATATTAAAACGCCCTCTCAAGAGCGCTTTTATCAGTGATGTACTGCGCCAGGCATCTCAAATCCAGACTGAAGCAAGCCTGTTAAAAGCGCTCAGCAAAATAACCTTTCCAGGCGCAGGTACAGGCCTGGCTTTCCCTGGTTTAATCGATCAGAGCACGATAGAAGACGGTTTTGGCGAGAACTTTTTTATTGTGATCGAGAGAGCTGGTGGGTTCGACCTTAAATCTCTGGCTCAGGTGACCCATTTTGGTTTGTTGGAACAATTCCGCACAAGCGACAACTTCGCTTATCTGGATTTCCTTCAAAGTATAGCCAAGTTCAGCCAGCTTCCAGATCAGCTGCTGATCCGCTTACTGCTGGCAGTGATTAACATGCTCGAAACGATCCACACCAGCGAAGTTTGGGATAACAATGAAAAGCGATATGGCCTGATCTGGAATGATATCAAGCCGGATCATTTATTTTGGGATCCTCAGAAAGCCTGTCTAACCGTCATCGATTGGGGCAACGGTTTTTTCTTGGAAGCGGATGGCTCGACGAGGGACCGCCATCACTCCAGGGTCGGTGACCACTATCAGTTCATTCAGGCAATGAGCGAGTTTTTATCCGAAGCAAACCCTCTGCTGTTAGAAAAATTGGATTGGCCGAAAGCAATTACACCGGGCAATGCGTATACAGATGGCATCAAGCCGCTTAAAGAGAGACTGGTTTCGCTCAACGACGAAGTGCTGGTGCAGCTCCAGGATCTGCGCGAAACCATAAACCAGCTCTATGACACATCCAGGCCAGGAACGCAGGAACTTTCCCGTAGTGATGAGCTGCAGCATCTTCTGGTCGCATATGGAGAGCTGCCAGATTCAGCTCGAGCGACAAATTTCTATGCCAGGGTCGCGTTACAACTGGCTGCGGACCATCAATTAGGAGCATTTCAAAAAATATGCCAACGCGCAGGAAATCTGGCCTCTGCTTCAGCCGAAAAATGGTCTTTATTAAGTGAAATTGCCGGGCTGGCGCAGGAGTCCAACGCACCTCTATCCGCAGCACTCCAGGCAGCGCTGCCTGGCGCCCTGGCTTCCGGCGTTGTGGATGAATGGCCGGCGCTGCTCTGGGATTTATTCGCCGCCATCGGGAATGACCCAATACCGGAATGGTGGGAGAGCATCAGCCGCAGAGTCCGGCGCGTTCATTTAAAGTTGGATCAGAATGCGCTCCCGCCGCGTGGGGCAATCTCCCGGCTGTATTACACCCTGCAAGCGCTGGTGTTGGAAAACGGCGAAAAGAATTTTCGGCCTGGCTCTGATGATATTTCTCAAACTGGCTCACAATCTCAAAATCTGGAGAACTTGCTGAAAATATTCGATCATGAAGTGGTTAAGAAATGGAAGGAACGCGAGCCAGCTCCGCCCAATTCCGGTATTGGATATCATGATCTGGATGGGCTAATAGAAGAGATTGAATCGGTTTTACCAGATTCTCGCCATAATATCCAGGTGGCGCTCAACCAGCCTCAATCTCAGGCTGAAATTGCCTTGAACGCCTGGGAGCACCGCGATTTTGAATCCGCCCGAAAGGCGCTGCGCAGCATCCTGCTCTGGGATCCAGATCGCTGGCGACTTTTATCCGCCGACCAGGCGATTGCCCAGGCCAGTTCCTGGCTGGCTATCGTGCGCGATGGCGCTTCGAAGGATGAACCATTTTATGATTATCTCTCGTCGACAGAATTGGCGGGGCGGAGGCTGCGCAATCGAGTAGGACCGGCAAGTTGGTTGGACGCCATCCTCGATGCATTACGCAGGCTGCGGAAAGGCTATAAATCAGCCGACCTGATCATGGATCATCCGGAAATCGCCACAGATATTCCCTGGCTAAATGAATTCAAGTCACGTGAAATACTTTCCCTGCCGCACAGCCGTCTGTTGACACTCGAGCGCGATACCGATACAACACCCCCACAGTCTACGATTATGGGAAGCCGGGAAGCCAAATTAGGCGCGGGTCAGGAAGTAGCCCTGGGCGAGCCTCTGGATACCTGGGTACCTGAAGCCCGCGGATCATCTGCCCGAGTGTTTTACGGCACACTCCGCACTCGAGCGAATAAGGATCAGCCTTATGCAATCAAGGTAATGCGTCCCGACCGTGTGGATTACGCCTTGCCATTATTTCGAGAAGAAGCCCATATCCTCTCGTTACTCAGAGATTTACCAGGGGTCACCCCTCTGGTTGAGTGTGGATACTTGCGCCTGGATGAAGGTACTCAATTACCAGCCGAAGATCGCCATCTCTCTGCAGCGCACCTTAACGGTCAGGTTGTTCGCTTCGGAGCAGAACAGGTTCAAAACTATCTCTCATCCATGGATCGTTACCTGAGCCAGAATTGGGTGCCGTACCTGGCGCTAGAGCTGCGTAACCAGGATCAAAATTTGTTGAAATACTGTGATGCAGGCACCACCCACGGCTGGTTTTTGCCGCTGCGCACAAGCCTGCTTTTATCCATTCAAATCTGTGATATCCTGCAAAATGCGCATGACCGCAATATTGTTTATCGCGATCACAAAATCCTGCACTACTACTGGGATCCCCAGTCACATGGAGTCATCTCAATCGATTGGAATATTGCCAAGCGACACGCTGAAGGCCTGACTGAACCTGAGCGGCAGTTCGATCTGGTACAGTTTGGCGCCAGGGCCCTGCACCACATCCTGACCGGGCGCCCGGCTCCAGGCGCATTACCCTTAGGTCCTAACCGCCCGGATGAAATTGAACAGGCTTCTGCCAATTATGAGGTTAATTGGACATACGATGATGAGCGTTTGCCCAATCGGGTCAAAGAAATCCTGGAGCAGGTGCTTAACCAGGGATATACTCAGGTGAAAGACCTGCGTTCTGATCTGGCAGAGTTATTTGATCAGATGCCCGCTCCTGTATAAAACAAAGCAGTGGGAAGTTTGATGCAGCCTGCTGTCCGCGCACCCATATTTTTGCTATAGATACTGCAAAAGCGCATCTTTAAATTATCTCGAGATTCTAAGCGAGCATTTATCAGAATAGGTGATAATACTCGCATGGATATAAACATGAACCCATTTGATTCCATCGAAAATCAAATTCAAAATCTACGCCAGCAAGATGAAGTCAGCCTGGTTGAAGTTCGCAATCTACTATTAGAGATCGAAGAATTTATCGACTCTGACGATTATCAATCACTGACACCGGATCAACGCGCAAGGCTGCAGAACGCCCGCAAGGAATTAATCGGGGACATAGAAAAGCAAGCCGGCGCGAACGATACCAATGGGCAATCAGACACGCAAGCACAAGCAGAGTCCACATCCGCAGCCGTCTCGTCTGGCAACCAAGCTGCCTCTGGAGTTGAACCGCATCCTATCCAGGAAAGTGTGCATGAGCACAATCCAATGGCGGAACAACAGATCGAAGTGGCTGAGAAATTGTTTTATAGTGGCCGGTACGCAGAAGCAATCCAGATATTCGATCGCGTACTCCAGCTTGAGCCCAATTGGGAGCGCGCCAGGCAGCACCGCTCTGAGGCTGAAAATTACTTGCGAACCGGCTATATACCGGTGGTTGCCCTGCCGGCAGATGCTGCCTCAGCCTATGGTAAAGCGCAATCCGCCGCCAGGGTCGGTCGCTATGCAGATGCTCTGGCGCTCCTGGAAAAAGCCCAGACTACAATGCGAGATCTGGGCATTCAACGCTGGCAGGAAGGGCAGGAATTTGCCCAGAAACTGCAAGAAAATATTGACGCTGAAAATGTCTATGAAGAAGGCCTGGTTCAATTTGACGAAGGTCAGGTCGACGCGGCGATCGAAAAGGTCGAGGCAGCCGTCCGCCCTACCGGTCTGCCAAAATACGCCGACAAGGCTAAAGAATTCCGTCAGGTAAAAGAAACCCTGCGCGCGATCTATGAAACGCTGACCCATGCAACCGTTGATCCGCAGGCAGTATCGCAGGCAAAGTCCAGCCTGGACAGCCTGATCGCGCAGTATGGTCATAATCCTGCATTTGAGAGACTGATCGAGCGATTTAAAACGGTCGTTCCGCGTGTGGTTGAACCATTAACCGAGCAAACACGCTCATTAAAAAAACAGGCTGAAATTGCCCCGACTTTGGAAGAAGCTCTCTACCTTGCTCAGCAAGCCAAACAAAACCTGGACCAGATTCGCAATCTGGCCGGTGTTGATGAAAGCCTGGATCGCCTGCAAAATGATATTAATAGACTGCTGCGTGATATCCAGAAATTCGATAACGATCTACAGGCGGCCGCCAGAGCCTATGAGAATCACCCGAACTGGCCGTCTGAAGCTGCCAATCTGAGCGCAGAAGTGATGACACGCTACCCGATTGACCCCGGTGTCAGCCGCATAAAGCGCAACTTGCGCAGCTACTACTGGAAGTTGACCGGGATCCGAGCTGGGATTGCACTGGTAGGAATCATCCTGGTGGTGATCCTGGTTAATTTGGGGATCAATCGTTACCGGGCTTATATGATTTCGCTGACTCCTACGGCCACACCAACCGTTACGATGACGCCCACCACTACAATCACGCCTACCGCGACCACAACGCTGACCCCCACCATTACACCAACATTGGAGCCCAGCATTACCCCGCTGCCATTATCCAGCATCGCTCAACGGGATATCTGGGCACGCAGCGGTTGTTACGAAGGTTTCACCGCTGTCGGGAGAGTCAGGTCCGGCGGTGTAGTGCGCTTCCTGCCATCTGATAGACGCTTTGATGATTTCAACCGGGAGTGCGTGCTGGTCGAATACCAGCGCGAAAGTGGAGATGTGATTGGCTGGGTGCTGCTGATGGATCTGGGTTCAGGACCTCCCCCGACGCTGACCCCTTTCCCGTAATGTTTGGTTTATGTAGAGGTGCTTACCCAAAAGGCCAGGTCCAGCAGGCCAGCGCCGAAGATATTCACAAAGCAGAGGTACATCGGTAAATTATTACTACCAGTACTCAAACGCGATTATCGCCTGTTTGTGCACTAAATCGATTGCATAGCTAATCCACGATTGTGCAGATGATATGCAGGATGGCAGATTGAATTTGCAACTCCTGAGATTATCTGGTATCGCTACATCACTCTCCGCTCCAGGTGCATACGCACAATTTCAGCAACGATGTGTGATTCGCCCAGGCTGCGCAAGCCGGAACGATTAGTGGGGAAGCCAACGGAGACCGGTATCAAGCTTGTCTGTTTTAATCGTCCAAAATTGGTTTAGCCTTGGGGAGTGTCCGCGCTGGTGGCGCTGGGCTGGGCTGCGGGCTATTCGTGCCTACTTCCTTGCGGGCAGCTTGCTTCAAACGTCGTACGTGAGTACGCTCTCCTTTAGATAATCGTTTGGGTTTCTTCAGGCTATTCTTGTCTGCCATAATATTTTACTCCTAACTCTTTCTGTGAATACGAAAGGTCGCTCTTGCCTCGCGGCAGGCAGCCCTATGATTATGGTTCTGATCCCACTTTTCTAAGCCCTAACAGGATAGGGCGCATGCGATGCTCGGGGATGACGATGTCAGCGTTCTCACGCCGATACGTTTCAATCACCTGCAGTTCACAACATGCACATTATGCGCTATTGGGGCACAGTGGGTATGGATTTTCTGTACCCCCCATAGATCTAATCCTGTTTATACCAGGTGGCTCAGCGCTTTTTGTTGTCTTTCGACAAAGCCTTACCTTTCTCTGTCACCTGCTCCGGTTGATTTTTGGCTTTAAGTCCACTAATAATTGAAACCGGACCGACTTTGGCTTTGACTTTCTTGTGTTTGCTTACTCCCTTACGTCCCATAATATCCTCCTAAATGGAAAAATCTTCGGTTTTCTGCTTGGGTTTATCATCACCCAAATCTTTGGCGGCTTGATAGCGGGCCTTTAGCTGGACAATCAACCGGCTATATTTCACATTGGTCGTAGGAAGATCATCCAGGGTGAGTATGCCCCAATGGGGGCTTTTCTTGCCGGGTAAATGGTGGCGATTATCCACCTTAACGTAAACTCGCATTGGTCTCTCCAAAAAATGTAACGGTTTTCAAACAGTATCTTCTCCTCAGACCTGTGCGAACGAGGGTAGGGTAGCGCTTCTACGTGCCTTGCGCATGAGGAAAAGCGAAACCATCAACGACCCCGGCGGAAGAGTCTGACAATCGCCAATAAAATGACGGCGCCCAATAGCGAAACCAGAAGGGCCGGGAGGCTGAAGTCGTTTTGGTTGATCGTGCCAATCCCAAACAACGGGGTGAGGAACCATCCTGCCAGGAATGCACCCACAACTCCCACTACGATATCGAGGAGTAGACCCTGCTGCGAGTTGGTACCCATGATCTTGCTGGCGAGCCAGCCAATAACAGCCCCTGCAATAAGCCATAAAATAAGATTCATTTGATATTCTCCTTACCTTCTGCTGTCCGTTTGTTGAATTCCTGTTCGGCGTACTCGCGAGTGTAACCATACTTCTGCTGGAGCAAGCCTATAATTTGTTCGGCATTGCCGCCTGCTTGTTCAAGATCATCGTCGGTGAGTTTGCCCCACCACTCTTTGATCTGACCGCTCACTTCCTTCCACTTACCTTCGAAAATATCCTTATTCAATATGTATTCCTCCTGAATCTCTAAAGGAAAGCTGCTCTAGATAATGCCAGCACACTAAGCAGCACAATACGCCGGTTTTCAAATTTCTTCTCCGCCTCGAGAACAAACCCGGCCAGATGAGCCAGTGATTTTGTATATTGAATTCATTCTACGGTAAAGACCCTTTGGCTACATCCATCCGCCAGGGGATGTTTGTCTCCACCAGTTGGGGGAGAAGTAGATTCTTCAGGATTTTGTGGAACCAGGCAACCCACCTTCAACAGTAATTTTCTGGGGCGATTGAAATGGTTCCGGAACGTCAGCCGAGAGGGCAGCGGACAGACCGGCTTGTAGAACAGGTTCAGCTTTCTCAATCAATTGGCTGAGACGCTCCATGCTGCTGGTCACCAGGGGTAGCGGCGGTTCATCCATAGCTTTTATGGTGTCCCATACGCGTGCTTGCCTTTCTTTGAGATCTGAAACCTGAGCCGTTGCACCCGAAACCGCGCCACGGTTAACCAGATGGTTCCACAGGATCTGGCATACAACAGATACAGGCGGCGCCAGGATGAGGCCGACCAGGCCAAACGCGTCTGCCATGGCTATAAGTAGAATTACGGTCAGAATAGGATTATCCCATCGACGGCTGAATAGCCTTGGCTTGACCCATATTCCCACAGCACTCATAACGACCAGTGCATAGAGAGCTGTAACCAGGCTGAGCTGCACACTGGTCAGCAGCCCCACCAAAAGCACTGGAATGACCACCATGGCTGCTCCAACCACGGGTATCAGACTTGCGATAGCGCCGGCCAGTGCCAGGAGAGCCGGGTAAGGAGATCCAAGCAGCCAGTAGCCCAGGCCTAACAGCAGCCCGGCCAGCAGACTCTGGATGACCTCACTGCGCAGATAAGCCCCGATATCTGGCTCGACACTCCTCCAAACATCGCGCGCCTGTTTGCGCTGGCCAGACGGAAGCAATGATAACCAGAGGCGCTCAAAATGAATTTGGTTTATGCTCCAATAGATGCTCAAAAATAGAATAACAACTACTCCGCTCACAACGCCACCAATGCCCTGCGTAAAGCCAAGTATGGCTGGCAGCACGAGCTGCCCTTGATCACCGGTAATTGCCTCAAAAAGCTTACTGGGCGGTGGCAGCCAGGCAACCACGGTCTGTTGGAATGAGCTTCCTTCCAACCATATCGGTAGAATCCACGCATCTTGCATCGACACAGACTGGGCTAGATGTTGAATCTCATTGACTGCGGTTTTTCCGCTGAGGAAGAGAGCAATGCCAAAGCTGCCCAGGACTACCAGGTACAGTAGAATCCAGGCTACACGCACCAGGATACCTCGCCCAACCAGACGGCTAACTAACGGGCGCAGCGCACCTGCAAGCATAATTGAGATCAACACGTATATAACGACAATCCGGAACTGCCACAGTATTATGAGTGCCAGCAATGTTGTCATCACTGCTGTACCGAATCCTATCAGCTGCTTTGTCATGCTGCACCTGAAGGAATGATCTGGGCCAGCAAAGAATCGAGGTCGGTTGTAATCGCCTCAATCTCATCCATAACCTGATCGGTTTGCTTGACCCATTGGTCCGACCCGTCTTTATTGAGCCGTGCTTGTTTGCGCAGGTCTTGAGCCAGATCTTGCGCTTCATAACGCAGCCGGCTGGCATAATCGCGCCCTGCCGAGACCTCCGGATCCATCGCTCCTTGAAGAAAGACGAAGCGATCGAGTAACAGCTGGATGATGGCTGCGATAGGGATCGCCATGAGAGCACCGGCAATGCCGAGTAAAGAGCTAAAGGCAAAAAGAGCCAGGAGAGAGACGAATGGATTGACTCCCACCGCCTTACGCATGACACGCGGCACCAACAGGCTGTTTTCTACTTGCTGAATAATAATGCTGGCAACAATTACCCAGACTAACTTGGAAGGCGCAATGGATAAGGCAATCACTGCCGCGGGAATTGCGCCAAGCAGTGGTCCGATCATTGGCACAGCCTCCAATACACCCGCCACAAGTGCCAGCACCAGGGCATTGGGCAAGCCAATCAGTAAATAGGCAACCAGTGCCATGCTGCCGACGACCAGGCAAAGCACTGCTTGTCCGGCGATGTAGAAACCAACCTTGTTTTCCATCGCTAAAATTAGTTCGCCAATACTCTCACGCTGACCTTTCGGAACCAGCGGCAACAATGACTGAATAATGCGCGGTCCATCGAGCGTCCAATGAAAGGCTAATAGCAGAATAGCTGTGGCCAAAAAGATGACCTTAGCCGCCAATCCTACGTAACCCAATGCCTGTCCAGCAGTATCCAGCATTTGCTGGCTCGTTGGTTGGAGCGGCTCCAGGCCTGGTAGTTCCGCAGGAAGGAACTCACTTAAGCGGATAAGAATTTGATTGGGATCATTAGCCATCCAGTCCCGCAGGCTTATATAGTACTCCGGTATTGTGGCAGCAATCGTTGAGCCTTGCTCGATGATCAACGGGAATAACAATAGCCCGAAGCCAATGATTAAGGCGAGTAACAGGAAGTAGACAAGAATGACCCCCGTTTTCCTGGGGAGTCCACGCATGTGTAACCAGGCAACGACCGGCCTGATCACAGTGCCGATCATAATGGAAATAAACGAGATAAAAACGACCTGGTTAAAGCGATAGAGCAGCCAGAAGCAAAAGGCGACAAAGGCGAGTACGAGAGTCGCCCACATGATGCGCCGGAATGTCCATAGATACGGCAGTGATGGTGGTTGGTTTGTCATACTTTCCCTATTATTTGATCTATCCGCGCATTTCCTTCCACTTGCCTTCAAAAATATCTTTGTTCATCATGTGCTCCTCATAATCCTTTGCATAAGCTGCCCTTGCTGTTTGATTACCCGGTGATCCGGGGCAGTGTAAGAGCATGCCGGGCTGGTATCTCAAACTGGCGTATGGTCACCGTATGGTGATTGGCAGATATAAAAACTCGAATAGCGTGGTGTTGGCGATGGGGAAGGGGGTGCCGTGGGTATCCAGCGTCACCGCACCATTTAGCGCAAGGACTCTGCCGATCAGACTTGCAGCGGTATTCAGGGTGATGCTATCATGCGCCAGAATATTTCCTTCGAACCGCGTGTCTGTACCAAGAGTCGCGGAGCTGCCAACCTGCCAGAACGCGTTGATAGCCTGACCGCCATTGATCACCGCCACAGATGAGGCGGATGCGGTTGTGAGCGTGCTCCCTATCTGGAAAACCCAGACTGCCAGAGGATCGCCCTCGGCATCGAGAATGAGGTCGCCAGTCAATTGAGCCGATGTATCGAAACAATAGACGGCTGGCGCGAGCGTCATTCCGCCCAGATCCTGACCTGTCAAATCAACATTGCACGTCTGGCCTGCTAAATCATTATAGGCACTGTTGGCATCGATCTGCGCCTGAGCTGGAACCGGACCGCCCTCGTAGATCGTTCCGTTTATGACTGTGCCAGGAGGAAAACCTATGATCGATGTGCCTGGGCTGACACCGACGTCTCCAACGAAGACGCCTGAGCCGGTATTGGTCAACGTCGAGCTGGCCAGGGCCACGAAGCTCGCCGCGGAACCCAAATCGGGTGCATCTGCATCAGAGCTCGCCAATACGCTGGGCGAGGGGCTGCCCCCCGCGACGACAAAAAGCGTGGTCAAAATGGACAAAATCACCAAATTCTTGAGTTTCCGCATTTTATATACTCCTGAAATCTTTCGGATAAGCTGCCCTGGATACGCCGGCGCTCTGGGCAGTTTGGAGCGAGCCGACCTTCCGTCGGTTTCTCAGCGTTGGTCTGGTCACTTCGACTAATTCGCTGAACTCAACAGCACAGCGTAACGCAGGCCGTAGGAGTCACTGATCACTACAGGAAGGCCCCGTAGCGCGGTGGAGAGATAGCGCAACACATTATCAGCGGTGTAATCTTCCGGATGTTGCAGCGGGCCTACCTCCAGGACAACAAACAGCCATGCATTACCTTGCTCGGTTTCGGTCAGGACAAAGCGACTGATGAACGGTTTCAACCCGAGCTGGGCCAGGATGCCTGGAAATGCCTGGGCTACGTTACGGGCTGCAGGTAGGTAACGGTTAGCACTCATGCTTGTGCCTTTCCATCAGCGCGTAATTTCTGCTCGGCTTCGGCAATCCAGTTGATGATGGATGGCTCAGATGGGCCGATGATTTCCACCAATGGCAGTTCCTCATCCTGAAGTCGAGGGAGGTATGCCTGGTTTGGTTCGCTTGGGGTTAACCGGCGATGACGAGCATCGAGATCCACAATCATTCCGTCTATCAGAATCAAGTCGCTCTGGTCGCCACTCTCACGCGGGTTACGCAGACGAAACTCCAACGCTGGCATAAACCGTCGGAAGGCCGATACACCGCCCACGATGAGCAGGACGATCACCAGGGTTGTCAGGATAATCATCAGAGGGGTGATTAATTCTCCCCAGTTGGATTGCCGTTCATATTTTCTTTGTTCAAATAGAATGGCAGCCTGGGTCTCAGCCAGCGGGGTGATTGTCAGTGGAAAGGCCGTCAGGGCAGCAATCGCCTGGGCGGTCTGCGTGGCGCGGATGTCCAGAATCATTTGTGCCTGTGCCGTCTGGGTTATATTTCGTATGTAGGCAGAATAAGTGGCTGTGGCAGCCTGGCTCTGAGCGATGGCCGCAGCATTCGCAATAGATTGCTGAGTGGCAGCAGCCTGAGCCATGTTCAGGCTGACCGCGGTTGCCTGGTAAGCCAACTCCATCATCAGCCGCTGGTTGTACTCCAGGGTGGCCTGCTCCGCGGCGTTCGCGGCCTGAGCCAAATTCCAACCGACCATTGTGGCCTGGTGTGAGAGCTCATCCATCTGTCCCTGGCCATACTCCAGAGTGGATTGAGCAGCGGCATAGGGCTGTGGCGTATTGAAAGAGACTATCACAGGTGCAGCAGGGTCAATTTCACAGGCCAGCAGCGCCAGAGACAGAAAAGTAAGTATCAACAATGTCGCAATACGCCGCCCGATTACTTTCATTGAATTACCATTCACACCGTGCCCTGATTACACGGTAAATACCACTCCTTGCACCAGGCTCTTCATTGTCTGACGCCGTTCTAGCTGCCTCCGCGCACGCCCGTCAACTCGTGCTGAACAAACTACCTTCGGTGTACGCGGAGGCACATACCGGCTAAGCTAGATGTTGATGATATTAAGCAGGTCCAATATGATGAGTATGATGGCGATTACGATTAGCGTATGAATCCAACCGCCTGTTTTTGGGAAGCTTGGGCTGATGTTGGAGCCGAGAAAGCCGAGCAACCACAGTACTACTAGAATTATCACGATAGTCCACAACATGAGATTTCTCCTTTTGAATAACCTGAACGATCTATTGGAAGCCACCTGGTCGGTTGACTGGGTGGCAGTTGACCTGACGGAAAGAAGGTGTGCAGGACTTGCTTATTTGTAATACCTCTCGCCGCCCAGATAGATGCCAGCCTTCAACCGTTCTTCTTCTGTGAGCGTAAAGATCCTGATCAGCCTTCTGATAATGCCCAGCATGGTAGGCAATCCGGCCGAAAAACGAGACAGTTGGCTTGTATTCAATTTCTTAATCATTCCTTCTGTACCTCCCTCTACCACCGAGCATGCGCAAGATGAGTATCAACAAAATTGCTCCGACGAAAGCTATCAGGATCGACTGCCAGTTGATACCCGACATTGGATCACCGATATGGAAGAAATAGGAAGCAGCCCAGCCTCCCAACATGCCGCCGAGCACGCCGATAATGATGTCACCTATTAACCCGTAGCCCCCACCTCTCATAACTTGTCCCGCCAAGAATCCGGCGATCAAGCCAACGATAATCCAGGATAGTATTCCCATAATCATCCTCCGATTGTTTTGTCAATTCTATTTGCACAACAAGAGCAGGAATGGCTTTTCGCAGAACTGCAGTTTTCGCTGGGTAAAGGTATGGTGAGACTGCTTGTGTTTCACAATCAACCATCTGGCTGGCTAACCAGCCTGTCACTGCCACGGTGGTGGAGAACCATAGAAGGGAATTTGTCAGCTCTATTTTCTTTCTCCTTTCTGTGTGTCTATCTCACAATCATAAGGAACTTGGTGGGATATTCGTACGTTCAGTGGTGGTCGTTTGACTGGTGCCATTGGGTGCTTGAGTCGTGGTACGATCAGTTGTAATTGTTTGGACTTGCTGAGGGGTTCGATCAGCTACGACTGTCTGCCTGACGCTTACCGGTCCGCCGCGCGGGCGGTAGAAAAGCACATACACAATTCGTTCCATGGCCCAACCGATCAGCAGGTAAACGATCATCGCAATGATGGATGAGATTTCCAACACCATGCCGCCAGCTGCCGGAGCGCCCGTTAAACTCGCAAAGGGAGCCACGAAAAGGTCGGTCACGCTATAGAGGAGCGAAGCGAATGAATTCGCCGCATTGACGCCGATCAGCTTAAATACAACCCGCAGCGCAATCCCGGCTTCGAGAAGCCCCACCAGCAGCCAGATCAATTGTGTGGCTCTAAAGGTTGCCACCCGCTGCTCCTGACCCGCTTCATGCTCTGTTGTTCTTACTTCTTTATAATCTGTCATTATGTCCTCTTTCCGGTATCTTCTTCGGCTAGCCGCGCAGTGCAGCCTTGCTGCTCCTGGAGCAGACCAAATAATGATCGAGCAAATCTGGAGTTACCCAACCGACTGCCTTCCCGGTTTGAGTAGCATGCCTAGAAGCAGACCAAAAGCCAGGGACATCGTGATCGTCACCCAGGGGTATCCGGCAGCTTTCTTGCCAAAGCTACCTGGTAATCTATCTGCAACATCCTGGAGTTTCGAATTGTATTGGTTCAATCCATTACCAACGTCCTTATTCAAGGAATTCACTGCGCCAGATACCATTTCCTTCGCTTCGTCTGCTAGTTGTTCAAATTTCCGACCTAACCCGGTCACACCATCATCCTTCAACGCGGTTAAATCCTTGGTTATCCTTGCCAATCCAGCGACGTTATCCTCCCCCAACGTAGCCATATCCTTTTTCGTCTGGTCAATATCCTGATTAACTTGCTTTTCAAATGCCTTATCTTTCATCATTTGATCCTTTCAATCCTTTAGATAAGCTGCCCCTGTATATGCCGGCGCTCGGGAGAGTGTAGTTCGCCGGTGTTTATTTTGCTTGCCCCCCACAGGCGCTCTTCCTTGAGAGCAAACGCCGCCAGACCGAGCCGGTATCATCATCCGGAAGGAATACTCGCAACCGCATCTCGCAGACGTTCAGCCACTCGCATAGACGTTTCGCTTTTGCTGATAAATGCATCCGCTCCGGCAGACAAGGCGGCCTGGTGACGAGGATCCAGGTGGCTTATTAAGACGATAACCACTGCGGCAGGGCACATCTCTCGGAGTATTGGCAGAGCTGCCCCAGACTCGTCGGCGACCAGATCCCAATCCACCACCACCAGGTCTGGTTGGGTGGCAGGAGCCAGCGCTAAAACTGTGGACCAGTCGGCAGCCTCGCCGACCACCTGCATATTCAGATCCAGCAGGATAAGACGGAAAGCCGCACGCTCATCGGGTCGAGCATCAGCTAAAAAGGCACGTTTCATACAATCATTCTATAACAAACATTCCCCGGCCACATCCATCGGCCGGGGAATGTTTCTCTCCCCCAGTTGGGGGAGATGAGAGCTGTTATCGGAGTGTAATCCTACCGCGCAACTCGATCCTCCGCAAAGTCGGTCTGAATAAAATCGAGCATAGCCTGCTTGGCAACATACAAAGCCTCATCAGCCGCCCGTAGAATTTCCCGCGTATTGTAGTTGTGGTCGTGCGCCACTGCTGCTCCAGCTGCCAGGGTCAGCCCTTCGATAAGTTGACCACCATGCCAGATACGCAATCCTTTGACCAGCTCCAGAGCCTGCTGCACTCGGTGGTGTGTATCGTCCAGCGACGAGTCGGGCATAATCAGAACAAACTCATCTCCACCATAACGACAGGCGATGTCACTCTTGCGCAAGTTCTCTCGCAGGATTCGACCCAATTCGCGTAAAAGAGTATCACCAGCTGCATGGCCATAAGTGTCATTAATGCGCTTGAAGTGGTTGACATCGAGGATCGCGACGCTTAATTGACTAGCCTGGCGCTGGGCGCGAGATAGCTCCCGCGCCAGGCTGTCTTCCAGATAACGCAAGTTGTAAAGCCCAGTCAGCGGGTCCTGGATGGTCTGTTCGCGTAATTTCTCCCGCAGATCAATATTGGACAAAGCAAGCTTAATCCCTTCGCCCATTGCCACGATAAGCTGCTTATCAATTGAACGTTCACTTTTCCGTGCTCCACCCATCAGGAACAGGACTCCCAGTGAATCGCCTTGAACCATCAAAGGTGCACACAAATAGCCGGTTTCAGGTGGATGAAGAAAGTGCCGGCACAGCATACCAGTCTCAGGATCCATAACTTCATGAGGTTGGCCGCGCCGCATTGCCCAACAATCCTCCCAAGAAAATTTCATGTCCATCGGACCTTTATCCCCCCAACGCGCCATAAGCTCAAAATGCTGATCTATTGGATTCAAGATCGACAGGCAGCCTGTCTGACCGGCAAATAATTCGCCTGCGATCAGGGTAATCACCTGATAAGCCTCAACCTGAGTTGTGCAGGCCTGAAGCAGATCATTCATCCGGTTGAGGAGCTGCATTTCCTTGTCGTGCATCTTAAGCTCGGCGACTAAAGCCATCAGTTCCTCATTCGCTTCCCGTAACTCCGCCTCCGTTTTTTTGCGGGCAGTAATGTCGCGAATATTGCATTGAATCACTCGCCGGCCATCCACCAGATATACATTGCTGACGAACTCCACCTGGCGGTGCTGTCCATCTCTTGTTTCCAGGGGAAGGTTTTCGTAGCGGACGTACTCCTGATTTTGTAGTAGTCGAAATGCGCTCTGGCTGGCGGAGATATCTTTAAAAGGGCCAATTTCCCAAAGGGTTTTGCCGAGCAACTCGGTAAGCGAATAGCCCAGCAGCTCTTGTAGAAATGGGTTTGCGTCATCGATCTGCCCGGTATCGGCATCCAGAAGGAGGATGCCGTCTTTCGCGGTCTCGAAAAGTCGCCGGTAGCGCATCTCAGAAGATAGAACAGCTACCTCTTTCTGCTGGCGTTCGCTGCAATCTGTCTCGGAGTGCGTGCTTTTACTGGATAACGGGGGAGAAATTATCTCTGACGCAATATGTTTCTTCATATCTACATTTTATTAAAAACATTCCCCGGCCACATCCATCAGTCGGGGAATATTTTTTTACCCCAGTTGGGGGAGATCAAACTAAACAAGTTGGCTCACAGCGCTCGTTCAGGGAAAGAGGCCGTGGCGCAACGCAAGCGCCACGGCTTCTGTACGGCTGGCGACGCCAAGTTTAGCGAGGATATGGCTGACATGGGTTTTGATGGTGGACGGGCTGATTACCAGCCTTTCAGCGATCTGTGTATTGTTTAACCCTTCGATCATCAGGCTTAGGACTTCTCGCTCCCGCAGTGTCAGATCCAGGCCAGGCGCGGGTGGCTGGTTGGCCGCATTTACCAGCGCCTGGGCAGCCTCTGGAGATAAGGTGGCTCGCCCCAGGTGCGCAGCCCGGATGGCTCGAGCCAGTTCATCGGCAGATACATCTTTGAGCAAATAGCCGATTGCCCCGGCCTTTAGCGCGTTCTGTACTATCTGTTCCTCTTTAAAGCTTGTCAGGGCAACGACCTGCACCTTGGGATACTGCTGGCGGATGAGACGCGTGGCGGTCGCCCCATCCATATCCGGCATCATCAAGTCCATCAGGATGACATCAGGTAGGATCTGGCCACACAGTTCGATGGCAGCTTCACCACTATCAGCCTCACCGGCCAGTTCCAGGTCATCAAAGACCTTCAAGAAGGTTGCCAATCCCAGGCGCACCATCGTATGGTCATCGACCAGCATCACTCGAATTGGTCGGGGAGGATTCATCGTTATCCTGCCTTCCGTTCCTGACCCTCCACCCAGCGAATAACAATTTCGGTACCATGTCCTGGCTGGCTGGTAATGAAAAGCGTTGCCCCAAGGGCTGTGGCTCGCTCACGCATCATGCTCAATCCATAATGGCCAGGAGGGGTCTGATCGGGGTCAAACCCACGTCCGTCATCTTGTATGTGCAGTTCAACAGCGCCTGCCTCAATTTGTAGCTGTACATCCACCCGGCTAGCTCCAGCATGTTTGGCAATGTTATTCAAGCCTTCCTGGCACAGGCGGTATAGCATCACCTGTACATCGGAGGGCAAATTCCCTTCCCCCGCTACGCTCACGTGGATCGGGATATTCGTCCGGCCTGCCAGCGCATTTCCCAGCAAGTGAAGCAGGTCGCCCAGTTTTGCATCCATTAAGGTTGAGGGCCGCAGTTCAGCCAGGAGCAAGCGCATATCGGCCTGCGCTCCACGCACCAACCGGCGTAAATCCTCCAGAGACCGCCGCCCCTCATCCGGGTCTCGCTCCCACAGGCGCGGCAGCACTTCGGCGATCAGTCCGGCGGAGAACAGCGACTGGTTAACAGCGTCATGCAAGTTGCGCGCCAGGCGCTGTCGTTCCTCCAGCGCTGCGAGCGTGCGCGCCTGTTCGAATAATTCAGCATTGACCATCGTGATCGCGGCCTGGTTGGCCACGGTCAATGCCAGATCGGCATGGTGGGTGGTAAAGTAATTCCGCTCAGCATGTGCAACCCCAATCGATCCAATCATACGACCTTTAATGGCCAGGGGAACCCACATCCAGGAGTGAACGCCCTCCAGTAGAATGCTTGCCTGGTCATCCAGGAGAGAATGGAGAAACCGTGCCGGCGGTTCAGAGCTGTGCACATCGGCGATCCGTGTATACCTTTGCCCGTTGAACAGCATCGTCAGCGCCTCTGGACTTTGCAGGTGGATACGAAAAGGCATAGCCTGTTCCAACGCTTGTGGCCCGCGCACAGCCAGGGCAGCCATGGTTGAGTCCTCCAGCGTAAAAAGACCGGCGTGCGTATAATCGATAATAACCCGCAACTGATCGAGGATCAGGCCTGGCTTCAGCTCGAGAGCAGAGGCGAGCGTCTGGGAGATTTCCAACAAGGTGGCCTGTTCACTGGTGCGCGCCTCAACTCGCTTTTGGAGTAGTTGCTCAGAATGCACTCGCTGGCTGACATCCCGAACGACGCTTAAGAGATACGAGCGCTCCTGATCAGAATATACACTCCCGCTTAGTTCTACATGAAACTTTGAGCCATCTCGACGCGTATGGACCTGTAGCGCTATGTGCGTTCCCTGCGACTGAACCACCTGAACATACTTCGGAAACTGGTGAGAATTGTCAGGGTGGATGAATCTGGTGGGGTGAAGACCAATGAATTCATCGCGAGCATAGCCATACATCTCACACGCAGCAGGATTGACCTCGACCACAAGACCGGTTTCCAAATCATGAACGATTAACCCGTCGCTGGCGGATTCGAAGATCCTGCGGTATTTTTGTTCCCTTTTGTTCGCCTGAGAAGGGTGGTTTTGATCCCCGGTTTTTAATGCATTCAGCGCAGCTTGAAGATCATCCAGCAGGGCCAGTTCAGGTGATCCAGTGGGCCAGTCCTTGAGAGAAACAACCGGAGCCGCATCTGGGTGCTGAGCCGTTTGCTGAAGCAGGCTGGACAACAGTGCATAGAAATCGTCCGATGGAGACATATAATATAGTTTACCCCAACCAGGCGCGGCTGTCACCCCACCTGTTTTTTAAAGGATGCGACAAGTTACCAACACGGTAGGGTATAATGAATAACCCAGAAAAGGGTATTAATATTTCTCATCTCTACCTTCAATAATTGGATCTACAAAGTCATCCCTGCACCTGAATCCCGAGAAACCTTGCCCTTTTCTACGTAAGTTTTCGTTGATAGAAGGAAGGGCAATGTTTAAACGGATTCTCCTCCCGCTGGATAGTTCAAAATTGGCTGAGTGTGTTTTACCTCATCTGGTCGCGCTTGCCAGGATTTGTGAGCCAGAGGTGCAGTTGTTGCGCGTATTAGAACCTTTCGGTGTAACCGCGCGCATGCGGCTGATTGATCCGGTAGATTGGCAAATCCGCAAAGCTGAGGCGGAGAGTTATCTATCTGGTATTGCTAAATACTTGCAGAATGCCGGTCTCCAGGTATCCACACATCTGTATGATGGCAAACCCGCTGAACAAATTGTTGATATTGCCAATTCCTGGAATGCCGACTTGATCCTATTGAGTAGCCACGGGCAGAGTGGTATAAGCCCATGGAATGTCAGCAGTGTTGTGCAGCAAGTCATCATGCGAGCAAATCGTTCTCTGATGATTATCCGAGCCTATCAACCAGTGACAGTAGATCTGACAGATTTGCACTACCGCAAGATTTTTCTTCCGCTGGATGGCTCTCAACGAGCGGAGATGTCACTGGCTTATGCAGAATTACTGGCACGTGCCCATGGGTCCGAGATTCTGGCTACCCACATCGTTCGGCAGCCCGAACTGCCCCGCCGGGCCTCCGCCTCGCAGGAAGATTTGCTCCTGGCCAACCAGCTCATGGAGAGGAATCAAGCTGAAGCGATCAAATATCTTGAGGAGCTGAAATCTCGCATCGACATACCCATCCAGACAAAACTGGAGGTCAGTTCGAGTATCAGTCGCTCCTTGCACCAGATTGCGGATGATAACGATGTCGATCTGACAATATTAAGCGCCCACGGTTATTCCGGCGACACACGTTGGCCGTTTGGCAACGTGGGGCTTGGCTTTATCGTTTATGGCAGCACACCATTACTGATCCTCCAGGACCTACCGACGAACGGGATCATGCCCACCCGGGCGGAAATCGCCGCTCGAGAAGCCGGAGGCCGCTAACTCGTGTTGGATCAGACTCCCATCACGCCGGCAGGGCCACCCTCCGAGATCCAGCCGGACAAACCAATCATCAACCTGCAGTCTCAAGGTCGCCGCCTTGCGGAAGATCACCAGCGTCAAGAATTAGTTGGTGAGGACCATAGCTCAATAAACTCGACAGCCCTTCTGTCAGCACGTCTCCCAGGTTATACATCCATATTAATTGAAACAGCTGGTCGCTTGCAAACTCAAACCTCGCTGGCTGGGCAGTTGTCGCTGGCTGCTGAATGGCTGCTGGATAACTATCACCTCGTGACCCAGGCGCTTCGCGAAGTGAAGCTGGATCTACCATCACACTATGAGCGCCAACTCCCCCGTTTGCAAACCGGGCACCCACGCATATACGAACTTTCCAGGCAGATTATCCAGACTGAGCATGCTTTGCTCGACCTGGAGAATGTCGAGCGTTTTGTCGCAGCATATCAAGAAGTGCTCCCGCTTACCATGGGTGAATTGTGGGCATTACCGACCATGCTGCGGTTGGGGATTGTGGAGCGCCTGTTAGCGACCGTAGCCCGGCTCACAGAACTCACCGGGGAAGAGATTCAAGAGCTTGCACCTATCCTGGAGTCCCCGGGGCAACTCGGCGATCAGCTCATCGTAGAAAACAGTATCCGTAGTTTGCGAATCCTGGCATTCTTTGATTGGAAGCGTTTCTTTGAAACTTTGAGCCTGGTCGAATTTACATTGCGCCAGGATCCAGCTCGGATTTACAGCGGCATGGATTTTGAGACCCGTGACCGTTACCGTAAAGCCGTGGAAGAAATCGCCAGTTCTGGGCGGTCAGATGAGCTGGCTGTCGCTCGAGCCGCCGTTAGTCTTGCGCGCGCCAGATCAGAGCAGCCCACCCAGCAGCCTGAGCAAGATTTACATGAATCGATAGATTCGAAAAGTAAAACAAACCTGAAAGTCCATCCAGAAGGTTGGGATGGATTTCGCTCACAGCCTGGCGCGCATATCGGCTATTATCTTCTGGGGCAAGGGCGACCGGATTTGGAACAGGCTGCCGGGTACACTCCCCAGGGCCGGCAGCGCTTTGAACGCTCCATCCTTAACCACCCTACCCTGTTTTACCTGGGGTCAATCGCAAGTCTCTCGCTGGGATTCTTGCTAATCCCCCTGGTCTATGCTGCCGGAGTCGGGGCGTCGGCAGCCGAGCTCCTGCTAGTTTTTACTCTCACCCTGATCCCAGCGATAACTATCGCAGTGGAGTTGGTCAACTGGGCGGTCACCCAGGTCGTCAAGCCTGAAAGCCAGCCGCGCATGGATTTCAGCCGGGGAATACCAGAAGAGTGCACAACCCTGGTAGTCATCCCGGCCTTGCTCTCCGGACCCGATGAGGTCGATTCTCTGGTGGGACAGCTAGAGCAGCACTACTTGCGCAATCCCGACCCAAGGCTTTTCTTTGCCCTGGTGACGGATTACATGGATTCGCCGACGGAAAATCAGTCCGGTGATAGCGACCTGGTCGAAAAGGCGCGCCAGGGAATACGCAGGTTAAATGAAAAATATCCGCAGGCAGAGCGAGGACATACTACTGGAGGGCGCTTTGCCCTCCTTCATCGTGAGCGACGTTGGAACCCTTCCGAAGGTGTTTGGATGGGCTGGGAGCGTAAACGGGGCAAGCTGCACGAGCTAAACAGCATAATCCTGGGGGAATGCAGCGTCTACTCAAGCAATCGCTCTCTGGATCTGACATCCTCATTCCCAGTCCGTGAGGGGAATCTGTCCTTCCTTCAACACGTGCGTTACGTGATCACCCTGGATGCTGACACAATCCTGCCGCGTGATGCTGCCCGTGAATTGATCGCAGTACTGGCTCATCCCTTGAACCGCGCCTGTCTCAAGCCTGTTGGCGCGAGTGAATGCGGCGCAAAAGTCATTTCGGGATATACAATTCTCCAGCCACGCACCGATATCAATCCCCTCAGCAGCAGCGCCTCTTACTTCACGCGTATTTTTTCGGGGGATACCGGACTTGATCTTTACACCCGAGCTGTATCGGATGTCTACCAGGATCTCTTTGGAGAAGGCAGTTATGTCGGCAAGGGAGCCTACGAGGTCGAAAGCTTTGAGCGCAGTCTGGAGAAATGCATCCCAGAAAATACCCTGCTCAGTCATGACCTGCTTGAGGGTATTCATGGCCGGACTGCTCTGGTGACCAGTACTGTCCTGATCGAAGATATGCCACCCAATTTTCTGGTGCATGCTCGACGCATGCACCGCTGGATTCGTGGCGATTGGCAGCTTCTGCCGTGGTTGTTCTCGCTCCGCCTGTCAGTGATCAGCCGTTGGAAGATTCTGGATAACCTGAGACGCAGTCTGGTAGCCCCGGCCCTTGTGCTGTTAATCCTGGCCGGTTGGCTGGTCCTGCCTGGCTCTCCTGCTGCCTGGACAATTGCTGGAGTACTGGTGCTGGCAGTCCCTGTATTGACCGGGGTCTTTGGAGTAATACGCCAGCGATTGAACGGCCAACCTGTCCGCCAGAGCGTGGCTTCTCTTAGAAACAGCTTCTTTCGCTGGCTAATGGCCTGGGTTTTTCTGCCGTATGAAGCGCAGACTGCTGTAGATGCAATCGTAAAGACCCTGATACGCCTGGGTATCACTCGTCGTGGTCTGCTTCGCTGGACAACCAGTGACCAGGTTGCACGCCGCATCGTTGATCAAGGATTCTTATCGACCTGGCAGCAGATGGTTATTTCTCCCCTCCTGGCGATCGTTGTGGGCTCTCTGATCTTCTTGCTTCGCCCGGTTGCTTTGCCCTGGGCAGCCCCACTGTTGGCGGCCTGGTTCCTGGCGCCCGGAATAGCCATCTGGGTCAGCCGGCCTCTGCTGCGCAGGGAGGTCAAGCTCGACAGCAGCCAGACCCGTGAATTGCGCCGGCTGGCACGCCGCACCTGGCTTTTCTTTGAACAGTTCATTGGTCCCGAGGACCAGTGGTTACCCCCAGACCATTTCCAGGAAGCACCCCTGGGGATCGTTGCCCACCGCACATCCCCCACCAATATCGGATTGGCCCTGCTCTCTGCCCTGGGGGCATACGATCTGGGCTATCTTGAAGCCCTTACCCTGTCCACACGTTTGGTATCAACCTTTGACACGCTTGAGAAGCTCGAACGCTACCGGGGTCATTTTTTAAACTGGTATGACACACGCAGTCTCGACCCATTGCAGCCTCGTTATGTATCGACAGTGGATAGCGGGAACCTGGCGGCAAGCCTGTTAGCGCTGTATCAGGGCTGCCTTGAAGTGCCTGATCATCCGGTTTTACGTTGGGAATCTTTTGAAGGCCTCCTGGATGCCGTCGATTTGCTGGATGCGCTTTTTAGTGAGCTGGAAACCCCTTCGTTACAACCAGCAATCCAGGAATTGAGGAATGTTCTCAGCTCAATCATGCAAGCGATCCAGTCCGTAAAAGAAGAACCCTCACGCTGGGCAGGCTTGCTCTCCGATTTAGGAGGCAGTGGGAGTGGTAAGGTTTCCCCGCATAGTTGGGCTGAGTTAGACCAGCTCATTGTGAGCCTGGTCGATCATTACCCCCGCGAGTTGGGACCGGAAAACCTGCGCCGCCTGCGGTATTACAACCGTGTTGCGCGGCAGCAGCTTAACAGTATCCAGCGCTGCATCGATTTACTCCTGCCCTGGCTCGCCCCATTTCAGGACATACCGGCTGTCTTTCGGGATGACGATTTACCGCCCGGCCTGACGGAAGCCTGGCAAGCACTCCAGATGGCGTTTCCCGTGCAGTCATCGCTGGCGGAAATCCCATCGGTATTTCGCGCCGGTCGGGAGGCCTTAAGTCACCTCAAGCATGTTTTGAAAACTCTGGACAATGCAGATTGGGAAGATGCGCACCAATGGATGCAAGGTCTGGAAAACATGCTGGACGCTAACGGGATGAAGGCTGAAGTCCTCGTGATCGGTTTTAAGGAACTGGCGCGCCGCAGCAACGCACTCCTCCAGGCGATGGATTTTTCTTTCCTGTTCGATTCTCAACGCCAGGTCTTCCATATTGGCTACAATGTCACCAACAGTAAACTGGATTTAAATTATTACGACTTATTGGCCTCGGAAGCACGCCTCGCCAGCCTGGTAGCCATTGCCAAGGGCGAGGCCCCACAGAGTCATTGGCTGCACCTCGGTCGCCCCTTTACACGCATAAACGGACAGCAGGCGCTCATCTCGTGGAGTGCCACCATGTTCGAGTACTTGATGCCAGATTTGATGGTTCGCAGCGAACCCAGCACCTTGCTTGGCCAGACCCTGGAAGTGGTAACCGACCGTCAAATCGATTATGGGCGCGAGAAGAATATTCCCTGGGGAATTTCGGAATCGGGATACTATCGCTTTGATGCCAACCAGTTCTATCAATACAGGGCGTTTGGTGTGCCTGGCCTGGGTTACAAGCGCGGTTCAGCCGATGACCTGGTCATCACCCCCCACGCTTCACTGCTTGCCCTACCGCTGCGCCCAGACGCCGTCCTCCACAATATGGAGCATCTCAAACAACTAGGCATGCTGGGGATGTACGGTTTTTATGAAGCAGTTGACTTCACCCCGGCGCGCATGGCTGTGGGGCAGGAAAAAGCAATCGTACAGTCTTACATGGCTCACCACCAGGGGATGATCATGCTCTCGCTGGTCAATTATTTACAGGGGAATACGATGATCCGGCGTTTCCAAAGCGACCCACGTATCCAGAGTATAGAACTACTGTTATTGGAACAGATTCCCAAAGACGCCCCTATGGAGCAGCTGAATACCGAAAGATCATCGGGATTGCCCATTGTACGGGATCGCAACGTTGCCAGCCCGTGGCAAGTAGATCCACAGGCCCCACAACCCCGGGCGCACTACCTCTCAAATGGCCACTACCGCATCCTGATCACCGGCGCGGGCGGCGGATACAGCGCCTGGAAGGATATTGATCTGACCCGTTGGAGGCCGGATACTACTCGAGATAATTGGGGGACCTGGATCTATATTCAAGACATGGAAAGCGGCGCAACCTGGTCATCCGGTCTTCAGCCTACTTTAGTAACTGGCGATGAGCACGAGGTCTTCTTCAACAGTCACTCTGCCGAATTCCTCCGCCAGGACGGCGCCCTCGCTCAAGTGACTGAGATTTTCGTTGCCCCAGAAGACGATGTAGAAATTCGCTTGGTGACCCTGACGAACAATGGCGACCAGGCGAGGCGTCTGCGGCTGACCAGCTATGGAGAGCTCGTCCTTGCTCCCCAAGCAGGGGACTCCCGCCACCCGGCGTTCAACAAGCTGTTCATCGAAAGTGAGCGCTTGCCAAGAGGCAATGGACTGTTGTTCCGCCGCCGGCCGCGTTCAACTTCAGAAGCAGGGATATATCTGGCTCATGCAGTGGTGACTAACCCTGGTGAGACGACAGTTGTACGGCCCAGGCTGGAAACTGACCGGGGCCGGTTCTTGGGGCGGGGGCGCACTACCCGCAATCCGGCGGCTATGGAAGCAGGATCGCGGTCTAAAATTGGGAACTCTTTGGACCCGATCTATTCGATTTCCCAGGTTGTCTATCTTCCGACACAAAGCACTCTGCGATTGGCATTCCTGACAGCAGCAGGGCGCTCGACTGAGGAAACTCAATCCATCATTGACCGCTTCTCATCATTAGGCACAATCCAGGCAGCCCTGGAACAGGCTCGAGGGTTGGCTGAAGTTGAAATGAACGAGCTGGAGATTTCTAATTCTCAATTGAAGGATTTTCAAACCCTGCTGTCTGTGCTGGTTTTCCCATCCGCTGCTTTGCGGGTCAGCCCTGAGCGTCTGGCAGCCAATCAGAAAAGCCAGACAGGGCTGTGGCCTTTTGCTATTTCCGGAGACTACCCCATCTTGCTGGCCGAGATTGAGAACGTGCAGGAACTTAACCTGGCCCGGGAACTTCTCCAGGCGCATAGCTACTGGCGCAAGCGCCATATCATGATCGATCTGGTGTTTTTAGACAAGCAAGGCACAAGTTATAATCAGGAGCTAAGCTCGCAGCTTTACCGCCTGGTAGCGAGCACGGCGAGTGAAGGCTGGCTTAACCGCCGTGGGGGTATCTTCTTGCTCCACGCGGACCAGATGGAAGAATCAGATCAAGTACTCCTGGAATCAGCGGCACGGGTGGTATTGAATGGAGCCCGAGGCTCTCTGACCGAATATCTTCAACGCACCCCAGCTCTCGAGATCAAGCCATCCCGGTTACCACCTTTTTCTCCAATCTTACCTGATGGCGCAGACCCACAACCTACCCTGCCTAGAACTCGTCCACAAGGCCTGCTATATGACAACGGCCTGGGTGGTTTCAGCCCGGATGGGATCGAGTACTGCATCTACCTGGCGTCCGGGCAGCTTACACCTGCCCCCTGGGTCAATGTGATTGCAAACCCACAGTTCGGTTTCCTGGCCTCCGAGTCTGGATTAGGCTTTACCTGGGCTGAAAATAGCGGAGAAAACCGTCTGAGTCCGTGGGGTAATGACCCAATATCCAATGAGCCAAACGAAGTTTTGTATTTACGAGATGAGGAGACGGGTATCATTTGGACACCCACGCCACAACCCGCTCCTGCCCCGGCCCCTTATCTGACACGCCATGGCGCCGGATACACAATCTTCGAGCACAACAGTCACGGCTTGCGCCAACGACTGCGAGTGTTTACCCCGCCAGATGCTCCGCTCAAAATCATGCAGCTCAATTTAGAGAATACCTGGGATCGAGCACGGCGCATCACAGCCACCTATTATATCGAATGGGTTTTAGGGGTAAACCGGGAAAGCTCTCAGCAGTATTTGATCCCCGAATTCAATGGCGATCCTCAGGCTGTGTTGGTGCGAAATCCATACAACACCGAGTTCTCGGAACGGGTGGCTTTCGTTTCAGCCAGTAATCCACTGCATGGCCTGACCACTGACCGGACGGAGTTCCTTGGCCGCCTCGGCAGCCTGGTTGAGCCGGCTGCCCTGAAGCGCATTGGGCTGGCAGGAACTGTAGAGGCAGGGTTGGATCCCTGCGCTGCTCTACAACTCCACATAGACATCCAACCTGGTGCTTCAGAACAAATCTACTTTATTTTAGGCCAGGCTGAAACCCGAGATTCTGCTCTGGCTTTGGTTCGCCAATACCAGGATCTGCAACAAGTCCAGAATGCCTGGGATGCCTCTGGCCAGTTTTGGAATGACCTGTTAGGTGCAGTGCAGGTTTACACACCTGAACCTGCTTTTGACCTGCTGATGAATCGCTGGTTGCTTTACCAGACCCTGGCCAGTCGCATCTGGGGGCGCACCGGCTTTTACCAATCCAGCGGAGCCTATGGATTTCGCGATCAACTCCAGGATGTAATGGCGTTACTGCATGTCGCTCCCCAATTGGCCCGCGAGCATTTGTTGCGCGCGGCACGGCACCAATTCGAGGCCGGGGATGTATTGCATTGGTGGCACCCGCCTTTCGGGCGCGGTGTTCGCACCCGGATCAGTGATGATCTGCTCTGGCTGCCCTATGTGACTGCTGAGTATGTCAGGCTCACCGGCGACGAGTCGATTCTGAACGAAAAGATCCCTTTCCGTCGTGCGCCTCTATTGGAACCAGGTCAGGATGAACGCTATGGGCAGTACCCCGAAACCAGCGCAACTTATTCCTTATTTGAACATTGCCGCCGAGCACTGGAAAAGGGTAGGACTTCCGGGAAGCACAACCTGCCCTTGATGGGGGGTGGGGATTGGAATGACGGCATGAATCGGGTGGGGATTGAAGGGCGCGGCGAGAGCATCTGGCTGGGCTGGTTCCTTTATAGTACTCTCAACCGCTTTGCCGATCTGTGTGAGCAGCGCGGTCAGGACGAGCCCGCTGCTGGCTATCGCCAGCGTGCCTCCGATCTGGCTCAAGCCATAGAACACAGCGCCTGGGACGGTAACTGGTATCTGCGCGCTTTTTATGATGACGGTTCGCTCCTGGGGTCATCCGAGAACCAGGAATGTCAGATCGATTCCATCGCCCAATCCTGGGGGATACTTTCTGGCGGCGGCGATCGACAGCGCACCTCCCGGGCGATGCAGTCAGTCTATGAGCGCCTGGTGCTGAACAATCAGCAGATGGTCTTGCTGTTTACACCGCCCTTCGACAAGACTCTGCGCGACCCCGGCTATATCAAAGGCTATCCTCCCGGTGTGCGCGAGAATGGTGGACAGTACACACATGCTGCGCTGTGGTCTGCCTGGGCTTTTCTCAGCCTGGATCAGTCCGAAAAAGGGTTTGAATTATTCCAGCTCCTGAACCCAATCCTGCACGCTGAAACCTTAGAAAAAGCCAACCATTACCGGGTAGAACCCTATGTAGTCGCGGCGGATGTTTACAGTGCCCCACCTTTCACCGGGCAAGGCGGATGGACATGGTATACGGGATCTGCCAGCTGGATGTACCGCCTGGGCCTCGAAGGACTTCTGGGGTTGACGAAAAAAGGGGATCTGCTTGAGGTGGACCCACGCATTCCTCGAAACTGGCCTGGATTCCGTGTGACTTACCGGTTTGATACGGCAACCTATGAGTTTATCGTGCAGAATCCAGATTCCGTCAACCTGGGTGTGAAGCAGGTGTACTTGAATGACCAGGAGCTCACGGACAGCATGATTCCGCTCATGCATGATGCCGGCAAAGTTACGGTGTTCATCATCATGGGATAAGCATCAGCCTGTAGTGTAAATGCTGATGCAGCAAGCTTTTCCTATTGCTCTGAAGCTACATTGCTCAGCTTTCTCGTTGTCCGGCGCGAGCGGATCAGGTTATATGCCAGTCCCATGGAGAGCAGGCAAAGTATCACAAAGGTGATAAATCCAAATGCATATCCCGGCGTGCCCTGTACAGCCACAAATATTCCTAATATTGGGGGGATTACAAATCCACCAAAAGCACCCAAACCACCGATCCAGCCAGCCGCGCCGCCTACAGCTTGCGGCACATACTGCGGCATCAGCTTGAAGACTGCCGCGTTTCCCACGCCCATCCCCAGCGCCATGAGAACAACGCCCATAATGCTGACCGGGTAACTGAAAGATGTCGTCATGATCATGCCACCGACCAATGAGGTGCCTAGAGCGAGCAGCGCGGTCTTTTCACCCCCTAAACGATCAGCGAAAGTACCCCCAAAAACACGCATAATAGAGGCGGTTAACGAATAGAGCGCGGTCAGGCTGCCAGCTGTGACCGCGCTCACCTGGTAAAACTCTTTCCAGTAGGTTGGCAGCCAGGCTGTCATGGCAATGAAACCACCAAATGTGGTGAAATAGATCGCTACCAGGAGCCAGGTCTGGCGGATTTTAGCCGCGTTAACCAGACTCTGTTTTGCATTGCCACGTGGAAAGATTTGTTGGCCCAATTTTTGAGCCTGCTCGCGCGCAGCTTCATCGGCTAGACCTTGCTGGCGTAATTGAAAATAAAAGGTATTTCGACCTGCGTACTGATATATGAGAGTCCCGGTCAGAAGAAATATTAACCAGGCGAGATAAGCGCCTGCCAATCCCCAACTACCAAGGACGACGGGCAGCAGGAAAGAAAACAAACCAGGAGCCAGATTGCCCAGACCGGCATAGGCGCCCAATGCTACACCCTGGCGCTGCTGAGGAAACCAGTAAGACACCTGCCCTACCCCAACTGAAAAAGTAGCAATCCCACAACCAGACAGGAAACCCAATATCAGCAAAAGCGGATAAATTGAAATGGTCAGCTTTTCTGGATACAGGAAGTAGACGACCCCCAACAAACATGCCATACCCAGCACTGATAGCCATAGTAAGATCAAGAAAGGTTTGCGACCGCCCGTAGAATCTACCCAGGCGCCAAATGGGATACGCAGCAAAGAGCCTGACAGGGAAGGTATGGCTATCAGCAGCCCCAACAACAGCGGATCCAGTTGCATGACCTCGTTGAAGCGGCTGGCTGTTGGACCAAATAAAGCGACCGCCGCGAAGCCAGAAAAGAAACCTACCGTGGCTCCAAACAGCCCCTGAGAGGGAGTACCTTTTAATTCTTTCATCAATGATTTCTCCAACTTAGGATGTGGACCGGGAAGCAGCACTTCTCTTGCGATACCAGATTACGATTTGCCACGGGCGGAGCAGATAGCCGAAAGGATAAGTGAAAATATGGATCAGCCGGCTGAAGGGGAAAATAAGCAACAACACAAAGAAATTAACCACATGCAATTTGATCAGCCAGGGAAGTGGAGCCACCAGATCCACGCGTGGTTGTAATGTAAACAAGGACAGCAGGTAAGGTGTGAATACACCGGTGAACCAGTAAGAGCCAAATCGATAAGCAACAGCCATGATGACTCCCGTAACCACTGATACCACCAGCAAAAGCAAGATCAGGCGGTCTATTGGCGAGGTAACGGCGCGAATGCGGGGTTGCGTCGCACGCCGCCAGATCAATACCACCAACCCTACCAGAGACCACAGACCCAATGCCAGTCCACTCAGTTCCAACAGGTATAGGCGCAGGGGTTGTGCATTCCAGAGAATGATGCTCTGCGGAAAGATAACCGCCAGCAAATGCATCAGCAAGATCAGCACGATCCCCCAATGGAATGAGATCGAGCCCCAATACAACTGTTTGTTTTCCAACAATTGCGACGAGAGACTGGAGATTGTAAAAGGCCGGTAGATTGAACGATATATGCCTACAATCACCGCCACAATCAAAGCTACATAGGGGAATATGACAAAAAGAATGGTGTTCCAGTTCATAGGACCCTCCTCAAACAGGGTTTCATCAGAGAAGATTTATTTTGAGGCTGTCTCCACCGCATCCAGCTCAACTGCCCTGATCACCGCTTCCAAGACAAAGATATAGGGATTTTCCGGATCAGTTTTGGATAATGTATCCAGCATTTTTTGTAAGCCTGGATGCAGAACCTCGGTTAACTCGGGGAGCGGGGAAGCACCGCTTCCCAGATAGCGCAGCACATTGCTTAAATGATCCGGCAGTTCGCCCTCATTCTGCATGCCGATAGAGCGATAAGCCCGGTTCAAAACGGACATAAAATTCCCACGCGGATATCCATCGCCCCATATCTGATAGCCAATATAGGGAGCTACCAAAGGGCTCAGATCAAAAGTGCGGGTATAAAGTTCTTCCCATTCACCAAAAGACAGCCTCTGGATGGCCTTTATGAATTTTTGGAACTCCTTACGGACAGCTCCATGGACGATCTCTTGTGAGCTGACCATTAGTTTTTCAAGCATGTTGGGAACCGGGTAACGCAATGCTTGGGCCAGGATCGTCAAGTCATTATTTGCAGGCTGCGCCATCACTCACCTCGTAGGGGAGAATTTACATAACCCAGGCCGGTTTCACCCTTATGCGCTAAGGGATCCTTCCAGGCCTCAACAGCCATCTCACGCTGGTAGGGTGGTAGAACAAAGCGTTCATCCAGAGTGGGCTGCGTGGTCAGGAGATAAATCGCCTCGGCCTCGGAGCTGGTTAGATTGGCTTCTGCCAGGACTTGAAGAGTCTGCTCCGTAATTTCGCCATCCACGGTTTTGTGGCGCATATAGATGCGCACCGTCAGCATTTTTCGCAATACCGCGCGCATGACCCCTTCGTCGCCAACGCTTAACAGGTTTGCCAGATACTTGACTGGTAGGCGTGCGGCATCCAGGCGATTAAACAGCTCAAAATCGTGATTGGTTTCACCTTCACGTAAATCCAGGCGGAACAATTCCTCTTCGATCACACTGACGATCGGGGACAGCGGGGGGATGTAATACATCATTGCCATCGTACGGTATTCAGCGTGTAACGGCAGGGCAATCCCCCAATCCTTGATGAATTTATATACCGGGGACTTGCGCGCCGATTCCAACCAGCCATCCGGGATACCATTGGCTTTGGCAGCCGCAATCACCTTCGGATCATGAGGGTCCAGAATGACGGCATTTTGCGCGGCGAGCAATTCATGATCAGGCACGTTAACAGCCGCTGGGATCTGGTCAGCATCATAAAGCAGTACACCCATATAACGGATACGCCCTACACAGGAATGTGCGCAGGCAGGGGCCTGCCCAGTCTCCAAACGCGGAAAGCACAGGATACATTTTTCGGATTTACCAGTGGACCAGTTGTAATAGACTTTCTTGTAGGGACAGGCCGCCACACACATGCGCCAGGCGCGGCATTTGTTTTCATTGACCAGGACCACCCCATCTTCAGCGCGTTTATAGATGGCGCCTGAAGGACAGGCTGCCACGCAAGCTGGATTCAGACAGTGGTTACATATCCGTGGCAAGTAATTGAAAACGATGCGCTCCAGCTCTTCCATCTGAGCACGCACCCCGGGCGAAACACCTTCCATGCTGGGGTCATTACGAGCATATATACTTGAGCCTCCCAGGTCATCATCCCAGTTTGGTCCGGTCTTGATATCGATTGGCTCACCTGTGATTAAAGAGATCGGGATGGCAGTGGGCTGGTCATCGCCAGCTGGAGCATCAAACAGATCCTGGTATTTAAAAGTAAAGGGTTCGTAATAATCTTCCAGGGTTGGCAAAGCAGGATTGAAGAACAGGTTTCCCAGACCCTTCAAGCGGGAGTGTAAACGCAGGTTGAGTTTACTTTGTTTACGTTCCCAACCACCTTGATAGTGATCCTGGTTTTCCCATTGGGTGGGATAACCTGTTCCTGGACGAGTCTCGACATTGTTCCACCACATATACTCAGCGCCCTTGCGATCCGTCCACAGGTTTTTACAGGCGATCGAGCAAGTATGGCAGCCAATACATTTATCCAGATGGAAGAGCATGCTCATATGTGCGCGTACGTTCATAAGATCACTCCTTAAAACTCCGGTTTATCGATTCGGCGCACGAATACATAGGTATCGCGATTTACACCCGTTGGTCCCCAATAATTGAAAGCATAGCTAAACTGGGCATACCCACCCGTCATCAAGACCGGTTTGAGGCGGGCGCGGGTCAGAGAGTTATTCATGCCTGCGCGCCGATGGCGGAGGGGTGATTTGGGAATGCCCACTGTTCGTTCGGTGGCATGGTAGACGAATACTGTCCCGCTGGGTATGCGGGCAGAGACAATCGCCCGCTGGACAAATACACCATTATCATTGAATACTTCCACCCAATCATTGTCATGGATCCCCATCTCGGTAGCGTCTTTATCATTCAACCAGACGGGGTAGCCGCCACGCGATAGAGTCATCATGCGATTGTTTTCCGAGTAGGTGGAGTGTATGCTCCACTTGCCATGGGGGGTGATGTAACTCAGTAGTTTTCCCTGAGCTTCTGCCATGCTCTTTTGAGTTTCATCCAGCATACTGTGATCCGGACGCGGCTTATAAGTGGGTAAGTGTTCGCCCCAGGACAGGTAATTCTCGTGATCCAGGTAAAAGTGCTGTCGCCCGGTAAGCGTGCGCCAGGGCACCAGTCGCTCCACATTCAAGGTGAAAGGCGAGTATGCCCGACCGTGGTTGACGAGGCCCGACCAGGTCGGGGTGGTGAGTACCCGGCGGGGTTGGGCCACGATGTCAGCGAACGAGTAACGCACATCCCGTAGACCACTGGCTAAATCGGTTAGTTGAAGGCCTGTTTTATGTTCCTCTGCTTCAAATGCGCGGTGCGCCAGCTCGCCATTCGATGAAGGATCAAGATACAGGATTGCATTGGCAACCTCCCGGGCATCGTATAACGAAGGATAGGTGACACTGGTCCCGTTTTTACCCACCTGATGGGGCTGCCGTTCTTGGAGATCATGATATTCGTCGGTAACAGGAATGGTCAAGCCGTGCGCATTGACGCCGTTCTTCTCCACGCTGCGCCCCAGGCTGACCATGCGATCATAAAGGTTGACATAATCACGTTCCACCACCCGGAACTTAGGCATCGTCTTGCCAGGAATCGGTTCTACTTCTCCTGTCTTCCAATCCTGCACTGTGGGTTGAGCCAGCTCGTCAGGAGTATCGTGCTGCAAGGGCAGCATGATCACATCCTGGATTGGCTCTGGCAGGTGTACTTTCGCCAGCTCGCTGATTTCCCTGGCAATCGCCTTGTAGATCTCCCAATCGCTTTTCGATTCCCAGGCGGGGGGAATGGCAGCCTGCATAGGGTTAATGAAGGAATGCAGATCGGTGGTATTTAAATCATCTTTTTCATACCAGGTGGCAGCAGGCAGGACGATATCTGAATACAGGGCGGAAGTGTCCATGCGAAAATTGAGGTCAACTACCAGATCCAGTTTCCCGGTTGGGGCTTCAGGGATATAGCCCACTTCGTTGGTATATCCTTGAGCCATTTCAGGAGCAATGGCATTGGTGTGCGTACCCAGATAGTGCTTCAGGAAGTATTCATGCCCTTTGGCGCTGGTTCCAATCGCATTGCCGCGCCAGATGAACCATACTCGCGGCCAGTTCTCAGGCGCATCCGGATTTTCGACTGAAAAATGCAAATTGCCCTCTTGCAATTGCTGGACGACAAACTGAACAATCTCTGCTTCAGTTTGAGCGCCTTGAGCCTTTGCAGCACGCGTGATATCCAATGGGCTGCGATTGAACTGCGGGAAGAAAGGCAGCCAGCCGCGGCGTACAGCGCGTACTTGATAGTCAATGGTATGTTCTTTTTTGAATGGTCGGGGCAGGCTGTCATAAGCTGAAAAACCACGCTCATACCGCCACTGATCCGAGTGGACATAGTGAAAAGAGGGCGTATTCTGCTGGCGCGGGGCATATCCCCAATCATTGGCGAAAGCAATTGTGCTCCAGGAAGCCTGGCTGACCAGTTTCTCCTGCCCCACATAGTGCGCCAAACCCCCGCCATTCACACCTACGCTGCCGGTCAACATCAAGGCGGTGATGGCTGATCGATACAGCAGGTTGTTGTGGTACCAGTGGTTGACGCCTGCGCCAATGATGACTAAATTTTTCCCGCTGGTTTTTTCGCCGTTTTGCGCCCATTCACGCGCAAAACGCAGCAATGTGTCGCGGTGAATGCCGGTGTATTGTTCCTGCCAGGCAGGAGTATAGGGTGCAATTTCATCATAATTCTGGGGATAATTCCCTTGCAGTCCACGCCCCACGCCGAACTGCGCCATCATAAGATCAAAGACGGTTGTTACAGCCCGGCGAGCGCCATTTACCTCAACATATCTTACTGGAACTCCCCGTTCGATTGTTTCACCACTCCCAAAATCATCAAAACCAACCTGCACCACATCATCGTAGAAATCGATAAAACTCAGCTCAGGATCCAGCTCATCATTGGTCAGTCCATCTTTCAATTCCAGATTCCATTTGCCTGGATCCTGTTTGCCCCACCGGTAGCCAATTGTGCCTTTAGGCATGCGCGGCCGGGCTGAGCTTTTATCCCAGACCAGGAGTTTCCAGTCGCCATTTTCGACCTGGGCATAATCCGGAAGCAGGTTGGCGCGCAGATATCGCTGTGGGCGATTATCCTGAATTTCCACCAGGAAAGGGGAATCGGTGTATTGCTTAAGATAGCCATCAAAATAGGGCGTCTGGCGTTGAGCATAATACTCGGTGAGAATGACATGGTCCACCGCCATCCAGAATGCAGTATCCTGCCCCGCATTTACTGGAATCCAGTAATCGGCATATTTTGCCACCTGCGAAAAATCTGGCGAAAAGACGGTTAGTTTTGCTCCTGCGTGGCGCACCTCAGAGATAAAGTGTGCATCTGGGGTACGGGTCATGTTCAGGTTAGCGCCCATAACCGCGATAAAACGAGCGTTGTACCAGTCAGCCGATTCGTGAACATCGGTCTGCTCACCCCAGACTTCCGGACTGGCTGGTGGGAGGTCGCAGTACCAATCATAAAAACTCATCACCACACCGCCCATCAGGCTCAGAAAACGGCTCCCAGCGGCGTAGCTGACTTGCGACATTGCCGGAATGGGAGAGAAGCCGACCACCCGATCAGGGCCGTACTTTTTAATCGTGTGCACCGTCGAAGCAGCAATAATTTCCAGGCTCTCCTCCCACGAGACTCGCCGGAAGCCGCCCTTGCCGCGTTGTTTTTTATAACGGTTACCCAGGTGCACATCCTCGGCAATAATCCGCCAGCATTCGACCGGGTCGTCTATCCGCGAGCGCAAATCACGCCATAAATCCAGGAGAGCACCGCGCACATACGGATATTTCACGCGTATCGGACTGTACAGGTACCAGGAAAAACTGATGCCCCGCTGACAACCCCGCGGCTCATAAGGTGGCAGGCCTTCCTCCAAACGTGGATAGTCGGTTGCCTGTAACTCCCAGGTGACAATGCCATCTTTGACAAACACCTCCCAGGAGCAGCTTCCCGTGCAGTTGACTCCATGTGTTGTGCGCACCCGGCGATCATGTTGAAATCGGTTACGATAAAATTCTTCCCATTTGCGTTCTGTAGGCGACTCGATTTCTTTAATCCATTTCTTCATGCTGACCTCCAAATAATCGATAAGGACCTGGATCAGGCGGCTTTACGCAAACGAGCTGAGATACTCTCCCGCTGACGGGGCCAGAATATCATCATTACACCAAATAGAATCAATGCGCCAACGCTGCCTGCGGCCCATACCAGATTGCTATTTAACGCTGAGGTGACCACTTGCTGCTCGTTTGTTTGTTGGAAGTAGGCAAATAGATCAGCCTGCTCTTGTGCGGTTAACGGACGGGTAGTGAAGATACCCTGCATGCTGGGAAACGGTAAAGTACTGAGAGAGCCTGTCAATCCAACATCACCCAACCGGCCGTAGACATTTGTCAAATCGGGGCCCCAAACGCCGCCGCCCGCAAAGCCAACGCCGCCGGTACTGTGACAGGCGATACAGGCTGTGCCACCGTTGACCAGCGGGGTCTTCCCGGTAAACAACTCTTGCCCCTTAACTGCCTGTCCCCCTGTGAGCACCGGCGCTGGCTGAACCTGGGTTGCATCTGGGTTTTCCAGATATGCCAGGATGGAGAGCGCCTGAGCATCGGTAATTCCCAGATTAGGCATTGGAACGGCATACTGTTTCAATAAGTCGTTGGCTATGACGTCACCAGATGCCAGCATCTGGTCGGGTTGAGTGATAAATGCTAACAACCAGCCCTGATCCCGACGTAAGGTTACTCCTTGCAAGTCTGGACCAACTACATCGCCTGCACCAACTGTATGACACGCCTGGCAGTATTGACCGAATAGTTGTGCCCCTTCTTGAGCATCCTGTTGGTAGGGGCGAGCCGCTGCCTGCATCACAGGAGATGCCAAGAGAAAACCAAAGCAGACAACACCCACAACAGCAAGCCACAGCCTCCAGGTTTTGATAGTTTGTCGTCGATTGATCATAGACACACCTCCGTTACGCTTAGGAGACCTATGCTTCAGACCATGGTCGCCGGATTGCTTCAATCAAATCGGTACTGCGGGCGGGTATTGTATGGGAGTTGTATACGCGCACCTGGTTTTGATCGAGCAAAATTTGGACGACTGGTAATCCCACGTAATGTTCCAGAATTTGGGCCGTTAACAGGGCAACCGGCTGAGCGTTGACAAGCTCATCTCCGGAACTGTCACCGGCGATAATTACAATATCCGGATGCTTAGCAGCCAAGTGGACGACCGCAGTTTCATCCATAATCCAGGGCCCGAGAATCTCAACGTCAGCCAGTTTACTCAGCAAGTGTTCCACACCTTCGCCAAGCAAATCCTCCGAACAAAAGAGGGCAACTTGTTGTTTTTTCATTTGACCCTCGAACTCTGGCATTTAACACTCTTACGGAGTGTTCGACCACAGGCGTAGAAAGGTGATTAAATCTCGCATTTGGGTCTCATCCAGGCGATCCTGGAAACCAACCATCGCTGTGCCTGGCCTGCCTTCGAGGATGAACTGGCGTAAATCAGCATCCGATTGAGATTGGGTAAATGGGTTGGCGACCAGACTTGGGCCGATTCCGCCTTCACCCTGAACCCCATGACAGGCAGCACAATTCACGCTATACACCGCTGCCCCTGCTGTTGGGTCTCCTTCAAAGGCTTGAGATTGCAGCGAGAGAATGGTTTGTTTGGCAGTGTCTATCTCTCCAGCCTCTACCTCAGAGGCTGCTTTATCCAGGATTTGCAAAGTTGATCCACTACTCACAGATATGGCCCGCTCGATCTCAAAAGCTGCGTTTTGCAAATCATTTTGTTCTAACGCATACAAAATGTTTGCCACAAGCTCTTCAGTGGTAAAGTCTGGCAATATCTGTTCGCCTTTACGCCAGGCAGCAATTAAGGCCACCAGATGCTCAACCTGGTTGGGTGAAAGGACTGTGCCCCAGGTAGGCATTCCTTTGGCAGGGCGCCCGTTGTTGATAACTTCTCGATACCAATCATCTGGTAAGGCTTGCAAGCGCTCCGGATTATTGATCTGGGGAGCAGTCTCAGTGCCAGAGCCATTTGTGCCGTGGCATATTGCGCATGTACTGGAAAATAGACGGGCTCCCTGGGCTGGATCGGGGACAAACACCGGTGCTTCAATCTCTGGAGCTGTAGCTTCCCATGCGCGTAATAATGCAACGACATCTCGAACATCTTCGTCGGTGAGCGGCCCGCCATAATCCACACTCCAGGCAGGCATCTGTGTCCCTGGGACGCCCGAACGGATCACGGAGAAGAAAACATGGTCAAGAGTATTCTTCAATACGGTACGGTTGTTGAGCGCTGGCCCAGAACCGCCTTCGCCCTGGGCGCCATGACAGGCGACACACTGGTCCTGATAAATTTGTTCGCCGCGCTGGATCCGTTCAGCCTTAAATTCTTCAGCCGCGGCAACCAGGCGCGGGCTTTCTTGCAGGGAATAGATCAGTAAACCTGCAATAATCAGCACGGTCATTATCAGCCCAGCAATCAATAAGCGTGTGTAATTTTCAGGGGTTTCTTTCATGTTATTCTCTCAAGCTGGCGTCACCTGGGAAGGATCGTAAGATGTCCGTTCGATAGGCTGGCTGGTGTCTACCCATACCTCACCGTCCCGGATAATGACAGGAAAGGTGTCCATGGGACGTGGCGCTGGTCCACCAGACACTTCACCAACATCATTAAAAAGTGAGCCATGGCACGGACAGTGGAACTGTTTGGCTGTTTCGTCATATGGGACTGCGCAGCCCAGGTGAGTGCAGCGCTGCCAGAGCGCCAGGAAACCGGTCTCATTGCGCACAAGGTAAAAGCGGCCGCTCAAGATGCGGTTAATGCTGTCGACCGGAAATTCATCTACCTTACCGGCATAAACCTGCCCTCCAAAGCCACCGCTGGAGACTGGTTTTAGGAAACGTGTCAGAGTCACCAGCGTTTGAGCACCCAGGACAGCCAGCGAGCCAATCCAGGCGATCCCCAAGAATTGCCGGCGGCCAAGTGATATTTTTGGTTTTGCTGTACCCAAAGACTGCACGGTTTATCTCCTTGGTTTACAAATTATGGAAGGGCGAATAGCCATCCGGCATGTTCCAGGGAAAGTAAAGCTCAAACCCTGGACCGCGAAAGAAGAAGCCGATCACCGTAAATACTACTGCTGAAACAAACAGCATCGTAAAAAGCACCAACACAATTTCACGAGCATCTGGCTTTGAACGCTTTAAGACCAGTAATGGTAGCAGGACGATTACCCCCATCAACACAAATGGGATAAGCACCTGAGCCACAAAATCTGGTACTATGCCGCGCAGCAGCTCGCGCGGCGGGAAGAAATTATCAATCAATACGAAGAGTGGCATGGTAACCAGGGCATACAATGCCGTATTGCGACTGATCTTTTTCCCTCTCTGCGATGTAAACCAGCGTCCAGTGCCCTTGCTTGAGTTATCAATATAGGGAACCGCCAGAACAAATAACACCATCAAGCTCGGAAGCGCCACTGCCATCAAGGTTGGATGTCCATGTTCGAGCATTTCTTGCAAGCCCATAAAATACCAGGGGGCTTTGGCCGGGTCGGTAGTCTGGTTGGGGTTTGCGATCTCTTCTAGAGGCGCATTAAGCGACAAGGACATGACGAGCAACAACAATCCAACCCCTAACGCCAATAAAATTTCAATCAAAGCGACCACCGGAAAAGCAAAAACAGTATCATCTGGCCCGTGATTGGTCATCACAGTGGGAGCGCCTTTAACAAGCTCCACCAGAGTATAGGTTTTCCGACTGCTTTCACTAAAAGGCGCTGACGGCGAAGGTAATTTACTCATTGGAGTCATTCTCCTCAATTTGATTGGCAGCCAAACCACCATCTTTGCGTACTCGCCAGAGGTGAATAGAAGTCACCAGGGCCATCCCCATTGGGATGAGCATGACGTGTAGAGCATAGAAACGAGTTAATGCCTCCTGGCCAACTTCGGGCCCACCCAATAGGAACGTCTTGATCGTAGAGCCCATCATTGGTTCATAAGCAGCCACGCTGGTTCCGACAGTGATCGCCCAGAAAGCCAATTGGTCCCAGGGGAGCAAGTAGCCTGTAAAGCTGGCCCCCAGGGTAAGCAGCAGCAGGACTACCCCAATCACCCAGTTAAACTCACGAGGTGGTTTATAAGCGCCGGTATAGAAGACACGCGCCATGTGCAGCACAACAACCAATACCATCAGGTGAGCACCCCAACGATGCAAGTTGCGCAGTAATTGCCCAAAAGGCACCAGGGTTTGAAGGGTAACGATATTACTGTAGGCGCGCTCCACCGTAGGCACATAATAGAACATCAACAACAGGCCCGTGATCCCCAGTACAATGAATATAATCAGTGAGATGATCCCCAATCCAAGGCTGTAGCTGGCTTTAAGGCTTTTAAAGCTGATTTTGACCGGATGCAGGTGAAAAAAGATATTGCTGGTCATCACCAGTGAACGATCCAATGGATTGTCCGGCCATCCGTGGCGGAAGAATGAACGCCAAAAGCGGGACGCAGTTATGCGGTGGATGAGATTATTCATGTCGGCTCCAGTAAGCTCCTTACCAAGGATTTTGATAAGTCAGGACTTCCTGGAAGCGGAAAGCTTCCATTGTGATTGCCCCAGTCGGGCAGCGTTTGGCGCATAATGCGCAGCGTGTACAGCTTTCATCGTCTTTTAACATCGCTGCCACACTTGGAACGCCCTCACGTGACCAGGCTCCGATCGGCGCCCCAAGTTGACCTTCAACAACTTGATGCAGGGTTTCATCGCCGGTCATTTGATCAACACGCACAATTTTCAGGCAGTCCCAGGGACAGACATCAACACAGCCATTGCATAAAATGCATTTGCTGCCGTCAAATACGGTCTGTACGCTGCACTCCAGGCAGCGACTGCCTTCCTCGATTGCTCGCTCCAGGGAATAGCCCAGATCGATCACGGATATACCTGTACGGCGCTCCACAGGTAAAGAAGGGGTTTTGTGGCGTTCTTTTTTCGTCCAGGCCTCGAACATCACATGCCCAGGCAGGTCGGTCCATCCAGCCTGGGTTTTTATTTCCATTTCCCGTCCTTGCAGGAACTGTTCAATACCCAGCGCTGCGATATGTCCATCGCGAACGGCGCTGATAATCAGGCGCGGCCCGCTGGCGACATCCCCACCGGCAAACACATCTGGGGCGCTGGTTTGACCAGTTTGAGGATCGATCTGTACCAGACCACGCGGAGAAATGACAACATCGTCTGCTCCACCAAGCACTTCCAGATTGGCGCGCTGACCAATGGCCAGGATCACCGTGTCACATTCAAGTATTTTTTCTGACCCGATTTTGTATTGGGGATTGAACCGGCCGCTTTCGTCAAAGACAGACTGGACCTCAATAACCTCCAAACCCGTTACGCCACCGTTTTCACCGATAACGCGGTTGGGGCCCAGGCGGGTGGAGATCTGGATGCCTTCTTCTACGGCTTCTTCGAGCTCAAAACGCGAAGCAGGTAATTCATCCCAGGATTCAAGGGATATAACCTGCACATTGGCTACTCCGAGGCGCAGCGCAGTGCGGGCGACATCGAGAGCAGTCCGCATGGCTTCACTTTCTTCATCACTTCGGGCTGCTGTTTCGTCCACCTCCTGATTCTGTTCAGCGCCAAGCTGTCCCAGGCGTAAGGCTGTCCGGGCTGCATCCATGGCCACATCACCCCCACCTACGACAATCACCCTTTTGCCAAGTTCAACCTTGTAGCCCAGGTTGTAGTTGAGCAGCATATCTACCGCGGTGATCACACCATCCAGGTCTGCGCCAGGAATACTTAATTTCCGGCCTTCCATCAGGCCAATCCCCAGGAAGACAGCATCGTATTCCCTGCGAAGATCAGGTAAGGTAATCTCTTTTCCGATTGGCGTGTTATACCGGATTTCAACCCCCAGATCCAGAATCTGCTGCATTTCAGCATCCATGGCATCCTGGTCTATGCGATAAACCGGTACGCCGTACCGCATCATCCCGCCGGTTTTTGGACCACCTTCAAAAATGACCACTTGATGCCCCAACAATGCCAGATCATTGGCTACGGTCATCCCCACTGGTCCAGCACCGATCACCGCCACCTTACCGCGCTTACGTCCCGGCTGCGTAGCCAGGGATTGCAGGGTCTGGCGTGACCAGCGCACCCGCGAATAAATAAAATCGGGGCCCTGACCAGGTATCGCAGGGCACGCAGGTTTGGGACTCAGGGGGATATCCAGCGGAGGCATTGCCATATTCTCCGAGGATGGGTCGTACTTGCTGGAAGCTTCGGGGCCAAAACGTTCGGTCACAACCCGTTTCAGGGGGCGAATCGCGACCGGTTCAAAATCCGGGCCAATCATCCCCCTCCGGCAGGCTGTCTCGCACGGCGCCCCACAGATACGTCCACAGACTGTTGAAAGGGGATTTGGGTCATGGGAGATTTCGTATGCTAGCTCCAACGCGCCGCGCGCGATGGCAGTCACATAGCCGCGCGAATCGGTGTAGACCGGACAGGCTTCCTGGCATTTCACCATCTTACGGTAGTATTCCGGATCAGGTACGGTCACATCGTAAATTAATGCGCACATGGAAGCGAACTCCTTTCACACTATAAGTTAATCTATTTTCAAATGAAAAGGAATCCCTCATCGATGATTAGAGGGATGAAATTAGAGGGATATGCGCGATGGAAGAACTAGTTCTTGGGGAAGTCAAATAGTACTTACAACAAACCTTTATCGCGTGCCAATCGGGCAGCAGCCTGTCGACTGCCTACCTGCAGTTTGGCGAGAATATTCCGTAAATGGCTTTTTACTGTATACAGACTTATGGACAGATGTTCGGCGATCTCTTTATCCGCCAATCCCTGAGCTACCAGACCCAGGACCACACGTTCTCGGGCAGATAAACCAAAATCTTCACTCGGCTCGCTGGCAGCTATCTGGCTCAGGCGGCGAAACTCTTCCAGCATTCGACCTGCAAAATGAGGGGGAATCGCTAAGTTGCCCTTGATTGCCTCCCGAAGCATTTGCAGCATATCAACTGAACGCATATTTTTCAGCAAATACCCTTGAGCACCATTTTTCAGGGCAGCAAAGAGACGCTCTTCATCGTCCCGCACGGTGAGGATAACAATGATGGTTTCAGGCAGGGCGTGTTTGATCTTCTGGGTGGCTTCGATACCATCGCAACCAGGCATCTGGATGTCCATCAAGATCAAATCAGGTTTCAACTCATTCGCCATTACAATCGCTTCCAGGCCGTCTGCGGCTTCGCCAACCACATCCAGATCTGGCTGAGAGTTGATAATACCTGCCAGACCTTCGCGTAAAAGCGCATGATCATCTGCCAATAATATGCGAGTTTTAGTCATACTCGTTTTTCCCCTCGATCGGCCAAAGCAGAGTGACCCGGGTTCCCTGTCCTGGTTGAGAGTGAATATCTAAACTACCACCCAGACGTGCAGCTCTGGCTTGCATGATCTTGATTCCAAAATGAGGCCGGTCGTCCACCTGAGAAATGATCTGGGGGTCGATGCCCACCCCATTATCCACAATACTTATGCTTGCCAATCCATCCACTTGCTGCAAGCAGACCTGAATATGGGTGGCTTTACTGTATTTTTGGGCATTGATGGTGGCTTCACGCACCACACGCAGTACCTGCTCTGCATCCTGGTAATTCATCAGAAATGGGGGTTTTACACTATTTTCCCAGAGGATTTGCTGGCGCCCATCATCCATTTCCTGAACCAGGCTTTGTATTTGTTCTTGTAAAGTATATTGTGTTGGATATTCATCGTGCAGACTGGCGATTGCTCTGCGTAGATCTTTTGAGGCTTGATCCAGCCCCAGATTCATACGTACCAGCGTTTGTTTGGCAAGAGCTATGTTACCATTCTCGAAATTTTCCTTTATTTGGTCAGCAGTAATTGTAAGGAAACTCAGAGTCTGAGCCAGCCCATCGTGCATATCTGCAGCGATGCGGTGACGCTCTTCGAGCATCGTTGAGCGCTCTAATTGGGCATATAAACGTGCGTTTTCGATAGCAATGGAGGCAATATTCGCCAGGCGGGTCAGCAGGGAGGCAGCTTCGCTGGAGAAGAAATCCTGCTTTTGTGATGCCACGCATAGAGCGCCGATTACCCGGCGGTTGATACTCAATGGCGCTGCCAGCTGGCTCCGGCGGTATGGTTCGGCAACAATTCCACATTCACCCTGGCAGCTGCCTGAATGAGTACAGATGGCTGTATCCGTGGTGATTACTTGTTTAACCCAACTTTCTTCAGCTGAGGTGGCGCAGTTGGCAATCGCCTGCCATTCTCCGCTGTTGGTTTGCAGTCTAAGCATGTTTTGTTCTTCACTTAAAAGACATAAAAATGCGACGTCTGCGTTAAGCAGCAGGCGAGATTTTTCTACGATTGAGTTTAAGACGTGCTTTACGTCCAGGTGAGAGGTGATGTCCTGGCTGACTGTATTCAAAGCCTCCAGTTCATGGGTACGCTGGTTCACACGCTCTTCCAGGGTGCTTCCCCAGGCACGTAATTCGGATTGTGTGGACAAAAGCTTATGACGGGTTTCTTCTAACGTTGAACTCAACACATTAATTTCGAGATCACCCTGGACATGCACAGGGGTTTCCAACGCTCCTCCTCCAATATGTTGGGCTGCGTCACCCAGGGCGCGCATAGGCTTGAGGAAAGAGTGGTTTATCGCCCAAAATCCCAATAATAACAAACCGATCGCGCAGATTAAAAAGCCAATCTGGACCAGGCGCAGGGTATTGACTCTTTGGCTGGCTTGTTTTTCATATGCTTGAACTACCTCGTCCACCTGCCCTACCAACGCATTCGTTGATAGCCTGATCTCTTGCATGGATTGAGTAAATGCAAGATTATCATTTGCACTGTGTGTGATGACTGCCAGGTGCTGCTGTACACTGCCCCAGGTTTGTTCAACAGCACCAATTTTTTCCAGGATTTCTGGAGAGCGCGTCGGGGGAAGATCGATTTCTTGCCCGGAGAAATATGGCGCTGAGCCGCCAGCTCGCAAAGCCAGTAACGTCTGCTCGAAAACTTGCTGGCTTTCGATAAGCTGGTCTACCAGCGCCGGATTACCCGTGGTTTCAATTTCTGAAGCCAGACGCGAGATTTGTTGCACCAACATCCGTTGGCGACCTGCAAGGTTGATAACCACTGCGTCCAGCTTTTGAGCAGCCAGGCTCCAGGACGTAACTGCAACCGAAATCAGCACCAATAAGGCAAAGCTGATAAAGATAAGCCCCAGTTTGGTCGATATGCTGTTCAGTCGCATTATTCCAGCCTGATCCAGTTACGAGAAAATTCCTGCCTGGTTTGCATGGATAAATCTTAATCACAGAAATTGTAACCCAATTTCTCCAATTATTCGCGCTGTGCACTGGAATAGAGGCTATCTGTTGAATTTGTTCGCAAGCTAAAACACAAGCAAATCCTCAAGGAAGAATAGCAGCCTGTTAGCTGACCTCCTAACATTTATCGCCTGAAACGCCATACTGGCAGAAAACAATGTCTGTGATCTGAACAGTTAATGACGCGCCTGTCCGGCTTTGGGTTTCTGCTTAAGATCGAGATAGAGGGCTATGGAGAGAGGGCCTAAGGCCGCGACGGATGCGAGCAATAAGTGGATGAGAGTAATGGTTACGGTATTCATTTTCGTTCTCTTATACGATTGGTGTGGTGACCTATATGGAATACTTCTGACTCACCACTTTTGTTAAGGTTCAAGAATTTACAGAAATAATGTGACACCAACTCATTATTGGCGTTTTGGAGGTCTTCTATCGCTCCAGCCTGGTCCCCGATGACGATGTGCTGCGCTTCCTGCAGATCCTGGCTGGCCAGATCGCCATCGCAATTGATTCGAATCGCCTTTATGAAGACTTACGCCTTGCCAACATCGAGAATCTCAAAGCCTATGAAGCTGCCATTGAAGGATGGTCACGAGCTATGGACCTGCGCGATAAGGAGACCGAAGGCCATACCCAGAGAGTGACCGTGATGACCCTGGCGCTGGCCAGGACGTTGGGTATGCCGGAGCAGGACCTGGTTCATATCCGGAGGGGAGCCCTGCTGCACGATATCGGCAAGCTGGGCGTACCGGATCATATCCTGCTCAAGCCGGGCCCACTGACGGACGAAGAGTGGATGTCGATGAAACAGCACCCTGTGAATGCCTACCGCATGCTGTCACAGAACGCCTTCCTGCAGCCGGCTTTGGACATCCCCTATAGCCACCATGAAAAATGGGACGGCAGCGGCTATCCACGTGGGTTGAAAGGGAATGACATCCCCATGGCTGCCCGTATCTTCGCTGTGGTGGATGTGTGGGACGCGCTCACCTCAAACCGCCCCTATCGCCCGGCCTGGTCCCCCAAAAAGGCCCTGGCTTATATCAGAGAACAAGTCGGACACCATTTCGACCCACGAGTAGCGGCCGCCTTCATTGAATACGCCTACGAATCGGATATCATCGATGAATAAGCCTTGCCTATAATCATATTTGGACATCCCCAAAAATTCGGAAAGATCCATTTTTCAGTGAGTGATGGGGGGATTAACAACAAGGTTTTATCGATTATCATCGTCCAGACGCGGTTCACATCCACGATTTCGCGCATGAGGCTCAACACATTACTGTCATTGACCGGGTGCTGTTGGATGAATAAATGGCGAACTGCACTCGTCCTGCTATTTTCCTTTTCTACCTTGTTTCTGTTCATACATCATATGATCTGCCTGAATGAGCAATTCATTCAATGTACAGGGAACTTTAGGATCGAAAAACGAAATGCCTAAACTGAGCGCCAAGTGATGGGATTCGTTTCCTGGCAGTTTCAGCGCATCCAGGGCGGCCTGGATGCGGTTTGTTATAAAATCGGCGCTTTCTTTTGAGGCATCCACCGCTAGAACCACAAACTCATCTCCGCCAATGCGGGCCAGGATATCTGACTCGCGAAAATTTTGTTTTAAGATAGCGGATATCTCTATCAATGCCTGATCGCCCTGGGCATGCCCCCAGGTATCGTTGATTGTCTTGAGATTGTCCACATCACAGAAGTATAACAGCATGGCTCTCTTCATCCGGTGAGCTATTTTTAATTCCCGTTCGGCAAGCAGAGTGAAGCCCCTTCGGTTATGTAAACCAGTAAGTTCATCGGTCAATGACAGGCTGAGAATCTCTTCCTCCAATCGCTTGCGCCCAATTGCCTGAGCTACTTGAGTAGACACGAATTCCAACAAATCCACGTCTTCCTGGTGGAAGTGGATTCCCTTTGTGTAGCTTTGCACTCCGATCACGCCGATGATGTGTCCTTCTAATTTCAGTGGAACTCTTAGATACGCCTCTGCTGCTCTCCCCACTGCCTCCACATCGCCATGTTGAACGAGAATGTCATACATCTCACGGGTAGCCAACAATGATCGCCCGGACCGAATAACATAACCGGTCAGTCCCCGCATTTGAGTCGGTTCGCTTGGCGGCTTATCAAAATGATCAACAAAATAGGGAAAGCTGATCAATCCTGTGGCCGGGTCGTACAAAGCGATAAAGAAATTCTCCGCCGAAACCAATTCTCCAAGGATGCTGTGGATAGATTGGTAGAGAGCATCGGTCCCATTGCTGGTGATCGCTGCCTGGGTAATCCTGTATATTGCATTTTGGACCAATTCAATGTGCTTGCGCTTACTGATATCACGGGTGATTCCCGTGAAAAATACTGCTTCGCCGACCTGCCATGTCGCCAGGGAAACTTCCAACGGAAATACATTACCATCCTTTCTCAATCCCATCATCTCAACAGTTTTTCCAATGATATAGCTTTCTCCAGTCAACGCAACGCGCTGAAGCCCTTGTTCATGGGCAGCACGAAATTCCTTTGGCATGATCATGCCCAATGATTTGCCGATCATTTCCTTGGCTGAATAACCAAAGATCATTTCTGCGGCCGGGTTCCAGAATACGATGTGACCGTCACGATCAACATTGATGATGGCATCCTTGGCGGACTCGACCAGAGAACGAAAGCGCGCTTCGCTTTGATTGAGGTCGCTTTCTGCTTTGACACGTGCTTGATCACTTCGTTCAATCTCCTGACTTAAGTTATTCGCAATGAAGGAAATGATCAGGAAGACAATCACTACAGCCGCAAAAGCGGCAACCGCCACTCTAATTGCGGGATTGATGATCCAGGGTGTAGAAACATTACTGAGAAAACCCTGTAGCAGGACAATAACTATAGATGCCGGCAGAAAAGTCCGTATCAAGCGTGCTTTTAACGAAGAACCAACGTACACACTGACCGGCCAGCAAGTTGGTCCGGCAGTCATCAGAAGTCCCAGGCTGAGGAATAAAAATGAAATTGCGGTGGTGAGTGCTACCGGAATGAGCGTGCTCCCATAAAAAGGCGGTGCACCATATACGTAACCAAGAATATTTAAACTGCTCAAGATCAATACAACCAGGGATAAACCGCCAGCAGCATTTTTTAAACGCTCACCCTGCATATCCCCGGTTATCAAAAGAAACGCGGAGATCGCAAGAAAGAACCTCAGGGCAGTCAGCGGGGAAATTCGCCCGGTTTCAACCTGGCCAAACAATCTGGGGTTTGGAATGAGAATCTGTTCAAAATCGGGTCCGAATCCGGTAAAGTATCGGATTGCAAGGATGAGAACGATAAGCAACAACCCCACCAGGCTGACCTGTACCAGAATCCTCATCCAGCCTCTGGCCGAGAAAACCCTGTAGATGAGCCATACGCCACACAACCCAAGGAATATCAACGCAGTACTGGGAGCCATGGGAATGAATTCGGGACGAACCGAAGCCAGAATTGGGAGGTCGAACACCCAGCCGGTAATAGCCAGTAGACTGATGGCGCCCACAATCGCCATAAACAAGGCCGCGCTGCGCCCAAATATTGTCCATGTTTCAGTATCGTTGCTCATCAGCTTGTTACATACTTTTTACTGTAGAGATACCCAATCCTTTATCAAGTTGGATCAATTATACCGATAGATAAAAAGAAAGTCTTCACCATCGGTGGGTCAAAGTGCGTTCCAATGCCCGATTGGATGTACTCGATAGTTTGCTCGTTGGGGCAACTGAGAATATTTCCGATAAGATGCTTAGCTCATCCACGGCGACTGGGATGCCATGGTAAAAAGCTCTTCTCGGTTGGTTAGGTCACGATGAAACGCATCCTCAATTGCTTGACGAAGCTGCTCCTCGACCAGGCCACTCCCAGCCACATCGATAGATATGGGGATTGTTACGCCCAACATCGCCATAAACAGGCGCCTGCGGCGCGACTCAAACACGTGACCCCTTGCGCTGCGAGTCCAGGTTCTCGATTTCCACTCCTTCAAATTACCCAGATATGGTATTAAATGCGATTATTTGATAAATTTCCCGTATCTGGGGGGGGAACTCAAGAACATACTGAACATTCATTCCGAAAACTCCAGCATATAAGGTACACAAATTTCTTTAAGGTTAACCAAAATCTCTTAAGAAACCATCCAATTTCTCTGTTGTATTTCTCGTAGCGACCGAAAAAATGTCCATCAGTATCCAAGAACTACGAAATTACTAACACGTGTACTTAGCTGCTATTGTGAGAGGTAGTATCACCATTCTTTATCGGATGCTGAAAATCCTTGTTCTATCCCTTACTCAACACATCTTCAATCGGAACATAATCGATGTCAAAGCCCCAGTAGCGCGGGCCGAAGAACTCGATCCCCTTGGGGCTTCGGAATGCCGGGTAGACTTTGGCCCCCAGCACTGCCACCGGGTCGCCCGCTTTGATCTCGGTATTCGTATACCCTTCCCCGCTCGCTGAGTTGGCCAGTATGATCAGGTCCGGACTGAAGACATATGGCACTCCATCCAGCCAGGCAACATGATTCTCGTTCAAGAACCACACGTCCATCGTGTGCCCGGTCCATTTGCCGCTGCCCCGGATATGGGTTGTGCCCACCATCACGCCATCTTTATCCTCCCATTCTTTGCCGGTCACCTCGCCGCGGAATAGCTCCCATCCCTCCAGCTTCTGCACTGCCGCCTGGATGGGGTCGCCGCCAGCCTGTCGCGCCTGGCGTACAGCTTTCCCCAGTTCGAGGCTCAGCGTCAGTGTGCCGGGGACCACCGTCTCGCGGGTTTCTTTCGCCGAGAGCAGCATGGAGGCGAAGAATACCACACCGTGACTGGCGATCGCCAGCATCTTGCCCATGCGCTCACCCATCTGCGTTGCCGAAGCTTCTTTCAAGATCAATACATCTCCCCACCAGTCTGTGATTACTGCCGGGTAGGTCTTGATATCCTTCAGGAAGTAGGTGGTCTGCATATCCTCGGGCACAGCCCGACCGGAGTAATCACCATCCACGAGCGGGATGCCCAGGCGAGCAGCGGTGACCAGCGGAGCCGGTGTATTGCTTGCGCCTAATTCCACCGCCACCAACGCTCCGATTTTGGTTCCAGTGTAGGCAGCTAACTCACGCACGGCCATCTCAGGAGCTCGGAAGCCGAATTTGTTCTCCAACCCCAACTTTTGTCCTAATCTGTTGATTTCTGCTTCGCTCTCGGGTCGGCCAGCCGAGATGGAACCAGAGCCGAAAGTAGTGCAGGAAAAGACATCTTCGGGCAAATCAGCGACATCGACCCAAGATAGCTCCAAGCCTTCAGCCAGGGCTTTGCTAAGCTGTTCCATACCGGTGGTTGGTGAGCCGCCTCCGCCGGTGCCCATCAGTTTGAGCCCAGTGAGGAAGTCGAGACAGTCTTCATAGGTTTTTATGGTTCGGGTTGGCATACAGACTCCTTAACGTTTTTATTACCGCTCGGTTGTTGGCGGATTTTCATCGATTTCTATCACCAGTTGCTTGCTCTGTCTCCACGCGTCGCCGTAACTCCTGTGCAAGCTCAATAACCCAGCGTTCGAGGTTCTGGCGCTGGCGAGCCTCGTCCATGCTCCCCTCCCGCTCCGCATCGATCTCTTGTTTCAGGCGTGCCAGAAATGGACTGAGCTCTCCAGAGTGGCTCATGATTTCCAGCAGCCTGCCGGTGGCGTCCAGCAGGCGAAAAGAGCCGTAATCTGGCGGTTCATCATATAATCCCCGGGCGCTGGTGATCATATAAGTGATCAGGTTGAACAGATCTTCCTCTTGATTTTTGATGTGCTTACTTTCCATCGGAGACCTCGTACCGTTCTTGGAAAAAGACCTCAGTCAACGGCTTTTTGGCAGGGGCGGTAGGGATGAAGCGCGGCTTGCCAAGCACGACCAGAAGGCACGGGATGATCCCTTCCGGCAACCCCAGGAAAATTGCTAATCCCTGCGTGTGGAACGAAGCTACCGGGCAGGCGCCCAGGCCGGTGGCGTGTGCTGCCAGCAGCAGGTTCTGCAGGGCCGCACCAATGCTGATTTGAAGAGTAGGATCAGACGCAGCCTGAGCCTCCTCTGGGCTGGTGCGCAGGTCGAGGCAGATAACGATCACTGCAGCCGGAAGACCAATCATTCCTGGTGCTAGGGAGCGCAACGCTGCGATCCGCCGTGTATTTTGGACCACGATGAAAATGCGTTTCTGGGCATTGCTGCCGCTCGGCGCCGCAATTGCTGCCTGGATGATGGTCTGCAGCGCTTCACTGGTCACCGGTTCGGGGGTAAAGTCCCGTATGCTCCGCCGCGCAAAGATAGCCTCAAGAGTATCCACGCCTGGCTCCTGAATAAACAAAAATGGCGATTAAATTTCCATTTCTTCGTACCCCGCCAGAGATTTGTGAGGTGGGGCTGGATAGGTGAGCTTGCTTTGCGCCAGGCCCAGGTCGCTGAGTGCTTCGGCCATCTTGACCGCTGCCGCAGGTGGTTCGATCACTGGTACGTGGTGGCCTCGGGCTGCCAGGGCAACTTCCAGCTTCTCGGCGATTCCGATCATCCCCGTACAACCTGGTATCAAGATATGAGCGCCATCCTGGATGATGGCGCGTTCTCCGGCGGCTAAAAGCCCTTTGAACATCGCCTCCGGATCGCTTTCCACCTGCTGCACGGTGAGTCCTACAGTTTGCACCGAAGCCAGTTTGCTTCCCAGACCGTATTCTTGGATCTGGTTAACGAATTTGTGTCCCATATCTGCGCGTGTGCCCAGGATGGAGAAACGGTGAGCCAGCGAAGCTCCCAGGAAAGCAGAGGTTTGGGCAGGCCCTACAACCGGGATTGTAACGGCTTCGCGCGCCGCATCCAGGCTGGGGTCACTCATGCAGTCGATGATTAAAGCTGTGGCTCCGGCGCGTTCCGCCTGGCGCGCCAGGCGCAGCATGCCGGGCACAGACATAGATTTAAGATATTGGTTCTCAATGGTTTGCGGGCCGCTGGCGATGGCTGCCGTGTTTACTTGTGTGCCCGGGCGCGCATAAGATGCGTATTGTCTACTGGTCTCAGCTAGCCAATCCTCGTTGCGATAACCCTGGACCACCGGGACCATCACCTGGAGCCTGGGGGGTTCGGTCCACTGCCCATTTAGCTCACCGGCAGGCTGCCCCATCAAGGCTTTGTGTTCGGGCAGAAGCTGCTCACCGAGTGGGGGATAGGTCCGCTGGCTGTGGGTTAGCTTAAGATCAACCAGTATTTCGGCCCATTTAAGGGCCGCCAGGGACGGATCAATAACGATCGCCGCAATACCCTGTTTCCTCAGTTCGCTTTCGACCATGCCAGCCATGCCACGCATTCCTGTGCAGCCAAAGACGATAGCATGTGCCCCATCCACCTCAATCGCACGTTTTGATTCGTCTACTAACGCTTCCAGTAGTCGCTGGCGGTCTGCATTCAGCTCAAGCACAGGGATATCTACCCAGCGTGTAGAGGCATGGCTGGAGGCTATCCCGTATCGTCGCGCGAGCAGTGCAGTCGGGTATACATCCCGGCCAGCTGTGGTAACGATCGAGAACTTATGCGCCAGCATCGCCGCTAGCAGCATCGAGGCTTGCGCTGCGCCTATCACAGGGATGGAGACCGCTTCGCGCGCCGCCTCCATCCCTGGATCGTTCATACAGTCGATGACCACCGCATCCACGCCGTCGCGTTCGGCCTGGATGGCTGCCGCCACCACGCCTGGCGCCGCCAGGGCATCTTCGTAGATGGATTCAACCGATGCTGGACCTCGCTCCAGGCAAACCGCGCTGATGCGGGCATCGCTTCGCGCCCGTGAAGCATAGACTTTCTGCGCTGTTTCGCTAAATGCAGGGTTCGTGATGGGGGCAATAATTCGTATGCGCATTTTCGTAGTATAGTCTGTTTGCCAGAATCCAGCAATTCTATTCGTTTTACACAGGTTTTGGTATGCAACCCATCCATGGCAACCATATTGAACTTTAAGTGTTTACTGATTGACAATTGGAACTTATTTTGATTTAATCTACCAAATAACAGTCCTGAATTCCTGTGTTTGCTTGGTAATTCATCATTGCCCTGTAAAACAACCCGACTCGTGCCGGGCTTATTTGTTAAATGTAGAAGTTATGCGTTCAGGGAAATTTAGCCTCCCTCCAGGTAAGTAAGTTCAAAGGTCAATAAAGGAGAAGAAAATGAAAACGACCCGCTCTGTATTCGCTGTTTTGTTATTCTTAAGTGTGCTCCTGTCTGCTTGCGGTGGCGCCACGCCGGTCGCCACTGAGGAAGCAGCCAAACCCCAGTTTGCGGTCTACGCCCTGAACAGCGAGCCGCTTACAAACTGGGATCCAGCCATCGAATTCTCGAATGGCATTCACGTTCACAACAACATGTACGAACAGCTCGTTCGCTATGACGCAGTCAATAATCAGGTGCTCCCGCTGCTGGCTGAATCGTACACGGTCTCAGAGGATGGTCTGACCTGGACCTTCAAGATTCGCCAGGGAGTTAAATTCCAGAATGGCGACCCCATGACTGCCGAAGATGTGAAATACTCCATCGATCGCACCATGGCCCTGGGCGCTGGGGCTTCATATATCTGGAGCGCGGTTGAATCGATCACCGTTGTGGACCCAGCCACGGTTGAGTTCAAGCTGCTCTACAATAACCCCTTGGACCTGGTGGCTTCTACTGGCTATGCTGCCTTCATTTACTCCAAGAAGTGTGTGAATGACGCTAACGAGTGGATTGCCGAATCGATCGGTTGCGGCACAGGTCCATATATGCTTAAGAGCGCCAAGTGGGGCGATGAAGTGATCGTTGAAGCCTTCCCTGATTATTGGGGTGGATGGGGTGAGAAATACTTCTCGCAGGTCGTGTTCAAGAAGATTTCCGAGACTGCCACTCGCCGCCAGATGATCGAGGCCGGCGAAGCGACCATCGCAGTGGAGCTGCCTTACTCGGATGTGAACGCCCTCAAGGAAAACCCCAGCGTCAAGGTCAATGTTGAGCCTTCCTGGCAGAACCTGATTGGTATGTTCAACGTCCAGAAGCCTCCTTTGGACAACAAAGCGGTGCGCCAGGCTCTGGCTTATGCTTTCCCCTACGACCAGGTGATTTCAGCTGCTGTGGGCGGCTATGCTCGCCAGGCAGTCGGTATGGTCCCTTACGGCATGTGGGGTTATAGCGAATCGTTGCCCCAGTATAAGTATGACCTGGAGAAGGCGAAGCAGCTCCTGGCTGAAGCGGGTGTGCCTGCCGGGCAGAAACTGCTCCTGACCTATACCGCTGGTAACGAGACCGAGAAAAGCACCGCCGAGCTGTATAAATCGGAGCTTGCCAAGTTGGACATCGATCTGGAGATCCGCAGCATGCCCTGGGACAGCCAGTGGGAGATGGCCAAGAATCCCGATCCAACTCAGCGCCAGGATATTTTCGTCATGTACTGGTGGCCCGATCTACCCAGCCCCTACTCGTTCCTGTACAGTACCTTCCATTCCGAAACTGAGCCGCTCTTTAACCTGTCTTATTACTACAATTCCGAGTTCGATGCCCTGATCGATCAGGCGAACGAGATCACCGCCAGCGATCGCGCCCAGGCGGAGCAGATGTTCGTGGACGCCCAGAAAATTCTCCTGGATGATGCTGCCAGCCTGTTCATCTACGACCGGCAAGATGTCTGGGTTACAGTGGCGAACCTGCAGGGCTTCAAGTTCAACCCGGCTTATCCCACGGTGATGTTCTTCCACGATATGTATTTGCAGTAATACATCCTCTTTAATCCCTCCATTTTTGCTTCCCAGCCCATCGGTGATGTCGCTTGGGTAGACAAAAATGGAGGGAAACCTGAGGGGGTGGTTTGTAAGGAGCCTGAATGAGAAAATTCATTCTCAGGCGATTGCTTTTGGGCGTCATCGTGATGTTGGGCGTGGCTTTCATCACCTTCTTCCTGACGCGGGTCATTCCTTCAGACCCCGCAGCCAAGTGGGTGGGGCCGCGCGCCACGCCTGAACAGATCGCACAAGCGACAATTGAGCTGGGGCTAGACCAGCCGCTGTATGTGCAGTTTGTCAAGTACATGGGCGACCTGCTGCAGGGCAACCTGGGTGTTTCCCTGCGCACTCGGCGGCCGATTATGCTGGAGCTGCAGGAAAACCTGCCGGCTACGATTGAGTTGGTGTTTATCTCAACCATTGCCGCAGTGTTCCTGGGCATACCGCTGGGAGTAATCTCAGCCCGGCGTAAAGACCAGTGGGTTGACCATCTCAGTCGCCTGTTCTCAGTGGGAGTGGTCTCGTTGCCCACCTTCTGGGTGGGGTTGATATTGCAGCTCCTATTCTTCCGCACCCTGCATCTTTTCCCTATGGGCGGGCAGCTTTCCACTGAGATCAAGCTCACCATGGAGATTCCCCAGATCACCGGCTTTCTTATGTTCGATTCGCTGATTACAGGGAATTTCCGCATCTTTCAAGATGCACTCTGGCATATTGTATTGCCAGGTATCACCATCGGCTTGTATCCGGTTGGCCTGGTAGCTCGTATGACACGATCGGCTCTCTTGGAGATCCTCAACGAGGATTACATTACCGCTGCCCGCTCATATGGACTTAGCGAGCGCGTTGTACTCTGGTCGTACGCACTGAAGAACTCGATCGGCTCCACTTCTACCGTCGTTGCCCTCTCCATAGGCTACACCCTGGTCAACACCTTCCTGACAGAATCGATCTTCTCCTGGCCGGGTATTGGCTCTTATATCGCTACCGCAGTCATTGGACTGGATTACCCCGCCATCATGGGGGTGACAATTTTTTCGGCGTTTTCTTACGTGATCCTCAACCTGGTGGCCGATATTATCATTGCGCTGGATCCGCGCGTCCGGGCATAGGAGGTACTCGTCATGCAGTGGATTATGGATACAAAAAAGACCCTGCAGCCCAGCCTGCGCGAATTCCGTCTGTCGTTTTACCTGCTCACCCGCAACAAGCTGCAGCTTGCCTCGCTGATCATCATAATCCTGCTGGTGTTGGTGGCGATCTTCGCTCCGCTGATTGCCCCTTATCCAGGACATGCCATCAGCGAAACTAATCCGGATGACAAGTTGCAGGCACCCTCGGCGAAATACTGGTTCGGAACCGATGAATTGGGCCGCGACATGCTCTCTCGGGTGATCTATGGAACACGCATCTCGATGCAAACAGCACTGATTGCGGTGGGTTTGGCGTTGCTGATCGGCGTGCCGTTAGGGGCAATTGCAGGCGGGATGGGGGGCGTGGTGGATGAGATCATCATGCGCATCACCGATGTATTCCTGTCTTTCCCACCCCTGTTACTGGCTATTGCCATCGCTGCTTTTCTGGGACCAAATTTACGCAACGCCATGCTCGCCATTGCCATCTCGTGGTGGCCTTGGTACACGCGCATCATTCGCGGTCAGGCAGTATCAATCCGCGAGCGGCAGTTTGTGCGCGCCGCCCGCGCCATCGGTACACCCAAATCGCAAATTATCTTCAAGCATATCCTGCCGAACACTTTCGCTCCGGTGATCGTGCAGGCATCTATGGATATCGGCGGCGTGATCTTGACCATTGCCTCGCTGAGCTTTCTGGGTTTGGGCGCCCAGCCACCCATTCCCGAGTGGGGCTTGCTCATCTCGACCAGCCGTACGTACTTTCTGAATGCCTGGTGGTATAGCACCTTTCCCGGTATCGCCATTTTGATCACCGTTCTGGTGTTCAACCTGATCGGCGATGGTTTTCGCGAAGTGCTCGACCCGAAAACGCGCAAATTCTGAGTGGACACAATGACCGAATACTTCGAGATTAAGAACCTGTCAGTTGGCTTCCGCACCTTCGAGGGGGTGCGTGATGTACTCCGTATCGAGAGCCTGCGTATCAAGCGTGGTGAAACCTATGGTCTGGTGGGTGAGAGCGGCGCCGGCAAGACCGTGTTGGCTCTCACAATCCTGGGCTTGTTGCCCAAGCCGGCTGGCATCATCCACAGTGGTGAGATCTGGCTGGATGGCCAGGATTTGCTCAAGAAAAGCGACCACGAAATGTACACCCAATACCGCGGCAAGCGCATCACTATGATCTTCCAGGATCCGATGTCCACGCTCAATCCAGTCTTCACTGTGGGACAACAGCTTGCCAGGGTGATTGAAAAACAGCAGCGTCTCAAGGGTGAAGCGAACATGAAGAAGGCCTTGGAGATGCTGGACGTGGTTAAACTTCCGGATGCAGCGCGTATGCTGGAAAAATACCCCCACGAGCTCAGCGGAGGCCAGCGCCAGCGTATCATCATCGCGATCGCCCTCACTTGCGGAGCTGAGTTCCTGATTGCCGACGAGCCCACCCGCAACCTGGATGTGACTATCCAGGCAGGTATCCTTAAGCTGATGGATGAACTTCAGCAGGAATTTAAGATGAGCATGTTGTTCATCGCCAATAACGCAGGGCTGGTGAATGTGGTGTGTAAAAATGCTGGCATCCTGTATCGTGGTAAGTTGGTGGAAGACGGACCCAGCGAGAAAGTCATCCGCAGCGCCCGTCACCCTTACACTCAGACGCTGCTCTCAGCCATTCCGCGTGATAAATCGGAGGCCTTAAAATTCGCCAGTATTGTGATCAAACCTGAAGCCGAGCGCGGCTGCCCTTATTATGCCCGCTGCATCCTGGCTGAGGACGCCTGCGCCGCCAGTGAGCCCATGCTGGAGATGGTAGGCGAGGCGCATAAGGTGGCCTGCTTTGTTGCCGCCAGGAGGCAGGCATGACTGAACCCCTGGTCAAGATTGTAGGGCTGAAGAAATATTTCCCTGTCCGCTCAGATGCTATCCTTGCCAAGAAGAACTGGGTGAAAGCCGTGGATGGCGTCGATTTAGAGATCATGCCAGGTGAGGTGATCGGCTTGGTGGGCGAATCGGGTTGTGGCAAGACCACTCTGGTGAACGTGCTGCTGCGCCTGGAGGACCCTACGGAGGGCACCCTTGTATTCGATGGCATCGATATCACCAGCCTTTCGCAAAACACACTCCGCAAGGATATCCGCAAAAATATCCAGATCGTCTTCCAGGATCCTTTCTGGTCGCTGAATCCACGCATGCTGGTGCGTGATGTGGTCGGTGAGCCGCTCAGCGTGCACAACAAGCTATCGTTGCTCGAAAAGATCGCTCAAGTAGAAAAACTGCTGGAGACGGTAGGTCTTTCCGCGGATAGCATGTACAAATACCCCCACGAATTCTCTGGCGGGCAGCGCCAGCGCATTGCCATCGCCCGCGCCCTGGCCCTCGAGCCCAAGCTGGTTGTTCTGGATGAGCCAACCTCTTCGATCGACATCCTCTCCCAGGCGCAGATCTTAGATCTGCTCATCCAGCTCAAACACAAGCTGGGTCTGACCTATATCATCATCTCCCACGATCTCAGCGTGGTGCACTATATGTCCGACCGCATCATTGTGATGTACCTGGGCAAAGTCGTTGAGCAAGGCCCTGCGGATGTCGTGTTCAGTGACCCTGTGCATCCCTACACCCAGGCATTGTTCAATGCCATTCCTTCGCTGGAGATGAACAGCCTGGACGATCTCCAGACCCCCGCAGGCAACGTGCCCAGCGCCATCGATCCACCCTCGGGCTGCCGCTTCCATACTCGCTGTCCGTTCGTTATGGATGTGTGCTCGCAGGTCGAACCGCAGATGCTGCCCGTAGGCGAGCAGCATGCCGCAGCCTGCCATTTGCTGAATCAATCTGTCTGATTCCCCTCTCGCCTCCGCCTTAAGTGACGCAGGGATGAAAACGGAGCCATACATGACCCAACTCTTCGAATACGAACTCCACAAAGCTGCCCTGATCCTGGTACAGGATATGTTCCGCCTGAAGCCGGGTGAGACTTTTGTCATTACTGCCGACACTGCCAGCGATCAGCGCGTGGTCCAGGCGGTCGCCGCTGCCGCCCATATCATCGGCGCTATCCCAATGGTCATTACCCTGGTCTCACCCCTCGGCGTGGGCAAGGCCGCTGATCCCTTCCTACCCGTGGACTCCTTAACCGCCGCGCTGAGCGAGGCGGATGCCTGGGTGGAATTCAACAAGCAGTGGCTGCTCTATTCCACTCCCTTTGAGCGCGCCATGGCTCACAACAAACGACTGCGTTATATGTGCCTGGTTGAGATGACCGTCGATATGATGGTCCGCCTGATCGGTCGCATCGACGCCCCCCTGCTCTCCGCCTTCATGCACAAAGTGGTTGATATGACCCAGACCGCCACCCACATGCGCATCACCACCCCTGCCGGCAACGACCTCGCCTTCAACCTGCTCCCGAATGAGCGCAGCGTCTCCTGCGATGATGGGCTGTGTGAGACCCCCGGCATGCATTTCCTGGGTGGGCAGATCAGCTTCATCCCCGATTTTGTAAGTATTAATGGCAAGCTGGTGTTTGATGGCACGATCTCCCCACCATGTGGCTTTTTGAAAGAGCCGGTCATCTTAGATGTAGAGCGAGGTCGCGTTGTCCGCATCTCTGGTGGGAGACAGGCAGATGAGCTGCGCCGATGGCTGGAAAGCTTCGACGACCCCAATATGTTTCGCCTGGCGCATGGCTGCTATGGCTTCAACCCCGGCGCTCGCCTGTGCGGCAACGTCCTTGAAGACGAGCGCATCTGGGGCTGCTCCGAGTGGGGCATAGGTTACCTTAGCTCTGTCGACGCCCCGCCAGATGGCATCCAGGCCAAATCGCATGTCGATGGCATCTGCCTCAATTCCTCTGTATGGCTGGATGGCGTCCAGATTCTACTCGAAGGGCTCGTCGTCCATCCCGACCTTAAAGACCTCGCCGACCGCCTTACCAAATAACCTCCCCAAGGATCCCACGATGATCGAACTCTCCCAGCAAGACCTCTACGATATCCTCCATGGCTGCACCATCCTCGGCACGGGCGGCGGCGGCTCCCTCGAGAAAGGCCTCGAGCGCATTGACGAAGCCCTCGCCAAAGGCAAGCGCTTCCGCCTGGTCAGCTTCGACGAAGTCCCCGACGACGCCTGGATTGCCAGCCCCTACATGTGCGGCGCCATCTCCCCTTCCACCCCCGAGCTGGAAGCCCAATACGCCAACCTCCCCGTATTGGACGACCCCATGCCCTACCTCGCCTACATAGCCCTCGAGCAGTACGTCGGCGCTGAATTCTACGGCGTGATGTCCACCGAGCTGGGCGGCGGCAACACCGCCGAAGCCATGTACGTCGGCGCCTGGCTGGACAAATTCATTATCGACGCCGACCCCGCCGGACGCTCCGTCCCCGAGATCCAGCACTCCACCTTCTTCATCAACGACCTGCCGGTTTACCCCCTGGCCTGCGCCAACATGTTTGGCGATGTAGCTATCTTGCCCTACGTAGTAAACGACCTGCGCGCCGAAGCCCTCGTCCGTGCCATGGCCGTGGCAAGCAAGAACCGTATCGGTGTTGCCGACCATCCTGCCCAAGCGAAGACCTTGCGCAACGCGGTAATAAAGGGTGCTATCAGCTATGCCTGGAAACTGGGCAAGGCAGCCCGTGAAGCTCGCGCCGCCCGTCAGCCGGTCTCTCCCCTCATCGCCGAGCTAGGCGGCGGGCGCATCCTCTTTACCGGCGCAGTCTCCCGCTTCGCCTACCAGACCGTGGATGGATTCACCGTCGGCGACGTGTACATCCAGGGTCAGGGTGCATACCAGGGAAGCGAATACCATATCTGGTTCAAGAACGAGCACATGATCTCTTGGCGCGATGGAGCGGTGGATGTGACCGTACCAGACCTGATTATTGTGTTCAACGAGGAAACTGGCGAGCCAAATATCAACCCCTTTTTCAAGAATGGCCTGCCTGTCACGGTGATTGGGCTGCCTTCAGCGCCCGAATGGCACACACCGCGTGGTTTGCAGGAGTTCGGGCCGCAGCATTTTGGGTATGATTTTGAATTCAAGGCGGTGAATTCTGAATCTACCCCTTAAACCCCAGTTTCTCTGTACTTGCCTGTAATGTGTAAATATTCCATCCGATCTCGCTTGATATCCGTTCCGTAAAAATGAGCAAAACAATCCTTAAAAACACAACCTCCCCAAGTATGGTAAGCTCAGCTCAATCTGAAACAGGAGAGGTGCGGTGGTTTATTGGCTACTTGTATCAAACTGGGAACCAGACGCACCCATCTGGGAGGTGTCATCCACAATTATTTCAGGCAGCCTCCAGCCCCGGTTCCTGACTATGGATAGAATTTTTGCACCATACAGACTATGGGATGCGATCTGCTGCTCCAGCGCATCGGCGTAGCCAGATTACACGCGACGATTAATACCCCGGCAATGCGCAAGAACCAGATTATTATTGTATCTGGCTTTGAAGATGTCATCATGTTACATTCACCTCTACCTTGGTTCCGCCCGGTAGGCCAACCGTTATATCACCGGGATCGTATGGAACCAAAGGCTGTGTCCAGCGGAAGATCCATTTAGCATCTTCGGGCCGGGCGTTTACACAGCCGCGCGACATCGGTTCCCCGAAATTGTTGTGCCAGAAGGTAGAGTGCACCGCCACGCCGCTGCCCACGAAGAGCGAGACCCATCCGATCCCGGGTAGATCCCAACCGCCGCCCGTCGTCCCGCCGCTCATGTGCAGCGATACCAGCTTGCGCCAGATCGGGAATTTGCCAATGGGCGTGGCCCATACATCTACCCTTTCCCCTACATAATTGTATAAAGCGCCGGAGGAGATGCGGGCGAAATAGACCTCGGTTGTGCCCTCGTAGCATGAGAGCGTCTGGTAAGGGATATTCACAACCACACGTTTATCTTCAACGCCTGGACTGATTGGAGCCATCTCTTCAGGTGTGATCGGGTGGAAGCCTTCCGCTGCACCCCACAGGATGTCGCCGTAGGAGCCATACTTTTCGTTCACCCGGTACCAGGATTGCCCGTCGGCGTCCATCCTCACCTGGTCGACCCACACGATCTGGCTATAGTACAAGCGAAGCGGCATCCCCAGCTTTATACGATCCTGGAATCCGGGAGAGCGCGCCGGTGGATTATCCAAGGCTAAATCTACATACGGGACGCTAACTTCCACCCACATCCCCGTCCCCAGGCTGGTGTCTGGCAGGCTTTTGATTGGCAAGTTGGACAAATTGCGCACAGGCTGAAGGTAAGGAGACCAGATAAATCCTTCAGGGGTTTCCACCCAGCGCTGGTTGGTGCGGTAAAGGTTTTTTCCCACCACTTCTCGCAGCCAGGGGACGACTGCGTCTTCGTAAAGGACCTTTGTCGTCTGACTGTCTGCATCCGGTCTAACTTTGATTTCTATCTTACCGGCGTTGACTCTGCCTAGCAGCTCGGTTTCCGGGAACTCCGACTGAAATAACCCCTGACCCCTTGAACGGAAAGCCAGGCTGCCCATTCCCAGGGCAGCCAATTTGAGGAATTCGCGGCGGCTGATGGAATCTCTTAGCTGTTTAGCGTTCATTCTGTGATTGTTCCGCTCCGCTTACCTGGGGCTGAATGTGATGATGCGCCTCATCGTGTTCGTGGCCCATAAACCCCATAGGGCCCATAAATTTCATCATGACTAGGTGGGAGAGCGGGCAGAGCAGTGCCAGGCCTGCCAGTGCCACCGTGCTCACTGGGATCTGGAATAGAAAGATCACTCCCAGGGCAGCGAGGGGAAGCAGGCAGCAGGCCAGCATGATGAGGATGTGTTTCTTGTTCATTTTAAGTAGACTCCTTTTCTAACCATTGCGTTGATAGGGCGGGTAAAGGATGTACAAATTGTTCGCTTCGATTTTGGTCGTAAATTCATCCAGCGGGCGCGGCGGCGGTCCGCTGAGTACTACGCCAACAATATTGAAGTGACCGTCGTGGCAGGGGCTGACGTAATGCTGCAGATCGGTGTGCCAGGACACTCGACAGCTCAGATGGGTGCAGATATTTGAGAACACTCTCACCCGATTTTCGTCCTGGCGTACAACGAACACACCGTAGCTGTTGACCGTCTTCTCCCATCCGTTGATGGTGGAGCGCGTGAAGTTGAAGGGGGTGAGAATGCTTACCGGATAGTTGCTTAAGGGCCCAAGCGCGATCCAGGCATCGCGCTCCAGTTTGAGAGCCGTGGGAGAAATCAGGTATCCGATTGCAGGGATACCGAGAATGCCTGTCATGATCGTTCCGAGGGTGGTCATGATGATTTTGACGAAATCCCGGCGGCTTACATCGTGTGAGAGTAAATCTCGACTCATGCCGGCTCCATCAGATGGTTCAGCACCATTTGGGCTTATTCCAAATCCCAGGCGAAGACGCGCTCCGGGGCGTCCACATCTTTGATAATCAGCGTCAGCTTTACTGCGCTATCCAGTATCGGTTTGCCATCGATACTAGCTGGAAAAGAGAGCGTACCAGAGACGTGGTGCCCGCCCAGCGGCGCGTCCCACAGCGTTGCCTGAACGCTCTGGCCGGTATCGGTCATTAGCGTTGCCAGCGGAGCTAGGTCCATGCTCAGGTCGATCGAATGTGTATCCAAGGTAACTTCAAAACTCAACGTGTCTGGCGAGCTATTCAGATCGAGGGGTTTGACGATCACGGTTACAGCGCCCTGACTGTCGGTAAGCTCGGCGAGTTGGGTCGCTTGTTTGCCGACCGGTTGGGCTGGTTGAGCTGGCGAAGCTTGTGTCGGCGCAACAAGGGGTTGGGTTGGCGGCAGCGCGGTCGGCTCGACTGCCGGCAGGGTTGGCGTAGGGAGTGAGGCCGAATTACAGGCTGCCAGGACCAGCCCGATTGCAAGGATGAATAAGAAGGACAGGCGTTTCATAGGGTCTCCGGGACAGGATGTGCGGCAGTGGACATCATTTGAATAGCCTTGCGCCGCTCTTTAATGAGAATGAAGAGCATCATCAAAATGCCTATCAGCGTTGTCCCCAGTCCAACCAGCATGAAGACGATGCGATACTGCGCCAGGAAAGTCGCTGCAGCGGTCAATCCCAGGATGGGCAGCACGTCAGCGACGTGGTGGGCGCAGCAAGCTACCATCGCGATCGTGGAGGTCGTTCCACCTGCGCCCATCATTGGGCCGCTAGGACCGGTAGAGGCCACCGGTACGAATAAGCGCTTTTTCAGGATGGTGTACAGCCCAGCTTGAAGGCCGAAACCCAGGATAATTGGGAAGACAATCCAACGGTCCTCCCAGAATAATTCGAGCGCATGTTGAGGGCTTTCGGCCCACGAAACGATGCCAAAATACAGACCAGTGAGCATCACAACCCCGGCGATGCCGGCAGCCAGGGGTAAGACAACGCGCTTAGCTGGAAACACCTGTTTTCAACTCCTGCAAGGGCAAATTTGCTTTAGTATTTCTATCGTAATTTATGCTGCTCGGTTTTGTCATCCGCCACGTAGCCCCTTCAACAATGCGCAGTTTTGCCTACATATAGGCGATTCTGCTTATAAGCGAACGCGTCAGATTACGCTATCTGTCACAGGCTGCATCTCATATAATCTCAGCAGTTCCTATCTAATGGAGATGCTATCTATGCCCCGAAACATTCGCCGGATCTACTTGCTGTTCTTGGTCTTTATGATTGTATTTTCCAGTTTGCTGACTGCCTGCAGCGCAAAATCTTCTGTCGAGGATCACGACCTGGCAATGGCGTCGCTCGACGACATGCCATTGGATGTGCAAACTGCCCCCGTAGCCGTCCAGCAGGCTTATCAATTTAATGTGGCTAACCCCGATGTGATGACACAGCTCCCATGCTACTGCGGCTGCGGGGCGATGGGCCATACCTCCAACTACTCTTGCTACGTCTCCGGAGTTGAGCCTGACGGCAAGATCACCTACGACACGCATGCCCTGGGCTGCTCCATTTGCGTGGATATCACTCAAGACGCTATGCGCTTGCTCCAGCAAGACAAGACGGTGTCCGAAATCAAGGCCTATGTGGATCAGACCTATGCCCAATACGGCCCTTCCAACATACCTTGAGTGGATTGAGGCAAAAACGAATGAGCGATCTGCTGAAGAGTTTGTCGCCAGTGTGGCGCTGGGGCATATTAGCGTTATTGACCCTATTAATCTTATTTCTCCCCATTCCAGGAAATGCTGCAGAGCCTGCTGAGAAAACCTTCCAGATCAAAGCCAGCCAGTTTGCCTACAGCCCGGCGATACTGGCCGTCAATCCCGGCGACCAGGTGACGATCGAGCTGCTGGCTGCCGACGTGGTGCATGGTTTGTCCATCGACGGTTACAAACTGGAAACCACATCCGATCCAGGGCAGACAGCGCGGCTGACCTTCGTCGCCGACCAGCAAGGTTCATTTCGTTTCCGCTGCACCGTGACCTGCGGCAACCTGCACCCCTTCATGATCGGCAAGCTCCAGGTAGGTCAAAATGCGCTGTTGTGGCGCGGGGCGCTGCTGGCGGGGTTGGCGCTTATCGCCGGTATTTGGGGGGTGCGAAAGTGAACAAGCTCCAGGAGATTGCGTGGAAAGAAAAGTTCCCTCAGTTCGCAGGTGAGGTTGAAATACACGCGCGGCTTGAGCTTCCTCGCCGGATCGATCTCCATCAGATCCCCTGGATTCGACCTCTGCTGCAAAGCCGCTGGCCGCAGTTCTTGATTCGCTCCCTGACCCTGGCTGGTTTTGTTTTCACCATTTTTGCTGGGTTATTCGGCTCGCGAGTGGGCAGCCACAACTTTGCCATCATCTTTGTCTGGATCGCCTGGTGGACGGCGCTCAAGCTGGCTTTCATCCCCCTGGGTGGGCGCTCGTGGTGCAGCGTGTGCCCCATCCCTCTACCTGGTGAATGGCTGCAGCAGGGTGGTATCCTTGAAAAAAGCCGGCGGCGTTTCGGGTTAAATCTGCGCTGGCCAAAAAGACTGCGAGGCTCCTGGCTGCAATCCGGCGGCTTCCTGCTGATCGGCCTGTTCAGCGCGGTCACACTGACGGATGCGCGCCTCACTGCCTGGGTCTTGATAGGCCTGTTTGGATTGGCAGTCATCTTGAGCCTGGTTTTTGAACGGCGCGCTTTCTGCAGTTATATCTGCCCGATCGGCGGCTTTACCGGTATCTACGCCAAGACTGCGCCAGTGGAGCTGCGCGTGATCGATACCGCCATCTGTGCCGCACACAGCGAGAAGACCTGCTACCAGAGCTGTCCGTGGGGGTTGTATCCAGTGGCGCTGCGCGACAGCGCCCAATGCGGACTGTGCATGGAGTGCCTGCGCTCCTGCCCATCCGACAACATCGCCGTCAATCTGCGCCCGTTCGGGACGGATCTGGCTGCCGATATCAAAAGTATGCGCCAATCCAGCCGGCTGGATGAAGCTTTCCTGGCGCTGGTTATGCTGGGCTCGGCGCTGGCTTTTGCGGCGGTCTTTACCGGGCCGTGGGGCAACCTGAAGTCGGCGGCATTCGCTATCGGTTCCCCTGTCTGGCTGCTTTACGGGCTTGGATTATTGGTTCTCAACCTGGTTATTTTGCCGGGTGCCTTTGTCCTGACGGTTTGGATGGGTCAAAGATGGTCTGGCGTTAAGGTTCAACTGCGGCGCGCCATTGCCGATCAAGCTCAAGTCCTGCTCCCTCAGGGACTGTTCGCCTGGATTGCTTTCACCGTCTCTTTCGCTTTCCCCAAGATGAATTACGTGCTTTCGGTCATTTCCGACCCCCTGGGTTGGGGTTGGAATCTGTTGGGCACGGCCAACAGCACCTGGTCGCCTGACGTGTCCGCTTTCAGCCATGCCCTGCAGGTCGCCCTCCTACTGGTAGGTCTATTCTGGTCTGCCCGGGTCGCGCAGCGTCTTGTGAGGAAGAGCAATCAGCCGGTTTTCCGCCAGGCTCTTCCCATCCTGTTGTTTTGCCTGGTATTTTCGCTGGCCATGCTCTGGCTGCTGGTTGGATAGCACATGCGTAAAGAGTGGATAGCACGCTCCGTCATTCTTGTTTTGGTAGCTGCTGCCATAACCATCCCCGTGGTTGTATGGCAGGCGCGCTCACGCGGCATCGTGATTCATGCTCGCATGGCAGAAACCGGCGGCTGGACGCCGGAGAACCTGACGGTCGAAGTGGGCCAGCCTTTGCGCCTGCACCTGACTTCAGACGACGTGATGCACAGCTTTGCCATTGGACAAAGTGACGAACCTCCGGTGAATGTCATTCCGGGCGAGATAACCGAAGTAACGCTCGTCTTCGATGAACCGGGTAAATACACCTTCTACTGCACGCGCTGGTGCAGTGTGAACCACTGGCGCATGCGCGGGACAATCGAAGTAACCGGGCCCGAAGCCGCTGCAGAAGCTGTTGAACCACCCCTGTACGTAACTTTAGGCCTTGACATCGATGCCGAGCATCACGCCGAAATCCTTCCCGAGCAAATCCCATCTGCCAGGCGCGGCGCGCAGCTCGGTGTTGAAATTCCCAACAAGTACATCAGCCAGGAGTTTTACCGGTCTCACAGTCCGGCCGACCTTTGGCATGCGCTGCGGGGCGAAGCCAGACTCTCATCGCTGACGAATCAGGATTTATGGGACCTGGTAGCCCTGGCCTGGCAGTCCAATACAACCCCTCAGGAATTGATCGTAGGCAAGCAGCTCTACGCGACCAACTGTGCTGCCTGCCACGGCGAATCAGGCGGGGGTGACGGCGTGTTTGCCGACGGTCTCGATCAGCCCAAGACTGGTGAGCACACGGACATGCAAGCTGGCGAGATGACGGCACGGCCCTCAGACTTCACCGACGCGGAACATATGCTGGCTGCCAGCCCGGCGCGCCTTCAAGGCAAGGTGCTGCGCGGCGGCATGGGCACCGGCATGCCTTATTGGGGTCCGATTTTCACCGAAGAACAAATCTGGGCGCTAATCGCTTACTTATATAATTTTCAATTTGAATTGGAGGACCAACCATGAGTCAAAATAAAACCAATCGATATTTCAAAAAACGGCACAGACGAAACAAATGGCTGCCAGTTCTCCTTGCCTTGGGTGGCGTGCTGCTGGTAAGTCTGGCTTTTCTGGCCTTGCGCAAGGATCCCGCGCCGGAAGCCGCCATCGAGGTGACTGGCGCACCCAGCTTGCAAGTAGATCAAGAAATCGTTGATCTGGGTGATATGAAATTCAACCAGCCCGCTCAGGTCTCCTTTCAGATCACCAACCTAGGAGATCAGACCTTGCGATTTACCAAGGATCCCTACATCGAAGTCGTAGAGGGCTGTTGACCGCCTCCGCTTGCCATCGGTTCGATGGCTTTAAAGCCTGGCCAAAGCACCACGTTGTCGATGCAGTTCACCATGCACGAAGGCATGGATGGCATGCACGATTTTCGCGTTCATCTGCCTAATAATGACCCCCAACAGCCGGACAGGACTCTGACTGTGTTGTCCAATTGGGTGCCATAGCCATTTTGCGTTGCTGCACAGATGCCTATCCCCGATCCGAGTGAGTAAAGGATGGGGGATGGCTTTTGTATAAGCAAATATGCTCATGGCCAAATGCGATAGATGGCGCTAGGTTTTTCTGATGGTGGTATGTATACTGGCTGATATGAAGTCGAAAAGTGGAGTAAATCGATGAGCGACGCTTACCCTTTCCTGATCCTGGAACAGCCGTGTAACGAAGCCACTGCGTGGGTAATCCGGCAGGTCAGCGGCGCTGGCTTGCAAGTGCTGCGTACGTTCGATCTACAAAATGCCCGCCACGATCCTGTGGAATGTACTTGCCCCTACCACGGCACTGACCGATGCGATTGCCAGATGGTTGTGCTGCTGATCTATGGAGGCGACTACCAGCCGGTAAGCCTGATCGCTCACAGCAATGATGGCAAGACCTTGTTCTCACTGGTGGACACCCCGCAACAGCGCGCCGATCCCCGCATGCAAAAAGCCATCCTCCAGGCGCTAGGGCCAATAACAATGGCGATATAAGCCATATGGCTTATATCTGAAACCGCATAAATGCGCTAATAACAACCGAAAATGTCGTATATACTTGCCCATCTGATTTCCTTTGGAGGGAACCAAGTATATGAGGACATTTCTACTACCGGCGCTACTTTCGCTTGTCGTGATCCTGTCAGCTTGTTCGACTCAGTCCCCTGCCTCTACGCGTGTTGTAGAGGATCAGATGGGCTCAGACAATTCACAAATGGGTTCAGGGGACATGGACATGAGCGAACCTTCTGGGGCAGCCACTCCCACGCCGGGCAGTATGATGCCCACGAATCCTGAAGCAGCCCACATGATGGAACCTATCGGCGGCAGCAACGTCCAGACGGCAACAGAGACGAAGGGCGGGCAGCCGCTGGCATACCGCGAAGAGAATGGCGTCAAAGTATTCGAGCTGACCGCCAAAGCCGTACGGTGGCCTATCCTCGAAGGTGTTACGGTCACTGCATGGACCTTCAATGGCACAGTCCCCGGCCCGATGATCCGCGTCACGGAAGGCGATCAGGTGCGGATCCTAGTCAAGAATGAGTTGGATGAACCCACTACCATACACTGGCACGGCGTGGAAGTACCGAACGCGATGGACGGCGTGCCCGGGGTCACCCAGGATCCAATCCAATCGGGCGAAACCTTCACCTACGAATTCATCGCCAGGCCGGCCGGAACATTCATGTACCATTCGCACTTTGACGGCGATGTGCAGGTATCAGCCGGTCTGTACGCACCCATGATCATCGATCCGAAGCAGCCGGCCCCAGTTCCCGATGTGGATGTCACCTTGATGCTTTCTGAATGGCTGGTCAGGGATGGCTATACTTATGCCGCGATGCCGATGGGTGGGATGGAGCCAAACTATTTCACGATCAACGGCAAGGCTTTCCCTGCCACCGAAACCATCAACGTGAAGCAGGGCCAGCGTGTACGCCTGCGGTTTATCGCCATTGGTCAATTCATTCACCCCATGCACTTGCATGGTGTGCCCTTCAAGATTGTGGCTACGGATGGGCATCCGGTTCCGGAAGCTGCCCAGTTGACCAAAGATACCGTCAGCATCGCCCCTGGGGAACGGTATGATGTGGAGTTCATTGCCACGGAAACGGGGCAGTGGATGTTGCACTGCCATATCCTGCACCATACCACCAATGACAACGTCGAGCCTGGCGGTTTGATGCTGATCGTCAACGTTACAGAACCTTAAACGGACTAAAGGAGCAAGACGATATGCGCAAGTTGATATCAGTGATTGGTTTGCTAATCAGCACAGCTATTTTTCTGTCAGCTTGCTCGAGCGGGGCTGCGCCTGAAGATTCATCAGCCAGCGCCAAACCTGTGAACATCCAGGTTGAGAGCAATCCAAACCCGGCGATGATGGGAGATGTGACCTTGACGCTCACCATTGCTGATGAGAACGGCGATCCTATTGAAGGCGCCCGCGTGGATGTTTCGGTAGATCACACCGACATGACCGGTATGGACATGAGCGGTCCGGCAACCGAGCAGGGTGAAGGGAAATATGCCATCAATGCGAACTTCAGTATGACCGGTAACTGGAAAATGACGGTCTACGTACGCAAGGACAGCCTGGACTATCAGGAAGACATTGACCTGAATATCCAGTAAGTCAAGAACAGAGTTTCTATTGCGATTCCCCCAATTTGGCGGGCGTCAACATTAAATCCTGTGTTGGCGCCCGATTTCTCGAGAAGAATGATAAAACGAATTCCACGCTGGTTCACGATATTTGGGATTATCATGGGGGTAGTTGTTGCACTCCCATTTCTGGCTCCGATTTTTATGGCAATTGGTTGGAGCGGTATCGGTAAAGCGACATACTTTATCTATTCTTTTTTATGTCACCAACTTCCCGAGCGTTCGTATTTCCTATTTGGCTCCAAATTGACCTATTCCCTGCCAGAAATTCAAGCCGCCTGGCAAAGTACTACCAGCCCGTTGATCTTGCGCCAGTTTATCGGAAATCCTGAAATGGGTTGGAAAGTTGCCTGGTCTGATCGAATGGTCTCGATGTATACCGCTACCTGGATTATTGGTATATTGTGGTGGCCTTTCCGCCGTAGGCTGAAGCCGTTACCCTGGTGGGGATTGGCGCTGTTTTTACTGCCGATGGCTGTAGATGGGTCGAGCCACTTCCTGAGCGACCTGGCGGGCATCGGAGAAGGTTTCCGCGACAGCAATGCATGGTTGGCTGTGTTAACCAACAATACCTTACCCATTGGTTTTTATGTGGGCGACGCCTGGGGTTCTTTTAATTCACTCATGCGTCTTTTGACAGGCATGTTGTTTGGCATCGGTATAATCTGGTTTAGCTTTCCATACCTGGACCTTGCTTATTCCCCAAACAAGAAGCCCCAGCCACCTGTTACACAACTGGCGTGCTCCAACGCATTGGATGTGCCTGGTTTGGAGGACGAACTTTGAAACCTGACAGCGAAACCAAAATTCGAGTTCTATTGGCAGACGATCATGTTATCGTCCGGGCGGGCATACGTCAGGTTCTGCAACTCGCCGGTGATATCCAGGTGATCGCCGAAGCCGGGGATGGCGAAACGGCTCAGTCTCTGATCCAACAGCACCGCCCCGATGTTGCTGTGCTGGATATCCAGATGCCCAACGCCAGCGGTATCGAAGTGACGCGCTGGGTGCGGGCGAATGTAAAAGATGTCGGGGTACTTGTACTGACTGCATATGACGATGACCCGTACGTAACAGCAGTTCTCCAGGCAGGGGCGAACGGCTACGTGCTCAAAACCGCTTCGCCAGAAGAATTGATCCAGGCGGTGCGCGATGTTCACGAAGGTAAGTCTGTACTGGATCCGTTTGTGGCTCAAAAATTGATGTCCCATTTCTTTACTGGTTCAAAAAAGCCGATTGTCGAGCCGCTCACCGACCGGGAGCTGGAGGTGCTCTCGCTCGCCGCCAAAGGTTTCACCAATAAGGCCATCGGGGTACATTTTGGCATCAGCGACCGCACTGTGCAGGGTCACCTGGCGCACATTTTTGACAAGCTGCAAGCCGGCAGCCGGACGGAAGCTGTCATGCGAGCGGTCGCATTGGGCTGGATCTCTCAAAGTGTAGGCACGATCACGGAAGAATAACAGGTCGATGGCTCATCCATCTAAGGGCATACAGCGCTTATTTGCACCCTGGCGAGGTTTTATCTGGCAGTTGTTCGTAATCACGATCCTGCCGCTGGCAGTGCTCACGGTCGTGATCGCCTTTGGCAGCCTTACGGTTCACCAACACGCTATGCGCACCCTGGTTGGAGAGCGGGATGAGCGCGCTGTCCGAACGGCTGCCGCTGCCCTAGAAGAGCAGTTGCAACACCGCCAGGATGCTCTGCTTGGGTTGGCAATGCTCGCCGAGAATGTTAGTCCTGACGAGTTCACCCAGTTATTAGCCAATTCAGATTATCTCCTGGACGATTTTGATGCCGGGTTGGCGTTATTAACTCCGGAAGGCTCATTGAACAGCTTCACCGGTGATCAACAGCTTTGGGAGACCCTGGCGGAGCAGGGTAAAACAGTGATCGGCGGCCTTATTGAACGGGCTCATCATGAAGTTCTCATTTCAAGTGCTTTTATAAACCCGGATCGCAGCGAAAAAAAGGTGCTTGCGCTGGCAGTCTCGCCAGAGCGAGATTGGATTGCGGTAGGGGCTTCTTCTGCAGGCAGTCTGGTGCGCCACACGTTGACCAATTCTTTTGCCAGCGAATCGGATGCGTCGGCGGTTGTCGTAGATGCGAATAATGAAGTGCTTTACCAGAGTGGTTCGTTTTCTGCCCCTGAAGGAGCGGCAGCGCATCCCGGGGTTGCCGAAGCTCTGCGCGGCGAGAGCGGCGTTACCAACCGGCAGATGGACGAGAGTGAACATGTCGCCTCTTACAGCCCCATCGCTCCCGTGAGATGGGCTTTGGTGCTGGAAGAGCCCTGGGAGATGGTCGACACGCCTACCTTGCGTACAACCCATATCGCTCCATTGGTACTGGTCCCAGTACTCCTGCTGACGCTCCTGGCGTTATGGTTTGGGTTGCGCTGGATCGTCAAGCCGCTGCAAGCCCTGGAGGTAAAGGCTGCCACGTTGGCCTGGGGAGAGTTCAGCGCCATCGAACAGCCAGTCGGCGGTATTACCGAGATTCGCCGCCTGCATTCTGAGCTAATCCACATGGCTCGTAAGGTCAAAGCCGCCCAACAAATCTTGCACAGCTATATTGGCGCCATCACTGCCGGGCAGGAAGAGGAGCGCCGGCGTATGGCGCATGAGCTTCACGATGATACGATCCAGTCGCTGATTGCGCTGAAGCAAAGAGTTCAGCTCGCTCAATTGGCAATGAAGAATGGTTCTACAGAGCAATCCTTAACAGAGGTCGTATCTTTAACCGAACAGGCTATCGAAAATGTCCGCCCCCAGACGCGCGCTTTGCGACCCATATACCTGGAAGATCTGGGCCTGGTCACAGCGCTGGAGATGTTATCCCGTGAGATCAGCCAGGCGGCAGGTATCCCTGTTGAGTTTCAGCGGCATGGAACCGAAAAACGCTCGACCCCCAATGTCGAGCTGGCTCTTTATCGCATCACACAGGAAGCGTTGAATAATGTCAGCCTGCATACCCAGGCATCCCAAGCCGACCTGACGATAACTTTTAACCCTCAAGAAGTGATCATGCAAGTCAGCGACAACGGCAGAGGCTTCGAGGTTCCCAACAGCCTGGCCGAATTTGCCCCGGGCGGGCACTTTGGTCTGTTGGGACTATATGAACGCGCTGAGTTGATCGGAGCCAGGCTTGAAATTCATTCCACGCCAGGTCAAGGAAGCCGGGTTACCGTTCATTTACCTTATCCTTAAAGTTTGATTGCTAAAAAGGAGTTGTTTGTATGTCTCGCACCTTTGTGTTGTTTTTACTGTTAGTTGCCTGGTTGTTATCCGCATGCAAGAGCACAAGTACTCTTGCCCCAGCCGAAGATGTGGTTGGGCAGCAGGTCTCGGTCGCCGGAGGGGCCTACACCGATGTCAGTGCTGCTGAGCTGCAAACCATGCTGGCAAAAAAAGATTTCACCTTCGTCAATGTTCATATCCCCTTCGAAGGGGATATCGCCAATACCGATCTCTCGATCGCCTACAATGAGATCGAACAGAACCCGGAAATGCTGCCTGCCGAAAAAGATGCCAAAATTGTACTTTATTGCAGAAGTGACCGGATGAGCCGTATTGCTGCTGAGACGCTTGTGGAACTGGGTTTTACCAATGTGTGGAATCTGGATGGGGGAATGGTAGCCTGGGAGCAAGCCGGTCTGCCCCTGAAAAAATAATCTAACCATCAAACGCCTGGGTATTCGATGCAATAAGCAATTATGCCTATTAACTCCATGGGAAATATGGAGTAATATTGTCTATAATTGCATCGAGCTCAAGTATTTATTCAGCTCAGGGCAAGTACACCGATCACTCATAAAGGAGGAAATGGTGATGAAGAAAACATATTCCGTACTGCTCGTAACGCTGCTGGTGTCTCTATTCCTGGCTCCTACGGCATTCGCCAGTCCTGGCGACCCGGTGGGAAGCTGCCCGCCAGGTTTTGAACTGCATCATTTTATGGACCATGATGGAGACCACATGCACCGGCACATCGGCGTGGATCGAGATTTGAATGGTGATGGTTATATTTGCATGAAAATGCTTCCCAACGATCTACACTTGCATGTGGATAATTTCGTCCCTTTGCCTTGATTTGGTTAATCAATACCAGGTTTTTCAATAGCATACACATGAACAGTTCATCTTCCCCTGCTGGCTCTCTTGAGGCAGGGGAAGATTGTTTATAGGCGAAACTGCATAGTAATTAATACGACAGATGGCGCTGGGTTGATTTTCGTTTACAGCATATACTGTTTGGCAAAGTTGATCCAATACCATCAACGCTGCGTGAAATTCGCATACATAAAGGAAAGGAGGTGAGATATTATGGCAAAAGACCCGGTTTGCGGAATGGATGTTGATCCTAAAACAGCCGCAGGAAAATCTGAATACCAGGGACAGACTTACTACTTCTGCTCGGCTGGCTGCAAAATGTCCTTTGACAAGGAGCCGCAGAAGTACGTCAACGCTCAGGGGCACAGCGCCGAACACGGGCACCACCATTAAGACGTCGTTCAGATATAGCGGCACAGAGCAGCTCTACTTGTTCTGGCAGGGAAACAGCTGGTTGGTGGGTTTTGGACCGCTGGCTGCTGCCATTGCTGGGATCTCCGTGGCAACCCGGGAGGCTGTTCACCGGGTCAACCGAAAAATTCTGATTTACCAGCCGTAGACAGCTCTGCTTGGGAAAAGTGCAAAGCTTGATTGTGAGCCAACCTACCAGACGCTATTTCTTCATACTCACCTTTGCCCTTGCAGGTATTGCAGGGGCAATCGCTCTTTCTTTTTGGCGGGGTGATCCTGATGGAAAACCCGTGGTCATCAACAACACCCCCGCCCCGCCTGTACCTACTCTGGACCCGGCTCGCATCGCTCAGGGAGCCACGCTCTATGCCCAATTTTGCGCTGCCTGCCACGGCGCAAATCTGGAAGGCGCCGCAGATTGGAAGAAATCTCTCCCCGACGGTTCTCTCCCGCCACCACCTCAGGACAGCTCCGGCCATACCTGGCATCACCCTGATTCGCTGCTGGTCAGTATTATCTCCGAAGGCGGCGATCCGGCCTACAACTCAAAAATGCCGGCTTTTGGTGGTCAATTATCAGCAAAAGAGGTCGAGGCGATTTTGGATTTCATCAAGGGCAGTTGGGGGAAGGATGAACGTGAGTACCAGTGGTGGCTTACTGTCACACAGGGAAATCCTTAACGAACACATTATGAGCGAGCGCAATCAATTCATCCCGGCTATGAGCAGGAACGCCATATGAGAAAAGCAGGGATTGATGGATTAACTTGTTGGGAATAAGAGGCGGAGCTGAGATGAAAACTACGGTGATAAAAATTGAAGGCATTGACTCCGTGCTTGCGCCGGCTGGCGTAGAGAAACACATGTGCACACTGCCCGGCATTCATAATGTCGAGACCAACTTCATGACTGGTACGGCCACGGTGGTTCACGACGAATCTGTATCGATTGAGGAAATCAAACGCTGTGTGGTTGAATGCTGCTATACCTGCACCGGTGAATGCCTGCCGGAACACCTCACCAGGCCGGGCGACCCTCCCGCGGCGATAGCAGGAACCATGGAACATTCAGAGCACGCTGGCCATATCTTGCCCGTCCGTAATGAGGAAGCCGCTCACCAGGTCCATGATATGAGCGCACATGCCGGGCACGTTATGCCAGCTGCCAGACCCTCACCCCTGCTGATGTCCATGCCGGGCACGAAATGACGGCAGAGGGGGGTGTATCTGGCGAAGGTGAAATAGCCTCGATGTCCCACGAAATGGGTCACGGTGTAGGCATGAGTATGGAAGGCATGCTGCAAGACATGCGCAACCGCTTCCTGGTTTCTTTTGTCCTGGCAATCCCATTAACCAAGACGAATTAATGCGTTTAGTCGCTTCGGCTGAGCAATTTTCTGAACACCCTCTGGCCCAGGCCGTGACCGACAAAGCCAGGGCGCAAAACCTGGCTTTGTCGGTCACGGCTTGAAGGCGAATGTGTCCGGCAAAAGCCTCCTGGTGGGCAATCGCAAACTGATGAAAGACAACAATATCGCGCTGGACGGGCATGGAGAGCACGCTGCCTCTCTGGAAGGCGCAGGCCGGACGGTGATCTACGCCGCCATCGATGGCAAATTAACCGGGTTGATCGCTATTGCTGATGCGGTCCGGGACACCGCCAAAATTGCTGTAGAGAAACTCAATGCCATGGGCGTGCAGGTTGCCATGCTCACCGGCGACAACCGCGCCACCGCCGAGCGCATTGCCAGCGAGTTGGGCATACAGACTGTGTTCGCCGAGGTGCTGCCCGGCCAGAAGGCAGACAAGGTGAAGGAGCTGCAAGCCCAGGGAAAATTGGTAGCGATGGTGGGCGATGGCATCAACGACGCTCCAGCACTGGCCCAGGCAGACGTGGGCATCGCCATCGGCGCCGGCACCGACGTGGCCATGGAAACGGCTGACGTCGTTTTGATGAAATCCGATCCGTTCGATGTGATCTGCGCCATTACTCTCAGTCGGGCTACCTTGCGCAAGATGCACCAAAACCTGTGGTGGGCGGCGGGCTACAACACGATTGCTTTCCCCATCGCTGCCGGATTGTTCTACCCGGCCTTTGGGTTGATCCTGCGCCCTGAGATTGCCGCCATCTCCATGTCGGACTCATCGCTTTTGGTGGCTATCAATGCCCTGCTGCTGAAACGAACCCGGCTAGAGGGAATTTCTCCAGGTAAGCGCGCCTGATAGGGTATGAATACGGGTCGATTCAATGGAAAATAAAGGCCGTACATTCATTTCGAATTACGCTGCGAAATCTATGTGAAAGTCAATCCCTGGGACTCTCTGTCTCCGTAACCACGAAAAACTTGGGCAGAGTATAATACCCCCGAATTTTGACCTCCCATAGGAACATTGATGCTTAGAAAGAACACACTTCTTCCATACCTTCAGGCTCTTTTGGCTGCTGTCCTGTTTGGCGCGGCCGCTCCGCTTGCGAAGCTTTTGCTAGGCGATGTGGGCCCTATCCCAATGGCAAGCTTTCTATATCTCGGCAGTGGGGTGACCGCACTGTTTCTGCTCTTGATCACAAATCTCAGCCGCAAGGGGCAATTTGTAGAAGCCCACCTTACGCGCGCCGACATGCCCTGGATGGCGGGGGCTATGTTTGCCGGTGGCGTGGCTGCGCCGATTGTCTTGTTGTTGAGCCTGCAAAATACCCCGGCCTCCACTGCTTCGCTGCTGCTCAACTTCGAGAGTGTTGCTACCACCCTGATCGCCGTCGTGGTTTTCAAGGAAGCAGTCGACAGGCGCATTCTTTGGGCAATCGTTTTGATCACCCTGGCGAGTATTCTGCTCTCGTGGGACGCTGCTAGTGGGTGGGGTTTTTCACTGGGAGCGCTGGGCATTCTGGCAGCCTGTTTTTTGTGGGGCCTGGATAACAATTTCACCCGCCACATCTCCGGTAAGAACCCGTTGATGATTGTGGCGATAAAAGGCCTGGGAGCTGGGACATTCTCGTTGGTACTCAGCCTGGCGCTGGACAAGCCTTTGCCCGATGCGACGACCGCACTTTGGACGATGATCCTGGGCGCATTCAGCTATGGTCTGAGCATCCACCTGTTTATCCTGGCGATGCGCAGCCTGGGCTCAGCTCGCACCAGCACCTTTTTTAGTACCGCACCGTTTGTCGGGACACTGCTTGCAATGTTTGTGTTGAAAGAAATGCCGGATGTTTTGTTTTGGCTTTCAGCGTTGGTCATGGCAGCAGGGGCATGGTTGATGTTGAGCGAAAACCATGATCACCACCACGTTCACGAGCCTTTTGAGCATACCCACGCGCACAAGCATCCCGATGAACACCAGGATCATACCCATTCGGAAGATGTGCCCCTGATGAACGGCGTACATGCCCACGCCCACTATCACGAGAGGCTGGCGCACACGCATGCACATACGCCGGATCTGCATCACCGCCACGTGCATGAAGCCGCCACAGACGTTGAGTGATTCGCAAAAAAACAACCGCAGAATATAATCCATTGGGAGCGTTCCAATTCTTCGAGACGTCCCTCCAGCTCACAGCGCCCTCGGTGTTTCTTTATCATCTCTTTACAATCTCTGCAAAAGCCCTTCACATCTCCTTGCTAGAATAGGGACAATCAAGTACGACCAATCTGAAAAACAAGGAGAACCTTCTCATGAATAGCAATTTCGTAAAAATCTTAGTGGTTGCAGTTGTCGCCATCTTAGCCCTGGGTGCGTTGGGGTTGGGCGTGGCTTTTGCTCAGAACCCGACCCCCAATAGCCCATTTACCCCCGGCGGCATGATGGGCGGTTATTGGAACCAGGAAGGCGGTTCATTCGATATGGGCGCCATGCACAATTGGATGACTTCCACCGGTGGCATGTATACCCTGGTGTGGGATAGCCTGGCTAACGCCCTCGGACTCACCTCCGATGAGCTCACTAGCGAATTGAACAGCGGCAAGACCCTGGCTGCCCTGGCCGAAGAAAAGGGTCTGGACAGGGATGCCCTGGTCGCCGAGCTGGAAAGCGCTCACCAGGCCGGTTTAGCTCAGGCAGTAACAGACGGCATCCTGACCCAGGAGCAGGCCGACGCCATGCTCAGCCAGATGGCCGGGAACTATGAATCGATGATCGATAACATGGGCGCCGGCGCTGGCTATGGCATCATGGGCGGGCGCGGCGGGATGATGAGCGGCTTCTACGGCCGGCAGGGCAGCAACGGGCAGTTTGCCCCCGGTGGCTGCCACGGTAACTTTACCCCACCCGCTTCCCAGAACACGCCATAATTTCCCTTCTCCTGCTTAAAGACCTGAGCGGTGAGCCAGCCGGCCGCCGCTCAGGTCTTTAAGCAGGGTTCAAGTCCGCTCAGCACCATGTCAACCAAAGGAGTTGTACCTGTGAATCGACCCTCAAATCTAACCCGGCGAGAGTTCCTGCACCTGTCAGGTCTCGGCCTGGGTGGGCTGGCCGTAACATCGCTCGTATCGGCCTGCGGCCTATCCCTCGACCCCGATACGCTTGAACCTTTGGGTTCCACCGCTGCGCCCGCGCCAGGGCTGGCGCCACCATCTTCTATAAGCGAGTTGGTCGAAATCAGCCTGCGCGCCGCTCGGGCAAGCTATGACATCCTCCCAGGCGGGGCAACGCGCGTCTGGCAGTACCAGGGCAGCCTGCTGCAAGGTCCTCCAAGTAGCCTGCAAACATTGCCAGACAGCTACCTGGGACCGATCTTGCGCCTGCGTCGCGGCCAAACGCTGAAGGTTCACTTCGAGAACCAGATCAACGAGCCAAGCGTCGTGCATTGGCACGGCCTGAGCGTGCCGGACGAGATGGACGGGCATCCACGCCACGCCATCGAGCACGGGCAGAGCTATACTTACGAATTCCCCATCCTGAACCGCGCCGGGACCTACTGGTTTCACCCTCATCCCCACCAGCGCACCGGCCCGCAGGTTTATTACGGCCTGGCCGGGCTGCTGATCGTTTCCGACGATGAAGAAGCTGCTCTGGGTCTGCCCTCCGGCGAGTTCGACCTGCCGCTGGTCATCCAGGACCGCCTCTTCGACAGCCAGAACCAGCTCGACTATGCCGCCAACCCGATGACCGGCTTTTTCGGAGACCAAATTTTGGTCAACGGGCAGGTGGATTACACCCTGAAAGCTGCCGCAGCGCCGTATCGCCTGCGCCTGCTCAACGGGTCGAATGCCCGCATCTACAAGCTGGCCTGGGACGATGAGACGCCCTTGACCGTGATCGCCACGGACGGCGGGCTGCTGGAAAAACCGGTCCAGCGCGATTACGTGACGCTTGCTCCGGGCGAGCGGGTGGAGCTGTATGCCGATTTCAGCACCGATCCGGTCGGAACGCAGCGCCGCCTGGTCAGCCTGGCTTTCGAGGGCGGGAGTGGGGGCATGGGCGGCATGATGGGCGGCAGCGCTGCGGGATTGTCGCAGGGCCTAAAGATGGATATCCTGCGTCTGGAAGTTACCCACCTCGGGCAGGCTGGCCCAGGTCTTCCGGATCGACTAACTTTGCCCGGCTTCTTTTCTGAACAGAAGGCTGTGAACACCCGCCGCCCGCGCCGCTTCGACCTGACTATGCACATGGCCGGCTTGATCAACGGGCGCACCTTCGAGATGGACTCGGTTGCCTCCGATGAAGTGGTTCGTCTGGGCGATCTGGAAGTTTGGGAGTTTGCCAACCTGGGCGGCGGGATGGGCATGATGGGCGGCTCCGATCAGCCCCATCCCATGCACATTCACGGCGTGCAGTTCCAGGTGTTGGAACGCAATCTGGGGGGCGGCTCGACTCGGGCGTACAATACCTTGAGCGATGGGTTTGTGGACAGCGGCTGGAAGGATACCGTGTTAGTGATGCCCGGTGAAACCGTGCGCGTGCTGGTAAAATTCGATCAATACGCCGGTCTGTATCTCTACCACTGCCATAACCTGGAACATGAAGACGGCGGCATGATGCGAAATTATCGTATAGAAAGTTGATGGTGATGAGTGTCTGCTCCCAAGATTCTGGTCGTCGAAGATGAAGCCTCGATCTCCAACCTGGTGGTCTCGTACCTGCGCAAAGAGGGCTACGAGGTCTTCACGGCCGCCGACGGTCCCGCAGGGTTAAAGGCAGCCCGCTCGGTCAAGCCCGACTTGATCGTGCTGGACATCATGCTACCCGGCATGGACGGCCTGGAGGTGCTGGCGCAGATCCGGCGGGAGGCTAACCCCTATGTGATCCTGCTCACCGCCCGCAGCGAAGAGGTGGATAAGATCGTGGGCCTGTCGGTGGGCGCAGACGATTACGTCACCAAGCCCTTCAGCATGCGCGAGCTAACCGCCCGCGTCAAGGCTGCCCTGCGCCGCCTGCATAGCGGCCCGCAGACGGGTAGCCTGCTCGCCTTCCGGCATGTGCGCATCGATGCCGCCGCGCACCTGGCCTGGTTCGACGACCAGCCCGTCGAGCTGACCGCCATGGAGTTCGACCTGCTGCGCGTGCTGGCGGACCACGCCGGCATGGCGCTCAGCCGAGAGCAGTTGCTGGAGAAGGTGTGGGGCACCAATTACTACGGCGAATCCCGCGTGGTTGATGTGCACATTGGTCACTTGCGTCAGAAGCTGGGCGGCGAAACGGTGATCGCCACGGTGCGCGGGGTGGGCTACCGTTTCGACGACGAAAGGCCATAGCGTTATGCAGACGATCCGGACGCGTCTTGGATTCAAGATTTTCCTCTCCTACCTGGTAGTCATCGTGGTCGGTGTGGTGGTGCTGGCGGTCTCAGTCTCGCTGGTCTTGCCCGGCGCGTTCGACCGCCATATGATGGGCATGAGCGGCATGATAGGCATGATGGGTGGCGACCACGACATGGACAGCCTGTTCCAGGGCTTCCGGAGCGGCGTCTATGACGCCTTGCTCCTCTCCGCCCTGGCAGCCAGCGCTGTAGCAATTGCGGTTGGCCTTTTCATTACCCGCCAGATCGTCGCCCCGATCCGGGCCTTATCCCAGGCCAGCCGGCGCATTGCCGCCGGCAGCTACACCGAGCGGGTGGATCTGGCTGGTGAGAACCAAAGCGACATGGATGAATTGGGCCAGCTTGCCCAGGACTTCAACCGTATGGCAGAGAACCTGGAGCACACCGAAGCTTTGCGCCGCCAGTTGATCGGCGACGTCAGCCACGAGCTGCGTACGCCGCTGACCGCCATTAAAGGCTCGATGGAAGCGCTGATCGACGGCGTGCTGCCGGCCGAGCCGGAAACCTTCGAGCACATCTATCAGGAAGCCGACCGCTTGCAGCGCCTGGTGAACGATTTGCAGGAGCTCAGCCGGGTAGAGTCCGGGGCTTTCAAGCTAGATCCAAAGCCGCTCTTGCTCGCCGATTTATTAAAAACAGTGACCTTTCGTCTCGACCGCCAGTATGCCGAAAAAGGGGTCAGGTTGGAAATCGATATCCCCTCGGATTTACCCGGAGTTATGGCCGATGCTGACCGACTGAGCCAGGTGCTCTTCAACCTGGTTGGCAATGCTTTGCAGTACACACCTGCCGGCGGGCAGGTGATCGTGGCGGCGCGGCGGCAGGGGGATGAAGTGCAGGTCAGCGTGCAGGATACCGGCATCGGCATCGCCGCCGAACATCTGCCGCACGTGTTCGACCGCTTCTACCGGGCGGATCGCTCGCGGGCGCGCATTTCCGGCGGCAGCGGCATCGGGCTGACCATCGCCAAACACCTGGTCGAAGCCCACGGCGGGCGCATCTGGGCGGAAAGCCTGGGCCAGGGGAAGGGCAGCAAATTCGCGTTCACGCTGCCGGTTGCATAACCTTATGCTTTACAGTCTGCTTGTATGAAAGCAAGCTACCCTGCGAATAAAAGCTGGGGTAGCTTGACTTAGCCCTCACTAGTGACTATTCGTCACTCTTGTGCTTGGTTTTGTCTACCAGCACGAAGACCTGGCCAGATTTTGGAGTAGGCGGCAGCGTCTCACCTTTCGTTACCGTCACCTCGCTGCCGGTTTTACCTGTACTGGTTACTATTTCTATCCACAGGTCATTATGGCGTGACTGGAGTAGATTCCACTATAATTTGGGTATATTCTGGCCTCAGTAATGCCAATTAATGATTAATTTTGTCAAAGGGAACTGATAGCGAACGATATTTGGCATCCCAGAAAGTCACCAGACGATTTTAATTGGCTGTCATTCTCGTCTGGCAGCGGTTTACAAGTAATTATCGGATACCGATGCGAATTAATGCAAATCAGTTACACGAAATAGCTTATGGTAAAGTCGCAAGCCCAAGTGTCTGCGACATGATTCTTCACGAAAGTCGCCCATGTCTGGCTCGGAGATGGTGCTTCCCTTACTGTTGGCAAGTATTTCTGGACAGTTCGTTTGCACACCCTGATCCCAAGCTTGAGCAGTTCACCCCGAATCCGCTCTGCCATTTGGCTTTCAATTATTAGTACGGACGACACAAGTAGCCAGCACAGTTATAAAAAGACCACTTGCTCACAAAAATAAAGGCTCAGAATGTTTAATCTTTCCAATACGTCCTATAGCTACTATCATCTCTGAGATTTTCCCAATCCAAATTTCATTCTATCCTATCAGATTATCCTCTCCACAGTGTCCATTGTAATTGGTATACAATAGGTATACTGAAGCTGTAGTCAAGCTGTAAAATAGTAGCAAAATAGCCCCCACACCGACAGATGTAGGGGCTATTACGGCTCTTACCGCCATAACTAGGCGCCCGCGGCGCGACTCGAACACGCGACCCCTTGCTCCGCAATTAGGTGCTCAAGTTTACAACCCCCCATATATGTCCATTCTGTGCCATTACCAAGAGCTACCCACCATATATAGGCCATTCTTTCCAGTGTTTCCAGAGGCTTTTATCCTTCAAGCTGTAGTCAAGCTGTACTTGGTGGATGACCAGTAAACATCCTATTGATTTTCCGCGCTGCTTCTTTCTGCGCCCCAGGCATCAAGTGTCCATAAATATTCATTGTCGTTGAGAAATCAGCATGACCTGCGATAACCTGTACATCTTTTGGCGGAACATTATGGGAAAGCAGAAAGCTAACAAAGGTGTGACGCAAATCATGCAAGCGGGTCGTCTCAGGAATTCCAGCTTTCTTGAGAGCTTTTTTAAAATGGCGTACGATGTTTCTTGGAGCAAAGGGGGTTCCGTTTGATGTGCAAAAAACATAGTCGGAGTCTATTTTGCGATTGGTTAGATGGTTTGCCAAAGCCTGCTTAACAAAGTCAGGCATAGCTACTACACGACGAGAAGACTCGCTCTTTGGCTCACCAAGGACCAATCCTTCTCCTTTAATCGCCTGGATCGTTTTATTTACTTTTATCAACCCATTCTCCCAGTCGATGCAATCGGTGGTTAATGCCAATGCTTCGCCGCGTCGCAAACCACAACCGAGGTAAACCATATATAAAGGCAACAATCGATCCCCTTGTAAGATTACCATAAATCGACTGATCTGTTCTTGAGTCAGCGGTTTAACAATTTTTTTATCTGGCTTTGGTGCTTCAACCGCTTGAGCCACATTTCGAGAGACTAAACCCCATTTTTGCGCCTGCACTAATGACTGGAAAATAATGGTGTGGATATATTTTACAGTTCGCTTTGAGAGTCCTGCCTTTAGTTTTTGTGTATAAAGATTTTGCAAATGGAGCGGTGTTATTTGTGAAAGCCGATAGTACCCTATAGCAGGTTTTATGTGAACCCGAATCATCGTTTCATGGACAGCAATAGTTGAAGGGCGTAGATACGGTTTTGCAACATCTTCGAACCATCGATCGAGAAATTCCCCAGTAGTCGTTCTCTCGTTGACAACAATAATACCTTTAGATAGATCATTTTGTTGCTGTAACAACCATTCCCTGGCATTTTTCTGAAATTTAGAATACTTAAATTTACGTTTACCATCAGGGAAGGTGATTTGTGCTACCCATAAACCATCTTTCCTCTGGAAAATGCTACCTTCCCAACGCGCACGTCTTCTCGCCATAACGCACCTCGATATAAGGGAACAATTGTTCTACGACAAGCGTATTATAAACCAATTATTCAGAGAAAAATATTAAAATTTGAACTATCTTCCAAATAAATTCAGTATTTCTGTCTTTCTGTTTCGTAGTGAATACTCATCCAGGTGTCAACCTCCCAAAATCAGTACCATTTGAGAGTGGAAAAATCAGGCAAGTTCTGCCGCATACTGATAGGGCGACAAACCCTGTAATGCCTCGTGCGGCCGGATAGCATTGTATTCTTCGAGCCACTGCTCGGCGATGTCTCGAATTTCGGTCAATGAACTGAAGAGATATGCATCCAAGACATCTTCGCGGAAAGTACGATTGAACCTTTCGATATAAGCATTTTGGGCTGGCTTTCCAGGTTGGATGTGAGCAAGGGTAATCTTGCGTTCCTCCGCCCATTGTTGCAAGCGGTGTGAGATCAACTCGGGTCCATTGTCCATGCGGATTTGACAGGGACAACCACGCCAGGCTATCAACATCTCCAGTACTCGGATGACGCGTTCAGCAGGTAAGGAGGTATCTACTTCGATCCACACAGCTTCCCGGTTGTAATCATCCAGAATGTTCAAGGTACGAAATGCTCGACCCGAAACCAAACTATCACTCATGAAATCCAGCGACCAACTCTGATTGGCATGTTCTGGCTGGACCAATGGCTGCGGGATGCGCTTGGGCAACCTTTTTCTGGGTTTTACCCGCAGATTTAGACGCAATTCGCAATAGACACGTCGGATCCGTTTGTGGTTCCAGTCATGACCGTCCCTTTTCAGGTAAGCCAACATCTTGCCAAAACCCCAGCGTGGTTTCCGAGCTGCCAGCGCAAGCAGCTCTTGTTCGATCTCGATGTCGTCCGGTCGCTTGGGCTGGTAACGAAATACCGAACGACTCAAGTTCAATATCTTGCAGGCCTGACGCTCACTCAAACCATGTTCTCCCATGGCATATACAGCCAGTTCGCGGCGCTCGTCAGGCTTTATAGCTTTTTTTGCACAATATCCTTGAGCGCCTGGTGCTCCAGGCTCAAATCGGCATACATCTGCTTCAATCGCCGGTTTTCTTCTTCGAGTTCCTTCATCCGCCTCAAGGCGCTGGTATCCATACCGCTGTACTTGGCTTTCCATTTGTAGAAGGCACTTTGACTAAAGCCGTGTTTCCGGCTTAGTTCGGTCACAGGAATACCAGCTTCTGCCTCCTTCAAGATATTGACGATCTGTGTCTCGCTAAATTTGGTCCGCTTCATGTGGTTACTCCTGGTTCTAATTTTGCCAGAAGTTTCCACTTTCAGCTGGTACTATTTTACGGGAGGGTTACCCAGGGAGTAATTTATAGTCCGGATTGGTTAAGATACTTTTCCATCCACTTCTTCAAATCTACATCTCTAACCCTCACATTTCGACCAAGCTTCAAGTGAGGGATCTCTCCAATCTGCACAAGATAATACACTTTACTCTTTGATAGCTTCAAGTACCTGGCTACTTCTGGAATGGTCATGATTTCTTCCATCTTTATCTCCTTGTGACTTACTAGATCTTGATTAATGTGGTTAATCTCCTTGATTGGCGGCGACGCTTGTGATTAAACAAAACGCCGCACATCCAGCAAGTAAGCTGCAAACGTGCGACGAGTCTAGTTAACGAATATATTTAGTTGCTTTCAGATTTATAGCACAAATATTCTTCCTGGTCAAGAGTGAAAATATGCGAGTATAATCATCATTTAGCTCGCATATAATTGGAGGGAGTAAGATATGCCCATCCGCATTATCGTCATCGAAGATCACCCACTGATGCTAAAAGCTATAACGGATGTATTTGTCAACCAACCACGCATACAAGTGGTTGGCACTGCCACTCACGGCTCAGAATTACCGCGCTTGGTTCGCGAGCTCTCTCCTGATGTAGTGATCCTGGATCTGGGCATGTCTACAGGGAAATTTGAGCCGATTACTGCGGTACATTCTATCCTCCAGGATTATCCTCATTTACGCATCCTGGTATTGACCGGCTACAATGAGGAAATATATATCCGAAAGATTGTAGAAGCTGGTGCATTGGGATATGTATTGAAAAATGACGACCTTTCTATGGCATTGCCAAAGGGAGTAGAAAGGGTCTTTGAGGGCAAGCACTTTTACTCCGATGAAGTCTCTGAAATTCTGTACTCCACATCCAAAAGTGATGATCTGCTAAACCAACAAGAACTGGTGGTTTTGAAGTTGGCTGCCCAAGGGCTTTCCAATGCCGGTATTGCCATAGAGATGAATGTTTCCGAAAAACGGGTTCGCAACTTACTCACTACAATTTATACAAAACTGGAGCTACGCGATAGCGAGACCATCAATGTGCGCATTGCGGCAATAAATAAAGCTCGAGAATTAAATTTGCTGCCAAACGATTGATATACACGGGACATGGGACTAGGTCTCCACGGGACATATGTCCCTCGCGATTTAAGTGAAAATCCCGTATTATTGAGGTAGTCCAATCCGTGATTACGATCCCATTATTGGAGGACTCGATGAACCACAAACCAGACTATCAACAATTGGCCGGCGAAATCACCGATTTCTGTGAACAACAATTGCAGAAACCCCCAGCGAAAACAACCTCTGCGAAATCCCTCATTCATGCCTTTATAGCTGCCCTGCTGACATTCCCACTATTATCTGGGGGAGGTACCGATTCAGTCCGCAAATCTTTCTGGTAAACCGATTCTAGATTTGCCCATCGAACGGTTTCCGGGGCGGATTGGCTCTCCAGTACCAATACGCGTTCAGAAATTCCGCCTTATAGAGTGAGTAAATTTCTGAGGCAGCAATGACATCTGCCTTGGATTCAATGGGCCAGTTTCATCAGGCGGCTCCATGGATACTACCGACTCCGCCAATATATCCCAGAAGGTCATTGCTTTCTTGACCTCGGCACAGCCGTTCCAGGAATGGCTTGATTGCCGGCAAACCTTGCTCCATATGATGGCGGTAGATGAACCCTGGATGCATGCTTTACCGGTTCTGGGTTGCCTGGCTGTAGGTGGAAAAGCTGAGGACGCGATCCCGATCGCCGCATCCTGGACGAGCCTGCGCCATGCAGCTAATCTGATGGACGATATTCAAGATGGTGATCTACAACGTTACGCGAATCCAGTGAGCCCTGCTGTAGCATCTACATATGTTTTATCTTTCATATTCGCCGCTTTTCAAATTCTGAACGAAGTTTCTATCAGCTCTGAGAAAACCCAACAGATCACTGCGATCTTTGCCCGCTCAGGAGTAGACTCATCCAAAGGTCAGCACTTAGACCTGACGATAGAGAATGGTGCCCTTCAGCCAAGGGATCAATTGAAAACCTACTGGATGACACTCATCCAGAAATCGGGGAGTATTTATTTTGCGGGCCTGGCTGGTGCTGCAGCAGCAGGAACCGACTCGGATGACGAGATTGAAGCCATGGGGCAGTTTGGCATTGCCCTGGGTGTAATCCGACAGGTAATTGATGACTGCCGCGATATTTTGATTGATGCAAAGGATGTACGAAAAGCTACTCTGCCGGGTCTCCTAAAGGCCTGGCTCATTGGAGAAGTTCAACAGGATGATCCAAGGATTGGGCAACTGATTGCTGACATCTTGATAGAGTGGAAACGGCGCGCTCTGGCAAGCCTGAAAATCATCCAACCTTCTCCTTTCCGACAGGAATTGGTGAACATTTTGGAACATGTGCTTCAGCCCAGCCAGACACACAATACGCTTTAGTAAACAGAATTCAATCCTAGTCAATCATGGATTCTCGACCCACAGACCTTCCTCGCCTCTTACGTCTCGCGATCCATCCAAGGGGGCAGTTAATCATCGCGATTGCTAGCCTGTGTACCATTCTCCTGTTTAATTCGTTTTTCTATGTCTACCGGCCCTATGATGGAATGGGAGTCTATCAGGAGGCTCCTTTGGGAGAAGTGTACGAGGTTATTCCATCAGGACCCGCGGAACAAGCCGGCATTCAGGTAGGCGATCAAATCATAGCCATTGATGGTCGTCCTATCGATCCTCAGGTTGCCGAACCTCGCTACAGACCAGGACTTAATTCAGGCGATAGTGTAACTTACCATCTAAGTCGAGGGAATGAGCAAGTCGTTGTATCCCTGGAGATTGGCGATTACTTAACCAATCTGTCTCTCCTTGGAACATATCTGGGTGTTCAGTTCTTATCAATTGGCTTGTGGATTATCGGTTTAGTGCTGGCGCTGTTTGTCCCAGCGGACGATCTGCGGGCTCGCTTGCTCAGCCTGGGATTTGTCACAGCAGCTCTGACCGCCGCTGTAGGAGGTGCTAGCGGTTGGAACAGCTTTTGGGGCGCCAACACAATCCAAAAAGTGCTCCTAAGTTTGCTGGCCCCGTTAATCGTCACCGCCCATCTAACTTTTCCGAAGATTCGTTTTACACAGTATCGCAAGACAATCATTCATGGATTATTTGCTTTAGCCGGTATGTTATCTGTGTTGACAATAATTGAGGATTGGGGGGTGAGACCGCGCGGTCTGCAGTGGGTAATTCCCTTTGGGCTATCACTGCGAGACATTATTTTTATCTACTTCATGCTTGCGTGGGTATTTGCCGTGCTCCTGCTGATCTTTAATCGGGTTCGGTCAAGCGAGCCGGAAATCCGTCGTCAAACCGGAATTATCATCTGGGGGATGGTGCTGGGGATTGGGCCGTTTTTCGTATTAACCCTGTTGCCGTATATCCTGTTTGGCGATGAATACCTGCCTGGCTCTACGACGATTTTATTCCTGATCCTGCTGCCCTTGGCTTATGCCTATGTAATCTTCCAGCGCAAGCTACTGAAGGTTGATTTTTTTTTCAACCGTTTGGTAGTGTGGTTTACTCTTATTCTGCTGATTCTGATCGCATCTATTCTGGTATTTGGCGTGTTGGTCGTTGCATTTGACCTGCCCGCCCAGCTACCAATTTATGGTGGTGTGGTAGCGGCATTGATTGCTTTACCATTTTCAACATTATCTAAAACGGTTCAGGATAGTGTTGATCGTATATTATACGGTAGCCACTACGATTACTGGACCGTCACTTCCAGCATGTCCAGGCAACTGGCGCAAACCCTGGATCGTAACCGGTTGATCAATCTGTTGACCGACCAATTGTCCCAGCAGATGGGTATTTACCAGACCGAACTGCTACTGACGGATGGTGGTTTGCTTATCTCCGAAAAAACTACAGACCAGCTACCAGCCCTCTCACTAGATAATAATCTCTGCCGGGAGTTGAGGCATAGCCACATCCCAATGCGTGCGAGCCAGGCATGGAATCTGCTCTCCCCTGGTGAAAAAACAGATTGGGAGCATTATGCTTGGGTACAGGTTTTTGCCCCATTGGTTTTCAAGGACGAGTTGCAGGGTATTCTCATCCTGGGCCAGCGAGTAACTGGAGATGTGTACAGCGATCAGGATTTGAGCATCATTGCCACAGTGGCTGAGCAAGGAGCGCTGGCGCTTGTTAATGTCATCCTGTTTGAAAAACAGCGCCGGTTAGCCCGGCAATTGGTGCGCTCCGCTGAGGAAGAACGTAAACGCCTGGCCAGCGACCTCCATGACACTGTGCTTCAGGAATTGTTCTTCATCAAACAAGGTTTGCATCAGAATCCAGGCAACCCAGAGCTGGTGGATTACTTGGAAGAATCGATCCAAAATCTGCGCCAGTCCATCAAACTCCACCGGCCTCCGTTGCTAGACAAAGGTCTTACCCTTGCGTTGCAGGGATTGGTTGAGGATATGCGTAAGCTAGCTAACTCCAAGACCACCATCCTTTGGTCCACGAATATTGAGGAATCTCCAGGATTGAATGACGAACAAGCCACAGTGATCTTCCGGATAGCCCAGGAGGCGTTGAACAATGCTGTCAAACATGCTAAAGCCAGTCTGGTTGAAGTCAACCTGGAGCAATGCCATGAACAAATCACCCATCTGAAAGTGAGTGATAACGGATCGGGTTTACCCTGGCTACAACCCGATGGAAATCTGGATCATGCCCATTTTGGCTTGGTGTTGATGCAGGAACGAGCTGCCATGATTGATGCCCGCTTGCTCATCAATTCTTTACCTGGAGAAGGCACGACCATCGAGCTTGAGGTGGCTGCATGAGCATTCCAGACCAGCCTGCTATCCGTGTAGAGCACCTGATCAAATCGTATAGCCCGGACCGTCCAAACGCGGTCGATGGCATCAACTTCGAGATTGCTAAAGCGACCATCTTTGGCCTGCTGGGACCAAACGGAGCCGGCAAAACAACCACGATCAAGATGATCCTGGGGCTGGTGCTGCCCAGCAGTGGTTCGGTGCATCTGGCTGGTTTTGATATGTCCAAAGAGCGCAATCGGGCTCTACGACACGCCGGGGCTATCCTGGAAGGCTCGCGCAATGTTTATTGGAGGCTTTCAGCAAGGACCAACCTGGAATATTTTGGAGCATTGCGCGGCCTCAAGGGAAAATCCTGCACACAGCGGATCGAAGAAGTGCTAGAACTCGTTGAGCTGGCGGATCGAGCAGATGAAGAAGTGCGCTATCTGTCGCGTGGAATGCAGCAGAAAGTTGCCCTGGCAACGGCAATCTTGCATGACCCGGATGTGTTACTGCTCGACGAGCCTACTTTGGGCCTGGATGTCCAGGCTGCTCGGACAATAGAAAAGGTCATCCGACAGTTTGTGACTCAGCACGGCAAGACTGTAGTGCTGACCACCCACCAGATGCCCCTGGCAGAGCGCCTGAGCGATCGCATCTTCTTGATTGATAAAGGCAAGCGTATTGTCGAAGGCCCAACTCGCGAAGTCATTGCTCGGTTTGGTGGGCAGCGGGAAACGATGGAAATTGTATTGGCAGGTGAAGTGAGTCCACTTATCCTGGGACGTTTGCAACTTGAATTCACAGGTTTGAGCGCAACAACCAATGAGGAAAAGACGATCCTATCGTGGATCGACAGCGGCTCACAGAAAGAATTCCTGCGCCTGCAGAGCAAGCTGGACGCAGCCGGCTTGACCATTCTGCAGGCTGGAAGGCGTGCTGCCACTTTGGAGGAAGTCTTTGTCCAGCTCACATCTCATCCTGAAAAGTGGACCAGATGACCGTGACTGCCCTTGGAGCTGAGTTCCGACGCAGCCTGCGCCTGGCGCGTTCCTACTGGCTGGAGTATGTCGCCGATCTGATCCTCTATATCCTCGGATTCTTATTACTCAGCGCCGTATTTCAAGCCGCTTCACCCAACTATGGCCGAGCAGGAATGCTGAGCACACTGATCGGTTACACAACATGGAAAATTTGCGCCAGCGTGTTGGAAGACATTGCCCGGGTCGCATCAGACGAAGCCCGTACCGGCACTCTGGAGCAGCTCTTTCTGGCTGGTTGGCCACCTGGATTGGTTTTTACTGGGCGCAGCCTGGGATACGTCATCAGCCACACCCTTCGTGGATTAATCCTGGCATTCATCCTGGCAGGTCTCTTAGGCTTACTCCAACCCATCTCTCCAGTAGCTGCGATCCTCTTTGTCCTGACCTTGCTAGGAGCATGTGGCCTGGGGTTTGCGCTGGCCGGCCTGACCCTGGTTTACAAACGCATCGGCGGCGGGCTGCACCTGCTCTGGCAGATGCTGGTCTTTTTCACTGGCGCCCTGGCGCCGATTACTCATCCTCTTCTTGCCGGATTTGCCAAACTACTCCCGCTGACCTGGGGAATCAGCGCCCTGCGCGCCAACATCCTCGACACTGCTGGCTCAGCCGAGCTCTGGCAGGGTGGTTTTTGGCAGGGGTTGTTGATCAACACCCTGATTTATCTCACCCTGGGCGTGGTGCTCTTCACCTGGGGTGAGCAGCGCGCCCGCCAGCAAGGTGTGCTGGCGCATTATTGAGCTGCTTATGTGGACGATCCTGCGCGCTGAAATCAAACGTTACTTCCTGATCCAGTGGTCCAATCCTGGAGATAGCCTGTCCTGGTTCCTGTACACTTTTCTGGTGTTCATCGCCGCTCTGGTGCTGCTGAACGGGATCAGCAGTGGGGGTTATGGGCAAGAAGAACAACTTCTGGTGTTGGTGGGGTGGCTGACCTGGATGGTGGCCAGCGATTGCATGAGCGAGTTACCCCATACCATCACCGAAGAGGCCCAAACAGGCACTCTGGAACAGATTAGTCTGGTTCCTGTTCCACTGGCAGGTTTGCTGGCGTTGCGCAGTTTAGCCTATTTGATTGGGGCTGGGGCAAAGGGCTTACTGGCCACGGTCGTGGCAGCACTTTTTCTTGCCCCGCTACCCAATGGCCTACCTCTAATCGTAATATTCCTGATCAGCCTGGTCGGGGCATATGGCTTAGGGTTTGCCCTGGCCGGAGTGGCGTTGGTATTCAAGGGCGCTGAAGCTCTTGTAGGAATCGTGTTCAGCTTGATGATCTTCCTGACTGGAGCGCTAGTGGGATTGGAGCCACTGGGGTCGGTGCATGAGGTGGCTAAGTATGGCTTGCCGCTGACCTGGGGGATTTCGTTGATGAGAGAGACCATTATGGTAGATTTGAGTGGTTTCAATATATTTCAAATAAGAATTCTGATAGGTCTAGGTTTTCACTCACTAATCTACTGCCTGTTAGGTCTTTCTATATTGGTCTGGGGGTACCTTCTTGCGCGTAAAAATGGTACTTTATCTCATTATTGATCGTCAACGGAAAAGCTAGCTCGTTAGTTTGCTAGAAACGCGCCATCATTGCAGATCGGAAGATACCGGCAGCAGCGAAAGTGCCACATTATCGACAGTGTCACTCGTTTGATGGTATGGTCCTAACCAAGTGTGAGCTTACGACTGATATCGCCCCAGCATTCAATGTGCTATACCTCGATAAATTATTCATAAAGAATAGGAGTCAGGTATATCCCAGGCTACAACGCTAAGAAGGTGATTACCATCATCTACCAGGGTGATCTTCCTCGTCAAGTTACTTTGCAAATCAATCTTCAATAGTATCCCTTACCAATGGTGCCAGCTCTATTTACATCAAAATACCAACCAATACATGCTTCACCTGAGTAGTAAACGGGTGGCAGCCGACAGTAGATCTATTCCTACAAGCAATAACATAGAACGAATCAGGAAATCCGATACTGGGGCGGGCTCGAACCACTAGTTTTTACTCTGGTAGAAGTAGGGCAGTGGAATTTTGGCGACAAGTAGGTTTTTAACTTTAGGGGTCAATAGTAACCAAAAGCGGATGGCTTGACGACTTGTACAGAAAAGATCTTGCAAGATCTTAATAATCTAAAATTCAACAATATTCCGTCATCGAATATGTTGCATTTTTTGATTATTTTGCTATAATCATTATTGATTATTATGGTTTATGACGTTTTATGAGCGTTTTCCAATACCTACGGAAAGGCATACCGCATCCAAATGACCTCAGAACAGATAATCTTATCCAGCGTTGAACGGCAAGAAGAAATCTACGCCCTGATTATCCGTGAAGGCCGGGTGAATGTAGCACAGGTTTGCAGTACCTTCGCAGTCAGCGAGGCGACTGCCCGGAGGGACCTCGATATCCTGGCGGAGCAAGGCAAGATCCAACGCGTGCACGGTGGCGCGATACGTATCAAACAAGCCCCGCCTGAACAACCGATCTTCGAACGCAGCGCTGTCCAGGCAGAAGAAAAACGCAGGATCGGTAGGGTTGCCGCAAATCTGATCAAGGATGGTGAAACGATTTTTCTTGGCAGTGGTTCAACCGTCTATGAAATTGCCAGGAACATCCACGACAAGCATGATTTGACCATCGTCACAAATTCATTGCTGGTCATCAACGAGCTGGCTGATAAAGAAGATATCACTCTGATCAGTGTCGGCGGCATCCTGAGAAAGAGCGAACGATCCTTCATTGGTCACATTGCCCAACAATCCTTAGGTGAATTACGCGCCGACAAAGTCTTCATGGGCATCCGCGCCATCAGCCTGGAGCAAGGGCTGACCAACGATTATTTACCCGAAACGATGACAGATAGAGCCATCATGGGGATGGGAAGCCGGGTCATCATCGTCGCCGATTACACCAAATGCGAACGAGTGGCAACGGCATATGTTGCCCCCCTGGAAAATATCGACATGTTGATCACCTCAAAAGAAACACCCTCGGATTTTATTCAGGCATTAATTGACAAGGGCATCAACGTGCTGTTGGCCTGACGATATTTGGCTCTGCCATCCAGTTACTGCAATCCAAGTAAGGAGACGATCAACATATGGCGAGTGAGGTTCATCCACCGAAAATTCAAATCGAAAACCTGGATTTCTCCTATGCGGATGAGCAAGCTAAACCGCTCAATATTCTGGACCAGTTAAGTTTATCCGTATTCGATCGGGAATTTTTGACCATTGTCGGCGCTTCGGGTTGCGGTAAATCTACCCTGTTAAATATCATCGCCGGTTTGCTTCCACCTGGCTCAGGTAAAGTGTATATCGACGGTCGGGAAATCCAGCGCCCAGGTCCAGATCGAACGATGGTTTTTCAAGACGACGCGGTCTTTCCCTGGTACACGGTTTACCAAAATGTAGAATACGGCTTGAAGATCTCGAAGGTTCCCAATCCGACACGTGATCAGCAGGTAAAACACGTTTTGGATCTGGTTGGCCTGACCGGCTGCGATGATATGTATCCCCGCCAATTATCAGGGGGCATGCGAAAAAGGGTGGATGTCGCTCGGGCTATTGTTACCCGGCCCGAAGTACTCCTCATGGACGAACCCTTCGCGGCTCTGGATGTGCTGACAAAACAACATTTGCAGGAGCAGTTCCTGAAAATTTGGAACGACAACCGGATCACGGTTATTTTCGTGACCCACGATCTCGAAGAAGCGCTTTACCTCGCTGACCGGGTTGTCGTGATGTCCAGCCATCCGGGCAGGATCGCTCGCATCGTGAGTGTTCCGTTTGAACGCCCTCGGGAGAAGGATGTCAAAACCACGCTGGAGTTCCAGACCTTGAGGAGAGAACTCAGTTATGTGCTGGATGCCAACTTCAGTGATTGAAAGAAAAACAGCCGGTATGGAGACAGTTATAGATGGATGCTCATAATTTAATCCCCGAGCGCACCAGGTTTTATCACTCAAGTTCCTTCAAGAAAATTATCGTACCTGTCATTCTGATTGTTCTTTGGATCGTGGTATCCCAGCTCAAGCTGGTTCGTCCAATTTTTGTCCCCCCTCCGGAGGCCATTTGGAAGGCCTTCCTGGGGATGTATAAATTGCTCCCCCGAGCGATCCTGACAACCGTATCGATGACCCTGACCGGATTTGGTATTGGGGTCGCCTTTGGTACGATCTCTGGCCTGGCAATGGCGTATAACAAAACCATACGCGATCTGCTTGGAACCATCTTTGACCTGACCCGCCCCGTTCCAGTTTTTGCCCTCATCCCCCTGTTCATATTGTGGTTCGGCATTGGACGGAGCCCTCAAATCGCTTTGATTGCCTTGGGGACTTCGGTGGTCTTAGGGGTTACCACCCTGGAAGCCATCCGCAATGTCCCCAATATATTCGTGCGGGCGGCGCTTACCCTGGGCGCTGATCGCCAAAAGATCTACACCTCTATTATTGTTCCTTATATCGTTCCCCATCTCGTCGGCGCCATCCGGGTAGCTGCTGCAGCTTCGTGGGGCTTGGGCGTTGCCGCAGAGTTTATGGGTTCTCAAGCTGGGCTGGGTTATTTGATCATCTTGCAACAAACCTATCTGAGGACTGCCGGGATCATTCTTCTGGTTGTGATCTACAGCATCCTGGCCGTCATTATGGATCTGATTATCGCCCGAATTGAGCGACACATTACCCGTTGGACTGAACGTCGAGCGAGTATAGGCGTGGTGGCATCCATCGTTGGCAGCGCCTAGGAAGGAGAGCAAATCCCATCAATAGTCCCTGGATATATTCCAAATCTGTCAAACATCAGGCCTAATAAAGTAAGGAGAATTCTAATGAGAACCAAGAGATTGCTTATTCAAACCACCCTCGGCCTTCTGCTGATGAGCATGGCGCTAATCGCCTGCCAGCCGGCCGCGACACCCGTGGCCGAGCCCCCTACGGCTGCGGTCCAGGAACCGGCCCAGCCGGAGCCTGCCGAAGAAATGGAAGCGGTTACAGTTCGGGTGGCCCGCACGCCCTTCTTTGATTATCAATTCTTCGAAGTTGCCCAGGCCTTTGGCTGGGACGAAGAATTGGGGATCGTGTTCGAGGATACCTGGCTGACCCAGAGTGGGCCTGCCATGCAAGCTCTGGCAAACGGGTCCATCGATTTGGCTGGCTCGTGCATCGTCTGCAATTACCCATTCTACGAATCCATCCCAGAATTGCGGAATTTCATGACGGTCAACCAATTTAAAGGCTTCGTCGTACTTGGACGCCAGGGCCAATCGAAGTCATACGAAGAATATTTGGCTGAATTGAATGACCCTGAAGCAGCCCAGAACGCAGCCATCCAGCAACTCAAGGGAAAGACCTTCCCGATCTACGAAGCCAATTACCTGCCCCTCCTGACTGCGGTCCTCGAACAAGGTGGCCTGGCCATCACCGATATCAACACCATCAACTTCCCCGACGATGAGAAAGCTGCCCTTGCCATGATCGGCGGCGAAGGTGATTTTTACATCGGCGGGTTGCCTTCCGAGATTAACCTCCTCCAGAACCATCCTGAAGATTTTAAGCTCATCGGCGGTTCTGAGATCCTCGGACCAGCCGGGTTGTGGTATAGCAATATTACCGCTACCGAAAGCTGGCTGGCAGAAAATGAAGAAGCTGCCTTGAAAATCATGGCCATGGCCTACCGGTACAACCGCTATGTTCAGGAAGATATCCAGAAAATTCTTCCTCTGGTTGCTGATGCCATGAATGCCCACTCCGGCGTCGCCACCCCGGTTGAGGATCTGAAATTCATTTTCGATACATTCCTCGATTTCCGGACCTACCAGCAAGACGCTGAGACCTGCTACAACCCCGAATCGGATTTGTTCTGGGAAGCATCTGCAACCTACTATGTTGCAAAATCCGCCGAATTACCCGAAGGCGCTGATTTCAAGCTTCAGAATCCCTTGAACGAGTGGTTTGCCAAGTTCCTCGCCCGGCAAGACCTGCTGGACTGGGTAGATCAACCGCTCGACTAACCGGCTTTTACCTGTGTGGAGCAGTGGGCCTATACAACCGCCTGTCTGCTCCACACCCTTTCGGTCAAATATTTATATCGTCTTGCAGGCATTGCGTAGAACTTGCCAGACTCTTCATCGCAGGAGCAATTCAATGATTCCCAATGAAATCGAATATTCGATTCGTAAAACCATTCATTCTGCCACAATGGCGCGCCACGTACAAGCCCTTATTGCCCATAGCCCCAGGTTCGCCGGAACTGAAAACGAATGGCGCGCCGCGCAATATGTTGAACAGGAATTTCGCTCTTTCGGTCTGGAGGTTCGCGTGGATCAAATACCCGGCGTCAATGCCTGGGAGTATAAGGATACCCGCGCCAGGGTCGTTTCGCCTGCTGGACGGGAATTGAATGCTGTCGCAATTTTAGGATCGGGAGCGACGCCGCCGGATGGCATCACCGCGCAGGTCGTTTATATCGGCAGAGGCCGGGCTGAGGATGTAGCCAACCTGGACGTTAAAGATAAATTCGTTTTGCGCGATCCTCCTCGCGCACTGACGCTCGATAATTCCTCCGATGAAACCGCTCCCCAAGGACTCACTGAAACGCTCATTGATATGGGAGTGGCTGGATTTATCGAATATTCACGGCTCAAAGGTAACATCCTTCAAACCGACTTGCTGTCTGGTCCCGAGGGTCTCCCCGTGCCGGCGGTGGCACTGACCTATGAGGATGGGCAGTGGTTAAAAGAATTGCTGCGCGAGTGGTATGCGCTTCCAGATTGGTTCAAACGCACCCAGGAAAATATTCCCCTGGTCCTCAACCTGATGGTCGATGCCACATCGAAACCCAGTCATGGATTCAACGTCATTGCCTCGATCAAAGGTTACGAACACCCAGAGAAAAAGGTCGTCCTGGTTGCGCACCACGATAATGCCTTTGGTCCAGGAGCCTGCGATAATGCCACTGCGGTCGCTGTAAATCTGGAATGCGCCCGGGTCTTTTCCACACTGCCGCCATCTAAAAGGACGGTTGAATTTGTCTCGGTCACTGGAGAAGAATATGGCGAATTCGGTTCCAGCGCCTACGTGGAGAAATATGTAAAAACCAATCCTGGATTATACAAAGGCGCCCTGGTCCTGGATATAATCGGCAATGGCGACCATCTCTACTATATTACCGAATCGATCTGCCTCGGGAAGCTCGTCCAAAACTCTCCCTCGATAAATCGCCTGCTTGAGACGGTGTGCGAATCACTCGGATATGTAATCGAAGGCACCCCCCTCGAATACGCGTCCGATGATGGGCCGTTTATCCTTGCCGGGGTAGAGACTTCTTACATCGCGAAATTAATCTCCACCAGCTGGCCCTGGCTGCACACCTACATGGATGATTTCAGGGTCGTGGATATCAATGGACTGAAGGTGGTCGCTGAAATATCTGCCCTGACCATTTGGAATTTAGCCAATCAGTGATAACTTTTACAGATTCGGATTTACCCAATTATCGTCACGGAGGTTACGAACAGCAGACCATGGAACGAGGCAGCCTGAGGTGGCAAAGAATATTCGATGAACCCTTCATCGCACCCATGGAAGATTCTTGCGCGCCGGATGCGATTACTACGCCCGATATTTTAATCTTGAATGGGATGGTCCATATCTTTGTTGGGGCCGTCTCCCAATCGCAAGAGCGGATTATTTTGCTACCTCTCCCGCCTGACCGCTGGAAACCCTCTGCGCCCTTATCATTCCCTTCAGAAACCAGTGTGGTCCTGGAACCCGGCCCACAATCCTTTGATAGCCAGCATGTTTTCGATCCTGCGGTAGTCGCCCAGGATGAGAAATTATATTTGTTTTATAGCGCCATCGGAACCGGTCCCGATCAGATTGGTGCCGCAATTTCAGACGATGGCATCCATTTCACAAAATTGCCGGCCCCCATTCTGGTGGGTCGATCCCCCGAGGTCGTCATCCAGGATAACCTGTTCTCGTTATTCTTTGTGCGCGATCGCCCTGGCCAAGGGTATGCGATTTACCTGGCCCAATCAAAGGATTGTATTCAATATGAATTGGTTAGGAATGAACCGGTTTTAACTGCGGGGCAACACGGCGAATGGGACGATTTCGAAGTAACCACCCCCAGGATCATCCAGATCAACGATTGTTATTACATGATTTACGCCGGGCTAAATCGGAGTGATCAAAAAGATATCCCACGTGCCTTTGGGCTTGCTCGATCACTAGATCTGATCAATTGGGAAAAATATCCCCATAATCCAGTATTTTCCTGCGCTGAACAGGGCGCCTGGGATGATGGCGCGATCTGGTTTGGAACACCCTTCCAAATGCACGACACGCTCTACCTGTTATATGAAGGTGGGCGCCTGGAGAATATACTCGATCATTCACCAGCTTTGACGCAGGTCGGATTGGCAGACTTACCGGTGCAGGATTTTCTGGCAGGGATTCTGTCATGGTAGAACCTGCCTGATGGTTGGCCTGATAAATTGGAGCGTGCGATCATGGATCACAAGTATGTCACCTTGAATGAAATTATTACCCAGACAGCTGCCTGGGATGGCGCCATCCAGCATGTTGAAAACCAAAAACAACTCATCGCCAGGATCGATCTTGCGGAATATAAAAACATATTCATCATTGGCTGTGGCAGCACTTATTACCTATCGCTGGCGGCTGCAGCGTTGCTTCAATCCTTAACGGGTATAAATTCCACCCCCTTACCCGCCTCCGAGCTGTTTATTCTCCCAGAGATCATTTATCAAAATGGCAAATCGCTATTGATCGCCATCTCCAGATCGGGCACCACTTCGGAAACACTCCATGCGGTCAGAATGTTCAAAGAGAACCGGCATGGCGATGTCATGGTCGTCACCAATTATCCGGATTCCCCTTTGGCGCATGCAGCCGACTTTAGTTTTGCGATCCCGGAAGGACAAGAGCAGAGCATTGCCCAGACCAGGTCTTTTGCGTCAATGTTCGTCGCCATCAATGCGATCTTCCACCTGCTCGGTCCAGGCCAGTCGTTCCAGCCGCACCAGCAGGCGCTTGCACGCACGGGCAACGCGATCCTGGATCGGTATCAGCATGTTGCGGAGCAGTTCGGGAAGGATACCAGCCTCCGACAGGTCTTTTTCTTGGGAAGCGGCCCGCGTTACGGATTAGCCTGCGAAGCAAGCTTAAAACTGAAAGAGATGAGCCAGACCATCACCGAACCCTTTCATTGCCTCGAATTTCGCCATGGACCCATCTCGATGGTCGATGAAAATACACTGGTGGTCGGTTTAATCTCAGGAAGTAACACCGTCAACGAAATGGCCGTCATGCGGGATGTAAAGACCCTGGGCGCCAAAACCCTCACCCTGGGGAATATCGCTCATGATATCGAATTCAAGTCTGACCTTCCCGAATCGATGCAAGCCGTCCTGTACTTGCCGGTCTTACAACTTTTCGCCTATTATCGCGCCATCCAGTTCGGCAAGAATCCCGATATCCCCCGATATTTGACCGCCGTGGTCAAGCTGGATCTATAACCTGCCCATCAGGATCTTGATTGCTTCAAATACACCTGCTACCAGTATTTTTTAATGATTTGGAGTTCGTAAATGCGGACAATTTCAATTGGTAAATATCATCGGCTAAAAAAATGCTCCTCTCTTACCAGCACGCTTTCGGTGCTGGCAATCGATCATCGCACCAGTTTAATGAAAGCGATTGGCAAACATCGTCCGGGTAAGGTTGGCGTCGCAGAATTGGCCGAATTCAAGATCGATATTGTACGATATATCGGCAACGCCGCCGATGCCATCCTTCTGGACCCTGAGTTCGGCGCGCCGGCGTGTATCAGCGCCGGCGTTCCAGAAAAGAACAAGGGACTGATCCTCTCAGTAGAAAGATCCGGCTATAGCGGCGACCCGACCAATCGAGAAAACGATCTGCTTAGCAGCTGGAATATCCAAAAAACCATACGCATCGCCGCCGATGCCGTCAAATTACTCGTGTATTATCACCCCGCAGCCCCAAACAAGGCCGTTACCGAAGCCCTGATTGCTCAAGTTGCGGAAGAGTGCAATGCGAATGAGATTCCTTTCTTCCTGGAGGTATTGACGTATTCGTTGGATCCGCAATTTGACAAAATCCCCGGCGATGAAAGAAGGAAAGTTGTTGTAGAAACTGCCCGGCAGTTATCTGGATTGGGAGCCGACGTTCTGAAGTTAGAGTTCCCTGCCGATATCAGCGCCTTTCCAGATCACCAGTACTGGGCGGATGCCTGCGCAGAGCTAACGGTTGCCAGTCAATGCCCGTGGATAATACTTTCCGCCTCCGTAGATTTTGAGACATATTTCGATCAGGTATCCATCGCCTGCCAGCAAGGCAGCTCTGGAATCGCAGTGGGCCGGGCGGTGTGGAAAGAAGCGGTCCCCATGGAATCGCATTCCCAAAGAATTGAATTTTTATCGCAAACCGCCCATACCAGGATGGAAGAACTTAATCTGTTGTGTCAGGCTGCAGCTCGTCCCTGGACGGATTATTTCACGCCTCCCGTAATTGACGAGCATTGGCATTCTGAATATTGACCATGGACGGTATGGATATGGTGAAACCGGTGGTCCCGAAACAATTTGACGTTACTGTGGTCGGTGAGATCAATGTTGACTTGATTCTCCGGGGCAATGTCGAACCGGAATTTGGTCAGGTTGAAAAAATCGTTCAAGACAGCCGGCTCAGCGTCGGAAGTTCAGCAGTTATATTTGCCTGTGGAGCTGCCCGGCTCGGCTTGAAGACCGCGTTCATTGGGGTTGCCGGGGAGGATGCCTTTGGGCGCTATATGGTTTCCGAAATGGAAGCCCGGGGTATCGATACTGCTGGGGTCATTTTAAAATCCGGCCTCGACACCGGTATCTCCGTCATCCTGACCAGGCAGACTGATCGCGCTATCTTAACCTACCCCGGCTCGATCCCTGAGCTCAAATTTGCGGATGTCGAGTTTTCGATTATTTCCAGGAGCAGGCACCTTCACCTCGCCAGCTACTTTTTATTAGAACGCCTGCGCCCGGAAATTCCGACGCTCTTCCAAAAAGCCCGCCAGCTCGATTGCTCGATCTCCATGGATACCAATTACGATCCCACACAGCAGTGGAATTCCGGTTTACTGGATGCATTGAAGCAGGTGGATATCTTCCTGCCTAATGAAACGGAGATTAAGGCCATTACCAGACAGAAGGACCTGACCAAAGCAATCGACGTAATCCTTCAGCTCGGGCCGGCTGTAGCCGTGAAGCTCGGTCGAGATGGCGCAATCGCAAAATCTTCCGGAGGCAACCTCATCCGCCAGCAAGCCCTCCAGGTAGAGGTGGTTGATACCGTTGGCGCCGGCGATTCATTCGATGCCGGTTTCGTTTACGCTTATCTAAATGGTATGGATTGGCGCCAATCGCTAAAATTGGCGACGATCTGTGGCTCATTATCCACGCAAAAATCCGGTGGGATCCACGCCCAACCCACCCTGGATCAGGCGCTCCAATATATGCAGGCTTAATATAAATGGAATCAATCCGCTCCATAATCCAGAAGAACATTCAGCTGCGCCAAAAGGACGGTCGAGCACTCACGCTCCTTGCGGTCTGCCCAAATTCGGAGAGTGTGCTGGCAGCCGGAGTCAAAGCCGCCTCGAAAAGAAATTCCATGATGCTTTTCGCAGCTACGTTGAATCAAGTCGATCTCGACGGCGGCTATACGGGCTGGACGCCGCAAACCTTCATTCAGAAGATTGGCGAGTATGCAGGCAAGTATGGCTGCACAACCAGCCTGTACCCCTGCCTGGATCATGGCGGGCCCTGGCTGAAGGACAAGGATACACTGGCCCTTTTGTCTTTTCCACAGACATTTCAAAATGTAAAGAACTCCATTGAAGCCTGTATTAAAGCCGGCTACCAGTTATTGCATATCGACCCGACTGTGGATCGCAATCTTGCCTCGGGAGAGACCATCCCCATAGAGTGGGTCGTCGACAGAACTGTCGAATTAATTGCCTATTCCGAAACGGTTCGCCAGGGATTGTATCTTCCGGAGCTCTCCTACGAAGTTGGCACGGAAGAAGTGCATGGCGGCATGGTCGACCTTGCGAATTTCGACCAGTTTATCCAGCTCCTCAAAGTCAGGCTGGCTCAGCGAAATCTGAGCCATATCTGGCCATGTTTTTTTGTCGCCCAGGTTGGCACAGATCTGCATACCACGCACTTCGATCCGCTTGCGGCCAACCAGATTTACACGAAGCTGTATCCAACCGGCGCGCTTGCCAAGGGCCATTATACCGATTGGGTCAGTAACCCGGCCGAATATCCAAAATCAGGCATGGGCGGAGCCAATGTAGGTCCTGAGTTCACCTCCGATGAATTTGATGCCTTGCTGGAATTAGAGGGAGTCGAAAAAAGTCAATTACATCAAGCGAAACACCTTGAACCATCGCAGATGACAGACCGCTTGACCAATGCCATTGTCGGTTCCCAGCGCTGGCAAAAGTGGCTCCTGAAGGAAGAAAAAAGCCTGGATTTCCACGCTCTTTCTCCAGACCGGAAATTATGGCTATTGAAAACCGGCGCACGTTATTGTTGGACTGACCCACAGGTCCTCGAAGGGAGGCAAATCTTATTTCGGAATCTGAGCCATTCGATCCCTGATCCAAACGAATACGTGATCAATCGCATCTGCAAATCGATCGATAGATATTTGTTGCACTTCAATCTGTATGATTCTCAAGCGAGCCTCTCCTGATACCCATGGAATTATCGGGAATAATTATGACGGATAAAAATAAGAAACTTATCATTGCCGGGCAGCTTTCTACCGTGCACTCATCCGAGGAGGTATTACAGGTTGGCAAGGTCGACCGTTATTTGGACGCGATCAGAAACACAGTCCCTTTAGATATCCTTATCATGGGCTGGAACGAGAAACCGGATTTATTCAAGCACCTCACTCACCCGGACAGCAGGAAATCGAACCAGGTTTTTTTGTGGTATCCATTTTTGTCGGATTATCCCGGCATGCAGAATAATCACCTGGTTGTAAATCTGGATGGCGAGATCAGCCAGGGTTGGGCAGGCTACGCAGGGACTGGAATCAACGAATCGTTCCAACAAGCCTGTCCCAATAATCCTTTAGCGATATCGACTTCTTTACGCCATCTGGAAAGATTTATGAATGAATACAGCTTCGATGGAGCCTTCATCGACAAGATCCGGTTTCCTTCTCCTGCGAATGGTTTCAACGAATTATTTACTTGCTTTTGCGACCACTGCGTTGCGAAAGCTGCTCAATACGATTTAGATCTGGGGGAAGTGAGATTTTTATTGCGAAATACAAAGGCATCTATAAGATCTATAAATCTACCTTTTGTCCTCGGCGACCAAACCTGGTTAGAAGGCCTGCTGGCGGAACAACCTGTCCTTCAACGGTTTATAAATTTTCGAATGGACTCGATCAATCGCCTGTTACTTGAAATTGATAATTTGTTAAAGAGTAAAAAGAAAATATTAGCCATCGATGTTTTTTCACCCAGCCTGGCGCCTCTGGTTGGGCAGGATTTCGGATTTATGTCTACTATTGCTGAATGGGTGAAACCGATGATCTATCGCTTCGGACATGGCCCTTCCAGTTTGCGCAGCGAGATCCCCGCCCTGATTGATGGACTGAGTAATTACCTGGCGCTTGATACGCCTGAAGTAACCCGATTTATCTCTGCCCATATCAACGGCCTGCAGAATATCCCACTGGAAGAGATCGTAAAAATTGCGCCATTAAGTCTTATCCAGGCCGAAACCGATCTGGCAGTCAAACAATTGACCGGCACGCAGGTTTACCTGGGTCTGGAAACTGTCTTCATCCCCCATAAAATGGAAATCAAACCACAAGATATCGAAGAGATCATAAAGATCGGCTCAAATTCAGGTGTCAATGGATATGTTCTGTCCTGGGATTTACTACATACCCCTATAAACAATGTGGTTCCCTTAAGAGCACTGACCTAATTGGGTCAGTCATTTACTCGATCATTTGTCCTTTATTCTGGCTCTTACTTTGGCAGCTTAAAGCATCCTTTTTGCATGGCAGTTGTTAACCTCGTGCCAACATTTAGCGAGAGAAGTAAGCATGATGAGCAGAGGCGTCCTTAGCCGCAGATGAATCGTCGGGAACACTGACGAAGTATCTTGTGGGTGTAATAAAGCAACCACATGGACATTGATGCTCACTCAAAGGAATGTTACTTCACCCACTTAACCAAGAAAGACCCAAAAGATGATATGTTGGTAGAGACCCAATTAATACCGCTATATCATCAAACAAGATTTTCTTCTCACTAACTGAAGATTATAGATTAGATCCTACCATCATGCCCAAAACTTGTTTTACAGAAACCTTTCTCAGGTAAATACACGAATCTTAACAAAACCCATTTTCGTCAGAATAACGTCTGGCAGCGCGCTCAGATGGGTGAGCTCTCATATAGTACTCGTTGAACGTAATTTTCACTTAAGTTGGGTTATATAAGACGTGCGTTTAAGTATCTAATGCGGAGTTCGTTGAAATCGCACAGCAAAACGGAGCATGTCGCACACCGAGAGGGGAAAAAGTGCTGGTGGCATAATTGTACATCAAGTGTTCGGCATGGACCGTTTTGCTCGTAACTTTCTTTGGGAATCTCCCGCCAGCTGAAGCCGGTAGGCGTTGTGCACCAGACGATCCAAGATAGCGTCCGCCAAGGTTGGGTCAGGAACCTGGGAAAACCACTCCGTCACCGGCATCTGAGCTGCCACAATGGTTGAGGCCTGCCCATAACGATCGTCGAGGACTTCCAGGATATCTTGGGCGTTGGCGGAAGTAAGTGGGTCGCGCATCCAATCATCCAAGATGAGCAGATCCGTGCGTGCCAGGGAGCGTAACAGAGTTGGATAAGAAGCCTCCTGGCGAGCCTGGTTCAGAGCATGCAGCAGGCGAGAGGTACGGAAGTAACGCGCCGAATATCCCAATCGCACGGCAGCAGTTCCGAGTGAGCAGGCGAGATAACTTTTTCCAGTCCCGGTAGGCCCCAGTACTAAAATATTCAAATTGTTGCCGACCCAGGTACACTGGCCGAGTTCAAGCACCTGGCGCCGATCCAGACCGCGCTCAGGAGATAAGTCCAGGTCTTCCAAAGTGGCCTGCATGGGAAATGCGGCAACCCGTAAAGCGGTGCGGATATGATTGTTGTGTCGCCGGATACATTCCTGGTCGACCAGCAGCGCCAGCCGCTCTTCAAAGGACAGCTCAGCATATTTGGGGTTGGCTTGCTGCTCGCTCAGACCTTCTCGAAAGGCAGGCAAGCGCAGGCGAAGCAGCTTGTCAAACAGAACCGTGTCATTCATATTCGTCTCCTTAGTGGTAATAGGTTTCGCCCCGGATGTTTTCATGATCCGTGGGTGGTTGGTCTAATGGTGTCTGGCGCGCCAGTGCTTCTAATTCGCTTTTTAGATCACCATAGGATAAGAGATGAGCTGTCTGCAAGCGCTGACATGCCATTTCCAGGAGTGATCGGGGATGCTTGCGGGCCAGGCTGAGCACACCCAGGCAAGAGCGATAAGCCTGCTCAGGGTAAGTACGGGATTGCAGCAGAGCGGTTAGATATTGGAAGGTTTGAGGGCCGATTTCCTGGGCTTGGCGGAGCAGCCAGTCGGCATTCAGCCCCAAGACAAAGCGGTGATTGTCGGGCATATGCTCAGAACGGGTCGAGAAACGCCCGATTGTGCGGCTGCGGGGATGAATGGCGACCTGTTGCCCCTTGTGGAAAATCTCCACCATCCGTTCGCTGGCGCGGATCTCCACCTGCTGGTGAATAAGTGTATGCGGCACGCTGTAGAAGTGCTTTTCAAAGGCAACATGGTAGTCAATATTGACCTTGGCAGTTTTCCAGGTGGCAAATTCATATGGCTTTTCGGGCAGGGGACGTAGCTCGGGTTGATCCAGTTCTTCAAACAATTGGCGGCGCGATTTATTCAAATGGGTCATCGGACGATTGTTCAGCCCGTCTACTAGCGGTTTGATTGCTCGATTGACTTCAGTTTCACTGAAAAATGTCTGGTGGCGCAGGGGAGCTAGCACCCACCGCTCGACATTTTGCACCCCGTTTTCAACATTCCCTTTGTCCCGCGGCTTGCGGACTCGAGCGGGCAGCACAGCCACCTGGTAGTATTCCGCCATTTCCTGGTAAGTGGGGTTGAGATCGGGCTCATAGTAATTTGGGCTTTTTACCCCGGTTTTGGGATTGTCTGGTCGCAGGATTTTTGGCAAACCTCCAAAAAACTCAAAGGCCCGAACATGCCCGCTAATCCAGTGGCACAATTCCTGGCTGGGCTGCACTTCGACATATAGATAGTCGCTGGCTGGAAAGGTAGCCACAAATACCGGCGACTGGCGTGTTTCACCGGTTTCAGGATTCACAATCGTCACGGTAAGCCCGGCATAATCTACTTCCAGGACTTCACCACCTTTATGCAAAAAGCGACCAGTGGGTGATTGCGTTTTGGCCCAATTCCGGTAGTAATCACAGAATTGGGTGTAACCATAGCCTCCGGGATTTTTATCTTGATACTCGATCCACAGCAGCTTGAGCGTTACCCCCTTTTTCTTCAACTCTGCGCGGATCGTTTCCCAGTTCGGGAGAGGCCGTTCTGGGTTGTTCTCACTGTTGGATTGCGGAAATAGCTGCTGGAACAGATCGTCTTCGCTCAAACCCTCCGGCAGGGGCCAACTTAGCCCTGCAGCTTGAGCGCGACGAAGATATTCACCTGCGGTGCTGTTGGAAATCTTACAGGCTCGGGCTATGGCCCGGTTGGACAGACCGGCATCCTTCAGCCTGAGAATTTCACGGATCTTGCGCAATGTTAATCGCTCCTGGGTCATGCTCGCCTCCTTAGTGTTAGAGACAAGCTTGCCACATATTGGGATTAACCAGCGCTCTTTTCCCTACTCAATACTGTGCGGCTTCGCACCGAAACGGTGTGCGGCATGCTCCGTTTTGGTGTGCGCCTTATTCCGTTTTACTGTGCGGCTTGCGCCGTTTTATGCAATCTAAAGCGTTCTCTTTCGAGTGTAATAATAGATCAACCCCAAATTCACCCCCACCGCCAATATCATCAACAACCCTGCCTCTGGGCCAAATCCCCCTCCTGTCCAAATCTCCGGTCCAGCGACATGCTGCAACACCAGCCCCGGTATTCCTTCCCAGCCGCTAACCTGAAAACCGTATACCGTCCCCTCGAAGAAGTTCCAGCCTAAGTGTAGCCCTATTGGCAGCCAGAGCTGGCGGGTGCGGATGTAGCCGTAAGCCAGGTCAAACCCGCCCACGAACATGCCCAGGAAAGCCATCCAGCCAAAGCCAGGATTACCCAGGTGAGATAACGAAAAGAATTGCGATGTTAGCAAGAAAGCAGCCGGCAGGTTCAGGCCCTCTTCCAGGTTCTGCAGCCAGTAGCCGCGCGCCTGCAGCTCCTCTGCCCAGGCGGTCATGGTAAAGATCAGGAACATGATCCCTACCCCGAAAAGCACGCTCGGCCAGGTATCCACCTGCCAGGCAAAGCCATCCACCTTTAACCAGCCCATCCCCAAAAATATCCCGAACAGCAAGGATATGCTGATCCCGCCGATGAAAAAACCGGCCAGGATATCCCGAATTGCCTGCTGATCCCATTTCAATCCCAGGCTAACAAAACTACGTTTGTCAAGGAAACGCCGTGCCAGCAGAATTGGGATGGTAATAGCCAGCAGGCGGACTAGCTCCTCCACCAATATATAAGGCTGTGAGGTGGGTAGACGCGGGAAGATCACCAGCGAGGCAAACCCGGCAAAGATAGCAAAGTGCAGCGCCTGACCCAACAAACGCCAGCCGGCGCGCAGGCGACGCTCGTTCGGGGTCAGGAAAATGCGCTCGGTTAAAGAGCGTTTGGGCTGGTCCTCGGTTGGTACAGGAGGTTTTACAGTCATTTAGGCATCCGCAGTTGGGTTTCGGGTTTGACCATGGATATTGTAATAGGTTTCAGCTGGTTGTGTTTTAAGACGGGACATATGACTGACCTGCAACGGGGCATTTGTCCGGTCTGATGCGGGACCTGCGCCTATTGTTGGTTGATCCACGCAACCTTAAAATGTTGCCAACCTTATTGTGGAGGCCGCGATGAACAGGGTTTTTGTGGTCGGCAATATCACCGGCGATATCTACTTCGATCGCTTCCTGATGAAGGGCGAGCAACGCTCCTTTCTGCGCCTGATCTTGATGGCTGAGCGCCCGCGCAGCCTGCGTGGAATACGCGTGGTCCTGTGGGATGAGAAGGCTGAGCTGTACTATCCCTACCTGAAGAAAGGCTCTGTTCTGGCAGTGATCGGGCAGATCGAAAGCCGCCAGTACAAGGAGAAGTGGGTGCAGGAGGTGATCTCTGAGAGCTTGCTCCTGCTGCGCAATATCGATTGGGAACGCGGCGAGAGCCTCCGCCAGCAGTACAATCTGCCCAGCCCCAATGGCACCAGCAATGATGTTTTTGTTATCGGCGAGGTGCTGGGGGGGATAATTTTTGACCATTACCCACATAAACCGGAAACTGGTGTAGGGGAGTTTGCCTTGCTGCGCCTGCGCTTGAAGAGTAACGAGCATCTGGATGGGTTGCGCGTGATCGTGCTTGGCGCGCTGGCCGAGCTGGTTTATCCCTATCTGCAGGTCGGTTCACGTATCGCCGTGGATGGCAGCTTGAGTACCCACAACCTGCAGACCGGCAAAAAAGTGGTTGAGGTGACGGCGCGCAATATGACCTTCCTGGAGAACATCAACTGGACTGCCGGGGAGGCCAGTCGAAAGCTGCGCACAGAAAATATCTCCGACCCCAGCCAGATCAGCTCCCTTGTAGAAGATTGGGTGATCAGCAAGCTCCATGGAGATTGAGGTCTCGCGCCGCCTGTTGGGCTCTGGATTTGTACTGCTATTAATCCTTAGTCCCCTGCTGGCGGGTGTGCATGCCTCCCCGCTCACCGATGAGGGGCGTCCATTGCTGCTCACGCCACGCCTGGCGCGTTTGAATACCTACCAGCAAGAAGTCCAGACCTGGGTACGCACCTTCCAGCAGATTGATGAAGGCTTATCTACCCTATTGGCAGATGATCAGGCGGACCTGTTTGCCCAGAACGAGCGCTTGAACGGCTATTACCAGCAGATGAACCTGACCGTAACGACTTTGGATCGCACCCTTGTCCCTGCCACCCTGGAACCCCTGCACGATTTGCTGGTGAACACTGCACAGGCCTACCTGGACGCCATCTTACTGGCTGCCCGTTGGATCAGCGAGCCAGACCCCGAGAATTCCCAGGCAGCCCAGTCTGCTCTCACAGCTTCCGCAGAGTTGCTCCAGCGCCTGTACGCCAATCCCTGGATCGAAGTACAACCATGAGCATCCGTCCCCATGATGATCTGGACTTGATGAGCTTGCGCCGCCTGAGCGATAGCCTGGAAGCCACCCGCACGATGCTGCGCCAGGCGCAGAAGATCGCCCAGGAAGCCCAATCTGCCCTGCTGGGACTGGCGGGTGAGTTTTGCGCCCATGAACTACAACCACGTCAGGAGAAAAATGAGGACCTGAGCTTGATCCCTGCTGCTGAGTTGGCTGCGATTCTGCGTGGGCGCTTCAGAAGCCTTAAGCTGGCTTCCACCAATGGGACTGCCAACCAGCTGGTTGAGGCAAACCGTGCCCTTCGAGAATTAGGTACTGAATTGGAGAACCAACGCAACCGGGCGGTGCAGGCTCATCAGCAGGTCGTGCGATTGGAGAGCCAGGTGCATGCCCTGGAGCGCACCCTGGAGAATGAACGCCAGGCGCGCCGGGAAGCCCAGGCTGCGCAAGTTCAAAACCCCAAATCACTGCCAGGCGCGGATGTAGCAACCTATCAGTCCTGGCTGGCTTCCTGGAAATCCGAGAATCGCAATTGGGAACGCGACTGCAAACTCATCCGAGTTATTGGCCAGACCGGCTTGTCAATCTCCAATGAGCTGGAACAGATCCTCGAAAAAGAAAGCCAGATCAGTCCACGCACCACTCGCCGAGCCTTGCTCGAGTGTGTGCAGGCGGAGCTGCTTGAGCAGGATGTGACCCCCACACTCGACGGACGCCCGCCCCAAAGTTATTATCTGACCGATAAAGGAAAATGGCTTTACCAGGAACTGACCGGGGAAGCCCCACGCATTCAAGAGCGCCTGCAACTGCTCAAAGCCCATAAGTCCGAGCGCCACCTGGCAGTGATCCTGAAAACTGCTGAGTTATTTACCCACCTCGGTTTTCAGGTCGAGCGCGAGCCTGTGCAATTGCAAATTGAAACCAATCGCTATTTCATGCCCGACCTGGTCGTGCGCCAGGAGGGCGAGACCTACTATATCGAGGTTGAAATCGGCGAGAAGGAGAAGACCAGCCTTCATCGCAAATGGGAAAATGCCCTGGCAGCCGGCGGGCGCATCTGTGTGGTAACTGACAATATGAGCACCTTGCGCCGTATCCAGGGGGGCATTGCTCAATGGTCGCGTTTTGAAGGACTTGGTTTGAAGCTCTACATCACCTGCTTGAGTACTCTGAAGAGCAAGGATCCAGGTCAAAGTCCCTGGTATGCCGTAAAAGAATACTCTCCCGCCTAGGATACTATGACCAAAACTCAGATAAGATGGCCAAAACCCGGTTTACCTTGACCAAAACTCCTGTAAAGATGTCCAAAACCCAGTTTAACTTGTCCAAAACCCCTGCAAGAATGGCCAAAACCCTCGAAACCCATGGCCAAAAGTGCCCCAGGCGTGACCAAAACCTCTGCAAACTTGACCAAAACCCCCTTTTGGATGTCCAAAACAATGGGTATTCCCTTTAGGGAAGGTTTCGGTCAACCGGTGACACCCTTTTCCAGACCCTATCACACAGACAGTGATTTCGCCAGAAGCCAACCAGTTAGAATCACCAACCACCAACCATTTTGAACGAGAAAAACCACCCCAAACGATTGACACCTACACCTGTGTAGGTGTATACTGAAAATGGAGGTGGATCATGCAGCAAACTAAATATCGAGCCCAAATCCTGCTGGAACCGGAACAGCACGCCGCCCTGGTGGAGATTGCCCAAACCGAAAATCGCAGCATCTCCGATCTGGTGCGCGAGATCGTGCGCCAATGGCTGGATGAACAAGACCGCGATGCTCAACTCGCCCGAGAGCTCCAGGCGCTGGATGAGCTCACCCAGATGCGTCTGGCGATCCAGGAGCAACATGGGGTTTACATGGGCGACCTACTCGAAGAAGCGCGTGCCGAGCGAGACGAAGATATGGATCGGGTTTGGCGAGGTGAAGCGTGACAGATATCGTCGTGGACTCTAACCTGATCGCTGCGATTGCCATTCCCTTGCCATATTCTGATGCCGCCCAGAAGCTGATCGCCGAGTGGAAAAAAGCTGGATTTGTCATCGGTGGTCCAGTTCTGTGGGAATACGAGTTTACGACCGTCCTGCGCCGCGCCCAATATCATGGTCTGCTAACGATGGAGCAAATGGCACGCGCCCTACAACGGGTGAGCATCTTGAATATCCAGAGTCTGCTGCCTTCAGATGGCTTGCATCGAAGCGCATTAGGTTGGGCAGAACGCCTGAAACAATCCCGCGCCTATGACGCCCAATATATGGCCCTGGCAGAGGAGCTGAACGCCGAGTTCTGGACCAGCGACAAGAGGCTCGCCAACGGAGCCAGGTCGCTGGGTATAAATTGGGTGCATTGGGTGGGTGAGGGCTAAGCCGGCACGTGTGGAGCGTAATGGATGCTGTGATGCGCTTAATCTTCTTCCCCCTGAAACTGCTTGGCCGGCTGGTTTATTTTATGGTCCGTCTCGCGTTAGCGCTGCTGATCGTGGCCACAATCACTCTGGCCGGTTATGTGGCTGTGCAAAGCTCGCAACCCATCTTGGACAGCGCCGGTGCGACTTCCCAGGGTGCGATGAATTACTGGCAGTACATGGCTGACCGCCTGGATGCCAGCCGGCAGACCCCAACCAACTGCCACCGCACCCGACTGATCTACCTTGCAGTTGCCCTGCCGATGTACCCGCTCCTCTACACATACGTTGCCCTGAACCCGGAGAGCAGCTTGGCGCGCCACATCCAGCCCAGCCCGCTTGTCCCCGAGCCGATCACCTGGCGGCAAGCTCCCGAGACCTGGTGGCGTCTGGTGGAGCAGATCTCCATACTGGCCTTCACCCAACCGCAGTGGGATTACACGCCGGCGGTTGGTCAGACGGTTAATCTTGACCCAAGATGCAATCTGCCATAATACTAAAGGGGGGAAATTTAAAGGGGAAACGGGATACCCATCTCCCCAAGATCAGCTAGAATTAACGCAAAACTGGAACACCCAAACATATACTCGCGGGAAATGGTGTCACAGAAAAGAGGGGTCTATGTATCGGAAATTTATGACAGGGATCGTCACGATGATTTTCGGTGCGGTGCTTATGGCGGGCTGCGTCCCATCCACATCACCGGCGCCTACAGCACAGCCCATCGCTGAACTAACCAACACACCCTCGCCAATACCTGCGATCACCCCAACAGGCACAGCCACGCCCAGCCCTACTTCTACTTTGAATGCCACGCCAACCTCAACGGAGACACCAACGCCGGTGGTGGAACCGGGAACCGTCAGAACGGAGTTTGCCAGAGGTGAGGTGATGACGAAAGAAGAAATAAAAGTAAATGTGGATTGGTTTTTTAATTTAAGTGATGATGAGTTGAATAAGATAGTTGAAGGGAATTTATTCAGCTCTGATGAGTATCCAAATGATAGTCGACCAAGGGATGCTGATGGGAATATCTTGAGCAACAAAGAGGATCTCGGGTGGTTTTACAAAAAAAGTAAGTTTGGTGGCGGCGGGGTAGGTTGGGATTCTAATTACTTTAATGCAGTTTATTTGGGAACAACCTATGTTGAAAGTGATGGTCTTTACTATAATATTTCAGCATATGGCTCTAAGGACGTTAATGGTAATAGAATTGTAATTTATGCTTCTAATGGAATTAAAGAATTTGGTAAGGATTATTTTGCAATGAACGAATCTATAAAGGATAGGGTTTTTTCAGCATCAAGTGCAAAACTTGTTTCCGAGAGAACAGCAATTCAAAATTTATTAAATAACTATCAAAGACAAATTGTTATGATTGATGTATTAGTTTTTAAAAATTTGGGAAGATTGGCTTCTAATGAAGAAACTTTGAAACTTTCAAAACTAACAGGATCTTCAATAATGATGGATAACTTAAATAAGCAAAGAGATGGAGGCTCGGTTGATGGAGAAGTACATCCATATTCTTTGAAGGACTATATTCTTATGGATAAGTATTCTGCTGAAGACCTTAAATATTTTATTTTTGTGAATTCTACTGCTGTTTATCGAGATAATTAAAATTGAAGAAATGGTGTTCTGGTCGATTTATTTTTCTTTTGTGTTGGATAAAAAGAATGTGTATCATGAATTAGAATGAGGAAAAGAATATGGTTTTTTATTGTGGGAGTAGTGTCGGTGGGTTTTGTTTTTGTGGGTGTTGTTTTATTTTTAAATAAGGGTGATTTTGGTGGATGTGGTAAATCTGTTGATATTTCAAATATACAGACGGTTGGGTGTGGAGTAGAGAGGTTTAAGGATTTGGTTATTGCTGGCCGAACCTTTGAAAATTATGTGGCTTTTGGGGAGGTGATGGATTTGAGGTATAAGGGAGGAAAAATGTAGATAGAGGTAGTTTCAATCCCAGGCAGTGTCCCAACCTTGACCCCCCATTCGCCTGTATAGAACTACCCTCTACGCCGATTATGGAGCTTTTCCCACATAGCCCTAAAGAACACTCAAACAGATCGTCCCTGCTGGCCAGATCGCTCCTCACAAATAAAACTGCTTTTTGCTGATAGGCTGAGAATGAGTTCTAATCGGGTTGTAGTTAACTAAAAGTATTTAGGTGCCAGAACTGTGCCAATAATAACTCCAATATTAGGACACACGTCTGGTTGCAAACGGGACATCCTGCCCGCCATCCACGGGACCAAAGTCCCTTGCCCCTTGCCTATCTTTCCCTGTAAAATAACAACATCAGCTCACCTGGCGCAACAGCCAGCCGGCTGAACCAACTGCATACCCCTTTCGCTCACTACACGATTGACCCAGGCTGCTTAGGCCCCTGGGAGATTGCACGAGAGCGCACGGAGCCATCTTTTCTGGGCTCACTGCATTTTCGTCGTCTCCCAGGGGCTGTTTTGTTTTGGAGGTTCGCATGGAGATTACCTTTTCAAGGCGTTTATTTTTCATCATCTTATTGCTTTTGCTGATAGCGACCACGGCGGCCCTGCTGATCCCGCGCCTGACCGGCAAATCGCTCGTCCAGGCGGTGGGGTTGGATACAGGCCAGTCAGCCGCTCTGGCAGGCGTGCAGGCTTTTTACGCCGTGGATTACACCACCGGCCCCGATAGATGGGCGGCGCGCCTGTGCGCTTTGAGCACCCAAATGGTTTGCGAGCTGTACCAGAACACCTTTGCTCCCTTCCTGTGGACCAAATTCATTACTGCCAAGACAATTGTCACGGCTGAAGTCACCAACCCAATCTTGGTGGCGGAGCCGGCTGCCGGCGGCGGATCCGATGCGCCTATGCAAATCTGGCAGGTGGCGGTGACCCTCTCGGCGCCCTGGCCGCAGGGCGATGGGCAGACATCTTTCCCGGCGCATGTGCTGGTGGTGCGCGAAGGCGAGCAGTGGAAGTTCGAACGTTTCTTACTCAAGGATGAGCTGGCGAGATACAGTGGAGGAGAGCAATGAAAACCCCTTCTCGATTTCTGCTTGGTCTGTTAGTCGTGTGCCTTATTCTGGTGATCCTGGTCCACCCAATCCTATCTGTGCTTGCGCAGGACGATGAGAGCGCCTGGGGCGAATTCCTCAACCCGGATGGCTCGATCAATTGGGCCAATCTCACCTACCTGGGTGAGGCCTCCGAGCCGGCGGATTGGATGAGCATTGATCTGCCGGGTGGCATCCAGGTTCCGCTGGGCGATGCAGTTTACAATCGCTATCTCACCCCCAACGGCAATGTGCTGGTGCTGCCCTCTCCAGTCACCCTGTTCATGACTTTCTTGAACCCTGAGCAGTCCGGGTTTGCCGCCAATATGCCCGAGATGCTTGGCTCCGGGCATTCGGTGCTGGCCATGCTGGCGGCAGATTATGTTGACGTGGCGGATTTGCAGGCCCTGGGTTATATCGATCCAGCGGAGTTCTTCCGGGCGGTGATCGAGGGGCGTGAGAACATCTGGTCTGTGGTCTCGCCTAATTTCCTGATCGAGCTTACCCGCATGACCCTGGATGCTGGCTATCTGGTGACTGCCCTATGGCTTTACCTGAACGGTGGAGATTGCACCGCTATCCCCGGCGGCTGCCCTCCGGGCTTCGGCCTGCCCCCCACACCTGGCGACTCGGGCGGCGACCCTACTCCCCAGCCGGCTGCCTGCCCTGCCCCATCGATCTCTTTTAGTGATGTGTCAGCCACCGGTGGACAGACTGAGCCGCTCAAGCCGGTGGTGGTCGGGCAGGATCCCGAAAGGCGCGGAGCGGATGTGGAAGTGCGCATCGCGATCCCTCCGGTCATTTTCACCTGGTACGAAGCCCGCCAGACCCGCTCTTGCGAATATGTCACCAGTGGGACCGGCAGCGGTTGCCCAGGACCGGGCAATCGCTATGACCGGGTGATTGGCGCCAATGGGGACCGCACCAGTTGGAACTCCTCGATGGAGAACAATTCCAATTGGGATGTCGACACCGAGACCGAGTGCATCGAGCACGTCGAAGTATTCCCCGATTATCTGGATTTCGCTTCGCTAAGCATCAACCTGTCCGGCGAGTCGCGTAATTGGATCCTGACCGACCTGGCTCAGACATATCCAGGCGCACACCTCAAGCGCCCGGATTGGAATTTTGCTTTCCAGGGGCCGGGCAGCCTGGGAGGGGCAGACGTGGTCTCCTTCTTCCAGCTTATCCCCAATATTCAATTCGCCGACCCCGGTGTATATACCCTGCGCTTGAATGGGCGCACCACCGGCACCCTGGTGTCCTCGCCGCGGCCCTTCGACCTGCCTTTGAATCCATTCCAGGTTGATCTGCTGCGTGTGACCCTGATCGAAGCGCCATGAGCTTCACAAATGTCCTGCTGGCATTACCGGTTTGGTGGATCAATGGAGTACTTGCCATGCTGTACTGGTCACTTGAACACCTGTCTGAATTCGCTGCCTTGCTGGCCGGCCTGGCCATCCTTTTGGGGTTCGATCCACTCCTTCAGCAGCGCGCCAGCCAGCGTCCACGCCGCCAGGGCCGGGGCGAGGCGCAAACGGCTCGTCCGAACGCCCAGTACTTCACGCTGGGGACCCTGTTGGCCTGGCTGTTGGTGTCGCTGTCATCGCGCTTTCCTGTTCCGTTGATCGGCGCTTGCCTGTGGTGGGTTGGCCTGATGGGAGTCATGGCAGTGCCAGAAGAGCGTTTCAACCAGCTGTGGTGGGCGAAGGCTGGCATCCTCGCCTACGCTGGATTGGTCTTAATCCTGCGCTTTGGGCTGGCGGTGTTGGGGGAGGTCAGCCCGGCGGATTGGGCGGCGGTGGTCGGCAGCCGGCTGGATGCCCAGGTAGCGTTGACCAGCACGCGCGGCAATATCGCCACCATCGGCATGTTGTTTACCTTTGTACTCTACCCGCTTGGTTACACCGGGATGCTGCTCAATCGCTTTCTGCGCAACCCGAAACCTCTGTACAACATTGGCCTGGAAGCTAGCGATGTACTCCAGCGCCTGCGCACACGGCAGTAAGCACCTTATCAGCCTGACATATCAGGGACGAAGCCAAATGGGAATCAATTACCCGGATTTTCAAAGCCCTTGCACTGGCTTCGCCCTTGAAATGTGTTACTCAATCCTCTATTGAGTGACCACCTGCCTCTGCGCAGGAATTTGCACGTGGACTGCGGTCCAATTGCACGGGAGTAGCACTTCGTCGCTGCACTCGGATGGGGTCGTACAGACGCCATCCGAGTGCCCCCTGCGGGTAACCCTGCAGGAAGATTTTGACCGAAAGGAGCATCGATGCCGACGAATTTCTTTAGTTTTGCCTGGCCGCTCACCTTTTCCATCATCCTGCTGGCTGGCCTGATCATAATCCTGGCTGCCCTGACTACCCTGGTAACAGCCATCACCAGAGCCCGCCAGCTCGGAAAAGAAAAGTTGGACCAGGCGCTACCGGAAGGGGAGGCTGAGTATCTCGCACGGAAAGCCATGCACCGCCCAGACGACTGGCCAGCCTCGCAGACTGCCGTTCTGGAAACGGCCACTACCGATGGGATCCATTATGTCCCCAACCCCTGATTATGGAGAGAGCCGGCGCTACGCCGGCCCTCCCACCCCAGCTTGTTCACCTTCATAAGTTTGGGATGCTAATCCTGGCCTTACGAGGATGAATAATCTGACCCTCAGGATGATGTGATGAGCGTATCGTTATTCGATCAATGGATCCATAGCAGCACAGCCCGCGTCAACCAGACCCTGGATAGATTTTCCAGTCGCCTGGGACAGACATTTTCGGATGCGACCTTACTGACCCCGGATGATCTGGATGTGCTGGATAACGGCCTGGTATTTGATGTGACCAATGCCCAACGCCTGAAATATATGTGGTTCCATGTCAGCGAGCGCGAGGGGGGGCGAGCTTATCAGGAATATCGGGTTGTTCAACTGCTGCAATTGCGCCTGATCCCGATGGATGTGCGCGCCGACCCGGGCGTGCTGGCCCGCATGCGCACCGTCTTGCGAGGCCTGTACGGTGCAGAAGTGGAGCTGGTTTACCTGGTCGCCGGCATGTACCACCCCAAGCGGCTGGGAATTGTCCAGCTATATGGGGTGATCGGTCGCAGCCAGTCAATTGACGAAGCGGAACGCAGGGCGAACAACTGCGCTGCAGCCTTGCAGGCCAGTATGTCGGCGGCTTACCCACAGATCCGCTTCAGCGAGGTGGATATGGACATGGCCAGCTGGCTGGACGAAGCGCTGAAACAGATGCCGCACTGCCTGCTGGCGGTTGGCCACCCCGACCCCAGAGAAAATGCCCGCGGCGGGCTTTCAGAAATTACACCTTTCCTCTCCTCCGGTAAGAATGAGCAGCGCCAATTCACCATTCAGCAAAACGAACTGGTGATGCGGGGGATGAGCCAGCTGGAAGAAGATTTCCTGCTACAAATTCTGCTCTCGCCGGTATCCATGCAGGCTGCCAGCCAGATGCTGGCCGGGCTGGCAGAATATACCTCCACCTGGGCTACCTGGCAAAGTGGTAGTCGATCCTTCAACTTTGGCGTGTCCATTCCCCTCCTGCTCTCGGGATCACTGGCACGTAATGTCGGCGCCGGCTACACCCATTCAGAGGGCGAGACTGCCTCAGATGGTATTTCCAGCGCCGAAAGCCTCGCCCATACAGATGGGTCTGCACAATCTCACACCTCTGGCAGAGCCCATACTCAAGGAACTTCAGTGACGGAGAGCGAAGGAATCTCTGTTACCGAGTCCTACGAGACCAGCTCGGGCCAGAGTTCCAGCGTGGCAGAAGGCATCAGCCAGAGCCGGGCAGTTACGGACGGCACGATGCAAAGCCGCTCAGTCAGTGATGGGGTCAATTCGTTCAGCTCGATCAGCGCCGGCGTGAATGGGTCTTTGGGTGCTCCCGGGGTTGCCAGCGTGGGCGCCAGCGTGAGCGGGACGGTGGGCGGGGGTGTTTCGCATGCCGAAACCCACACCCAGGGCTCTTCTCATTCGGTGACCGAGGCACAGGGCAGCTCGCATGTTGAGACACAGGGCATTTCCAGCGGAGAATCTCACGGATTGAGTATTTCCAGGTCTAAGAGCCGCTCGGTGGGTTCGATGGTCTCCGACACAACCATGGAATCGGATACCAATACGATCTCCCAGGCAGATACAAAGGCCTCCACCCAGGGAAAATCGCATGTTGACTCGCTTTCTAAAGGAACCGCGGTGGCGCGCGGGATCAGCCAGGGGATTTCGGATGGCATCGCCGTAGGTCTGGCTCCTTCAGCCAGCCTGGGAGAAAGCAACCAGTGGCAATTTGATCCGGCCATCCTGTTGACCACCATCTTGCGTAAACAGCAGGAACTGCTGGATGTGATGGCACGCGAAGGCGGTTATTACACGGATGTGTATGCTCTGAGCCGGACGGAACGCGGCAAACAAGCCCTGATGGCACTGATCCCAGAAGCCTTTCATGGAGTGGAAGATGTGGTGATGGGTGTGCAAACCCGCACCCTGACCCAGGCAGAAGATCGTTACATTCGCAAGCATGCCATGGCGATGGTGCCATCCACCCGGGAAATCCGTATCCCTGAAGCCATGACAGCCTATGCTGACTCCACCTTGCTGACCATGTTGCAGGCTTCAGCCTATCTTTCACCTGGATTATTCGAAGAAGGCACGACTCGCTCAGTGCAGGAGAAAATTCCCTCCTTTGCCTTCGACCCGGACTTGCGCGAAGGGATCATTCTCGGACTGCAATATTCCACCGAGCGCGGCCAGCTCACCGAGACGTTATTACGAATGCTGCCGGAGCGCCATTTTCATACTGCCCTGATTGGCGACACTGGGTCCGGAAAAAGCGTGACCGCCGAACGGTTGGCCTATGAATCAACCAGTGCCTGGAAATACCGCACCATTGTGCTCGATTTCGGGCAGGGCTGGCGCAAAGCCTTGAACTGGCCAGAGATGGAGGGCCGCGTGGATATCCGTCAGCTCTATCCGGGCGCAGTGCGACCTCTGCGTTGGAATCCGCTGCAAATCCCCAGGCGCATCGATCCGGTCCGCTACCGCACCCTGCTGGTCGAGTTATTTGCCAACGCCGGGCGGATGGGACCCCGCCAGCTTGGTTTCATGCGTGAAGCGCTCACCCGTGTCTATGCTCAAACCGGTGTGATTATCCCCGAAGAAGATTCCGGGATGTTCGATGATATTTGGAAGGATAAAAAACTATCTCAGGAGCGTAAAGACCAGTATTACCGCAACCTGGAAGAGTGGAAATATGTGCGCAACGACGAGGAAGAACGCGTGATCAATGCAGCCAGGTCAGAGCACAGCTTGCCGGCTGAATCCTATATCCATGTACGTCTGGATGCTCTGGCCGCCTTTGAGCGACAGGCGCTGGTCATCCAGCGCAGCAAGCGCGCCAGCCTGGCGCAATGGGTGGATATCCTGCGCGCTTTACTTCGTAAGCATGCCAACGATATTAACAGCCGCTCCAGCCTGCAAGGTGTACTGCTAAGAGTCGAGCAGCTTGCGGAAGGTGAAATGCGGCGCATGTACGGTCCCGGCTACGACACAATCGCGATTGAAGATCTGGGGTTGCTTGGGCCACGCAATGACCAGTGGGGTGTGACGGTAATTGAAGGTGGGGCCGAGATGGATGAATTCTCTAAATCAGCCTTGCTCTCGATGATCGCCTCGATCCTGTATCTGGATGCGGTAGTGCGTCGCCGGGAGGCTCTGGGAGGCGAGCGCTTTCCGCCGCTGCAAATCTTCTTTGAAGAAGCCAATAAAGTTCTCTCCGGCGTGGATATTGGGGCTGCCTCTGACCGGGATGCACATGGCGGTAACCAGACCGCCCAGATCTTTCTGAACATGTGGCGGGATGGGCGTAAATACGACATTTTCCTGCACGTCCTGGCCCAAACTGTGAGCGAATTGCCCCAGGGTATTCTGTCTTCCTGCAACAATGGCTTCTTCGGTCAGACCAAAGATGATAAGGATCGCGCTGCCATCCTGGCTTACCTGGCGCGCAACACCAAGGGCTTTGTGAACTCCGACTACGATCGCTTCGTCGCCCGCATGCCGATGGCAATGGCAATTGCCAAGCTGGGTTACACCCAGGAGATCGCCGATATGGAGCCCTACCTGATCCGCTCGCTGATGCTAACGGTCAGTGAGCCCAGTGATCGTGAGATCTACGATCATTACCAGGCGTTGGGCCTGATCTCATGAAATCACAATAACACGCTTGAATGGAGATTTGATCATGAAAAAATCGTTCTTTATCATCCTGGGCCTGGCATTGCTGGCTGGTGGGCTGACTTATTCCTTGCTGACCTTCTATATCCAGCCTACCAGTGTGGTGACTGCTGCGCATGACCTTGCGGCCGGCACACGCCTGACAGCCGATCTCCTTGCAGAGAGTCGTGTTCCCAAAGGAGCTGTACCTGAGGGAGCCTTCTCATCCGGAGAAGAAGTTGTTGGCCTGGTATTGACTTCTGATCGAGTAGCAGGCGATATCATCACGGCCTATGTTGCCGGAGATAGCACTGCTGCAGCCGGCATCCCTGCCCAGTTGTCTCCCGATCATGTGGCAATTGCCGTGGACGTGGATCAGGCTACAGGATTGGCGGGGATTGTGCGCACCGGGCAGCGCGTCTCGGTGATTGCCATTCTCGATCCCCAGGCGATCCAGCGTGAATTGAGCAACCGGACATCCGCAGCTTTTCTACCTACCGAAACAACAGAGGGGCGCTCAAGTGGGACACCCCAGCCACCACCCACCCCTACGCCTACTCCGCAGCCGCCTCTCTCGCCAGTTGCCAGTATCACCATCAAAGGCCTGCGAGTGCTGGTTGTACCTCAGTCTTTCCGCTATGAAGAACTGCCCACTACATCCGGGGAAGCTGAACTATTTGCCAGCGCACGTACCAGCCAGGCTGCCCAATCTGGCAGTGTGGTGCTGCTTGAAGCTCCATTGGCCCCGATCCAGGTTGCAGCGAATTATCACGTCAGCCCGGCGGAATTGCTCGCCTTGCTCAACAAAGTTGCCACCATTCACCTGGCCCTGGAGCCAAGCGACGGGTTGACGATCGAAACCTCCACCCTCGAGCCAGTCGATCTGGCAAACCTGTACCAGCATATCACCGGTTTAGAGCTTAATCCCTAGGTCGGAGGAGAGATGATGAAAATCAGCATTGGTTTTGCCGGGCCGGACCTGTCACAAATCACGCGTGAATACGTGCTGACGGTTGATGAGACCAAGATGGCCCTGTCATTTATCCAGACTAACTGGGATTTGTTCCTGCAAAGCCTGGCGGAAGGCGAGCCGGATCTGCTGATCGTTTATGCAGATATTGCCCCTGGAGCGGATGCCCTGGTCAACGAGCTGGCCAAGCTCAAGAACGCGCTGGCGATCATCCTCCTTCCGACCGGTTGGGCTGATTTGCAGGGAGCGCTAGAGAAGGTAGACACTGTGCGCGGTATCTACCTGCAGCCGGCATCTCCAGCCGAGGTGTTGCGGCGGGGTTTGAACGCCGTCCAGACCGAACGCGCCAAACGCCAGACTGCTTCACCCCTGAGCGAGATGCTCAATCCCACCGAGCGCACGCCGGGGGTTGTTGGAACGCGGGTCATTGCTTTCGTCTCATCACAGGGCGGGGTCGGCAAGTCCACTTTAGCGGAAGGGCTTGGCTTTGAGCTTGCAGCTCGGCGCAATATCAATTCCCTGTTGTTCTCGTTTGGTCTGCCGCCTGCTGCTCCTCTGCGCCTGGATATCCGTTACCAGCCTAGCGCCCAGGAGTTCTTCGCCCACCCCGGCCCGAATGGCTTCAAAGAATCCATCCAGCATACCCGCGATGGCCTGGATGTGGTCATCGCTCCCTGTGAATCCTATACTTACGCCAACGCTGCCATCACTGCACCTGAAGCCGCCCATTCCATTCGCTCGCTGGTGATTACCTCCTATGCCTTTAACTATGGAGCGATCCTGCTGGATCTGCCGGCCAGTGAAGAAGCCTGGACCATGCAGCCGCTCCTGGCAGCCAACCTGGTGCTGATTGTATCCCGCCCAACCCTGGACGGTATCCGCGCCACTGCCCACACCGCCCGCCTGCTGACCGAGAACCTGCAAAGCAATCATCGCATCCCCAAGGAGAATATCTTCGTGGTGCTCAACCAGCGCACCAAACACTCTACTTTCACAGCTTCCAGCTTCCACCAGAAGGGCGCTCACCAGTATGGCTGGTTCCCACCGGTCCTGACCACGATTGACTATGATCCCCTGGTCCCCCAGGCGCAGGATGCCTCCCGGCCAGCAGTCAACGTTGCTGAAGACCTGGGTAAGAACATTGCTGCCCTGGCAGATATGTTTTATGGCAATTTGCATTTATCGGCGAAGAATGGCCGTCCCAAAGGGCGCAGCTTTTTGGGGATTCGGGTCCGGATGGGAGATTAGGGATGGTTCTGGATATGTTGGACAGATCGCTGCAACCTTTGCAGGTGCTGGACGACCCTAGGGCGCAACGCCAGATCATTGACGAGGTGATCGAGGCGATCAACCGGGAGTTTGATTCCGCGGTGCTGCGTTCGCCAGCCGAGGTAGAGCAGGAAAAGGTACGCAGCCGGGTGCATGTGCTGGTCAACAGAGCCTATCGCCTGCGCGGGGTAGTTCCCTCTAGGCTCGAACACGTCAACCTGACCGATGAGATTGCCCGGCGGGTTCTGGGCCTGGGATTTCTCGATCTGCTGCTGCCGCCGGCGCGCACCGACCTTACCGAGATCACTGTGTATTCATCCGGTCTGATCCAGGTCATGCCCAAAGGCAGTGTGCGTTGGGAGACGATCCCATTGCAGGTGGAAGCCAGCGAAGTGTGGCGTATCCTGACCTTGTTACTGGGGAGCCAGTCCAAAGCCGTCAATGAAGCCACGCCCAGTGTCCATGCCCGGCTGCCGGCCACGCGCTATAACCCCGGTGGTGGGCGGATCAAGGTACTCCATCCAGTCATCGCGCCAGGGGATGGCTATCCATCGGTCAATATTCGCCTGTATGAACAGAAACCGGTTCACCCCGACTGGCTACTGGAGCGCAGCTTAATGAGCCTGGAAATGATGGACTTCCTCGGTGAGGCAGTGCAGTCAGGTAAGCGTTTGCTGATTACTGGTGGGACACGTACAGGCAAGACCACCTTGCTCTCAGCGCTGTGTAATTACCTGCCCCAGGGCTGGCGTATCGTGAAGATCGAAGACCCGGCTGAGATCTGGATCGACCGCGCTACTGTGCAAACCATCGAATCCCGACCTGTTCCGCCCGGCTCAGAAGTGCCGACCTATACCCTGGCTGATGGGGTGGATGACGCCATGCGCATGTCACCCGATTACCTGATTGTTGGCGAAGTGCGCGATGGGCGTGCTGCCCTGGCCATGTTCCGGGCGCTGCTCACCGGCCACTCTGGAGCCTGCACTTTCCACGCCGATTCCCCGCGTGAAGCCTTTCGCCGTCTGGCGACCATCATGGGGGCTGATGAGAATGTGCGCCCTCACGAAGCAGCCCAGGTGATGGCTGATAGCCTGGACCTGTTGGTGCAGATCGGCCTGCGTAAAGAGGTGCGCCGGGTAACCGAGATTGTTCAGATTGGCCGGATCGCCCACGGGCAGATGGTGCGCTTCCGCAGACTATGGCAGTATGATGATCATTCTTCTGTGGATCATCCCGATTGGATCAAAGCCGATATTGGTAAGCAGTTGGCAAGAATCGGAGGCTAATCCTATGGATCCGACGACAATCATTATATTGATCACTGGAATTGTGATTTCGGCTGTAACGATCACCGGCTGGGAGCTGTCCGGACGCTGGGCGTACCTGACTTCGCGCTCTGCCCGTCGTTTACAAGATGCCGAATCAATCGAATATCTGGAGGGGCTATCAGCGATCCCCAAGGGCACCCTCAAGTATCGCCTTGTCGAGGCACAGGTGAATATGACCCCTCAGCAGTTTGTGCTCCTGGCTCTGCTGCTTGGCTTTACAGGAATGCTGCTTAGCTGGGTGGTTTTCATCCCGGGTTTGCCCAGCCTGGCGGTGGGCGGCGTTCTGGCCTATCTGCCCTTTGCTTATCTCCAGGAAAAAGGCCGCAGTCGTGGTCGCCTGATCGATGAAAAGCTGGCCATTGCCCTTTCACGGATTGCGCCGGGCTTGCAGGTCAACCGCGGATTGGATGAAGTGCTTGAAGAAGTGGCCAGATCGCTACAGGCTGAAGGTCCTAACCCACTCTCTCCCGAGCTGCTGCTCACCGCCAAAGACATGCGCACCCGTAATGTCGAAGGAGCGCTGCGCGACCTGGCTAAACGCTCCCCTTCGCTTTCGCTGGCCAATGTCGCCACCCTGCTGGAAAGCTACCAGCGCGCCGGTGGCGGGCAATATGCACAAGTCTTCAGTGAGACTGCCACCTCGATCCAGCGTATCCTGACAGTGCGCACGCACGCTCAGGCCAAAGCCGCTCAGCCGCTACAATCCGCCCGCTTGATCCCGCTGATGTTGGGTTTTGTCCTGCTGGTGATGATGGGTGATCCCGCCACACGCACTTCCTTCAGTGAACCGGCTGTGCAGATCGTGATGGCCCTGGCGATGGGCGTGATGGTGGCAGGATACCTGTTCATGCGCAACGAAGTTTTGAAAACGGTGTAAGGAGCGAGCTATGGAAAGTCTGATGATCCTGGTTGCCCTGTTGGTGGCTGTGTTGGCGGGGGTCGTGGTGAGCAAGTCGGTCGCCCTGGCTGATCCTGGTGTGGCCAGGCGGCTGGAAAACATCGATGAGCCGGTCGTGGAACGGGAAGCGTTCGAGTGGGTAGGTTTGCCACTGGCCCGCCTCGTCCCGCGCTACTTCCAACGCCTGGGTAGCGATCTGTATTGGGCGGCCTTCAGCGCTCCATCCTGGGCAAATCGCACCCCGGCCTGGGTGGTCGGTCGCCAGGTCTTGATGGCCGCTGCCCTGGGTGTACTCAGCGCCTGGACCTTGCGCAGCAATCTGGGGCTTTGGTTCGGTGGCCTGGCCGGCTGGACATTAATGCAGGTGGATCTGAGCGCCAAAGCCTCTCACGCTCGCCGGCGTATTACCCAGGAACTGCCCGAGTTTTTGCAACTGATGGCAGCCGAATCAGCCAGTGGCGCCGGGCTGGAAACAGTCCTGATGCGTGCTGCGCAGGGAGAAGGCTTCCTGCCAACCTGGCTGCGGCGTGTGCTGGCCATCGCTCACGGGCGCAGCCTGCTGCTGGCGCGTGAGACCGGGGCTGGCATTCTGATGGAAGAAGCCCAGCGCAGCGGGCATCCGGACCTGATCAGCTTTGCCATCCAGATGGGCTTTGCCCGCCAGGGCACCCAGGTCCAGGAGACCCTGACCCGTCTGGCAACCCAATTTTCGGATGCTTATATCGGGCAGGCTGAGATTCGCACCGAGCGCCTAGCCAACCTGTTAGGCGTTCTGGTGGCCGTGTTTTACTTCTTTCCCTTTTTGATCGTTATTCTGTTTGTTGTTGGCACGCCTTTGATGCAGGCTTTTTGAAGGCGACATACCCACCTACAAGTTCATTCATAGGAGGTTCCGCATGTTTCGCAAAATCATATCCGTCCCTGTTAGCTTGTCGGAGAAAGTCACCCGAGCGCGCCAATTCCTGCACTCCCCGCGCAGCGAGCGTGGTGAAGAATCGGCCAGTGTGGCAGCCATCACTGGTTTGGTGCTGCTGATCATCCTGGTGATCATGGCTATCTTCCGCAATGCCTTGATTGCCACCTTTGAGCGCATCGCCGGGCTGTTGAGCTTCTAGTTTTTAAATGAGGAGGATGCAGATGAGCAGGATGTCTCGAAAATTTCCGTCCAACCCCGAGCGCGGTGCCAGCACGGTTGAATTCGCTGCCAGCGTGGTCCTGGTGATCCTGATGTTCCTGGGCATGGTTCAGTTCGGAGCCTACCTGTGGGCGTCCTCGGTGGTCGAAAACGCTGCCCGGCATGCAGCGCGGGTCGGCTCGGTCACTCAGGGCTGCGCTGCCTGCCAGGCGGTCAGCGCTGCAAGATCTGCCCTGCAAGGACAGCCACTGCTGCAAAATCCATCCATCACAGTTTTGGCTCCGGGCGGTGTGGTCGGCTCGACGGTTAACATCCGCGTCTCGGCCCGTATCCCGCTTTTCCTGCCGGCTGGCAATAGCCTGGGTCTGGACCGGCTGACCGAGGTGCAGGCCGAAGCGACTTTCCGCCAGGAAGGCTGGTAAGAGATGCGTAAGACGCCTGAACGCGGCCAGATCATGCCTTTCTTCATCTTTATCATCATGGCATTGGGGTTGATGACCGCCGGTGGATTGCAGATCGGGCGCATCGTCTATGCACGCGGCGAGGTAGGCAAGGCAGCCGACGCAGCAGCCCTGGCAGGCGCCGCCCGACTCGATCTAGTCACCTATCGCGAGACAGGGCAGATCATCTTTCTGCCGGACGCCGCAGTCACCGCCCAGAATTATGCTTCTCGCAATGCCGGCTTCCTGTCTGGGCGCGGCATCGGCGTATCGGTGACCCAGATCTGGATTGACGCCGCGGCGCGCCTGGTCTTCGTCACGGTCGCGGCCGATCTCAGCTCGCTCTTACCCGGCTTTCTGGAACAACGCGGCCAGTATCAAGTCACCGGCTATGCCCGGGCGCGCATGCAAGGCACACCTTGAGGAGGCTCCGATCAACTGACCTGATCTACACTTAAAACAACTGCATACTTCCTTAGAATGTACCGCCACACGCGAGCAGCAACCCCGCTGGATGTGTGGCGATTCTTTTTAACCGTAACGGAAGGATAGGAGCACAGATGATGATCAATCAGGTGACCATCGAAGGGTTTGTCGTTAGCCGCTGGAACTACAAGGGCGATCAGTTTCTGCGCATTGCCCACCACCGCCCACGCAAGAGGGGCGAGCTGATCCATTCGGACTATATTACCGTGCGCGTGGCGCAGAAGATCGATGAACTTCCGGACCTGCAGCAAGGCGACCTGGTGCGCGTGCTGGGCGAAGTATGGGGCAAGGATATCCTGGAGCCGTTAGGCAAGATATTCCAAAAAGCCCGCCTGAATGTCGATCTGGCGCCGGAATTGGAAAATCTGATCGTGCCGCGCCCAACGAGCTATATTTTGGCCCGGCAAATCAGTTTACTCGACAGCAAAGCCGAAGCGTATCAATCAGCAGCGAAGGTGGCAGGTAAGCCATATCCTGTGCGAGCGCGGAAGGAAAAAGAGGCACCAGTGATTGCTGCCCAGGCTGATTAGCTTGCTTTGGTTGAAACAATAATCAAGCTGTTACGTGTGTTGAAACTTACCATCTACCTGGATGAAGCGCCCGGGTTGCATAAGTGAAACAGATCAACTGAACAGAATCGCCACCCACTGGCCATTACAGCCAGCTGGTGTAACGATATTTCAAATGTTCCCCATCTGGGAGAACAAGAGCAAAACCCAGAAATCCAAAAAACAGAACACCAGCAGCTCAATTTCCTGAAGAGGAGACGCAGCGGAAACCGATTCTGGCGTGGTGAAGGCTTGGAGGAACGGGGCTGCCGTCGCGATTCGCTGTACGCAAGATGCTCCAATCAAGGTCCAGACTACCGCCGCGCAGCACCTTAAAAGCTCCGCTGGCTGGCCCTGGCGGGTTGGCGTAAGGTGAAGCGTTGTAATAGTAGGGATCATACCAATCCTTCACCCATTCCCACACGTTGCCCGCCATGTCCAGCGCTCCATACGGGCTGGCGCCCTGCGGGTAGCTGCCCACTTCAGAGGTGTCGCCCACGCAATACCCGTTATTGTAGAAGTTTGCATAGGTGCAGTCAGGCAGTTGGTCCCCCCAGGGGTAAGTGCGCACGCTGGTCCCCCGCGCCGCCTTTTCCCACTCAGCCTCGGTCGGCAGGCGCTTGCCCGCCCAGGCGCAGTAAGCCGTGGCGTCGTACCAGTCCACATAGATCACCGGGTAATTTGCGTAGATGGGATCGTCGTAGTAATGGTCGCGGTCGGGGGACGAATAAGAGTCTGGTGGCGCGCAGCTCCCAGTCGCCACGCACTGGGCGTACTGGGCATTGGTCGCTTCGGTCTGGTCGATGTAGTAGGCATCCAGATACACCGTGTGCAGGGGGAGTTCATAGGTGTGGCATGGGGAGCCGCCGTTGTGCGCCGGGTCGCAGCCCATCGGGAATTCCCCTGGCGGGACGTAGACCATATCAGCAGGAGATGTTTGTCCTGTCCACTGCATAACAATTAGCGGCAGGTAGATTAAATTATCTTCATCGACCAATCCTGCTGCCGAGCCAGAAAATATCATCGGAAAGACCATGCTCAAGACGATCAGCAAGCCAACAACAACCAGGATTTTTGATTTCATCTTTTTCTCCAAACATCGACCATAAGTAAAACTGTTGTCTGTAGCGACACCCTTACGGGGGGAATGCAAGGGCAAAACCCAGGAATCCGAAAAACCAGCAGCTCAGTTTCCTGAGGGGGAAGCACAACGGAAACCGACACCGTTGCCGTGAAGGTCTGGATAGCCGTCGTCGCGGTGCGCCGTCCGCAGGATGCCCCAACCGTTGAACCAAACGCCGCCGCGCAGCACCTTAGAAGTGCCCGTTGTTGGCCCCGTAGGATTTAAGTAGGGCAGAGTATTGTAATAGGTGGACGAAGACCAGTCACTCACCCACTCCCAGACATTGCCGGCCATATCCAGCGCCCCGTATGGGCTGGCGCCCAACGGGTAGCTGCCCACTACAGAGGTGTCGCCCACGCAATACCCGTTATTGTAGAAGTTTGCATAGGTGCAGTCAGGCAGTTGGTCGCCCCAGGGGAAGGCGCGCACGTTCGTGCCCCGCGCTGCTTTCTCCCATTCCGCCTCGGTAGGCAGGCGTTTGCCGGCCCAGGTGCAGTAATCGGTGGCATCGTACCATGAGACGTAAATCACCGGGTAATTGGCGTAGGTGGGGTCGTCGTAGTAATGGTCTCGTGAGTAAGATGAATAGTAATACGGCGGCGCGCAGCTCCCGGCGGCCACGCACTGGGCATACTGGGCGTTGGTCACTTCGGTGGTGTCCATATAGTAGGCGTCCAGGTACACCGTGTGCAGGGGAAGCTCATAGGAATAGCATGATAGGCCGCCGTTGTGCGCCGGGTCGCAGCCCATCGGAAATTCCCCCGCCGGGACATAGACCATATCGCCTGGAGGAGGCGGTAAAGTTGCCTGGGCAAGCAGGATTTTATAACCAATAACCGTTTCAGTATGCTCCCCCAACGATCGTCCCAGTACTTCTATTTTCACTCCCACAGTAGCATCCAACCCTCCATATAGCTCCCACCACGGGTCTGCAAACACATCTGCTTCCAGCTTTAATAAGGGGGTTACTTCAGCAAAAGGTCCTGTTACACCATATAGAAGCAGGCCTAGCGGAGGGTCAATGTATCCTTTAAAGTCCATACCTGCCGATAACCTGGGCGGATCAAAACTAAAGCTATTGCTCAAGTTTCCAACCGGCGCCCAGTTACCACCAGAGTAACGCAACCCGGCTGACACACTGGCTTGCTGGGTGACCCTGCTGGTGAACCCCACACTTACACTGCCATCGCCACGTAGGTAAACCGGCATTTCGATCAAGAACACCACCGGTACTGCGCCAACAAATACCGTGATTGTCCCTAAATGCAAGCGCGCTATTTCGTAAGATAGCTCTACACTCACAAGATCCACCTCTACCTGGAATTGGAGCTCAGTAGTTTCCTGGACGTCGAACACAAATTCCAGCTCTTGAAGCGTCCAGTCTCTTACCGCCAGGTCAAAATTAAACCCGGGCGCTAACTCGAAACTGCCGTTGACCTTGAGCTGGTCCCAGGTCGTCCCATAATTCCGATCTTTATCATATAGTACGACATCATTGAGCTCGAAGAAGAAGCTATCTTCCAGGCTTGTCCTGGCTGTAGAGAGCATGGTTACACCTTGCACAGTGGTTGCTGACTGGATATCGGCTGGGGTCAGACGCTTCGATAGGCTGAGGCTGCCTTGTTGGATTGCATCTTCAAGTGTCGCGAGTTCTGTATCTAAAATTACCTGACCGCTTTGGTCGGTTACCGCAGTTACTTTACGGAGGAAGCCATATGGAGCAGCCGCTGAGACATCCCCCACGATTACGTCTCCTACTTCAACAACATCAAGCGATGGGCTTGGTTCGGTGAATGTAAATACGCCGGTGTCCGAAATGCTGACCAAATCCTGAAGCGTCTCTTCGGGTAGCACTTCGGTTGTTTCAGGAATGATAGGTGGTAAATATTCCTGTCTCAGGGTCAGAGGCAGGTAGATTGTGTTTTCATCATCTAATTGACCAGCTGCTGAGCTCGATAAGAATAACGGAAAGATTATGCTCGTGATAACCAGATAGCTAAGCGTGATCAGGATTTTCGATTTCATCATTTTCCCCTTTCAATGCCGAAAGAGATATTCCCCATTCTATTGAGTTTGTATATCCTAGCACGGCTTGAGTTTTAGGGTCAAGTAACAGATGTCATAAATCCATATTGGCGGCACACGATCAAGCTTGAACATCATCTTCAAGCTCGGTCGTGTGTCGCCTGAACATGGTTTCAGCGACTCAATTTCCCTCTCCCCGGCTGCGCGCCGGCCCCTGCACGTGTACAGCATTCCATACCCTGATTGAAAGGAGGCTTTTGACGTATAACCTGCTCGTTCGTTTTATTCAAATTCACGTAATCCAACCCAAGGAGGTCCTATGAATCCTACAACAGAAATCATCCAGCGCCTGTCGCGGCCGCTGGACCGCAAACGCGTCAGGCTGCATTCAGCACCGGGTCGGGTCGCAGTTCCCTTTCTGGAAGACTTTGACGTGATCCACACCGCCAACCAGATTTTCGACTATAGCTGGTCGTTCGAACTGCTCTCTGAACCACGACTGGTGCTCTGGGAGCAAGCCGTCACCACCTGGGATAGCCGGCGGCGCCAGTGCACCCCAGTGCTGGATCCGGAAACCGGCCAGCCAAAAATGCAGCGCGCCGGGACGGTTTATCTGACTGGCAAAATTACCATCGAACTGGATGGCAAACCCTACACCCACGCGGATGTGGGGCGCCAGAGCTTCACCGGCGATACGCCCGAAGCGCTGGAGTTGGCTTTGAGCGGCGCAGCCAGCGATTGCCTGAAACGCTGCTTGCGCCAGTTGGGCAGCCAGTTCGGGCTCGATCTCCTGGCTAAAGAGAGCGCCCAAAGTGCTGGTCAGCCCGCTGTGGCCAACAATGGGAATCATGCCGGCTCTCAGCGCCCGGCTATCGAGGGCGTGAAACCTGTCCCGGTAACGGAGCACAATGGTCTCAGTATGGCCCAGGCCATGGAGACACTGTGTCCCGTCGGTTCAAGCCAAAACCCGCACTGGGCGGGCATGCCGCTGGGGCAGGTGCTGCGCCAGCCGGAGGGCGAGCGACTGCTGGCCTACCTGGCTGGTGAGCGGTTCAAGACCAATCGTGACCCGCTTCGCCAGCAGGCTCAAAAGGCCGCGCAGCTACTGCTGGCCGCGACTCAATCCCACGGAGGCTGAAGGATGTCCTACCAAGAACTTACCCTCATTGGTCACCTGGGGCGCGACCCGGAGCTGAGCTTTACCCCGGATGGCCGGGCAGTGACGAAATTCCCTGTAGCAGTCAACCGGCGAGTACGCAATGACCTGGGTGAGCAGGTGCGCGAGACTGCCTGGTTCCAAATCACTGCCTGGGAGCGCCAGGCTGAGAACGCTAACCTGTTCTTGCAGAAAGGCAGCCAGGTGATGGTCAAGGGGCGGCTTACCCCCGATCCTGAGACCGGCAGCCCGCGTTTGTGGGAGCGGCGTGATGGCGCTCTGGCGGCTTCCTATGAAGTGACGGCCCAGGAGATTATCTACCTGAGCCGTCGTGAAGGGACGCCTGCAGGCGAGTCAACCCATGCTGAGGGGATCGAGATGGAAATTCCCTTCTGATCCCGCATCAAATTTCCCCTTAACTGACAACTGAATTAACCATTCGGAGAAAGGAGGCCAATGATGGTTTTGGCGACCCGGCGTAAAGCCGCGCCCCCACCCCTCGACCTGCGTCAGAACGCCGTGGTCAGCGTGGTGGGCTATTTCTACCACGTTGATTTTGGACCTGGCTATCAGAGACCGCTCCACCGGGTGGGCAAGGACCGGCGTTGCCGCTGCCCAGATGGTGGAAGGTGTATCGCGGTTACAGCCGTCGTTGACTATCTCAGAGCTGGCGGCCAGCGGGCGCCTGACCCCCCACCCGGCTACTACCCGGTTGCGCCAGGCCTCTGCCCGATTTGCCAGGCGGAGGCCTTCTTCGACCCTCACCTGGGGAGCAAGCGGCGCGGCGCAGGTTGGCGTTGCAGCAAGGCTGGCAGCCTGCACTATTGGGAAGCCCATGTGCGAGTCCTACGCCAGAAGGTGAAGGCTAATCCCTGGCTGTTCCCGCCCGTTATCATTCGCCAGGGTGTCTGGCTGCTGGCTTACGATGGCGTCGAGACTGGCGACCAGGTACTGTACCGTGGGATTTTACGAGAGGAGGTGGGCACCTGAGCCTCATGATTTGAAGTGTTTCTCTACCCCGGCAGGGGCGGATCGTCATTCCCCTGCATGGGGATACGTCCGTCCCCTGCCTCCATCTTAAAGAATACAGAAAGGACGGACGACCATGAACGAGCTTTTCCAGATCCAATCCCCCTATCCGCTACCCCGGCTCAAGCGCCTGCCGCTACGCGAGCAGCCCGCTTACCGGGTAGCCCAAGACCCCGACTCCTGCAATCTGATCGAGCTGTTAGCAGCCCTGGTCGGCGGCCCGCAGCAGATCGAGATCGCTGAGGAGCTGCTGGCGTCGTTTGGCAGCGTGCGCAAACTTCACCAGGCGCAGATCATCGAGATTGCCGGTATCCACGGCCTGGGCAGGCAGACTGCCATCCGCATCAAGGCAGCTCTGGCTCTTGGCAAGCGCGCCATACTGGAAACCGAAGATGAGCGCCCCACCATCCACAGTCCGGCAGATGCTGCCGCGCTGGTGCAGTACGAAATGAGCCTGCTGGAACAGGAATATCTGAAGGTGCTGCTGCTCGACACGCGCAATCGTGTCCTGCACAACAGCGAGATCTATCACGGCTCGCTGAACTCGTCTCAGGTGCGGGTGGCAGAGCTGTTCAAGCCCGCCATCCAGCGCATGGCAGCCGCGCTGATTGTCCTACATAACCACCCATCGGGCGACCCGACGCCCAGCCCAGATGATGTAACCGTAACCCGTGCCATCGTCCAGGCCGGCAAGCTCCTGGATATCGAGTGCCTCGACCATATCATCATCGGTCATTCCGGGCGCTACGTCTCCCTGAAGGAGCGCGGGCTCGGGTTTGATGGACGTGTTGCTGAATCCCCGCTGGTTTACCGGGTGCGTGAGATGGAGGTGATCTACACCTACACCAGGGCGCAGGCTCTGGCAGATGGTGTGCTGGTGGATGTCAGCGATATGGCGCGTGAGGCAGGTTTCCGTCACCATACCGTCATTACCGCTGATCTGCGTGCCGCTCTGACACCTAACGCTCGCGAGCGCTCCTTCGGCCAATCCTATGAGGGGCGTTTGTGGGATGTGCTGTTCCTGGCTGTGATGGCTGCCCGGCGAGCGATCTGGGCGAGCCAGACGGCATTCAATGTTCGTCTGGTGGTTTGTCCGGGTAATCGTGGTCGCCTACGCCGGCAATCCCTGCACCTGTGGCTGGTGATCGGTCCTGGAGACAACTTCGAGCCGGTCATCACCATCGGGTTTCCGGGGGATTTTTGATGGACGCCCATAACGACCTCACACATATCACTACGGGGCAGATCCAGTATCTGCCCCGACATCGCTGCCCGAAATGCGGCGCGAGGGCCGCGATCATGTCCACTGGTGGCTGGTTTCAACACTACCAGGATTGGTTCAATACCGAGCTGGGTAGCTGGCAGGCTTACCTGGGCTACGTCCGTTTTCAGTGTAACTGCCAGCACCACCCCGAGTTTTGCGGCGTTTTGCGCGTGGTCCGGTTGGGGGATGCCATCCTGCCGGTGCACTTCGCCGGCTTTGCTGCTGCCCGAGAAATCGGACTGGAGCCGGTTCAAATCAATGCTCAGCGAACTCGGCAGACTCTGGCTTTCCTGGCAGCGCACGCTGACCCGGCCTACACCCAGGGGATAGACTGGCCGGCTCAAAGATTATCCGCGCTGGCTGAGACCTCACCTATCTAACCCTACTCGTAGAAGAAAGGATCCACGATGAACACTTATCGAGATCTCCAGCTGCAGGAAATTGCTGAGCTGGACTTGAAACTGTTGGCAAGAGCCCTAAAAGCTCTGCGTGTGCTGACCTACGCAGCTGATAGCGACATCTACACCGATGCGCCTGAGTGCCAGGCCAGTGTAAGTCAGGTGCAGGAGGCCGTCCAAACGGCTTATGTGGTATTGGCTGAAATCCACAAGGCAGTTGAGCCTCCACTTATCGTTGAATCCGCCGAAGTCCTGGCCAACCGCATCCTCGATGAGGCGGAAGAGGCATTTGCTGCTCGCAGAGTGGCTGAAGAACGGGCGACGAAAGGCAGGTTTCCCAGACCGGTGTCGATCCCCGATTACCTGTTCTGGATTGAGGATGAGCTTCGCTTGCAAGGAATCTACCGGTTGAATCAACCGCAGGAGCAAACTCAACAGCGTATCTACCTGCAAGCGTTGTTCGAGCTGACCCGCGAACTGCGCTGGCTGGGATTTGTTCCCTCGACAGCGCCCTGGCATGCCCTGGCGGAGAAGGGAGGCGAAGAATCAATCTAATTTTTCAAGACAAACAGACCCCGGTGGTGAGCCGGGGTCTGTTATGTAGCACAATGTGTGGAGGGTGTGCAAACGAGATATACTTGCTTGGGGAGGATATCATTATGCGCAAAATATCTGACAGCTTTCTTCAAGATTTAAAATCTGGCTTTTTATCGAACCTAATGGCCTGGGTTCATCAGGATAAAGATCTGGATATTGAGATCCGAGATGGGTATATAAACATATATTACAAAGGATACTCTTTACTAAAGTTGGATGAAACCCATCTGCATCAGTATCGGGTCGGTATCCACCCGAAGTTTAGCGGCAATACAAAATTCCAGGATTTGATAGATAAAGCAACCACTGACCAATTTCTGGCCCGTATCCCATCCTTAAAGCAAAACATAATTCAATACGGTAAAACATCGCTTGAGATCGAGTATGAGCAGATGATCATCCGCGCAAATAATTACGAACCGCGCAATAACAGCGAGTATTTCATCGTCGACCGCCAGGTTGTAGCTGGAAAAGCCGGCCGCTTCGATTTGACGGGTTTCAACTGGTCGCGCAAAGGTCGCCGGAGGGGTCAGGAAGTACCAGTCTGCCTATTTGAAGTCAAGTTCGCCCTTAATCAGGATATCCAGCACGTGCACGAACAACTAGAGCGATATTATGAGGCAATCAAGGATAAGGCGGCAACGATTGCAGAAGAAACCCAATCAATATTTAGGCAGAAGTTGGAGCTTGGGCTATTCAACCAGCCGTCAGATCGCCTGGAGGCGATGAAAACCTTGACGTTTTCACGGGAGTTGGATGATTTTCAGTTTATTCTGATATTTGTGGATTACAACCCGAATAGCAAGCTGTATAGCCGTGCGAATCTAGCTGAGCTACAGTTCGCCGAGCAGATACGAGTATTCCACACTGGTTTCGCGATGTGGGGTAATAATTTATTGCTGGTAAATTAAACGAAATTTTCTTCGCTCAAGTACGATCATCATTTGCAAAGAGCGCTATCATCCGGCGCGCCTCGTCCGATAGAGGCAGGATATTGACGTTCTGGCGAGGATAGATTTCAGCTGCTTCCCAATAAGACTTAGGAATGCTGGTAGCGATGCCGATTTTCACGCCTCGCTGGTTCAGCTTTTCGACCAATTGCTCCGCCTCAAAGATGAAAACCTGTTCGATCAGCCAGGGGCCCGCCTCGTACTGTACACCCTGGACAGCGCAGGGGAACCTGGTTTTCCTCAACCAACCTGATGCCATCCGAGACGTGTTGCGCGAACATGTTGGCCAGCTGGCCAGGCAACTAGAAGCTCGCAATGTGCCGCGCTATGATCGCAAGCACGAGACTTGGGAATGGCAGTTGATGGGGCCGCTCTCCCCCTGGCGAACGCTGAAGGGGCGGCTCGAACGCCCAATCAATTGATTAAGAGCAATTGGCGGAGGTGTCTATTGCGTGAAATGGCGTCTATTACCCCCATATATTGGGGTGAGGGTGTATATATCGTCTAGAAAGTCAATACTATCCAGGCGAATTGCACCAAAATTGCACCAAGGTGAAAGGCGACTCTCGCTCACTATGGATTGGGTTTTAATCAACCAGCTTGCCTATTCCCAGGTGATTAAAAATCAATGAAGGATGTTAACTGGCAAACTAGAACGCATCCTTTGTCAAGCATACCTACAAGAAACCGTTTGCATTATCCCACTGATAAAGGTTGTACCTGTTTTTGTGTCTAAGATCAGCTTATCACTTCATTTAATTATTCTAGCCACCATACAATTCGAGAAAGTGTATGATGGCTAGAGAAAAATTTTTTAACTATCAATTCTGAGCTAAACCGTGATCTTCTTGAACCAGTTCTTTAAAAACCGCTTCAAATATCCCAACCGCTAGATCGATTTCTTCCTGAGTGATCACCAAAGGTGGAGCCACCCGAATGATGTTGCCAAATTGCCCAACCTTGCCCAGCAGTAAACCATGCTCAGCTGCAGCCATGATGATCTTACGGGTGATTGTTGCTGATGGTTGTATGCCTTTGCTTGGATCGACAATCTCTAAACCAATTACCAGACCACGGCCTCGAACATCACCTAAGAACGGGTACAGTTTTTGCAGTTCAAGCAGTCGCTGCATAAGATATTCGCCGTTTACTAATGCTCTAGCAGCAAGTTGTTCCTCCTCCATCACTTCCAGGACGGCCAGTACAGCTGCACTAGCGAGTGGGTTTCCACCCCAGGTACTGGAAAGCTCGCCCGGTGACATGCAATCAAAGATGCGTGATTCGGCAGCCACTGCCGAGGCGGGAATCCCACAGCCCATTCCCTTCCCCAGGCAAAGCATATCAGGCTCAACACCTTCCCATTCGATAGCATACATCTTTCCGGTACGACCAAAACTAGATTGAACTTCATCGACAATCAAAAGCAAATCCCGCAGGCGTGCCCACTCTGCTAATCCTGACAGCCATCCTTCAGGAGGGAAGATAAAACCGGCCGCTCCTTGATATGGCTCTACAATGACTGCCCCCATATCGCCCGAAGAGGAGCTATCGACAATCTGATCAAGCGCTTTAAGACAAAATAAACCGCATTCTGGAAATTGCTTGTCATAAAAACAACGAAAACAATAGCCATAGGGTGCCATGACACCACCAGGGACAGGCACACCAAACTGCCTTCGAGTGCCCTTGCTGCCAGCAACACCCATCGCGCCATAGGTGCGCCCATGGAAACCGCCATAGAAAGATAAAATTTCTTGCTTTCCCGAATAGCGACGAGCAATACGCAGAGCAGCCTCCGTAGCTTCGGCTCCAGTGCTGAGCATAAAAACTCGATCCAAATTCTTTGGGAGGGTTTTTTGTAAGACCGATGAGGCTGTGATCCTCTCCGGGGTCGCAAATGAGTATGTATTCATCAACCGGGGTGCTTGATTCTGAATAGCTTGTACAAGCCCGGGGTGGCTATGCCCCAGGTTTGTCACCAGGACACCAGAGGTAAAATCGATGTACTGGTTGTTATCCACATCCCAAACCCATACACCTTCACCATGATCCCAAACGACAGGCGTCTGATCTACTGCACAAGGAGGTTCACATGATTTAGCTAGCTCCAGATATTCAACTGATCTTTTGCCCGGTACTTTTCGTGATGGCAGTGCTTTCATAAAAAAGATCTCCTTCGTGTTTATTTATCGCTGGACGCGGCCTGAACTATCTCCCAACATTAATTTTTCAACTTCAGCGATGGATACCCTGTTGAAATCTCCCGGGATAGAATGCTTGAGGCAGGATGCGGCGACAGCAAATTCCAAAGCTTCTTGATCTGACATTTCTGACACTAGACCATGGATTAATCCACCAGCAAAGGCATCACCTCCACCTACGCGATCAACGATATTCATGATCTCATAATTGCGGCTGATGAGGAATTCAGTCCCATTGTGCAAACAAGCTGACCAACGGTTAAAGTCAGCACTGTAGCTCTGTCTGAGAGTTATTGCTTGCTTTTTTAGATTGGGAAAAGTCTCCAGCATTTTGGATGCTAGACGTCGATAATGCTCAAAATTCAGTTCTCCTGCCAATATATCTTTATCTGTACGATCTTCAGTGACAACATTCACACCCAGGGATTTTTGACAATCTTCTTCATTAGCAATACCAATATCTACGAAGCGAACTATTTCTCGCATTACCTCAGGCGCTTTCTTACCATACTTCCATAGATTCTTACGATAGTTATAATCACAGGATACCGTCAAGCCCATCTCCTTTGCGGTTTGAACAGCGACAAGGGTGAGATCTGCAGCCTTCTGGCTGATAGCAGGAGTTATCCCAGTGACATGGAACCAAGTCGCTTCAGCAAATATCAAACGCCAATCCAGTGCATCACTTGATGCACTGGCAATAGAAGAATGTTCCCGGTCGTAAACAACAATGGAAGGGCGTTGATTTGCACCTCCTTCAAGAAAATAAATACCCATTCGCTCACCCCCATAGACCATCCAGTGGGTGTTAACGCCAAAACGATTCAATTCCGCTTTGCAGGCTTTTCCAACGGGATTCTTGGGCAATATAGTGACATATGAAACCTCGTTATCAAAGTTCGCAAGGGAGACCGCCACATTAGCTTCTCCACCACCAAAAGTGGCTTCCAAGAGAGGAGATTGAAAGAGGCGTTCAGACCCCGGTGATTTCAGGCGAAGCATGATTTCTCCAAATGTAATCACCCTTTTTCCCATACTAATTACTCCTTCTCACCACGTGCCAGACGAATCCAGCCAATAATATCCTTCGTTCTCTGCTGTATAGATGCGAAGTCTTTGGCGTTCAACCAATCCTTACGGATTAAGTTGGAGCCGATTCCTACAGCGGCAACACCAGCATTGAACCAGGCATCAATACTTTCATGGGTGGTCTCTACTCCCCCCGTGGGCATAATGCGAGTCCAGGGCATTGGCCCGCGGATGGATTTAACGAAGTTCGGTCCCCCTACTGAATCTCCCGGAAATATTTTAACAATCTCAACACCTAACTCTTCAGCCAGCATGATCTCAGTAGCACTTCCACAACCAGGGCTATATGAGATCTTACGGCGATTACAAACATGAGCAACCTCGGGGTTCAAGGTAGGTCCGACGACAAAATTCGCACCACTTTCAATATAGATCGATGCAGTTCCCGGATCAATAACAGATCCTACCCCAAGGATCGCCTCAGGGACCTCATTTCTGAAATATTGGACCAGATCTGAAAATATGCGATAGGCATTATCCCCACGATTGGTGAATTCAATCGCACGTGCTCCTCCCTGGACACAGGCACTAATTATCTGCTTGGCTATTTCCAGATTACCTTCATAAAAAACTGGAACAAGTCCAATCCTGATAATCTCATTAAGAACCTCAAGTCTCTGAAATCTGGCCATCTGTTTCTTCCTTTACTTGAAAAGGTTTAATTTGCATTCTTGTCCTGTGTTAAGCTATCTACCTCATTTTATGTCTCTGTCTATTTCACGGACCCATATGTCTGACAAAAATCAAAAAGAGTTTCAGCTGCCAACAGGATTTCATCAAGTTGGATGTGCTCTTCTTTAGAATGGGCAACTGACAGGGAACCTGGTCCAAAGACCAATGTGGGTATCCCTGCCTGGTTTTGATAGCGCCAAGCATCACAAGAGGCAGTCATTGCCCGAACTCGCGCCGGACCTCCTGTCCTGGTGGCCGAATCAAGCAAGCCGACCACTAATGGATGATCTACAGAGAGAGAATTTCCATCGTTGTTCAACATAGGAAAAGTGAGTTCAAAATGATTGCGTAGCCAATCATCGCCCTGACTGCTAATGGCATGGTAAAGCTCTTCCTGAATCTGATGGCGATTTCGATTTGGTAAGAATCCAATCAATCCCTTGAGCACCGCCTCTGCTGGAACACTTGCAGGCCAATTGCCTGCAGTGCATTGCCCAATCGTCAATGGCATGGGATCTGGATAAACATCAAATAAAGGCAACCCGCGCGATTCAGATAACAAACGATCATGATATTCTTTTAAAATTTGTATGGCTTCGAAAGCCTTATCCAGCGCGCTGATACGCCCGGTCATATTGCCGCTATGGGTTGCCCGCCCAAAGACTTTGAGCTCAAACCAGACCGCCCCACGTACAGCCGGGATCACGTACAGTTCAGATGGCTCGAGGACAATAGCCGCATCCGCATCAACACCCCTGCGGATCATAGCCAAAGTGCCATTCCCACCATTTTCCTCCTCGACCACAAAGTGAAAGAGCAAGCTTCCGGGTGGACGAATATCTCGTGCTCTAAATAGCCACGCCAACGCAAATAAAGTAGCTGCCTGACCTTTGGCATCACATGCCCCGCGACCAAAAATCTTCCTTTCGGTCTTGGTTGGTATAAATGCATTATTCTGTCCCTCACTAGGAGGAACGACATCCAAATGAGTGTTGAATAGGATCCGCTTGCCTGTGGCTGAGCCAAGCAATTCACATTCGACATTGGGTGTATTTGCATAACTGAAACCGGGCAAATGGAAGGCATAATCTGGATCATCCATGATTGTATCGGGAATGGGAACTAGCTCCGATCTATCCATGATGGATGCCATTTCTTTTTGGACATACCGGCTTGCGAGCCCCTCATTACCCCGCGTTGATGGAATGGCGATCAGATCGCAGAGAAAGTGGTCGGTCTTCTTCTTAACAAAATCGGGAACACTCATATAAACCATTCTTTCACGGAATTATCAAAGCCTTAAGCCCTTGGCCACTCTCGATAGCGTCAAATGCCTGCTTCCAATTCGCCAAAGGTACTTGATGGGTTGTAAGTTTTGATACATCAATCTTCTTAGATGCCATCAGGCCTATTGCACGATCCCAGCAAGTGAAACCAGTGCTTAAATTAAAGATGATTGTACAAACTTTCCACGAAGCCGCATCCCAAGGGAAGTTAATTTGCTCGCGCCCGGTGAGTCCAATCTGTGTGATGCGTCCCATGCGACGGACCACCTCAACAGTCGACGCGACTGCCTTGGGGGCTCCAGATGCTTCCACAACCAGATCAGCACCACGCCCATTTGTAATTCTCTTTATCGCTGCAGCTAGATCTTCGTCATCAGCCAGAACAATTTCGTCTGCACCCAGCTCCTTTGCCAGTGGTAAGCGCATCAATCGATCTTGTTGTGCCCCCACAACAATAATCTTACCTGCACCTGCTGCGCGTGACGCCATGACGGACAATAATCCAATTGTCCCTGGCCCAAAAATAACAACTGTGTCATTAGGCTCAACCCTACCACGTTCCAGAACATCCTGGACTACATTTGCCGCTGGTTCAACAACAGCAGCTTCCTCATATGACAAAGCATCTGGGATTCTGTGCAACAGGTGATCAGGCATAACCAGATATTTGGCAAATGCCCCATTTATTCCCCATCCCGGCGAACGTTTTTGGGCACAGATTTGAATATTTCCAGTTCGACAAAGTTCACAGTGTCCACAGGCTTTGGTGTGGGGTTCCCCGACAACTCGATCTCCGATATGATAGGTAGTTACATTTTTCCCTACCGCAACAACTTCACCAGAGAACTCGTGCCCCATTATGACCGGCGGCCAGTATGGGAATTTATCATGCATGATATGAATATCAGTTCCACAAATACCGGCTGCTTTTATTTCTAAAAGAACCTCATTTGCCTCTGGCTCGGGAACTGCGGTCTCCCGTAGCTCCATATTTCCAGGCCCTTTAGCAGTTTTAAATAATCCTTGCATAGTATTCATCATCACCGATTCTTTCTAGTCTGCCTGAAGATTTCCACGTTCTAGCACTGAGGGATTCAGAGGATTAAGGAGTGGTTTACCATCAATAAATCGACGAATTTCATCGAGGATTTTCTGACGGATATTCACACCAGATTCTTCGGAGAGCCAGGATAAATGTGGGGTGCAAATTGCACGTTCATTCTTAAGCAAAGGCATATCTGCAGGAGGCGGCTCTATTTCATAAACATCGATTCCAGCAAAGGCAATTTCGCCAGAGTGTAAAGCCTGATTCAGAGCTTCGAGATTCACGATTCCACCCCGAGCAGTATTAACTAAGACCGCGGTCTTTTTCATGATTTGGAATTCAGGGGTATCAAACATATGGTAGGTCTCATCCCACCGAAGGGGACAATGGATGGTCACCACATCGGATTCACGCAATAATTCATCCAATGAACAGATCTCCACCCCGTATTCTCCCTTGCGCGCGTCTGAGAGATAGGGATCAGCGATCTTGAAATTAACCCCAAATCCCTCAAGCATTCTGAAGACTGCTCCTCCAATTCTTCCAAGACCTACAATACCAACCGTCTTTCCATGCAACTGGTAGACAGGATAGACAGGATCAAAAATCCATTTGCCATCTTCGGCGGATAGCGTCATGGAATGCAGCTGAGATGTTAGTTTCCGCTGGCAAGCCATGATCAACATCACAGCTTGTTCAGCCACTTCCATCACACAATAGTCAGGTATGTTTACGACGAGAATCCCTTTGCGCGTTGCAGATTCTAAATCTACATTATCGTAACCAATGCCATGCCGGATAATCAATTTGGTTCGATTTAAATCCTCGATCAAGGCCGAATCAAATTGAGCCATGTTGACAACAATCACATCGGCTTCCCGAACAGCCGATAATAAATCTTCCCTTGATGCATATTTCAGTTGGTAGTGATCAAAGTCAACCTCCCAATCCTTGAACACCTGTGCTTCCCAACTTAAATCTGTTTCAATGTAATCGGTAACAACTACTCTCATCCTTTTCATAAATTAAACTCCGAGTGAAGAATTCATGCAGAAGGCATTAACTGCCAAACTGGGTTCGTGAGATTGATAAAGCAAGATTTGTGCATACTATTCTTGCATGCTGCAACTTACGATAATCATCGGATTCGAAAGCCACTGTACGGCCATCCAATCGCTCTACAGTTGGCACAAATGAACATATATCCGCTGCTTGTGGTAACACAAATTGAATTTCCATCTTGAAATGCTCTGGAAGCGTAAGCGGGGCAATTTGGTCATTGCGCCTAGTTGCTAGTTCAGCAGCTTCCTGGATAAGCTTGCGTGCATTTTCGAGTGGCTGGTGGTGGGCTGCAAACTGAGAGAGTCCTTCTTTCACCACCGCAGTTTCAATGCCAGGGACAAATAGGCTGGCTTCTTCACAATACGCTTTATCACCAACAGCTAGAAGTACAGGCACCCTATGATATGCAGCCCATAAAGCAGACAACCCAAACTCGCCAATAGGCTGTCCATTTATGCGGAACTCGATCACTTCACGCATAACATATGTATGCGCCAGAACCCCCTTCAAGGTGCCTGCTCGGGCATGCCCGAGCATAAATACACCTGTAAACGTGGGGTCGAGACCTTCCATCTGGTTGTCGATTTTTACATAACCAGAGATAAGGCTGGCTTTTGGGTGCAAGCGTTCCGGGTCGATATAGTTCATTTCCGCATGCGCCTCATTAACAACAACAGCCTCTGCACCTCCGATCAAGGCGCCTTCGACAGCCGCATTGATATCGCCAATCCATAATTTTTTTCCTAGTTCGAACCAGGGATGACCGGATGAACATTGGCGAGGGTCCACAATCCCTTGGACGCCCTCAATGTCAGCAGATATGTAGATCTTCTTCATAACAGGCAGTTCTCTCCGGTTTGTTTATTAAAGTAATGGACAAATTCCGGGTTGAAGATCACGCCGACTATTTCTCCCTCTTTGAGCTGTAAATCAGGTCCAACCAAGCTGGTAATATCGAGATCATTTTCAGACCGGAGACGGACAAAATTGCTCTGTCCAAAGGGCTCAATAGTAATGATCTCGAAAGGCATCGCGTCAGGATTAGTCAGGCTACCCAGGAATACAGATTCAGGACGAACACCTAAAACGACCTCAGATGTTTCTTGACCAAGGTGCTTAAAGGCTTCAACACCTTTGATGCCTGTCTTGAAAGTTAGCCCATGTAATTCAAAAATTGCTGAGCCCTGGTTCATGGTAAGAGTTCCAGGAATCAAGTTCATTTCTGGACTGCCAACAAAGGCTGCTACAAACAAGTTATTTGGTTTATTATAGAGTTCTTTCGGCGGAGAGAATTGGACTACCTTCCCCTTATAGATGACAGCCACGCGAGTGCCCAGCGTCATTGCTTCAATCTGATCATGGGTAACATAGACAAAGGTCCCCATGTTACGATCTAATTCGTTCAGGCTGCGGTGAAGCAACTTGAATTCTGAACGCATCCCTGCCCTTAGCTTGGCATCCAGTGCCGCCAGGGGCTCATCCAACAAGAAAACTTTGGGGCTGCGGACCAAAGCCCGCGCCAGGGCTACTCGCTGTTTTTGACCGCCGCTTAATTGATTAGGCCGCCGTTCCAACAGATCCTCAATCTCCACCAGTCTTGCAGCTTTTCGGACACGTACTTCAATCTCATCCTTAGGAGTGCGCATATTTCTGAGATAGAACGCGATATTCTCGTAAACTCTCATGTGTGGATAGAGCGCCAGGTTCTGAAAAACCATCGCCATATCCCGCTTTTCTGGTAGTGTATCTGATACATCTTTTCCATCCAAGATTACACGCCCGGACGATTGGATTTCCAGGCCAGCTACGATGCGCAAGGTGGTAGTCTTCCCACAGCCAGACGGCCCTAGCAAGACAATGAACTCCCCCTGGTCTATATCAAGATCCAACTCATCAACAGCTACACAACCCGGGAAATTCTTTGTAATTTTTTCAAGGCTTAAATAGGACATCAGTACCTCCACCCGACTCTCAGCTAGCCCCTAGCTTTGAACTCAGGCCGTCAATAATTTGTTTGCGGAAGATAATTGCTAACAAGACTGGGGGGATAATGGCCAAAACCGATGCGGCAGAAATCATACCCCGGCTAACCGTGATGCCTGAAGCCAGGTTCGCCAATACAGCAGTCTGTGTTTTTGATGCAAGCGTCCGTGTCAGGACCGTAGCAAAGATAAATTCCCCATAGGCAGTCATAAATGCAAAGATGCCTGCAGCGACGATCCCTGGTCTGGCTATTGGAAACACGACCTTCACTAATGAGTTCAAGTAACTACAACCATCCATCCGGGCAGCTTCTTCATACTCAACAGGCAGATTCTTGAAGTAAGAACTTAATATCCAGATCGTGAATGGGATCGTGATTGCGGAATAAATACCTATCAATCCGATCTTGGTGTCAATCAACTTGTACTTCTGCATCAGTATGAACATGGGGACAATGATCGAAATCGAAGGCAGCAGGCGAGTTGAGACCAATACCGCAAAGAGTTTTTGGTCTCCCAAGAACCGGTAGCGTGAGAAAACATGACCTGCGGGGAAACCGACAAGAATATTAATCACCGTAACTGCCAACGCAATAATCAAACTATTGATGATCGAGGGGTAGACAAGTGTGCCACTCATTGTATATTGAGCTTGTAGCATCACTGTAGAATCAGCAGGCACCACACCTGTAAACAAAAACGAGTAATGATCCAATGTGAATGTCTCGGTGTTCGGGAAGAAAAGAGGTGGCCTGAAATTTAACGCTGCTTCTTTTTGGAAACTTGACACAATGATCCAATAAATCGGAGACAGAACATAAAAGAGCACGAGCACACTGGAAATGAAAATGACCAATTTACGCAAGGCTAGACGCCCTGAAATGGTGTTAGTAAACATTAAAAAGTCCTTTCAGCCCGATCATTGTCCATCCCTTGCCTTTCGACGTTCAGGGTTGAGTAAGACGAGGTATATATATATGAAAATGATCATTATCAAGGATAGGATAATTGCCATCGCAGATCCACGCCCAAAGCGAGTGTAGGTAAATGATTCCTGATAAATCAGCCAGGGCAATGTTCGGGTAGCCTCACCGGGACCACCCCCGGTCATAACAAAGACAAGTCCAAAGTGTAGCAATAGTGCAAAGATCGTCTGAACAACCAAGGCAAGTTGAAGCACGGGTAATAGCAGCGGAAGGGTTATTTTAAAAAAAGTGCGGAATGTACTGCTTCGGTCCATAAGCGCTGCCTCGTATACAGAGCTGGGAATCGTTGAAAGGCCAGCAGACAAAAGGAAAGCACTATAAGGGACCATTTTCCAAACATAGGCAAACCAGATTGCCCACAATGCCAGATTCTTGTCAGATAGGATCGCAATGTACGAATCGATAATACCCATTTTAAAGAGCAATCCGTTCAATACTCCAAAGCTCGCATCATAAATCCAGTTCCACATGACTGCGCTTGCAATACCTGGTATCGCATACGGCAACAACAGGGACACCTTGATCAAACCGCTCCCAGGGAAGCTTTCGTTGATCAAGAAAGCTATGCCTAACGAAATTAGAATCACGGCCACAACCGCAGCTAAAGTGAATATTAGCGTTACCTGTAAGGAGTTATAGAATCCTGGCGCAACCGTTGATTTTGTGAAAATATCGATGAAATTTTGTAATCCAATAAACTCACCGGTTGGAACACCATACTTGAAGTCTTGAAAAGCCAAAGATACTGAATAGAACATCGGAAATGCAATAAACACGACAATAAAGAGCACCGACGGCAGTATCATCTTGTACGCGAAGGCGGTTGTCTGTTTAAATCTTTTATCTTCGTAACTCGACTTTTTCAGGACGCGCCGTTTATCTAAGGTCGTCGATTCCATGACACCTCTTTATTAAGGACAGGTTATTTTGATCTTGAGGAGTGGGGCTTACCCCACTCCTCAGATACCCGATGACTATTCCTGGCTCAGGTCAACCCACTGCTGCTTGATGGTTTCAAGTACTTCAGCGGTCTCCGCATCACCAAGTAAAGCTCTCTGAACCTCAGTTCTCACCAAACCAATCCATTCAGCAAACCAGGGAGCTTGCATCCCATCTTTCGAGCGTGCAAGCCCTTTTTGCTTGGCCAAGATGGTGGGATCTGCCATCGCAGAGAAGACCTTTTCAATTTCTGCGTCTTTCCACAGCGGCTCGGCCGAAAATCCCAACCTGTTTTCAACCGCCCAACGTCGTGCAACGTGGTAGGTTGTTTCACCATCTAGGGTAGTTTCACCACCCAGAAATTCTATCAGCGCGAGTGATGCAGCGAGTCTGGTATCATCCTCTACAGCACCACTACCCAGCAAATACATACGGGTAAAGCCATTGGTTTCGTGTGTAGTTCCAGGCATCATTGAAATCTTTGCGCTGCCAGCGATCTTCGAAAGTCCTGGGGTATTGAACTCGGCCATCATGTAGCCTGGAACGATGACAAAGGCGGCATCGCCATTTTTAAAGGATTCCTGTACATCTGGTGCGGCCATTTCCAATACTTTTAGTGGCATGATCTCTGTTTCGTAGAGCGATTTCTTAAGCCATTCAATTATTGTGAAGAGTGGGCCGGTATCGTTTTCAAAGACAGGAACCATCTCATCGTCAAAGAAATCCGTGCCTTCTGAATATGCAAGGGCAAAGAAAGCCTCATCAAACCATGAGCCAGCCTTCAAGCCAAATAAGACGGGGGTTTCTGTAAGTCCTTTCTCCTTGATGAGTAAAGACTGTTCTGTCACCTCATCCCATGTGGTAGGAGGGGCAACAATGCCCGCGGATTGTAGCATATTGGCGTTGTATACAAAATACATAACGTCAGAATAGTACGGCAAACCGTACACTTTCCCCTTATAGGTCAGGGCACTGACCGAGAAATCTGAGACATCCTTCATGTAATCTTTGGCCTTGGGGAAATAATCTTCCAACGGAAGGACCCAGCCTGCCTCCGCCCACTTAGCCAGCCAGTGGTCAGAACTGTAGAGTGCATCATAGACCCCACCGCCGGCATAGTTGGTGGTAATGAAGGTGTCATATTCTCCATACCCAGTATCCGCCATTTCGACTGTCGCATCCATTAGGGGATCATGCTGAGTGCTTACCCACCGCTCATAGGTAGCCAGGATGTCATGCGCTTTGGCGCTGTCATAATTCCAACCTGCAAATCGCAAGGTAACCGGACCTAACGGTGCCGCTACTACAGGTTCTGGTTCTGCTGCAGGCGGTTCTTCTACAGGGGCAGCTGGCTGTGGGACATCGGTCGGTGCTGCAGGCTCTTGTACTGGAGCACTTGTAGGCGGAACACTTGTAGGCACTACTGTTGCCGCTGGAGCGCAGCCGGCCGATAAGACAATTGTGGAGATGACAACCAGGGCAAGAAAAAGCTTTTTCATGTTTATTCTCCTCTCAAAAAGCACACTGAAACCCTAATTGGTGCCAATTAGGCACCCAATTACACAACGAGCTACAAATCTTTCCTTCCAGTCTTTTCTGATGCTGTTACTGCCGATACTCCCTCCTTGAGTAGACCTCGCGTGATCGTTTCCATCTCGCTTGTCCGCTCTGCTTCAATTAGTACTTCTTCAGCAATTTCCTGAGGAATCACCAACACACCATCGCTATCACCGACTATAAGGTCTCCTGGATTTATCCGGACACCATTAAACCAAATAGGAACTTGCCAAGCATGCAGCCGGGAACGATAGAATCCATCCACTGGGCTAGAGAATTTGCAGAAAATTGGAAAGCCCATCTTTTTTACAAATCCAGTGTCCTTGGCCCCACCATTAATAACAGCACCTCGAACACCGTTCTTGATACAAATAGTGGTGGCTAATTCACCCCAAAAACCAGATATTTGGTCTGAACCAGTATCCACTACAATAATTGAGTCCTCCGGATAAGATTGAACCATTTTTGCTGCTGGTTTGTCGCGTTCATCTGGAAGTGGATCGTAAATCCATTGAACGGTGAAAGCAAAACCAGCTACTACCTCCCGTTCGAGATGCTTGGTAATACATTTGATTTCTGGGCCAAGCCACTGGTTGTGAAGTCCTCGGGCCTGGAAAATATCATTGATGGCTGCAGTGTAGTTCTTCTCGTATCGGGCTACCATCTCCTTGATTGGTATCGTATAAGGGTATAATTTTTGGTCCATAATAATCTCCATATCCTATATGAACATTGTCGAAGTCTCGCCTCCGACCTGCTAAATTTCCGAGAGCTCCACAACGCGTTTCTCAGCAATACTCATCTGAACAGCCTCTGCTGTCAAAGTCGCCCATAAGCCATCGATACCTGACGGATAATGTCCCTCTAATTGTTCCAGTGAACCTCCAGCCTTCAAGAAACTCACATGTAAGAAGAAATCTTTGATCGGATCTACATAGTAGCCCGAGACAGAACGATATCCAAATAGATTCTCATGGCTTATTAGCGCTCCCAGGTTCGGTGTGAGGGTACCATCATCTGTTGAGCAATACCGCAGTCCACGATCCTGGCCATCCAATTCGACCATCCCATCACTTCCTATAATGCGAACCCCCTGATTGACAAGCGCCTCAAATTGATTGGGAATGACCCAATTAACATCAATGGTACAAATAAAGTTGCTTTCAAATACAATCCTGGCACTGACTGAATCAAATGTATCAATTCCTTGGGATTGAAGTTTCCCCTTACACCCAGAAGCAAACACTCGAGTCGGATTCAATCCAGTAATCCAACGAATAAGATCCAGCTTATGTACCCCAATGAACCAGAAAGGCGAGCTATGACCAGCCCAGTTGCGCAACATGTTTAACGGGACAGAAATTTTATCTTCCATATATGCATACGCATGGTATGGTATCCCAATCTTTCCGGCGCGCACCTTCTGCATTACATCTAGGTTATATGTATCGTATCTTTTATGAAAATCCACCATTAAAAGCACTTTTTCGGATTGAGAGACATCTACAATTTCCCGACAACCAGAAGTCGTTAAATCCAATGGTTTTTCCACCAGAACATGCATACCATTTTGAATTGCATAGAGTGCGACTGGTCGATGTAGATGATCGGGAGTAGCAATTGTTACTGCATCCAGATCTTCGTTTTGTATCATCTCGCGATAATCCAGATACTTCTTTATTCCAAATGCTTTTGATTGTCTCTCAGCAGTCTCTTCAAATTCATCCGCAATGGCTATCAAGCTGACCTTCCCTTCAGCCTCTAATTGACGAGCAGCCAGTAAATGATAATTCCCCCAGGTTCCTCCACCGATGACTCCAACGCGTACTTGACGATTATTCATTCTGCCTTCCTCTTTTGCTAGTACATCACTTCCTCAAAATGGCTTTGCAATGTGTATGCTTAGATAAAGCAAATTTTCGGTCGGGCACACCCAGCGCTAAGAGATAAAATTATTACTTATCTTCGCCGCCGTCAGCACTATGTGCTCCCGAAGAAAAGTATCCATCCCTTTCTGGCGCATCCTTGTGGCAGGACCCGAGACTGAAATTGAAGCGATCACTTTACCTTCCAACCCCACAATTGGAGCTGCAACACAGCAAATATCACGCTCTGCTTCTTCCTGATCAAAGGCGTATCCATTAATTCGAATTTTTTCTAATTCAATTCGAAGCTCATCCGCTGTAGAGATTGTGTTTTCCGTCACTTTGGGAAATTCTTTTTGGTCAAGGAATGTGTTTAGATCTTTAGGGTTCAGGTTAGCTAGTAAAATCTTTCCCAGCGAAGTGCAATGAGCAAACTGTCTTCGACCAATCTGTGGTGTCATTCGCAAAGTGTGATCCAGTGAGTCCACATGATCAACGTAAACAAGCTCAAAATTGTCAAGAATACCCATAAAAGCAGTCTCACTAACCGCCTTGGAGAGTTCACCAAGGAAGGGATGAGCGCGTTGAACAAAATTGAATTGATCAAGAATGGCTTTACTGTACAACAACATCGACGGGGCAAGCCCATACAATCGCGTCTGTGGATCCCTACGGATCGCTTTTACACAAACTAAAGATTTGAGCAATCGATGAACAGTAGTTACATTCAAACCGAGCAGTTTTGCAATTTCATGAACCCCCATATCTCGTCGGTTATCACGAAGTAACTCGAGTATCGAGAAAGCTCGCTGTATGGATTGAACAGAGTTATTATCTGTGGTCATCGTTGTTTCATAATGCGGAACACTATTCCGTATTATGAAAATTATAGCATTTTTTAAATCAAAAGTAAAGTCTTATTAATAATTGTGGTACCGCAAAGTAGTTGAGGGTTCTTCCCCAATTTGTGTGAATCGAGTGAGTTTAGGCAGGGTATAGTGGAATCGGTCCGGACTCGCTGGTACACCTCAATCGGTTGATATCGATGGCGTTAAAATCGTCCATCGTCTTGTAGAGGTTGAGATGTTGTAGATGAGTCAATTGCACCAGAATTGCACCCAAGAAAAAAGCCTACCAAGACGTCTGACCGAAAAACCACTATATCTGGTGCATAAAACGGAGCAAGCCGCACAGTAAAACGGAGTAAGGCGCACACCAAAACGGCGCATGTCGCACACCGTTTCGGACCTAAGCCGCACACTTTTTAGGGGGAAACACAGGGCTGGTTAATCTGAAAATATGGCATGCTTTACCTTCAGGACAAGGAGGTAAGCATGGCCCAGGAGCGATTAACCTTGCGGAAAATTCGTGAACTACTTCGGCTCAAAGAAGAAGCCGGACTGTCGAACCGGGCGATTGCCCGCGCCTGTAAGATATCCAACAGCACGGTTGGGGAATATCTGCGGCGTGCCCAACAAGCCGATCTTCACTGGCCGCTGCCGGAGGGGATGGGTGATGATGAACTATACCAAAAAATGTTTCCCGAAAACGCCCGGCCAGTTGAAGCAGAACGCCCGCTGCCGGATTGGGAGACCATCCGTCAGGAGCTGAAGAAAAAAGGGGTAACGCTCAAGCTGCTGTGGATCGAGTACCGGGACAAGCATCCCGCAGGATACCAATACACCCAGTTCTGTGAGTATTACCGGCGTTGGGCGAAAGCACAATCACCCACCGGGCGGTTCCCACACCGTGGGGGTGAGGTCATGGAAGTGGATTACGCCGGGTTGAGCCTGACCCTGGTCAACCCGGAAATCGGCGAAACCCGCCGGGCACCGGTGTTTGTCGCCACACTTCCAGCCAGCGATTATGTCTATGCCGAGGTACAGCCCAGCCAGGAGCTGTGCCATTGGATCAACGGACATCTGCGTGCCTTTTCATTTTTTGGCGGCATTCCCAAAATCCTGCGCCCCGATAACCCCAAAACGGCGGTGAAAAGCCCCAATTATTACGAACCGGATCTGAACCCTACCTACCAGGAATTGGCGGAATACTACCAGGTGGCGGTACTGCCTGCCAGAGTGAGAAAACCTCGCGATAAGGGGAATGTCGAAAATGGGGTCCAAAACGTCGAGCGTTGGGTATTGGCTCCACTCAGAAACCGGACATTCTTCAGTCTGGCAGAAGCCAACCGGGCCATCCAACCCCTGATCGAAGCGCTCAACCAAAAAGAAATGCCTCACTTGGGCAAGTCTCGCCGCCAATTGTTCCAAGAGGTCGATCAGCCCGAGCTGCGCCCACTGCCTGAGAAGCTCCACCAATTCGCCACCTGGAAAACGGTGCGAGTCAACATTGACTATCATGTCGCTTTTGAGAAGCACTTTTACAGTGTTCCGCATACCTTGATTCACCAGGAAGTGCAAATCAAGGCGTCCGAGCGCATGGTCGAGGTCTTTCACAAGGGGAAACAGGTAGCCCTTCACCCCCGCAATCCTCTACCCGGGCGCTTCTCGACCCGCGCCGAGCATATGCCTTCCAACCATCGCTTCATCCTTGAACTGGATGCCGAGTGGCTGCTCAAACAAGCTGAGGCGATCGGCCCCCAAGTTTGTCTCTATCTCCAATCTTTGATGCAATCGCGCCCTTTCCCCGAACAGGCTTACCGCTCCTGCCTGGGGGTTCTCAGCCTGGCGCGCAAATACCCCAACCCCTTAGTGGAAACAGCCTGCGAGCGCACCCTCCAAGCTCATTTGCTGTCTTACAAAGAACTCAAAGTCGAACTGGAAGCCCTGGCGCGACGTTGGCCTGCGTCAACGCAACCACTCGTCCACGAAAACATTCGCGGTGAAACTTACTATGACTGAGGAGATCGATCATGACTGACACTGTTCTGTTTGACAAGCTGCTCCAACTACGCTTGCCAGCCTTTCGCGAGGGATTGCGCGAGCAGCAGGCTAACCCCAAGTATGCCGAGTTGTCCTTCGAAGAACGCCTGGCACTCCTGGTTGACCAGGAGTGTACCCGGCGGCACGACAACCGCATCCGCCGTGCTCTGCGTACGGCGGCTTTCCCCATGCAAGCTGCTCCCGAGGATCTGGACCTGTCCCCCGCACGCGGTCTGGATCGCAGGCAAATCCTCGAACTGAGCCAATGTGCCTGGATTGGCAGTCACCTCAACATCCTGGTGTTGGGACCCACCGGATCGGGGAAATCTTTTGTGGCTTGTTCGCTGGGAACGTCAGCGGTCCGATTGGGGTATTCGGTGCGCTACTTCCACACTTCCCGCCTGCTTCACACCCTCGAACAGACCAGACAGGAAGCCTCTTATCCCATCCTTTTGCGCTCCCTGGCTCGAACAGATCTACTCATTCTCGATGACTGGATTCGCGACCCACTCTCACTTGCCAACGCTCAAGACATCCTGGAAGTTTTGGATGACCGCTTTGGACATACATCCACGATCGTGATCGCTCAGATGCCGGTGGCTGAGTGGTTTTCTCAAATCCCCAACCCAACCCTGGCGGATGCTATCTTGGATCGACTGGTTCATACCGCTTACCGGCTCCAGCTCCTCGGCGAGTCGCAAAGGAAACTCCGTTCTCCAATTCGGTCTATGTCGAACACTTAAGTTACAATATCCCTACCAGCCTGTTTTCCCCCTCCACTGTGCGACATGCTCCGTTGTGCTGTGCGTTTTCACCGAATTACGCAATCTGGCGATCAGCAAAAACCACCACCCCCATATCTAGGCGACCTCGACAGGATTCGAATTTGTAACAACTTGATTAAGAGCAATTGGCGGAGGTGTCTATCGCATGAAATAGCGTCTATTACCCCCATATATAGAGGTGAAGGTGTAAATATCGTCTAGAAAGTCAATGCTGTCCAGGCGAATTACACCAGAAGTGCACCAAGGTGAAAGGCGACTCTCGCTCACTATGGACAGAAAAAGGTAAATTATAAGTGCAGGAAGCGGAATATTTCGATATATGCCAGCGATGGCTTGAAATTTCTGTGCTCTACCCGCCCACTTCGGCCAATGGGAACCAGGGCAAGGCAAAAAGCCGGCCTGCGTTTGTTTTGCTCAGCCATTTCACCTATGCCCAGGTGATCAAACATCAACGCAGGCGGCGCACTGTCAAAGTCGAATGCCGCATGTTGTGTGGTGATGAACAAAGCTACTCATCTCGCATCAAACAAGCGAAACTGAGTTGCAGAATTTACACATCCTCAATGAGTTATAGAAAATTGTGCCAGCAGACAAGGAATTCAACCGTCATAATAAGTGTAAGTCTCTTGCCAGGACGCGAGAAACTAGTGGATTCTCATCCTCGCTTGGCCAGCGCATACTAGAGCTGGCCAGCGTGCTACTGGAGGACAGCTAGAGCAGTTTTTATATCGACGTGAAGCAAGGGCAGCTGCCAGCAATACTGGCTGGGGCTGTAGTGCATAACACGAGATAATCGCTCAATCAAGAAATATCGCACTTTTCTAGAATCTCTGTGAACAATAAGCTCTATAAATGACTACCTATCAGCCTTTTTATCTGATCGAGAATCTCTGATGAAAAGTTGAGAGTGACTACTTCTTGGCCAAATTTTTTGGTAGCATCCAATCCCAATTTAGCGGATATTCCGTTTTCAGATGATGGATCTAACAGATTACATGGCAATCCTGGCTGCATGTAGATATCGCGATCCGCTTGAAAACGTGTAGCAATTGCCCACAATACCTGTTGTTCATTAAAAACATCAATATCTTCATCTACGACGACAATAAGCTTTAGATATATATCCAGACCAAAAAGAATTGACATTGCCTGGCGCGCCTGACCTTCCATGCTCTTCTTCAAGGATAAGTAGCAATGGAAGTGAGTTCCAGAAGAAGGGTAATTCATCGCTACAACGTTCGGCAACACTTTTTTTAGGGATGCAAAAAATTGAGGAATCCGGGATGTCTTGCTTAGATTCAGATGCTCACTAGCTGCGCCAGGAACAATATCGTGATAAATCATATCCTCACGATATGAGATTGCTGTTACTTGCATCACATGCCGTGTTGAGCGTGATGTAGAGTATCCTGTATACTCCCCGAATGGCCCCTCATCCTCTCTCACTTTTGGCAGCACAATCCCCTCAATCACCAAATCTGCGTACGCCGGAAAATATAGACCTACTGTTTCTGCTTTGATTACTTCTACTGGCTCACCCAACAGTGCACCGGCCAGTTCCATCTCGTCTTCGCCTAATGGTAATCGTGTCGCAGCAGCAATATTAAACGCTGGATGCATACCAATGACAACAGCCACCTCAAGGGGTAGATTTCTTTCTTCACACCTGCGCTGAATATCCCATAAATTTCCCCGAGAATGAAGGCTTATTCCAAATTTATCTTTCCCCTTTAATTGAAGCCTTGCATAGCTTAAATTGCCAATACCGCTATCCGGGTCTTTCGCAATTGTTACTCCAGCGGTGATATAAGGAGCGATGTCGGAATCAAAATGCTTCAGGATCGGAAAAGCCGAAAAATCCATGTTCGATCCGTTTAGGACAATCCTTTTTACAGGTGCATTTTCAACCACTCGTGGTAATACACGCTGGCTGGCTATTCGCGGCCATGCTTCCACCAATTCGGCTTCGGACGATAATCCCAGTATCCACGCAATGCGCTTATAGCTGGCAAATATATTTGCAATTACTGGAAACTTGGAATTTTCAACATTTGTAAACAGGATGGAAGGTTTTTCAGAAAATTGCTCAAGATACATTGCCAAAGCTGTTACCTGATAATCTTTTGATACAGGTTGTTGTATCACCAATAAATCATCCGGGTGATTTCTGCGTAAATCGTCTAAGAAAGTATGCAAATCTTTTGCCATCTTTTTCTCCCCAAAAACAATTACTCACTTATCGTCTATCAATCCCAGTCTTTTCAATGTTTCGATGGTGGGTACACCAGACTCGTCCCAACCGCGTACAGTATAATACTCCTGAAGCATCCTTGATAAATCAACAACTTGGGGAGTGTCATTTGGGCCAGGGATTGGTTCGATAAGCAATCGCTTCGGTAATGTATCATCCGCGGAAGTAAATCCTTCACGCAAATTAATAAGGCGCTCCAGGTTGCTGATCCTCTCGCCACAAACCATAAGATCCATTACGCTCACTTCTTCTCCTGTTACTGCGGAAAACAAATCTACCAGTTTCTCCATGCTGGTACCAGCGCTCGAAAGCACACAAAAACCTAACGAATCCTTGACAGCAACTGTATCCTGAGTGGTCTTTACCAGTAATCCTTTGTTTTCATAACTTAAACGATCCACACCCGGTGGTGTGCCGAACACTTCTCCCGTAAGGAAACCCCTTTCATGGCAACCACCACGGGGAGAAGTGGCATACCCCAATCCCATCCCTTTAGCCCCTCTTGGGTCGTACCCGGCCAGCTCAAGGCCTTTTACTTGCATCGCATAATCAAATGTCTGCGGTCCAAGAACTTTTGATGCTCGAAGTGTTCCATTTGCCAGAATATCTCCAAATCCCTCCCTTTTTGCGATGAGATGAATTAATGCTAGAATAGAATCAGCATTTCCAAAAGATAAATCCATACCCTTTATCAGTTCTTCAGAAATCAGTCCCTTTTCGTAACATTCCTGTGCAAATGAAATCACCATTCCAGTAGAAATCGTGTCCAAACCATACTCTAGACAAAGCTCATTCGCAACCAGGATGGAATTTAGATTCGCATTCCCACAATTTCCCCCCATGCTCCAGAGCGTTTCATATTCTGGACCTTCTGTTACTGTGCCCGAGAATTCCCCTTCTTTTATTTCGGCATCCCTTCTACATCGCACAGAACACGCAAAACAAGTACGGCGCTTAGTCACAAAATTTTGATATAGATTTTCGTGATTGATCGATTCATATTTTTCGAATCTAGCTGTCTGGTAATTACGGGTCGGGTAAATTCCAAAATAATTTTCATCATTTACATGAGATGTTGTCCCGTATTTTCCGAATTCGTTCACAGGTACGGAGTTATGATAAGTAGCACCAATTTCTTTCAGAAGTTCTCTGTACAGCTCCGGTTGAGCGACATAAGGTTTCTGACTACCTGCCACGATGACAGCTTTGAGATTCTTCGACCCCATCACGGCGCCGATACCACCGCGCCCCATCGCATCACCGCCATGCATGATAGATGCAAACAGCACCTGCTTCTCACCTGCCTGGCCAATACATGCGACCTGTGCATTTGGCTGCTGCACTTCATCCAACAGTAAATTTGTTGTCGCCCTCACGTTCTTCCCCCACAAGGGTTCTGCTGAAACCAGTTGCGGGATACCATCCACTACTTTGAGATAGACAGGTTTTTCAGCTCTGCCTAAAAATATAATTGCATCAACTCCTGCCATTCGCATTCGTGGACCAAAGTGACCACCCATCAAGCTCATCAAGATCGTGTTTGTCAGCGGCGATTTGGTAACACCACACACCTTGACTGTCGAAATAGCACCAGTAGCCATGATAGGGCTAGTCCAAAATGAGAGGATATTTTCTGGCCCTAATGGATCTAAATCGGGCGATAAATGGTCGTAAAGATATCGAACCCCTAGACCTCTACCGCCAAGATACATCCTGATTGTGTTTCGTGGAATTTCATTCCACTCCAATGTTTGTTTTTCTAGATCAACAACCAATGCGCGCATCGTATTATAATCTCCAGTGAATATCGCTCCCTGTTCATGAGTGGGATTTGCGAAGTAAAAGGTAATTCTGGAACCCGTCTTGATAGAAAGAACGGTCTTCAATATTGGGATAAATCTCCGGCTCCACTTTTACCATACGCATCTCAGCAGTATTTCCATCCACTGCCCACCCAAGTGCTAATGCTGCGGTAATGGCAGCACCAAGCGCAGATGCTTCTTTACAGCTTGTCCTATAAACAGGAATGTCCAATGTTGATGACAGAATCTGGCAAAACAAACCGTTTCGCGAGGCTCCACCGCAAACTGCTGCAAGTGCAGGTGAAAACCCCGATATGTGTTCCAATTTTTCCCAGCAGATTCTTACTTCATACGACAAACCTTCATATGTAGCTCTCACAAGATCAGCTTGGGTGTTGTGGCTGCGTAATCCTGTTATTACACCGCAGCGTGCCGCATCCATGATTGCCCACCAATGCGGGATTACCACGACGCCTCGTGCACCGCGCGGGCTGTTGCTTCCCAACTCGTTCAATTTGTGAATACTTTTAACATTGAGGAGTTGATTTCGCAACCAATCCAGAATGTTCGTGCCTGCTCCTTCACCATACTCTAATGCATAGCGACCATCTGGCAACAATTCCAGTGTGGGAAACAGACTGCCAGGTTCAATATCTGATGTCTTTAATATAAAGGAAAGCAAGAAACTGGTTCCCAGATTTATCACTGCTGCGCCACGACTTATGGCGCCTGTGCCTAAAACTGCTGCAGGTTGATCACCAGATGAAGGAAAGACAGGTATTCCTGATGGCAGACCGATATCATTTCCAAATTCTGAAGATAAAGCCCCTATTTGCCTCCCAAAGGGTGCTAAAGGCAGCAGTGTTTCCAGTGGAATTTGCAGACGGTTAAGTAATTCGACATCATATTTTATTGGCTGCGCAATGTTCAGCAGGCCCTGGCGGAGAGCAGCGCCAGGGCTGCTGATGAACTGTCCGGTTAGTTTCCACACAGCCCAGTCCTGAACGCTCATCCACCAGCGTACTTTCGCAGCATCTTCTGGATACTGCTGGTACCACCAGAGGATTTTCATTAGGCCATTAAAGGGGACAGGGGGGCATCCTGTTCTTTTAATGAGCTCTCTACTAGAAATTAGCTTTTGGATCCACTGCGCCTGTTGCCAAGCGCGTGTGTCACTATCGCATATTGTTGGTACAACAGCATTTCCAAAATGATCGACTCCAATTAATGTTCCCCGCTGATGTGTTACCGCTATTCCTTCTACAAAATAATGACTGCCGAACCTTTCTGCTATATCTTTTAAGGCGGCTTTGAGTGCTGCTGATACATCATCTATCGGCTGAATATGACTGCCATCCGCTCCAATAATACGTTGGTAGTGCTTCATTATGTGCACAGGTATTCGCCCATCCGGCGTAACACCTACCACTTTCACGCCGTGGGTACTTAAATCCAGTCCAATTACAACTGGTCTACTCATTGAATATATCAATACCAACTTTCGTCACTTCGGATTTCAGACTTAAGCTAAAAGCGTCAATGAGCTTTTTAAAAGGAATTGTTGGTGTACGAATCGATTCAACGGAAATCATTCCCTTATTAAGCAGGTCAAGCGCGGCATGGCCATGGCGCGGATAGAAACCTACAGTTCCGCTAAACCGTATCATACTGTAATGAATCTGATTGATATCTACAGGTATATCTGCCGGCTTGAGAGCACTTGCGTACAGCATGATACGACCCTTTTTCCTAATTGCTTGAAGTGCTTGCTTTGTGACAGCTGTCTGTGCGCTGCCACCTGCACATACAAAGATCAAATCAGCGCCAAGATTGCCTGTAAGACGCTTTATTTCAGCCACAAAATCCACTTGCGTAGGATCAAACACCTCGCTTGCTCCAAGTGCTTGCGCTTTTTCACGCCGTTCGGCAACAGGTTCAATACCAATAATCTTTTCAACACCCATAGCTTTCACTACCTGGATATGCATCAGCCCCATTGCACCTAATCCAATTACGACTACTGTCTCTCCAGGAACTGGAGCGCCAGCCTCAACACTGTGCAGAACATCTGCCAATGGCTCCATCATTGCTGCGGTAGAAAACTTCATACCAGCGGGAAGCAAGAACAAATTCCCAGATGGTACTTTGACAAATTCAGCAAACATGCCACCGATGCCATCTTTTAGTAAATTTTGCGCATCAGCAATGCTTCCCGCTGACACCCCTACTCCACGCAGATTCAAACAAAGTGGAAAGTCACCCGTCCTACAATATTCGCATTTTCCACATGGGAGCATTGGATCAATGGCTACTCGGTCGCCAACATTCACCGAAGTAACTCCCCATCCGACAGCCTCTACTACTCCTGCTGCTTCATGGCCAAGCACTACCCCACCATTTAAGCACAATGCCGCTGCAGATTTTCCATCCAAATTGTAAAATTTCTTCAAATCCGTCGGGCAAATATTAGCGCTGTGGAGACGAACTAACGCTTCTCCTTCTCTTACCTCAGGCATAGGAAGAGTGCCTAATTCGATACGCTTCAAATCTCGCAATATATAAGCTTGATAATTGTCTTTCATTTGGACACCATTAACCCTTTAATATTTCCAGCGAGCCAGGAACATCTTCTTCAAACACAACCTTTTTCAAAGCGGCGATAATTTTCTCGGGCTTTTCATGCTGCCAGACATTTCTTCCAAAAGTAACACCTGCGGCGCCATTACGAACGACACATAGGACATCGCTAAGCATAGCTTCATTGCCAGATTTCTTAGCACCGCCAAGCACTAGAAGCGGAACAGGACAAGATTCAGCAACGAGCCTAAAATCAGCTGGATTTTCAGGGACATCAATTTTAACAACATCCGCGCCGAATTCAAAAGCGATGCGGGCCATATCACGAAGAACATTTGCATTTTTTTGCTTTTCTGGTGTGAATCGATGGCCCCAGGTAGTGGGTTCAACAATTACTGGCATGCCAAAGCGATGAGCTTTTTCAATAATATCACCAATCGAATTGAAGTTTCTAGCTTGCATGGAGGGATCTTCTCTGCCATGGATCATAAGAACCTTAATGGCATCAGCTCCCAGACGAATTGCTTCTTCCACACTAGTCACCATACCTTGCTCTTCAATCGTATCCGTATCGCCAGGGAAAGCATGGAACAGGACATAATCAATTGAAACAATCATTGCAGGTGCACAGCGGCCTGCAAACCGCGACTGGTATGTGCGTGAGGTTCCAGGAGTGATGATGACGCCATCTGGTTTCCCATTGAGCACCTTATCAAGCACAACACCTGGATCCTCCAATCCTTTATGCGCACCGCCGAAGCTATGATCCATTGCGACAAGCACACTGCGTCCTGTTTTTTCATCAAACAGCTTGCTCATCCGCAATGACTTACCAATTTCCCAATTGTTTGTGTTCATTATTCCTCCGATGTTTCTGTGATATGAATATAATTCATTTTTCTTTTGCTATGCTTCCGATGCTGGAGCAGCATCTGGTAGCTGGAACCGTCTCTGTTTTTGTATTGACCACACCACCAGTGCAAGGATCGTAACAATATAAGGGATCATCAAAGCGAAATACCCTGGCACTCCTAATCCCTGAAAGCGAATTGAAATACTTTCAGCAAATCCGAACAGCAAGGAGACAAGTGCAATAATCACTGGATTCCCACTCCCAAACAATAATGCAGCCATAGCAATAAACCCGCGACCGCTGGTTATATTAATAACGTATTGATTTAGGTATCCAAGAGATAAATGTGCTCCTGCCAAAGCACATAGAATCCCACAAAAAATAGCTCCGATGTACCTTGTTCTCGCCACCCCAATTCCAGCTGTTTCCAGGGATTCGGGATGCTCTCCAGCAGCTCGGATGTGCAATCCGAATGGGGTGCGATAAAAAACGAACCAAAGAATTACCACCAGCGCCCAACTAACATATGTAAAAAGCGATTGGTTATTAAATACCTGATTTACAACACCAAGCCCGTCAAGGAAGGGGAAATTGATATCAGGCAGCGGAGCAATTCTTGTAGATTGAAGTCCTGCTTTCACATGGAACAATACGCGCAAAAGGTATGTCGTCAATCCCAGAGCAAGTACATTAATCGCAATTCCCGTAACAATATAATCGGCTTTTAATTGGACTGTAAAAAGCGCATACAGTAATCCAATCAATACTCCAATCGCAATCGTCACAGCTATAGCAATTAACCAATTCGATGTGTAATAGGAAATGACTACAGCTGTAAATGCTCCGAATAGCATCATCCCTTCCAAAGCAATATTAAAAATCCCAGCATGGTGCGTGAATGCGCCGCCTAAAGCGGCCAGTAATAATGGCGTAGCAATGCGTAAGGATGCTTCCAGTACGCTAGGACCGAACAGTGTTTCCCAAATCATGTTGTTTCTTTCTCCTTGCTTTTGCAAAGTAGAAAATCCCTGCCTGCGCAGCTACAAGCAAAATGATTACAGCCCGGAGCACCTGGCTAAGCTCAGATGGAACATTGGTGACCTGTTCTACACCAATCCCACCAATGCGGAGAGCTGCGAAAAGGATGGCTACTGCAAATATTCCTGGTGCGGAATTTCCAGCCAGTAATGCTACAAGAATTCCATCATAGCCATACCCTGGTGACATGTTCTGAACAAATCGCCCTTGTACGCCTAGTACCTCTATGACTCCACCCATTCCTGCGAAACCGCCGCTGATAAACATTGCCCACAGCTTCTGGCGAGGCACATTCATACCTATATAACGCGCAAAGAAGTGGTTGAGCCCAATCGTTTTCCACTCAAAGCCGGTTTTTGTGTGATTAAAGAATACGTGATAAAGGATCAGCATCAAAATCGCAACGAGGATTCCACTATTCAGCGTAGAAAAATCGAAAAATCGCAGAAGACGTGCTGAATCCACCACGAAGTATGTCGATCCTATCGGAGCGCGAGGCGGTTTGAAAGGATAGTTTGCAAGGTAAGAGGTGAAAAGGATTGCCAGGTAATTACCCATTATTGTGGTGACTACCAGATCCACCTTAATCTTTACCTTCAACCACCCAAAAATCCATCCCCATATACCACCTGCAACAACACCAGCGGTTATTGCGAGCAGAATATGGAGGACAGCAGGAAATCCTTTGAGATAAATTCCTACCAGCGCTCCTGCCATTGCTCCCATGTAGAGCTGGCCTTCGGAGCCAATATTATCGAGACCAGTTCGAAAAGCAACCGCTACCGATAATCCGGTAAAAATATATGGGGTAGCCACTGCAAGGGTAGATGCAAGTCCGCTGACCGAACCTACCGAACGCTGAAGCATGGTCGAATACGCCATTATGGGATTATCCCCATTCAGCAAAATCATTATTCCGCCAATCAGGAAGGCCAGAAGAATGGACAGAAGTGCTGTCCAGAAAGGTCTTGTTCCTTTTGGCATCATTGACTCAATCATGGGTAATCACCATGGAAGCAGATTTAATCATATTTTCTTGTCGGAGGATACCGATCATATATGCTCCCAACTCTTCTTTTGTAGTGGTATTTGGATTGAATTCTCCCGCAATCTCCCCGTTATACATAACAAGGATGCGGTCGCTAATCTGCAATACTTCGTCCAGATCAGTTGATACCACTAAAATTGCACATCCGCTCTCTCTCGCTTTTAAAACTTGCTGGTGGATGGCTTCAATTGCTGCCACATCTACTCCACGAGTAGGAGATGCTGCCACCAGTAATTTACTTTGGAAAAGCAATTCTCTGGCGAGTACCACTTTTTGCATGTTCCCGCCAGAGAGGTTCTGCACAAGATCTTCTTCACTAGATGTACGAATATCGAATTCTTTTACCGCCTGAAGCGCATATTCTTTAATTTTTTTCCAATCAAGAAAGATGCCTTTTTGAAAATCTTTAATTGTATGCTTACCAGCAATCAGATTTTCCGACACCTTTTCCTTTACACACAAACCGATTGAAATGCGATCTGCTGGAACATGAGCAAGCCCGGTAGCGCGCACTTCGGCTGGCGAATGATTGACAATGCTCTTTCCGTTGATAGTGATGTCACCACTTACTGCTTTCCTTAAGCCAGTAATGGTTTCGACCAATTCTGTTTGGCCATTTCCTTCCACCCCAGCAATCGTAACAATTTCGCCGCACCGGCAATTGAAAGAAACATTCTTTACTGCCAGGTTCCCCCTATCCCCTTTGGCTGTCACACCATGCAAACAAAGCATCTCTTCGTGATGCTGGCTTGGTTTCTTTTCAAGCGCCAGCATCATCTCTCGCCCTACCATCATCGTCGTAATAGCGGCTTCAGTGATATCTCCACGCTCCAAGATACCTACTTTCTTCGCGTGCCGCAAAACTGTTACCCGGTCCGCTACAGCCATTACCTCTTTCACTTTGTGGGTAATAAAGATGACTGTTTTTCCGCCTTTAACCAGATGCTCAACCGTTTTAAATAAATCTATACTCTCCTGCGGTGTAAGGACAGCTGTAGGTTCATCCAAAATGATGATATTGGAGCCACGGTATAATGTCTTTAGAATTTCTACTCTTTGCCGTACACCAACCGGTAAATCTTGAATTAATGCATTTGGATTTACCGCCAAACCATACTGCGCGGAAATGTCTCGTGTGGCTTGATATGCTGCTTCTCGATCAATAAATAATGATTTCCGTGGTTCCAGTCCAAGAATAACATTTTCCGTCACAGTATAAGATTCGACCAGCTTAAAGTGTTGGTGAACCATCCCTATTCCCAGGCGCGACGCTTGCATAGGATTCTGTATCTGGACATGGTGACCGAAGATATTGATTTCACCTTCATCTGGATGGATCAATCCATAAAGAATATTCATCAAAGTGGTTTTTCCAGCGCCGTTTTCACCAACAAGGCAGTGAATTTCACCTTTTCGAACATCCAGGTCGACGTTTTCATTCGCCACCTGGGTGCTGAATATCTTCGTAATCCCTTTCATCTCTACTGCTAGTGGTGCAGATGTATTCATGTAATTATTGCCAACCCTTTAATATTTTCAGAAGAAGGTGTGCATTCCATCGCACACCTTCTTCTATAGGGGGGAGAATTCGAGCTACTTCACAGAGTCCACTTCGATTTCGCCAGAAACGATTTTGGCCTTGGCGTCATCGATCTTCTTTACTAAATCTTGAGGTACCACGTCTGCCGTCTCAGGGCACATCCGCAGCTCAACACCACCCTCTTTCAGGCCGTAGGAATAAACCTGGCCACCTTTTAGCTCTCCTTTTGCCATAGCTTCTACCATGAGGAAAGTGGTAATGTCGAACCGCTTCAGCATGCTGGCCAGAACAGATCCTGCTTGGACAGGGCATTGATCGGTGTCAACCCCGATTGCGTAATGGCCAGTTTCTTTAGCCGCCAGGAGGACACCCTGCCCTGTCTGCGCGGCCACATTGTAGACAATATCTACCTTCTGGTCATAAAGAGAGGTGGCCAGTTCCTTGCCTTTTGCGGGATTGTCGAACGCACCAGCGTAGAGCACCTTCACCTCAATCGCAGGATCTACGCTCACCACCCCATTTTTGAAGCCGGCAATAAAGTTATTAATGACAGGGGCATCAATGGCCCCTACCAGACCAACTTGTTTATCGGGGTTCAATCCCTCTTTGTCAAGAGTGGTCATGCCAGCGGCGAGGATTCCTGCCAGATAAGAACCTTCATGGTCAGATGTTGACATCGAGGAAATATTTGCTCCTTGAACATCTGATGCACCATCCATGTAAATGAATGTAGTGCCAGGATACTTCGGAGCAATTTCTTTCAGAGCCTCGGAGAACTGGTATCCAGGATTCACGATAACGAGTTTATAGTTCTGGGCTGCTGTTTCCAGCAGGTTGTAGTACAAAGAAGGATCTTCTTTCCCTTCTAGCACTTTGAAATCAACGCCCAGCTCCTTTTTCGCACGCTCAAGCCCAGCCAGAGACAGGTCAAAGATGCCGTTGTCGCCGAGGGAACCGGATGTAACCATCCCTACAGTCAACACAGTACCCGCCGATGGAGCAGTGGTGGCTGCGGGAGCAGCAGGTATTTCTGTGGGCGCTACTGCCACAGGTTGTGCAGGGGCACAAGCGGCAATTAATGCGACGATCACAAAAAGAGAGAGACTGGCAAACCCTTTCATTTTTCCTCCTTAAAATTATCCCGAGTCCTAAGAGAGTGATTTGGTTGTTGCAAAAGGACAATATGCACTGTTGTTGATATCTGAATTCGTCACCTCCTTGTCTTCAAATCAACTGAATTCTGGCTCTTTATCAATCCTTCAATATCAGGCTAGAGGTTTCAGAATCAGTAATCAAAACATCTAAAACACCACCGCAAAGAGCTGCCTGGATAGCTTCTACTTTGCCAGCACCTCCTGCGACAGCAATCACGAGTGGAACTTTTCTGAGATCATCAAGGCTCATTCCAATGACACGATCATGAATGCTGGCATCAAGCTGTTTTCCGTCCTCGCCAAAGAAATAGGCATTTATATCTCCCATAACACCTAATTTGCATAATTCTTGCTGCTCATGTTCTTCTAAATAAAACTGACCGAATTGCAAACCCATGCTTTGTGGCGCCCGATAATGGAAAGGAGATCTTCCTATTCCCACAAGTGCTACTGTAACGCTGCTCCAAAGCTCAGTAACACTTTGAATGTCTTTCAGCCTCAGGATGGAATTCCTTGTTTCCTTCGAATCAACAAAAGCAGGTGCATATAACGTTCGGCGAATTCCACCTACCTTGTTGACAACCTGGCGAACCAGCTCATTCACCTGATAACCAGGACTGATCAGGTCCGAGCCACCGACAGCAGGTACAACAACTAGATTGCGCGGCTCTTCTGTTTCCAAGCCTTGAATTGTGTAGAAAACAGTTTCGCCCCATGAAGTAGCAAAAATATCTCTCTCCTTCAAAACTGAAAGCAAGTAATCTGCTGCTACCAATCCGATTGCTTTTTTTAATTGTGCCTCGGGAACTTTTAGCGTATTAAATACAATTGCATTTTTCAGATAATATTTGTTTTGCAGTTTCAGGCTTAACTCTTCATTTGTCCTGGAGGGATCAACAACATGAAACTGGACAATTCCCATCTGACGGGCTTGAAGCAGCAAGCGTGAAACGCGAGATCGTTCAATGCCACAGATTTCAGCAATCTTATTTTGATTCACACCGTGCTCAAAATATAGATTAGAGATTCGAACCAAAAGGTCGTTGTTCTTAGCCATTTGTCAAATAAGTTCTGATTACAAATGAATTTGAGCGCGTTGAAGGAGCCGCTCACTTTGCTTAGTGCACATGTTCAATTTTTCCATTTCATCAAACTGAACAAATTGATTCTGTTGGAGAATCACTTTTCCATCGACAATGACTGTTTCCACGTTTTCGGGTCCAGCTGCGTAAACAATCGTGGAAAAGAGGTTGGTATGAGGAATCGTATTTGGTTTGTTTAGATTCAAAATGACGATGTCTGCTTTCTTGCCAACCTCTATTGTCCCAATTTCATGCTGCAGGCCGAGTGCTTTTGCTCCGTTTATTGTTGCCATTTCGAAGACCTGGCGAGCAGATAATGCTGTTGGATCGAATAATGTTCCTTTTGGCAGGAGTGCAGCATGACGCATTTCCACGAAAGCGTTTAAATTGTTATTAGCTGCAGCGCCGTCAGCACCGAGGGATACACATATTCCACGCTTCTGCATTTCCGTGACTGGCGCTATACCAGATGCGAGCTTCAGATTGGTAGATGGACAATGTGATACTTTTGTACCGGTTTTCTCGAGAATATCAAGGGATTCTGAATCTACCCATACACAATGAGCCAGCAGTAAATTCTCACCTGTCACTCCACGCGAGTGCAGATACTTAATTTCAGTAGCACCGCGCAATTCCTGAACTCGAGCTGTCTCTGTTTTATTCTCACATGCATGAGTATGGATGCCTGTTTTGTATCTTATTGCTAGCTGCTTTAATTCCTGGAACAAATCCTCTGATGTACTCAAGACGCCACGCGGAGCAAACAGGTACTGAAGACGGCCATCATCTTTTCCATGCCAGTCATTAATTAACTGAATACTGCAATCAATTGATTCTTGTGTTGTCTCTTGAAAAGCAGGGGGGAGCTCCCCTAATTCGGGTGGCAATGTACCAAAATCAGTCATTGCTTTACCGAACTTGCTCCGAATTCCAATCTCATACATTACTTGAGCATCGGCTTCGGTATTTTTTATGGATCCCATATCCGCAACGCAGGTTGTACCCGACCGGATAAGTTCCATACAACTTAACCACGCAGAAGCAGCAGTTGTGTCGTAATCATGCGCAGCTTCTAGCTTCCACGTCCTTTCTCTCAACCAATCAAGAAGCTCCATGTCATCCGCAGTCCCGCGGAATAATGTCTGGCACAAATGAACATGAGTTTGAACAAAGCCAGGAATGATTACTTTGTCAGTCGCATCAATTACAGAATCAACATCTGGCTCATCGCAATGGCCAACTTTAATAATCCGATTCCCCTGAATAAGGATGTCACCTTTTATAGTGTCATCTCTTCCCATCGTGATTATTGTGGCATTACGAATGAGCATGGTATTCATTTAGTCCCATCCAGGTAGCATTAATACAAAGCAGCGCCGAATAAATGGACGTGTTTATCGAGGAAGGAATGCTTTGATCTAAAGTAAATATTAAATTCAGCAATAGAACAAGAAAAAACACCAGCATTGAAATCGTCAGAAATAAGCACATTTATGATAACACATTCTTGCATGTTGTCAATATAATTTTTCAGGGAAGCATCAGTTGCTTCCCTGAAAATAGAATTCAGTTTCCTTCAATTTTCACGATTTGACAGCATTTAGCTGTAGTGCGAGAGCAAGGACTTATTCTTCTGTAGGACCTTCCCACTTGTATCGGCTTGATATCTTGATTCCCATGCGCATTAGATTTCTACGAACTGTTTCATCAACCATCTCTTCCAGGCTGGTTGGCCGGCTATAAAAAGCAGGTATAGGTGGCGCAATGATTGCCCCCGTCTGCATTGCCAGGTCCATAATTCTGAGATGCCCCCTATGCAAGGGGGTTTCGCGGATCGAAAGCAACAGCGGCCGCCCTTCTTTCAAAGTAACATCAGCCGCGCGAGTGATTAAATTATCTGCATAAGAATTGGCGATACCAGACAATGTTTTCATTGAACAAGGAATAACAATCATCCCATCAATTGGGAATGAGCCAGATGCAATTGGCGCATCAATCTGATCAATCGAATAAACAACTGAAGCCAGATTTTGCAGTGCATCGATTGTCCAATCTGTTTCCTGTTCGATGACCTTCTTCGCTGCCGAACTGAGAATCAAATGTGATTCTACTTCTGCCTCAGCAAGCACTTGAAGCGTGCGGATTCCATAAATTGCACCGCTTGCACCTGAAATACCCACGATGATTTTTACCATATGTGAATTCCCTCTTTGTCATAATCGCTCACTATTCTGCTGAAGAATTTGGGTAATTTGATCGATAACTTGATTGAAATTGCTAACAAGGACTTGTATATCGTTTTCCGAAGCATCATTGATGTGAAGTCCAGCGGAGATTACCACAGAGCAATTCAATTCTTTTGCCATCTTTCGTGCAGCAGAGTGAACAATCTCATCCTCTTTGTGACCTGTAATCGTAAGAACAGATGTTGTGCTAGAAATTTTTTTATCGTCTATAGTAGATAGGTGGGGGTATGATACTGCTACAGCTCCTATATGATAAGAACTACCACCACCTACAATTACCGCCAGATCTTTTCCCACCTGAACAATAATAGCATCTACTTGATGAGGAGGCTCACCTACCGAACTTGAAATATATTGCATGCTTTGTGAATGGCTGGTTTTCATTCTCTCCTCCTTTATTATTGATGTCTGATGTGAAATCATCCAATCGACATCATGGGGAAACCCGGCGCAAAACCACAGTTCAGTGATAGTGAAGTGATCACCTTGTTACTTGTGATAGATTTCATTTGTCAACATCCCAAAATTAGTACAAATTGAGAGTGGATAATTAGGTTGACCAATCATGTGTCTGAATAAGTCAAGATATCTGCTATTCCAGTTTAAGCTCTTTCGATACCTCCGCCAATTTTTTATTGATCGCCTCAACAACAGTTTCTGGCGGAGTAGGATCCCCACTTAGCTCAATTTGAATTCGATACTTGAGACGATATCCGATAGCAGCTGCAGTCAACTCTCCCACCACATCCGCCAGGTCCTGGATCTCGCTGGGTTGTAGTTCAGCTTCCGCAACCAAAACCCCAGTAGGAGGGGGAGGTGGTGGAGGGGGTGGCGGTGGAGCCTTCATTACACGTAATCGAATATGCTGCGCGCCAGGATACTCACATGGCCAATCGCCAGAATCCAACGTTGTCTCCAGGTAGCGTGCTTTTAATGCACCGTCAATTGCATCACGAACTCGTCGCCAGGGAAGTATCTGACCGACCTTCTTGGAAAGAGCCGTTGAAATGGCAAGCGCAGTGGTGATCTCACCCTGCCAGGCGTCTGGTAGCGACCCCGGCAACACCTCTGTGCTGAGAATCACAGGCGGTGGTCCTTGTAGTACTGCATCATCGGTAAGCAAGCCTGCCGGGATTTCCTCGGCCCAGATGCTGGCGGGTCCACTGGTAAGCCAAAGCTTACCGTCCTTGACTGCTTCCGAAACAGCAGGCAGGATGATCGCCCGATCGACTTTCGGAATAGGCAGCGGCTCTTCATAACCTTGCTTCTGTATTTTGACCACGCGCCCTCCGGCAAAGTAGTCAAGTACAGTATTCAAAGTAATCGTGGGCTCGGTCCACAAGTCAGGTAAGCTGTTTGGGGTGAGTAAATTGAACGGAAGATCACTGAGCTCAGCATTCTCGGGCAGGACAACTTCAAGACCAGGCTCTTTTAACGCGTTCTCATCCGGTTGTTGCCGCCAAAAGGTTCTATAAGTCTTATCTGGACGCGCCAAGCGCAGCACCAAAATACCTTCAACACAGCCATCGATCAGCGTGTCGTGGATCGCTTTTCGATTGAGCATCTTGGGCAGATGCGGAAATTGCGCAAAGGCTCCTTCCAAATCTTTCAAGCGCCGCGAGGTTTCACCCTCCCGCCAAAGATCGTAAGGACCGCCAGGAAGCAGCGCTTCTGAACTAATGGGCGTGTCCTTGATGCGTGAGCGCGTATCATCTTTGATGATCTTAAACAGGGGATCGCTGCCGATCGTAACCTTGAACGCCTGGATGTCATTTTTCTCGGATACAGTAATCACGATCGAGTACGCCTGGCGGATCGCCACTGGGATATTCTTGCGCGATCCATCCACATTGATGGTCAGCATTTCTTCCCGCACCGGATCGAGCTCCTGCTCCTTGAGCTGCGAGCGAACCTCTTCCCATCCCAGATAATCCTTGATGCGGTCACGCGCCAACTCCAGACCATCTTTGGATGGAACAGCCAGGATCACAGAATTGCGATATACACGGGGCCGATCAGACCCGGTTGTTTCATCAAGGAACCGGCGCGCCTCTTGACTGGGCTTACCGATATCGCTGGCTGCCTTGGGACCCAAAACAGCGTAATGGAACTCTCCATCGTCTTCAATATCGCTAGGTTTATCGGGCAAATTATGGGTCCGCGCTCCTGCCACGGACGCACCGGCAGTCAGGCTTTTGATTTTTTGGATTTCTTCCAGCAGCTTTACTGAAACCAACTCTGCTGGGACACGAAATTGACAGGCATCATGGTGCATTTGACGCAAATTCGGGCGCGAGCCCAAGCGCCAGGATTTGGGTAACCCTTTGGCTCCATCCGGGGTCGATTCAACTTCCTGGGTTGCACCCTCATCCAAGAACCAGGAGATCTCTGCCCAACGCCATAAAGCTTTTTCCAGCTCGATCTTGTCCGGTCGAGTATGACCAATGAGCAGGAACAATTCGCGCGTGAGCGCCTTCTGTCCAATGGGTTGAGAGTGCAGGAAAGTGGCCATCACCGCCTGTTCAATTTCGCGGTAGTTTATGCCGGAAAACTGACGCTGGATCTCCTGGGCTTTTTCCAGCTCGCCTTGCAGGATGGCCGTCCACTCCTGTTTTTTACCTTCATATTCTTCCGTGCCCGCAATGCTGGTGAGCTCGCGGGCTGCCTCACCAATCTCGGGCTTGGCTGGCTTGCCGAGAAACACATTAGTCCCCACCAAAGGACTTTGATCCCAGCTTTCAGCATCGCGCAGTGCCAGCGCAAACGTGCGTAGAACACCGCGGGTCCGTTGAAAACCTTCCAGGTTGGTCCACTTGGTATAAAAAATATCTGTTAAATCGGGATGGAAAGGATAACTCTTGAGAAATTCCTCCTCAGCAGCTTTACCTTCTTTGCGAGTCTGGTCGTCTAAATCGATAATCCCTTTCAGGGCTGCGACAACATGGGGTCGGAAAGCCTCCCGATCGCGGATTGATTCCTGCGTGAAGAAACGCCGGCGCAGTACCTCAGCCACATCTTCCTTGACCACCGGCTGCACACCTTCTTCGCGTTCACGGCGAAAGATGGCATATAGCTCCTGGGTAATTTCCTTACCCAGGGTATCGCTTTTGTGCGGGTCCGTAGCCAGCAGCGAAGCTACCAGGGCAGCACGGTCCACCCGGGTAACCGCCTGTGTAAGATACTGGAAGAAATTGACAAGTCGCGCACGCCAGGCCGGGTCGAGGCCGATCTTCTCCCGTGCATACATCAGCACTTCATCGATCAGAATCAGTGTAGCCAGGCCCTGCTTACCGGGGAGAGCCAGCAGCTCCGCAAACAAATTTTCGGCGGGGGCGCTTTCGCGCTCATCATCCAATCCCTCGGCATGCAAGAGACGCAAACCATCCGAGCCGGCGATCTGGTAAGCCAGCACGCTCCACGGCTGCTTGAGCCAGCGAGTCTCACCATTGGGAGCGCGCACTTCCATGCCCTTTTCCACATCCAGCTTGTCAAAAGTCAGTGCCGCCACCCGCGCCTGTGGTAAAGTAGCCAACGACCCGTTTATCCCGATGTGCTGGACAAACTCATGTACGGCAGGCAGATCCGGCAGGGCCTGGGGCTGGTTTGCCAGATGGTAGAGGGTGATGAGGGCATGGGTCTTCCCACCGCCATAGGTCAGCTCTAACTGGCGCACGGCTTTTTCATTCTTGCCCGCCAGGCGCAATATCACATCTTTGGCCAGCTCACGCAGGTTGTAGGTAGGATAGGTGAGGGCAAAGAATTCGGCCGGGTCCTCATAAATCGGGCGGCGTCCTTTCTGCATTTGCACATCGTACAGATCGGCAGCAAATACGGCCAGCGAGAGCTCGCCAGTACGCAGATCGTTGCGCAGATTTACAACTTTATGCCATGGAATGAAAGTTTGCATTATAGGAAATCCTGTTCACTTTTTGAAAAATCGAAACAACCTTACTTCAATCCACTTTTGAAAGCGATCTCTTGCCCCATTAACATTGAAACCATTTATGAGACTAACAACTCCAAGAATTGCTGCTAATACTTTTAACCCGGTAGCGATCGGAGGAATTAACGGTATCGATTGAGGAGAAACTTGAATTATCCCTGCTACTAATATGGTGAATATAGATACTAAGTAGAGACCTCCAGCAATTAAACGGGCAGTATTTTTTACCAAATTTGTGACATTTGCCTCTAAAGTATCACGTTCAATTTTTACCTGTGAAATTTCATTCACCTTTTGCTGTAAATCTTCGACATATTGATTATCTTTTTGATTTTTCTCCAATTCTAATTCTTCGATTATTTTATTAAGTCTCTCTTGCTCTTCCTTTGTTTGAATTTTCTCCCGGTCTAATTTCTTTGTTTCTTCTATTCTAATATTTTCCCTCATTTCAGCCAGTATTTCAGTGACAGTTTTATCAGAAAACCTTTCAGGATCCCCCATAGTCTCATCCATCAATAAATTTCTGGAGGTGCGGGACAATTTCAATACACTTGCTTCTTCTGCACTTATTTCTCCTTGGGACGATAATTTTTCAATTTCGCCAACAAATTTCCTAATGAGAATTTTGCTAGGCTGCAATGCCGCGTAGCAATTTGCAATAAGACGTTTTTGGTTGATTTCCAATACTTTTGCAGGAGAATTTATCCACACGAGAGTACCAATGAAAACATCTGTAAGACAAATAGGCATAAAGAAAAAATTAGTATCGCTTGAGTGAGATAGTTCATATTCCCTAGAAATAGATGCCAATTTTGCATTCGTGGTAATTAACAAGTGTTTTACATCAGAAATTTTTAACGGTTTTTCTCCTCTTCTTAATTTAAATATTGCTGCTAAGGACTTAATATCTTGTTGAATCGTGTATTCCTTCTCGTCCCTGTCAAAAAATGGAGCGTTTCCTTGATAGGTTTCGACAATTATTTCTTCAAGTTCTGCTTCATCAATCTGATATCTAGTATCCACATTGGGATCAGGTGTAGATATCCTCATAATTTTTAAGACTTCTAACTTGTCGCCAATTTTATTTATAAACCGTTCAACATCACTGCTGGTATATCCATTATCGATGAAATACAAAAGAGATCTACTTGCTTTCACAGGATCGATGTAAGGTCTTTCTACCCAATCCATGCATGTTTCAAGAATACCTATAAATTCTTCGTATGTATGATGAAATACATATACACTTGCCCCATTATTTTGTAGCAATTTTATAAATTCTTCATAAGCAATTTTTTTGTCAGGACCATTAATTCCTACTATATTAAATAATAATCCGGTATCCAAATAATAATTCCCATTAAATCGACCCTGAAAATTCTGGTAATCCTGTGTATATAATAATGTGCTTGCCATCAGATGACCTATTGAGAGATCAACTATAAAGCCAAAAGTTTCAGGATCTCTGTCATAGGCATCAATTAAGAAACTATTTATCAAGTATGTTTTAACAAAGGTATTATTTTCACGCGATGTATCCAAGGACGGAATCAATGTATGGTCGTCACCAATACTCGCAAAAAGAACATCTAGATCATGATCCTTGAAAAAGGAAATCATGATCGCATCAGCTTGTGCTTCAGGGATCATCTCCCCTTTTTCTTTGCAATATTCGATAAACTTCTTTAGAATATTAGAATATTTTTGTTCTTGGGCTAAGGCAACCTCATAAAAATCATCTTCAACTATCTTTTCAGTAATTGGTGCATATTTACCTAATTTGTTCTTCTGAATATAACCTTGTTTACGAACCCGCTCTAGAATTGTAATCATTGGGTGGTAAGGGATAACTAGTCCAAACTCAGCTTGAAAGTCACTAATCACGGAATCAATTTCAATAACTGAATATCGTTTCTTACGAATTAATGCAATGATAAAAGGTACAAAATTCTGAATATAATCTTTTTTCTGTTCATCCCAATTCACTTTAATGATTGCAAGGCTAGCAATTGCTTTATTCATCATTTTCTCCATTAAAACCAATCAACAAGAAAACAGGCAGAATGTAGCAATTAAAAAATAATGGATTGCAATTTATTGACAGCACACGCATCAGCTTTCTCCCCTGCCTCCCGTAAACATCTTCAACAACTGCTCACTTTCTTCCCGAACTTCAGCTTCCAACTCGAAGTTCTTCTCGCCTTCCCACCTGTAAGGGGGGTTAAAGCCTTTCAACTCCAGCAATTTACTCACCCGCCTGTTGTACCTGGTTGAAGACTTCTCAATCGCTTTGATTTCTTCCTGGGTGGCATCCTTAGGGTGAACGATGAACCCAATATACGTGGGAAGTATTTCCACCTCACCAGTTGCGTAAATGCGTTTGTGCCTGGGCTCGCCTTCCATACGGTGCCAGCCCAAGAAATCCAGAAACGGTCCGCGCGAATTTTCGCCAAACACATAGGAGATACGCCATCCCCCGCCTTTTAGCTCTCCACGGTGTTGATATTCAAGATCATCTGCCGGCAGCTTGATCCGCCACTGCGAAAACTCCCTATCAAAAATGGACTTGATCCGCTCCATTTCACCCATCCTTGCTAATCGTTGAACAGTTTCTGCGCAGCCTGGCCTCTTCCCACCACGTGATTGCTGATGCTTTCCAGTAATGAACGTTCTTCACTGGTCGAAAGCTCGATCAAGGCTTGCAACAATTGCTGGAATAACTGGTTACGGCGCAGGCCACGGATATCGAGATAATCGTTGACCTTGTTCACATCCCCAGCTTTCCATAGCTGCATCAGGCGGTGGATCTGGTCGATCAAGGGCACTTCGCGCGAGCGCGAGAGCTCGACTTCCATCTCCGGGAACAGCGGCAAGTTGGGCGAGGTGTTGTCCAGTGCCGGGTCGTAGCCCAGGCTGGGACGCTTGCGCTGCTGCCAGGTTTTCAGGCGCAGCTGGCTGCCGCTGCCGCCTTCGAATTCTCCATCCTCATCGGTTATTTCATCTTCACCGGCTGCTTCCTTGCCGCCCGTGCGCACCAGCAGATCGTAGCGGTCAGCCAGGTCTTTATCCGACAGGCCGCAGGAGATGGCGTACAGAATACAGGCCCCTGCCGGCGCATCCTGGAAGCCAAAATCATTGCGATGCAGCAGGTAGTAGGTGGTTACATTGTCCAAACCGCTGACTGTTGCGCTGTCGCCATTATGAGTGAGCACCCGCCCCACCACAAAGTCCACCACCATGCGGCGCACATGGCCCAGGAATTCACCCACGCTCATCAACTCACCAGGATGATCGGCTTTGCGCACCGCCGGATACTGGCTGTAGGCTTCCATGGCCGGGCCGGTCGCCGCCCAGACAAAGTCTGGGCCGCGGATACCCGCATCCCAGAAATCCCTAAGGCGTGTCGTTATATTCTGATGCATTTCATCCAATACCCGATTATCCCATCCAGGCCTAGTAGTTGTAGGACGTTTCTTACAGACTAGCCAAACGGAAGACGATAGAGCAGCAGAGGTTTGTGAGCGGGTTCGATTTCCCATTTCTGTCTGAATTGGCCAGCTTCCATCTACAATAAACCCGGCTCTAATGATAGCAGAGGCCAAAGTCTCCCAAGCATTAGGCTGTTTATGCGCAAATACTACGACCAAACGCCCAGAGTTTTCTAGCGCATTATGGCAGGCTTGAAAAGCATTAAACATTCCTTCTTCGTAAACGGATTTTGACAACTGGGAGTCACCAGCAAACCGGCTAGAATCATCAATCAATTCACCATCATTCGCGTCATGATCCCATTTAGGAGCGAGTGGATGATCAAATATCTTGTCAATTGCTGATGAAGATCCATAAAAAATGCGTCGTAGCCAGACATAGAAAAAATCCATCAAGTCAGAGTAGGGAATAGCATCGTAATAAGGTGGGTCTGTAACAATGATGTCGAATTTTCCAGCAATGTTGATGGCACTTTGTCTTAGAACGTTAGGAGGGGGTGCATCTTGAGTTGCACTGGGCAAGACTCCTGTCAAAGGTTCTGTGACCCATTCGGAAACGCTAGCCCACCCGCCCGAATCACTTACTAGTATATTATTTTCGGTAAAATCCCATTTGATGGGTAATGCCCATCTCATAAAAGTATGACCACCCTTGGCACCCTGAGGCTGCCATTCAACAAACGCACTGTTATAATCTGCCACTTTATCGAAAATACATGCCAGGTATGATTGAATAGCATCCATCCAATCTGGCGAATCATATTTTGCCTGTTTTCTGAAACCATGAATTAGAGTTAGTACTGTCCCCAGTACCAATAATTGACGAGAAGTGAACATTTTAGCCCAATGATCAAAACCATAAAGAGGAATTCGAAATCCAAGAGCCTCTTTACCGGGAAGCATTTCACTTGGCAAGCCCAAAGGAATTTTTGAGAATATGGATTCCAGGCTATAAATAGCTTCATCTGCTCGTAGTAGTTCATCATCTGTGGGTAGACGGAAGTCTTTACCTTTTGGAATGTCAATCACCACTGAGGTCATCATAATGCCCAATCGTCCAGCCTGACCCTCTAAACGAATATCTTCCATTGTCATGATAGTTTGGCAGCATGGGCAGGTAGCTCCCGAACGTGACATCGTTCCGCCCCCAATTACTTTATCAAAAGCTCTGCGCTGGGCAATATTACCGCTCTGGACAGGAATATCCTTTTCAACTCCAAAAAGGACTCCTGTCCTGTTTATGTTGGGCTGCATGGTCAAAACCACCCGTTTTTTATCTTTTTTACGTAGCCAGCGCGTTTTCAGCAGTGGTAGTGTAGCGCGACAGTTCTTGCAGGTTACAGTACGCGCCCACAGGTAAGCCACGCTCGGCTTGGCCACCCAGCGCGGATTGGACTTGTTGTTCAGATAAGCTTCATCAAATTCGGCGTTCAGGCTATCGAGATCAGGTGCGCCATCTTCGTTGAGCGGCACAAGCTGCATCAGGCGCGATTCCACTTTATGGGCGACCTCCACCAGTGGCTCAAAGTCGGCATAGGTGGGGTAAAAGCGCGCCAGGTCACGCCGCGCCTGAGCCAGCACCCAGCGTCCCCAGGCGCGCACGTGCCAGGCCAGGTCGGCTTGAATGCCATCCCCCGTGGCGGCTGGGTCTGGGATTTCGGATGCGAAATAGGACAATTGAGCATCTCTGATCCCATGTTTGTGACCCAGCTCGGCCAGGCGGGTCTGGATCGCCGGCTTGCTTAACCCCTGAGCTTTGAAGAAAGCCTCCATGAACTCGCGATCTTCCAGGGCAAAATCAGGCAAAGGCCGGGTCTGGCCAGCCAGCTTCTGCGGGTATTCCAGGGTGCATTTCAAGATAAACCAGGCGACCGGATTGATATCCACCGCCGTGGTTTCGCAGCCCAGACGCATGGCTTCCAAGGGGATCGCCCCTCCACCGGCAAATGGATCGAGCACTTTGGGCACCCGCCCGCCATACGCCGCACGGATCTTCTCGCGGAACCAATCCAGGTCCGGCCCCGATTCACGCCCCCAGTGCAAGATGCCGCCTTCGGTCTCCTCAACGATCTTTTCTTCGACCTTGCCATCCGGGTTCTTGACCCGCTTGACGCGCTGCACCAGCTTGCCGCCCAATTTTTCGAGGATCAGCTTGCGTTCCTCTTCATCTTCCGAATCAGGCAGCAGTGTGGCAATGAGCGCTGCCCGGCAGGCTGCCAGGGGGCGGCGTGCCGGCCATATATGAAGAGCTTTAGGATGCCCAGCATGAACCATTTTCTCATGCACGGAATCGATAGAGGTCTGTTTGAGGGGAAAGGCAACTTCGATGAGGCGTTTAGAAGAGGTCAAGGTCAATAGCTCCAATAATATGTGTTGAGTTTTCTATGCATGGTTTACACCTGGTATCAATGAATCGATGTTCAATTGCGAAATTAAGCCTTATTTAAAAATTGTTCCGTCATCATGTTCAACGGTCACATTTGAGAATTCGTAGGATCCATCATGGCAAATCCAATAGTGTAGACGGATACAATTTCCACCTCCCATAACCTCTGCTCGACCAGCCTTATCACTACCAATCCCATCTTTGGATTTTCGCGTAATTTGATCGCCGGTCCTTGATTTTATGTCTTTTCTTAATGCGTGATTCTTATCGCTTCCATATGACCAGAGGTTGGTCATCACAAATACAATAGCTTCAAATACCCTTTTTAAGTCACGTTCTACTCCTGGGCGCTTCTGGAAAGCTGGCTCTCGAAGTGATGATAAGAACTTATCTCCAAACGTATAAGGCTTATCAATTTTGGGAAAAGACAGCCTTCCACAGCTGAGCTCTTCCCAGGCTAAGGTCGTAGCTCGTTTACAATCAGCTTCATAGATATCGACAATCTGTTCAACTAAACGAAATTGATTAGGATCAAAGATCAGCGGCCAGGTCCGAGAGATAGAAATACTGGTACCCTTATCATCAACTGAACCCTTTACATCCATGGCTGTGAGTGAAGCATAAGAGCTTAATGGCGCTGTTGCCATACTCCAGACGTCCTGATCATCGATAATCTCTAAGGCATAACTTGTCGTTACAAGAGCGTCCGTAAAGGCTTTCGCCACCTCAGGGTGCATACGATCTCGTATTTGGGGAGGGATTATTTCTTCACTACCCACAAGGCAATTGACATCAAGCGCTGCCGCCCTTTCTTCCATCTGGGGTGAATTTGCGATGAGCCTTTCGCAACCATTGACTACATCCATAGCAGATAATTCATAAATGTTCAATTTCTCGAATATATCTTCGAGAGCATTTTTGTCTATATATAAACCAAGCTTATAAATTATATTCATTGCCTTACTCGAAACCACATAATCTGGTTCGGTTTGGAACCTTGCATCCCAATTAATGAGATTAATCGCAAATTCTCTAACTTCATCCGTTTTCATTGCTCTATCTGGGAGTGTTAATAGATATGGATCAACTACAACAGTCATTGTTTACTCCCCGCTTCTTTACTACCTTTCTGCATACGCACTTCGCGCTTGCGATTCGCTGCCAGGGCTATTCGTTGCGCCTCATCCGGTCCTTCGTCGAAAAATCCCTTTGGCCAGCGCATAATGGCACCATATTCATTGGGTTCAACGGGCAATATTAGAGTTTCAATTCCGCTTTTCTCAAAAAAGTAAAACTTGGCAAGATGCATCACATCATCCGATTCATCTTCAGCAATCCTTCTCCGTATACGATTGATTATTCGATCACTGTGTGTCTCAATAACACATTGAGTACCTTTAGCGGCGATACCAAGGAAAAAATCCGATAACATCATCTGCACTCGAGGGTGTAAATGTAGTTCAGGTTGCTCTAAAAGTATTAGACCATCATCTGGAGCGAGCAAGCACATAGTCAGGATTGGCAGCACTTGACTCACTCCAACCCCAACATTGGTAAGATCAAGCTGCTTATTTAGCCCATCCGAGGAAAGAGTCAGTTCTACACCCATTTTGCCACGGTCTTGAGTGACTACATTGTCTACCAGTTCCATATGATGTAACCATAGGATGACCGCGTCAATTAAAGACATTTTTGTTGAGCGTAGAGGTGAGTAATCTCCATCGGGTGGAAGTGGACATTCAACCAGAGTATCTTTTCCAAACCGTTCCAATACTGCAGCTGTGTATTCGCCCTTTATTCCAACATCTTTTGAGTCCGGGATCAATGGAATACCATAAACCATGCGTGGATCATCACGCAATGGACCTAAATAGCGCATACGTTTGGTAAAGAAATCCACGATTTCATTTGTCGCCTGAACGACTTCAGGTGAGAATGGCTCTGCCTTTAATCCATCCTCTTTACTTGGCTGTTGAATTCCTATTCTGGAGGCATGATATAACAATTCCCTAGCTAACGCCTTTCGGGTCCGCGTAGATATTCTAATACTGATAGATTCCACCCATTCCAAGAGACTAGATGACCGATATAAACGATCCTCGATCATTGCGAGTTCCTGCACCAGTACTTCACTACGTAGATCTTGTCCTCGCCTTAATCTTCCCGCCACCTTTCCTAGTTCTTCCTTGATAGCCCGCCCCATCGGCGAAAAAAATTCAATATCTTGCCATAATCGTTCCTTTACGGAGGCATCTGTGGAAAGTACTCTTGCGCTAATCTCTAAAGCATTACGTATACTTTCCGTTCCCATATTAAAGTGAACCAGTTTCCGAGATGGGAGAAAATGGGATAGTGAACAATACTTCTTATTACTAGAGCCGATTTGCTGAGATTGGATGTCTTCATCTAGGTCAAAATTGAATAATCCACTACTTATTTCTCGTCTGACAGCATCTGGAATCTGCCAATTTTTTATGGCGTATAATTTATCAAGGTGAGTGCTTCCAACTTGGGCATTCGCCCGGATTTTCACATCTGAAGTCCGTAAAGAGGTTGCGACGACATACACCTTTGTCGTATTAGGATCGGGATCGGGAGATGTAAAAAATTTAACATCAATCTCGATCTCCTGTTTACGGGAAGATCCGCCCTTATTATTCCTCACCAGCTGAAAACCTAAATTCATCGATTCATGCATCTCACCGCCATGAGCGATATCAGATAGATAACCGAGCTTAACAAATTCACCGTTAAAAACTAGAGCGCGACTAGTTGCTGGGGATGCCAGAGTTTGGGCTACCATCAATATGGATTGGATCAATGTACTCTTACCGGAACTGTTCGGCCCACAAACAATTGTTAGTGGAGCAAGTTGTAGGCTTACACGTCTTGCAATTGACTTGAAATTACCGATCGTCCATTCTTTTAGCATCTTTTTTTCCTCTAGAATCTAATCAAAAGCAATCAAGTAAAGCGATACAACCGATTTAGTAGGCTACGATTGTATTCTTCAATCTCAGAAACGCACTCCAATTGGACAACCGGGCCCAGCCACATTCATATTGATGCTAGCTTAAAACAGACAAGCCAGATGCACAGCATGAAGAAATGCCCGCGATGCACATTTTTCGTGGACGCAATCTATGGAGGCCTAGTTGAGCGAGAAGAAACTGCGATAAGGCATTTTTTATCAGACACAAATAAGCTCTTTACACTATTTATGTGCTATCGCATTACAACGATCATTCAAAGCTGGTTATGCCAGACACAAGTGGATAGAGCTCAATTCGCGCCGGAGTTCCCGGAACGGTTACAGACATTTCTACCGGTGTCTGTCCTAGAGCAGGCACAAAATCCACATAAGTGTATCCGCCCCCGATGATATTACCCGATTCATCATAAGCGACTGCAATCACCTTGATATCAGAGATTTTCTTATCAAGCGAATTGGTGATGATTCCAGTAGCTTTCGGAAAGTATGTGTCAGGGATGAAATTGATTGTATCTGTCGTGAAAGGATTTTCCGTGATCGGTGAGGTTGAATTGTCGCCCGGATTCAGTTGAATATCGACTCTCGCGACCTGGCTGCCGTCTGGTGGAAACAAATCGGCGTATCCTGCTACGGTTTGATTCGGGAATATGAGGTTTATATACCCGGAATCTGTATCCAACACATTTCCACCCTCATCATATGCAGCGATCTGGTACTCAGTTCCTTCGATCGTGTTCTTGGGATCCGTGTTCTTCACAAGAAATGCCACCCCCATTGAGCTTCGCAATTGTCCATATCCCTGTGCGACCAGCTCAATCGTAGGAGCGCTGGTATCGGCAGCTTCAAAAATCGACAGCCCAGAGAGGGTAGGATATAACTCTACCGAAGCAGGGGCAGCACCGCTGGTCAGGCTTACCTCAACGCCAGTTTGACCACTGGCAGGTAAGAAATTGACATAGGTGTATCCACCCCCGATCATATTTCCTGCATCATCATATGCAACTGCATTGACACGCATTTCGGTTACGTCTCTGCTTAGCCCATTGACGACTATCCCACTTGCCTTTGGAAAATTCGGATCAGCCAGATAGTTGACCTGTTCTACAGTGAAGACACCTGATGCTAAGTCAACTGGGACAACGTCTCCATCCTTGATTTGCACATCAACACGGGCAGCAGTACTGCTTTCTGGTAAATATAAGTCAGCGAACCAGGCCAGTTTTTCAGCAGGCAAGACAATGGTGATATAACCTTCATCCGAGCTTAGCACAGTACCTTGATCATCATATGCGACAACTCGGTACAACGCACTCTCGACAGCGTTTGCCGCATCCTTGTTTTCAAGCATGAATGCAACGCCAACCTCACTGCGCGTCTGTCCAAAACCCTGCTGCACGAGATTGATTACATCTTCTGCCCCTGCCGATTCTGCTAAATCTGTCAAGCCAGAAATCGCCGGAAACAGCTCAACCCTGGATGGATTTTCTTTGACACTAACACCTACAACCACGCCGGTTTCACCCCCACCTGGCACAAAGTTGATGTAGGTGTATCCTCCACCAACAATTTGATCTTGATCGTTATACCCGACGGCTGTTAGCTTCACTTCGGTAATATCCTGAGCCAGGTTATTGTGGAGCACGCCAGTAATTTTGGGGAAATTCTCGTCTCCGATGTAAGTGGTTTTATCTATGGAAAATACTGAGATTGGTTGATCAAGCCATTCAGCATCTCCAGTATCTAACTGCACCTCAATTTTATTGGCAACCTGACCCTCTTCAAGGTACAGGCTGGTCACAACAGCTTGCGTAACTCCAGGCATTATGATTGTGACGTAGCCGCTATCAGTTCCCAGCACTACGCCTGCTTCGTCGTATGCAGTGATCTGATATGATGAGCTTTCGATTGCATAGTTTGAATTCGGATTTTCAACCGTAACAACAGCGACCAATTCGATCCCATCTTGAATAAATCCTTGTTTTTCACCCAGGATCAAATCTTCCGGAGGAGGAGTGGGCTCTTTGGTAGGTTGAATTGCTTTCGTTGCTTCTGGCGCAGCTGCTTCTTCTTTATTTTCCGGCTCGGTTGCGGCTGTTTGGTCTGCTCCCGAAGCCGATAAAGTCGCTTCCTGGACTGCATCGGAAAGCTGCTCTGAAGTACTTTGACCACAAGCAATGCTGGCAAGGATCAAGACAATCAGAGCGAATACCCAAGCTTGCTTCCATAGTTTATTTCCGGCCATCGATATACTCCTTTTTGTGTGTAATTTTCCAGATCAGTAAATGTACAGTATCAAGTATCTTAGTAACAAATGTATTGTTTATGAGAAGAAGTTGATTCCGTTATGATTCCTCGACCTGGTCTAGAAGATATCCCAATCATTTACTAAGTAATGTCATTCGACTATTTGAACATCAACATGACTTAATTCAGCTCTCAACAATTCAGCGATCCATTCAGCACGCTCGAACAGAAAATTACGATACATATCAGCAGAAAATCCTGTCATTTCAACATACAGAGGTGGAATCAGGTGAGATTGAAGAATCTTGTCAAAGCCTCTAACATCCTTGGCAAAATCCTTTAGATATTCGAGAGGATCCGTATCACTAATTTTTATATTTGTTTCAGCGCGCAAGAAGCTGATATTCATTAGGCTATCAATACTATAATCCGATTCGCCGAGATGTTTTTTTAAGAAGTTCTGGGGGAATATGTGGTGCAAATTAGGCGCTTGGGACAAAAGCAAATACACATTATCCAAAACCACCGCATGAGGATCGCTGAAATCGAGTGGGGTCTGATAAGCCAGGAACGCTAATACTGCGCGACTAAGGCTATTGCGATAGTTATAACTGGTTCGCACCAGTCTCGCCTTAGATAAAGCTAACGGTTGGAATGTTACAGGCTTGCCGTATTCCAGCGGTCGAAAAAAGTTTTCACAATAATCAAACACCTGCGTATTCTGGCGAAATTCATCTACACCAAAGGCGGTTCGCCAGAACCATTCCCGCATTATCTCTTTTTTTGGGTTCTTGTTTTTATGAAGGTAATAACATAACGGCAGTATCATATAAGTAAACGGCAGCATTCCAGGACCATGGATCTTCATATCTGACAAGAATTTGATTGTTTTCAGGATGGTTTTTTGGCAGGCATTCCAATGTTGTTCGAAATCTTCCGCTGTCAAATTTTCCAAAGACGCTGGTGTGATGCCATAGGGATTGCGTTTTTCTTTGGATTCTTTTCTGCGGCATACCGCTACCATCTGGATAATGCTCAAATCGTCCAAATCCTGGTACCGGTTTCCTTGCTGAATCAATGTATCCTTAAAAGCATCTAAATACTCGCGTAGATAAAAGCCTTTGTAATTCTTTTTAGGATCTTCTGATCGATAAGTACGGGCTACGATAATGTCAACTGGATCAAGCCTCTTTCCCTCCTGATTAATCCGTTCGAAAATATCGCAAACCTCGTTAACTTCAACTCCTTTAACGCGTACCACTGGGATTTTGTAGTCGGAAAAAATTCTGCTAATTTGTCCCAAGTTGCTCTCAATTTCTGAACTGAATCCTTCCTCGGCCGCAATTTCCTTGTAGAAAGTAAATGACCATTCGGGGACATCACGTACACGGATCAGGAATTTTTTATTTACAACTTCTGCTATATGTTTTTTTAATCCATTGGCAAAGAAGAAATCTCCCTTTGTCGCATCGAAAAAAAGAGTGTAATCAAATTCCTCATGATCTTCCACTTTCCCCTTTCCACCCACTAAAGAAATTAGTAAAGAAGTAGCTCGCTGCTGTCCATCTAGAATGTATTTCCATTCCTTGAACTTTCTTACTGAATCCTCATCGTGTGGAAATTCAAAGCCCCCAAGTTTGCGATGGGTGTGTAGGTACGAGTTGGTTTCCCAATACAAGATGGAGCCGATCGGATAGAATTTATAAATACTGTCCCAAAGTTTGATAATATTCGCAGGCTGCCAAACAAATTCCCTCTGAAATGTAGGAACAAGAAATTTGTCCTCTTTCAGTTCTTTGACCAATTCGGTGATTTTGAAATCTTCAGATCCTATATCGCGGTTGTGGTTTGTCATAAGCAGATCCTCGTCAATCTTCTTCAGCAGCTTGTAAGATAGCTTGTTCATCCAACATGTATCCCCGCGTACTCGCTATTAAAGATCCCCACGGGTCATTTATTCGGAGCAATCGTTGTCTCGAGCTAGCGCAATCGAAAACAACATACAACCAGTAGCGTCCACGTAAATTACAGGCTTTCGCCCATTCATTTTCACTGATATCTACAACACCAACACGTGCCCGACCTTTGACCTCGATGGCGCGCTCCTCACCACCCAGGCGGCGGGATAACAAATCAAAACCGGGGTATTCCCCCAGCCCGGCAGCCACGGCGAGCTCTTTGGTGGAAACATCCTGTACAACCGCTCCTGCAGCCTCTTCAAAAGCCATAGCCATTTGCATGGCAACCAGCTCTACTGCTTTATCATGGCGTTGTTTTTCTTCGGGGTCACGGGATGGGATTACCAGGGCGTGAGCCAGAAAAGTAATCTCACCTGGAACGATCAATTCAGGTTCACATTCGGCAGTCCGCAAGGCCAGCGCCTTTTGGTTGGCTAATGCTTTCTGCCTGGCCTTTATCTTGGTCAGCTCGCCTTTGGCGTGAGAGTCGCCAACGCGAGCCTTCTCGGTCAGTTTGGCGCGAGCCGCGGCCAATTCGGCCTCCTGGTATGCAAAACCACGCTCCAAGAAAACCTTCCGTTCAGGCAGCGTCTCAAGAAGCGCCTGGCGCTGTGTTTCAGCTATGGGGCGAGCCACTCGTTCCAGAGCATAGGCATATGACTGGTCTTTGAGGTCACCGGCAGCGGAGAGTAATGATAGGGCGAGATACCCCTGTCCGTCCCCGCTCCTCAGCAGCAATAATGCTTCTACGGGAGCTTCGGTAATATTTCCATTAGCTTCCTGGCGCAAGCCAATCAAGCTGCACTCAAGCAACTGTTCTTGCGCCAGTCCGGGTAAACTTGGGTCAGCCTGGCGGAAAATTTCAAGTGTTGCCAGATGAAATAGATAAGGCTGGCTGCACGTAGGATCGACAAACACCCCGCCGCGCAGCGCTTTTGGACCAAAACGGGTGCTGACATATGCTCGCAGATGGTCAAACAATGGCTCTCCTGGATGCAAGAAAACTACATCGGGAGAATCCATGCCCGGCCTGAGGTTTACAACTAACCGGTGGTTACGTTCCTTTGGATACATCTCCAACGCCGGCCAAAGTGGATCCAACGCTCCAGGTTTACCCGGCATAAGCGAGAAGGTCTTGTCCAAATCACCTTCAATCTCAAGATCCAGTAATGGAATAGCTTTTTCCACAAACCGGCGTACATATCCAGGCAGCAAACGACGATAGGTCTCTTTTGAGAGAGTTTCTTGCAGGCGGGGGAGTTGATTCTTTACATCGCCGCCATCCCCATACAGGCTCTGCTCACGCGCTTCCAAAGCCCGAACTTGCTCAATGGTTAGCTTGCCTTCCAATTCCTGCTCAACAGCCTGGACATCCTTTTCGCTCAAGACTCGCTCCATATAAGCTTTGAGAGATATCCCTTCGAACAAGCGACCCACCACATCAAAGACTTTATCGCTGCCCAATTCCTTGCGGATTCGCTCCAGCTTATTTAGCAGAGTTTTTAGCACTCGTCCTTCACGAGTTTTTCCTGCCACCAGGTTTAGGATTACCACAGGATCGTGGGTCTGCTTATAGCGATGAATACGCCCCATGCGCTGTTCCAAACGCGCAGGGTTCCAGGGCACATCATAGTTGATCATCAGCCAGCAGAATTGCAGATTGATACCTTCGCCTGCGGCATCCGTGGCGACCAAGAAACGTGCCCCACCTTCGTCTACCGGCTTGCGAAAGAATTCCACCTGCTCATCCCGTTCGCTTTGCCCTGTATACGGGTTTGGATGGGCGCTCTTGCCACCGTGAATTTGGGCTACTTGCCCGGCATATCCAATCCCCTCCAACCGGCGCACCAAGAAATACAATGTGTCCCGGTGCTCGGTGAAAATGATCATCTTTTCATTCTGAAACTCAGGATCACGGATAATCTGCCGTAGGCGTTCGAATTTTGACTCTTGCCCTTGTTCATACACCTTATTGGCAAGACTCAGCAGGTTGTTGACTTTGATGCGTTCGGCCTCCAGCTCGACCAAAGAAACTTTGACTAAACCGCCGAGAAGGTGGTCTTCAACAACCTCACTTTCCTCATGACCATCAATAATGTCCTCTTCATCAGCAGTCATCTCGTCCAAGGCGTCTTGGGTGGCGTCAAGCTTCTTCTGCATTACCTCCAAATCTCTTGTGCTGAGTTTGCCCGAGCGGATCGCCTCGATCAGGTTATCCAACTTCTCCAGGCGCCTTTCAAAGGAACGCAGCAATGCGTAGGTAGAGCTGGCCAGGCGGCGTTGAAAGATGCTCATTGCCAGCCGTGCAGCAGACCGGTTGAGAATCTTGGCGCGATTGTAATAATTCTCTATGTAAGCGGTTGTCTCTTCATACAATCGCTGCTCGCTGATCACTCCCTGGGTCAGATCATAGCTGAGGGTATCAGAAACCCGTTGAGGGTAAATCGGACTTTCATCGAAACGCACCATCTCTTCTTTCGTTCGCCGGATAAAATGACGATTGCGTGAGTCCAGTGGATAGGCGCTGAAAGCATCGAAAGTGGCTAAGGTTTCGGGCTCCAGTAAACGCCACAAGCAATAATAAGGATAATCTTTACCCATGTGCGGTGTGGCTGTGAGGAGCAGCAAGTGGCGGGCTCCCCATGCCAGTTGCCAGCGTTCATCATCTGTGCGCACACCTGCAAGCGCCTCCGCAAGCTTGTAACGATCAGTTTTACGAACCGTAAAATCGGGCTGTCGATCAGCGGCAAGCTTGTGTGATTCGTCAAAAATCACCAGGTCGTATGGATGAACGTCAGGCTCTTGTAAGCGCCCGAACATTTTTTCGCCTGCCAGGGTATCCATGCTCACAATGAGCAAATTGCTGTCTAACCCCTGGAACGGATTCCCTGACTTTGCTTCGCTGCCGGCAACCACCCGAAATGGTAAGCTAAACAGCGTATGCATTTCTCGCTCCCAGTTACTAACAAGACCGGCTGGGGGTACAATCAGCACACGTCGGATCAAGCGCCTGGCCAACATCTCGCGAATATACAGGCCTGCCATGATCGTTTTACCCGCTCCAGCATCGTCAGCCAATAAGAAGCGCAGTCGAGGCTGGTCCAGCATATAGTCATACACAGCGATACGCTGGTGGGGTAGCGGATCGATTGAAGATGCTTCAGATGCAAAAGCGGGGTTATAAAGATAGCCGTATGCCAGGCGTTCCCCTTCAGCTACGATACGCACAATCTCAGCCGGGGTTGTGAAATCCAGGACAGGAGCACCCTCGGAATGGGAACCATATCCAGCCTTATGCTCACCAACTGAATGAGTTGTATTTGCTTGAGGTGAGAAATCTTTGCCTAAAGCCCCTAATCCCAAAATTTCGGCGCGACTAATTTGCTTCCAGGCTATTGTAGTGGGTTTAGTCTGTCCATTTTCCCAACGATTAATCGAGGCAAATGAGACCCCCATCAGTTCTGCCAGCTTCATTTGCGTCAGATGGAAACGTTGGCGAAGTTGTTTAATGCGTAATGAAAAATCTGGCGGAAGTTGTTCCTGCAATATCAGACACCCCACACAAGCAGAGGGAAAAGCGCTTAGATGGAACCACCGAATTTCATTATAGCACGTGTTATATTTGGTTATTCGTAAAAAATTTGGGGAGATTACAAAACTGTTAGTTGTCGCACAACCTTTCAGCCTGTTGAAAAAGTCAAAGGAGTAGGCGAGTGGAATAGCAAACAGAGCAAATCATAAAAAGAAAAAGCCCGAGAGGAGGCTCGTTTAATCAATCTTTTTATGTTTTGTCCGGCTGCTACCATCAAGCCTTCGATGTTCACTTTCTCTAAGCCTCTCAATCGGAAATGCTCCAACCGATGAAACTGCTTGGCCTCGCCAAACAGTGGCTCGACCCAAACACTTCTTTTCCGGATTGCCTTTTGATAGGCTTCGGTTTGTTGATACGCTTCGGCTCTGTCTAATTCTTCTTGAAAGAATGAGCGAAAAATATAACGCCCGCTTTTGCTATCCGTGCACTTTGCCTTTACTAGACAGGCATTACAAATTTCAGCTTTCGCTCGATATACCAATACTTGTTCAGTCTTCCGACGCGAAAATAGCGGTAGGCTTTGACCCTCTGGACAGATGTATTTATCCTTTTCGCGATCATATTGAAAAATGTTAGGGGGAAATAATCCGGACCTATTGCTCAGATAAGGGGTTGGCAGATAAGCCTTGATGCCCATTTCTTCTAAACCCACGATGTTTGGAATTGTTCCATACTTTGCGTCGCCGGTTGCTTGTTTTGGTTGAAGCTTCCATTTGGAGCAAACATACTTCACCAAATCCAACATGGGTGTGTTATCCATAATCGAAGCCGGTGTCACCAATGCATGGAGGATAATTCGTTGTTTGCCCCCATCGACGATGTAATGATCACGATAACCCATGACCGAACTGCCGCCGCCAGATAGTTGCATGGGAGAAGCATCTGGATCGGTGGGACAGACTTCTCGATCCGTAATCCGTTCATAAGTAGGTTTGCGGACACCGGTCAGGCGAGAACCATCATATTTTTCTACCAGCTCTTGCGGTGTCGGCACCCTCTCACTTTCTGGTTCATGATCAAAATTATCATCTTGAAGCGAATCATCGTTCAGGGTCGTAAACTCCTCACTATCTCGTCCTTCTAGATCAGTCTTATTCTCGAATAGCTCATGGAGATGTTGCTGGGCTTCCCATTCCACGCGAGGCGTTAGACGGTCTATCGAGGCGTTCGCTTGAACCTTTGTACTGTCGAAATACAGTTCTTCACCCCACACCAACCCGGCTTCAATACATAATTCCACGATCCGTTCAAAGAACCGCTGAAAGGTTACTAGACCATATCGAACACGAATCTTGCTCAAACTGCTGTGATCCGGCACTGCTTCTGTTACATCGTAGCCAATGAACCAGCGGTGGGCCAGGTTCACATTGACGGTTTCCATCAATTGTCGCTCTGATCGGATCCCTTCAAAGAACGCAATCAACTGTAACTTGAAGAAAACCACCGGATCGATTGAAGGCCTGCCAATCTCAGAGTAGAAGGAGGACACGAAATCAGGTATGAAATCGAGATCCAGACATTCTTCAAGGCGACGATAGAAATTGTTTTCAGGGACCAGATCTTCCAAGGAGATTTCGGTGAGTGGCCAGAAAACCCGGTCTTTATGACCGAGCATGCTCCACCTCGCTGGTCTAGAATGAAATTAAAGGTTCAAGCGCTGTGCTACCGCTTGGAGTTCGTCATCGGTCACCCCCAGATAACGTTTGGTGTAGGCGATACTGTTATGGTTGAGCTTGTGCATGATGAGCGCCAGGTCTACCCCGGTCATGCGGGCATGATAACCCCAGGTCTTCCGCAGGCTGTGCGTGCCGAAATTGCCCCGCAGCCCAACTTCTCGGCAGATTGAAGCGATAAACTTCCAGCCCTGCCCACGTTTGATCGGACGAGCATAATCGTTGTTTTTGGGATTAAAAAAAACGAAGTTCTCCGGCTTCTCCCCCACTCCCGGATAGGTATCCAGATATTCTTCCAGGACTTCCCGGATGCTCTCGTTGATGACCACCTCTTGCCGTTTACCCCGCTTCTTTTCCTTGATCCAAAAACGTTGCCGGATCTTTCCTTGGTCATCTAGAAAATGTGTGATCTGCAAATCCAGCAAATCGGAGATGCGTAGCGCGGTGTTGATACCTACGACAAACAGCAACAGGTCCCGATAGCGTTCTTGGCCGCGGAGCAGGTTTTTGATTTGGGCGATCTTTTTCCGGTCGCGGATGGGGTCAACAAAGTTCATCGTTGATAAAAAATCTACCAGTAAAAACGAGTAAACATAATGGACTTGCGTCGTCATTGTGTCCACTCAGAACACCTTATCATTTTTTGAGAATTAAGACAAGTGCCGATTACAGGCCTTTTTTGCACTCGAGTGAACACAATGGTTATTATGTTTACTGTTGGTTGATTCTCGGTATAAAAACTTATTAAACTGAATACGCAATTTGAAGAAAATTGTATGAAAATGGGTATTTATCTATTAATGGATCTCTTTGTAGCGATTACGGTCATATTCTCGGGTCTACTTGTGATTTTTTCGAGGCAGAATGACAGCTTCCGCTCCCTTTTGGTAGATGATATGAATAAATTCATCTGCATCCAAGGAGCGGATGGTAATTAGATGTTAAATTTCGTGATCCATGCTCAAAGCTTCTGCCTACGCAAGATGATGCCACTAGCCATTGGTCAAAGGAAACTCTAAGGGGTTACCTAAGACACCGACATTCACACCGGGTTTCAGACTCGAGCCTTAAGAGGAAGTTCGAACCCCGTGCCTATTCTCTTCCAGCTCTTATAAATTGAAAAGGTCACCCAAGTCCGCCGGAGTAAAATCTAGAACTTCCTCTTCATGGGCCGGGGCGCCTCCCATTTCGTACGGCTCGTCGCCGACTGGGAACAACTCCTGGCCCACAAACTCCCTGCGTGTTTCCGTCTTGCTGTTTACCACCGTGCCATGAATAAGGCAGTGCCACTCTTCATTGATCGTGATTTTATACGACTGGTAGAAATTCACGATCACTTGCGGACCACCGCCTACATCTCGGTTGTGGGACACGTTCTCTGTGACGTCTCTGCTTTCAGTTTCCGATCTGGATTCCTCGGTGGTCATTTTCGCGCCGCCTCTCTCTAGCCCTACACCGCTCGTAGTGCCACTCGTTTCAGACAGCGAATACTTGACATTCGTGGTCGAGTCGGGCTGAACGGCACCGACAACTTGAGCTTGAGGCTCGCCGTCAGGTTCCTCCTCCTGCTCCCGGTGCTCGAGAGTGCACACGTCCAGCTTAATATTGATAAGACACTCGCATCTCCGATGGGGTCGGGCGGGTTTATCCATATAGGTGCTCTCCATAGACGTGCACTCAGAGCATGGACTATCCTTATCATCGCCCCCCGCACTGGGCCACCATTCATAGACATATAATTGGATATCATCCATAGTTAGTCTCCTCCTTTACTATTGCTCAGACGCCGCCTGACCAGTTCGCGTCGAAACTGCCCGGGCGTGAGACCTTTAATAACTCTGTAGGCGCCGTCTGCCTTACGCACGACGACGTTTCCCTTAGCGACTTTTTTAGGGAATAAGGACTTCGGCTGGCGCAGCTGGTAGACAAAAATCTGGTCGTTAATCTTCTGCTTCCAGAGGCTCGTCAGTAGCACGGTATCAGTAGCTTCGCTGAACGACACGACCTGGAAGGGTGGTATCTTGGGGAATTCATCAATCGCGTCAAAGGTCTTAAAAATCACAGCGTCTGTCGGACTGGCTGAGACGATCACCTCACCCTGGAACTCATCGATCTTAAACAGCGGCTGGTCGGTTCCCTTCTTAATGGAAATGACCAGCTTGGAATGTGATCCCGCAGCCGCCGAAAACGTACCCAGCCAGGTCTGGTAACCGTTACAACTGATGGACACCCGGTGCACGCCTTTTCCCAGCGTGTCTAGGAATACTAGGCCATCAGAATCGGTTTCCCTGCTTAAGGGTGTGTTGTCATCTGATAGGCCGGTCCCGTTGATGCGCACCACGGCGCCAGAGATGGGCTTGCGGTTCTCGCGGTCATATATGCGGATATGCAAGCTCCCACCCTGGCTTTTCCTGGCGGAGTCCAACTGCCACTGTTGGACCAGCTCCTTGGGCGGCATGGAGGGAATGTCGCCCTGCGAGTGACGCTGTTCTAGCCTCCGGTAGACCTCATCGGTCGCTTCGTTCATTAGCGAGCTGTAGGTTCGAAAGCCAGATTTTACCAACCCCCCCGCGAATTGGCCCGTCATCCCGTCCAGACGCAGAAATCTGGCCTGGGGGATGAAAGACTCGCGCAGCTTGGCCTCGGTCACACCGGGGAGACCACTCAGCAGATTGCGCATTTGGTTGACGTCCAGTGCGAGCAAGTCTTCGATCTTCTTGATACCCATTCCAGCTAAAGATTGGCTGAGAGAAGGGCCGATGCCCTCAATTTCTTCTACGGGCTGACCTGTAAATACGGTTGGCATATCTGTACCTCCATTGTAATAAGTAGCTCCCCTAGCCAATGAATATGAAACAAATCTATCGCTTTCCAACAATGTCCCCTTAAACCATGATTTCTCAGATTACCATTCGAAGTCTGCGATGAGAGGGAGGTGATCGGAGACACCTGCTGACCGAGTGGAATCGAACCCAATCGGACCGAAGTTCTTATCTGTGATCGCTCGTGTTTTGCCTGAAGCCATGGTGATAGTGCGTGGCGCTTGGATACTGAGCGAGCCAGCCACAAAGCGCGGAACGGTATCTTTGACCAATCCAGGTGACAGTAAGAATTGGTCGAACAGGTACCAATCTCCGTTATAACGTAGGGATCCAGGAGGTGCGCTCGAAGTGGACAGAGACCATGTCGGATTGAACAGCCGAGGCCTGAGTGAGAGGTAAGCTGCAATTCCCTTAGTGCCGGGTATTGTTGGAAACCGAGGCATTCGCAGGGAATTTACTTGATCGTAGCTAGCATTGCCGACTAGTCGAACCGAGGTATCCCAAGGGTTATCGTTAAAATCACCAACTATCACCAACGGTGTTGCCCAGCGGCTTGCTAGCTGTGCCCGCGGGGGCAAATGTGGCTCGCCATCGCGATCGAAGAGATCTTCCCGCGGATATTTCATGATCCTTTCGACAAGGTCATAGCAGAACCAGGCCGCAGCGATCCTCAATGGCTCCGCATTCGACATCTTTCGGGATGCCCAGTGCAAAGCGATAAGGCGTAGTGAACCGGCAGGGGCGAGGTCGAAGGTCACATCTACAATGTCGCGCGTCGAGTACCGGTTGCCGATGCTATAGGAAGCTGCATCGCGGTGCGAGCATATCTGGCGAGAGTCGTACAGAACGCAAACATCGTATCCTGTGACCCTTTCATCAGCAGGTACCACATCCACCAACGTTTGCCACCCTGTTGCGTCAATCAGGTCGCGTACTATGGCTGCGTTCTCGACTTCGATTAATATAACGATGGCCGGTACAGCCTCCGGACAGACCGCGACGAGCATCGCTGCTATCGCGTCAATCTTTTGCCTGTACGCGGCAAAATCCCAACCGCTAGCTGCGGTCTTATTAAGTGCGCGCGCCAGACGCGATCCGTTGGGATATAAAAGTCGTTCGACATTCCAGACTACCACACGATGTTTCAAAGATTAGTTTCCAGGGAAGCGCAATAAAGGATAAAAAGATCGTTTATATATACAACCATTATACTCCTAATAGCGAATTAATATTAAGAGTGTCTTAAGTCCATCCAAATCATATCTCGCCGGATAATTCATAAGAATTTTCCAGGCTTTTCCAGACTCCCGACGGTTAATCCTCTTCTAAAAGGTTTTTTAAGACCGTATTAAGGCTTTCACCCCAGACACAGTCAGCCAAAAACCCATACTTGTCTTTATGTACACATTCAACCAGGTACTCATCCCCCTCTTTCTGGATAAAGACCATTCCCTTTGCTACCAGTTGTTCTAAAGTGGATATTCGCATTATATTTGGTTCATTTTAGAAGAAATAAGGGGTTTTTCAACATGCTGCTTTCTTTGGCGACAATAATCTGTAGCAAAAGCGACATCTGCTCGACCAACAGCTTATACATCTTGACGAGAAAATATACCGAGAGAAGCCAGACCACCTTTACAGAAAAATACTTGCACTATTGGACATCGAACTCTCGCGTCCGATTCAGCGCAATGGACGACAGCAGCCATAAAGTTATCAACACAGAAATCTGGTTATGGCGGCTAGCCTGGCATCCCACCGCTGGACTGTCAGCGAGTTAATCCCTTAACCATTGTGATTTTCTTTCTCAGCGATGGGTGTATTTCTATTAGTATTATGGGAGTAGTGCAACATCGTAATAGGGCTCGCGATTGGCGTTACATCCCAGAACGCACTAACCTGTAACCGTTTGAGTTATCCCCCACGTATAATGATTGGATCAAGTATTCTTGATATATCGAAAATGAATTTTTCCTGAAGCTGTAGTCAAGCTGTAGTAAACGGTCTTTTTAACAACACAAAACCCCCACACCACCAGATGTGGGGGCTATTACGCCTAACACCGCCATATATAGGCGCCCGCGGCGCGACTCGAACACGCGACCCCTTGCTCCGCAAGCAAGTGCTCTATCCACTGAGCTACGCGGGCGAACTTCGCTCTTTTCTCTGAGCGCCCCCAATTTTACCACTTTCCATCGGTTGCGCAAGTCCGTTTTCAATTCCCGCCTACAACCAATTTCTCATCTTATTTCTGAAAATCACCCTGCCAGATTCAAACTTCGCGGGTTAAAATAAAGAGGCTGGCCGAGATATTGTAATCAACAATGCAGGCCAGCCCAAGTCTAAGACACTCGCCCAAGTGTCATAGCACAATAATAGCATCATATTGCAATATATTATCCAAAAATAACAAAACCGTAAACATTCAGCTCGTACGTAACATGGTGCCCGAGGTTTCGTTATTACTATAATCTGCAATGGTTGACATGATTGACTTTCCTCCCGACTCGGCTTATACTTTAGCTACCTGGAGCTTCCCTCATGCGATATGAAGCAGCAAAAAATTCCAAATCGACCTTTGTGTAGAGGCACGCGTGTTGCGTGCCTTTATCATTTCAATTAGATAAGATGAAAGGAGACCTTCCGAGATGGATTATGGGATGATCGGCAAGATCGAAAAGGCTAAACATTACGCTGCTGAACGCGACCGAATCCACATTGAATCCCTGAAAGTGACTTTTGACGGGCAGAATAACTCCCACACTGTGCTGTATGAGAATGGTAACTGGAATTGCGATTGTGACTTTTTCCAGAGTCGTGGGCGCTGCAGTCATACCATGGCGCTCGAGATGATTCTTGAGGGCTTGATTGAGCTACCTGTGGCATAGGCTCGTTTAAATATTTTGAGATGCACAAAAAACGGGCCCTACATTGGCCCGTTTTTTGCTCTCAGAATATGGCGCCTCTGCTTCAAAGGTTTACCTGCACAAGAACCTGACGAGTTTCCATTACCTCGGTATGCAACTTTCCATTGGAAAGTTCGCTCAGTGCTGTTTGGAAGCTTTCCAGACCCTCAACCGGCAATTGGATCGTCATAGTTACCTGTGCGCCAAAAGCCTCTTCGAGGATCAAGCCTTGATCAGATGGTACAAGTCGCCGTAATCGTTCCAAGAAGGAATATGGGGTCTCCAACAAAAGCAGATGTACACACCGTTTTTCAGCGCGCGGTGCATTTGCCACCACCAGACGAACCGCATCCTGGTATGCGCGCACCAATCCACCAGTACCTAGCTTTGTTCCTCCGAAATAGCGCGTAATTACTACTGCTGCATCCCCCAGGCCGCTACCCTTCAGCACAGCCAGAGCTGGTCTGCCGGCTGTGCCCGACGGCTCCCCATCATCGCTACAATGTGCTGCCACTGATTCGCCGCCGCCAATCAGGTACGCAGGAACGTTATGGGTAGCATCCGCAAACTCCGCTCGGATGCGCGCAATAAAGCCCTTGGCATCTTCAATTGTGAAAGCTGGTGCCAGGGTGGCGATAAAACGTGAATTCAAAACAGACATTGTGCAGCGGAATTCTTCTGCCGGCACCGCATAAGTCGCCCTGGACTCCATCATCATTTTTAGACCCTATGAAAATTTGGGTGGCCGTTTTTCGAGAAAAGCGCCCAGGCCTTCCTGATGTTCCGCGCTTTTGCTGGCTATTTCCTGATTGTGGCTTTCATAATCCAATACCTCTTCAAGATTAGCCAGTACTGCTTTATTGAAATCGCGTTTTGCCAGACCCATACTGTGCACCGGACCCTGGGCAAGCTGCCTGGCCCAAAGCATTGCGCGCTCATCGAGCTCGGCCAGCGGCGCAATCTGATTTACCAACCCCCAGTTCAACGCCTGTGAAGCATCGATCGGGGTATTACTAAACGTAGCTTCACTCGCCCGGCCCAGACCAATTAACAACGGGAGCAATAATGAAACCGCCGAATCCGGCGCCAGTCCAATTCCGGTAAAACCTACCAGAAAACGCGCATCCTGGGCTGCTATCCGTAAATCACAGGCTAAAATGATCCCAAGTGCAGCGCCACTTACCGCACCCTGGATTGCCGCCAGAACTGGCTTTCCCAAACGCCGAATTTGCAGGATCAGCGGATTGTAGGTGCGCAGCAAGTGGGTGCGGAAAGAAATCTCTGAGCCCGATCGCATTTCAGTCAGGTCTTGCCCAGCGCTGAAGGAATTTCCATTCGCAGCCAAAAGAACACAGCGCACCTGAGCATCTCGTTCAGCCTGCTTGAATGCAGCCTGTATTTGATTAATCATCGGGGAATTAAAAGCATTAACCTTGGGACGATTTAGAACAATTTTTAATACCCCATGCTGAAGATCCGCCTGTACCCAGTTGTCTGTGGACATAAGCCCTCCTGTTCACATTCCAACGATTAAAATTAGTCTAACATCAATTTTCTAATCCGATCGGATCAAACTACTATTTCGCCTGAGCTGCGTAACTCCTGTAGAGATAAAAATCCGCCCTTTTGGGAAAGGGCGGAAAATAGTTCAGTTGGTACTGGTTGGATCAGATCTGGTCGAGGCCCGCATCATCCTCATCATCCATATCATCATCATAGCCCAGCTCAAGCTCCACTTCGTCGCCTGTCAGGCGAACCCACAAGAGCAGCACCTGCCCATCGTCAGTCTCCAGGTAGCGTGCCGCCACAATTGGAGCTGTCTCCTCCAGCCCATCCGAAGAACGATATTCAAGCTGGATGTTTTTTTTCTGATGCCAGGCCCGGTAACAGCGCTCAACCAGAGATGGCCCGCTAAATGTGCGCAAGCGGGTGAGTGCAATTTCTGCCAGGAAGGGGCCTTCATTGAGACCCAATGCCCACCCATCGTTGATAGGTTCAAAAGTAGGGGGGGGACCTTCGATAATTGTGATTTTCTCGTCCGTTTCCATTGACTTATACTCCATAGTAGGCGCAATCATACCATAAAGCGGATGCTTAGTCGTTACATTTCGCGCCCGGTTACTGGACACCCACCTGCGGGACACACGTCTGCGAGACACACGTCAGCGGGACGCCCGTCAGCGGGACGCCCGTCAGCAGGATACAGGTATTGGCACACATACCCGCGAGTATAATGGAGCTTTGGAGAGAATCTATGCATAAATTGGTCATCTTATTTGATGCCCCTGAAGACTGGCAGGCCTTTGATGATGCCTGGCCACAGTTTTTACATCATGTGGAAGAAATGCCTGGTTTGCGCCGTGAGGCCTTCTGCCGTGTCGAAAGCTTTTTGTTTGGCGCCTGCCGCATTGTCCAGATGCACGAGCTGTTTTTCGACACGTTCGAAGAAGCCCAACAAGCCATGGCATCCCCGCAGGGCCAGGCTGCCGGGCGTCTCCTGCAAACCATGACCGCTGGACGGATGACTTTTTTTATTGCTGATCACAAAGAAGATGATCTGAGCCGCATCCGGCAGTACAAAGTCAAGTCTGCTGGAGACTCTTCTCCCCCTCAAGATCCAATCACACAAGGCCAGCAAACCAAATAAACTCTACTCCTCTCTTTTCATGACAGCCTTCATCCGCCGTTATTTCTTGCTCCTTGTAGCTTCAACCATCGTGGTCACACTGTTGGGCTTTATTGCTGTTCAATTTCTACAGAGCCGTTCTACCAGCCTGAACCGCACCGCTCGTTTGATGAATTTTCTCCGCAACCCAGAAGACTATAGCGACTGGGCATTGTCGGCTGGAACACGTTGTGGAACAGCCCCATTCGTTTTTCCTACCAACGGTTATATCGGCTTTATATGGGATGACTCGTTTCGCCCAGGCCACCGTCATCAAGGCATCGATGTTTTTGGAGGGCAAGAGCAAAATACTACCCCGATTCTGGCTGCCTATCCCGGATATCTTTCTCGCTTGCCGGATTGGAAATCAACCGTTATTATCCGCGTCCCCAATGACCCTCTCCAACCAGACCGACAAATTTGGACATATTACACACATATGGCAGACGAACAGGGAAATTCATTTATCAGCACCAACTTCCCCCCCGGAACCAGTGAAGTTTATGTGGAAGCCGGGACTCTACTTGGGTATCAGGGAAACTTTTCGGGTTCGCCGGGCAATCCCACAGGCATCCACCTGCATTTCTCAATTGTTCTGGACGATGGACAAGGTAAGTTCCTGAACGAACTGGAAATCTCCAACACGCTTGATCCTTCACCTTATTTTGGTCTGGAACTCAATGCGAATTCAAATCAAAGCTCTATCCCGCTTTGCCCCCGGAATTAGTCCACCTCTTACACCCCAAGAGATGGCTAGAATCTAACAGGAGACCCACCATATGGGCACATATCAGGATCAGGTAGTTCTGGTGACCGGAGCCGGCCGTACTCGCGGGCGGTGCATCGCCCAGGCTTTTGCCGGTCAGGGGGCAATTGTAGCCGCCAATGATCTTACTCCAATAAACCTCGACCATACCATCAACCAGATTAATGCTGCTGGTGGGCGTTCCAAAGAGTATATTTTCGATATCGCCAAGAAGATGCCAGTTCAGGGGTTGCTGGAAGAGGTACTCGACGACTGGGGACGACTGGATATTCTCATCCAGTGTGCGCGAGTTAAACCACATGCTGCCCTGCTGGATATGGATGAATGGGATTGGCGCCGCACGGTGGATGTCAATTTATCATCTGTATTCTTCTTGCTGCAATCTGCCGGACGGATCATGCGCCAGCAAGGCCGCGGCCGTATGGTGACCTTGATTAATATACCCGATGAAGATTTTAATCAGATTGGATTTTCCGCTGTTCACGCCAGCAAGACCGGATTGATCGGCTTGATCCTGTCTGCTGCTCAGGAGCTAGGCAGTTATGGAATCAGTGTGAGTGGGGTAGTTGCTGGATTTTGTGCCAATGCCCTTCGTCAGGCGCTACCAGATCAGATCTTTATTCCGGCTGTTGAGCACAGTTCAAAATCGGATCTGGGTCAAGAAATTTTATCCCTCTGCCAGGCGCATCCGCAAGCTGTCAACGGCAAATTTTTGATCCTTGAAGGTTGATCACCCATCGGGGAAGCTCGGTTTCCATGTATAATCAAATTGCTAAAGCCTTTTTTAGTCACCCAAGGATACAAAAGATGGCAACTTTCAATACCATACTTGTAGAAACTCACGACAAGGTTGGATTGGTTCGCCTGAACCGCCCTCAAGCAATGAATGCGCTCAACAACGAGCTTTTGACTGAACTCATGGATGCACTCTCAAATTTTGATCAGGATGTAGAGATTGGCGCTATAGTAATAACAGGCTCAGAGCGCGCCTTTGCGGCTGGCGCTGATATTAAAGAAATGGCCGAAGCCACACCCGTAGAAATGCTGCAGCAAAATCGAGTGGGCCAATTTGACCGGCTGCGTTTGATCAAAAAACCGGTGATTGCCGCGGTCTCGGGCTGGTGTCTGGGAGGCGGCTGCGAGATCGCGATGGCTTGCGATATGATCATTGCAGCAGAAAGTGCGCGCTTTGGACAACCGGAGATCACCATTGGCGTGATTCCAGGCGCCGGAGGCACACAGCGCCTGACCCGGGCGGTTGGCAAAGCTGTAGCGATGGAGATGATCCTTAATAACCGCACCCTGACTGCTGAAGAAGCACAGCGCTTCGGGTTAGTCAATCGGGTGGTACCGGTAGAACGATATCTGGATGAAGCTTTAGGTCTGGCTGCCGAAATTGCCAGCCGCGCCCCCGTGGCCGTCCGTCTGGCAAAGGAAGCCATTCTCCAGGCATTTGAGACTTCATTGGCCGACGGGTTGGCAGATGAACGCCGTGCCTTCTATCTGCTTTTCGCCACCCAGGATCAAAAAGAAGGGATGGCAGCTTTCATTGAAAAGCGCAAGCCTGACTGGAAAGGCACCTGATTTTATAATCGCTTAAAGCAGGATCAGGGATTAGCGTGGGTATCATCACCTTTCGTGATTTATTAAACGCCTTTCGAGCGTTGGAAATCGATCCGAGCCAGCCGGTGATTGCGCACGCAGCGCTTGGGGCATTCGGTAGGGTTTACGGAGGTCCGCAGGTCATGGTAGGAGCGCTCCTGGCTACGTTTCCTTCTGTCATTATGCCCTCTTTCACATATAAGACTATGGTTACCCCGGAAATTGGCCCGCAGAACAATGCCCTCAATTACGGCAAAAACGGTGACTCTAACCATTTAGCTGAAATCTACCATCCTGATATGCCAGCCGACCCTTTGATGGGTATCGTTCCCGAGACATTGCGCAAGCACCCTAAGGCCCAGCGCTCAGGCCACCCGTTGCTATCCTTTGTAGGGGTGAACGCCGAGCAAGCCCTGGAAGCACAAACCCTGGATGAACCCCTGGCTCCCATCCGGATACAATATGAACTGAATGGTTGGGCATTACTCATCGGGACAGATCACATGACCAATACCAGCATCCACCTGGGTGAGCGATTAGCAGGCCGCAAGCAATTCGTGCGCTGGGCTCTTACCTCCCAGGGTGTCATTGAGTGCCCTGGCTTCCCGGGCTGCTCGGATGGCTTTCAAGCCATTCAGCCGTATTTAATATCTACTGGCGCGCTGCGCTCTACCCGGCTTGGCCCAGCCGAAATCCAGGCCATTCCTCTCCAGGCATTAATCTCAACCGTCCAGGATCGCCTTCGAGCGAACCCATTGGCTTTATTATGCGAATACCCTGAGTGTATGCGCTGCCAGGCTGTTCGCGACCAGCACGAACCAACAGTCTCAGTGTCCATTCCATCCAGAAAAACTGCCAGGAGTGTAACAACATGACTAACCTGACCACCTACCAGATCTACGATTTAATCAATCGCCCTCATCCAATCTGGCTGGTCCGTGTGGACCTGAGCGATGCCAACTTGCTGTGGGTAGACCTAAGCCAATGCAACTTGAATTGGTCCAACTTAAATAAAGTGGACTTGAACTGGGCCAATCTGATGGGCGCTTCATTTATTAAAGCCAATCTGAGTATGGCTAATTTGTTTGAAGCAATCTTAGAAGGCGCAGTCATGAACGAGGTCAATCTGACCCGATCCAACCTGACGCGTGCCAACCTGAACAAAGTCGATATGAATGATGCGATGCTGGTAGAAGCCAATCTTAACCGGGCTTTGATCAGCAAGGCGAACCTTAATCGAAGTAATCTGAATGGGGCCAATCTGGTGCGCGCCGATTTAAGCAAATCCAACCTGGTGGGGGCAAACTTGAGTGGCGCTGACCTGACCCACGCCAACTTATTTGAAGCCAACCTGGCGGGGGCAAACTTGCGCGCAGCCGATTTAACCAATGCCGATCTGACTGGCGCGAATTTAAATAAAGCAGACCTATCGGAAGCAAAATTAACCAACACCATGATGGCAGAGGCTATCATGCCAGACGGCACAAAACATTATTAACGCACATCAATAGTGTTCTGAAAGTTAAGCGCTGGCGGGCAGCGTTACCCAGAATGTGGTCCCCTCGCCTATCTGGCTGCTTACGCCTATTTTCCCCCCGTGGGTTTCCACAATTGTTTTAGCAATCGCCAGGCCCAGCCCGCTACCCTTTGCAGCGCTGTAACGAGGCCGGGTTGCTTCAACCCGGTAGAATCGCTCAAAAAGATGCGGCAAATGTTCTGCCGGAATACCATTCCCTGTATCGTTCACTAAAACCGTTACCAGGTTCTTTTTATGGTTGGTATGCACTTTTAAGGATACCTGACCGTTGCGCGGAGTATATTTAACTGCGTTTTCAACCAGGTTATAGAGTACACGCCGGATCTGATCTTCATTTCCGTCAACCTGTGGCAGGTTAGGTTCAGTTTCCAAACTTAGCTCCACTCCGGCTCGGGCGGCGCGGATACTGAAAGTTTCATAAACATCCGTCGCAATCGATTCAATATGGATGGAGTTCAATTGCTTAATTCCCATCCCGGCCTCCAGGCGCGAGAGGTCGAGCATATCGTTTACCATATAGCTCAGCCGGTCCACCTCAAACTCAATATCTTCCAAAAACTGTTCTGCCCGTTCTGGCTCATCTAATGCGCCAGCCCGTAACGCCTCGGTACGCAGCTTCACCACAGTTAATGGTGTACGCAGTTCATGGCTGGCATTTGCTACAAAGGAGCGCAGGTCTGTAATGTGCTGTTGGATGCGGGCACTCATACTGTTAAATGCCTCAGCTAATCTACGTAACTCCGGCGGACCGGAAGGTTCTGCACGAGCATTTAGATCACCCTGAGAAAGCTGTTCAGCCATCAGGGTAAGCTGGTTGATTGGTTTAGCCAGTTGGTTAGCTATAAATAAACCAAATAGAAGTACTGCAAGCCCAACTGCAACCGAGACGAGCAATAGTGGTCCCAACGCTTGCATGGCTTGCTGGTTTGCCACCCGCACCGGCATCCCCGCGTCGAAGACTGCGTAGACTTTACCTTCCGATTGAATACGAACAGCGATAAAGAATACTTCTTTATCCACCAAATCCTCACGCACAATCTCCGACTTACCAGTGTCGTTCTGCATGGCTTCCCATAACTCAGGCGCGTTACCTGTATCAGCTTTCTCTGGCAGGCTGGGTGAGTTGCGCGTGATAAGGGTGCCGTCTGGCCAGTAAATAGCGTACACCAGATCATTTTCATTTGAAAACAAGGTGTTGGTAACATTATCCACAGCGCCAATATTTGTACCACCCACACTGAGCTCGATAACGGGTAATTCCACTGCACTCACTGCAGCGTAAGCTAACTCCTCCAGGCGGTGTTCAGCTTCTTTGTGGACTGCGCGGTAAATAAAATGACCTGCAAATGTCGACATGACGACCAGGCTGATCAAAGCGACCAAAAGGTGCGATAAGGCCAGGCGCGTTCGAAGGGAGGGTGAACCTTGCATAGGTTTAGTTTGTCGTATCCGCTCTCGATAAAATCAGCCCAACTCTTCTGGACCTGCAAAACGGTATCCATATCCGCGTACCGTTTGAAGATATTGAGGACTGGCAGGATCATCTTCGATCTTTAAGCGTAACCAACGAACATGTACATCCAGGGTGCGCGGATCCCCAATCCATTCCTCCCCCCAGACTTGCGCCAGTAATTCTTCCCGGCTCAGAGCCCGGCCCGCGTTTTTCATTAATACATTGAGTAAGTCAAACTCGCGCGCTGAGAGCAGTAATTCCTGATCCAACTTATACACCCGGCGTGCAATCGGGTCCAGACGCAGCGTACGCAAGTCAACTGGTTGCGCCTGGGATAACTGGCGATCCATTTCCACCCTGCGCAGGGTAGCCCGGATACGAGCAAGCAGCTCACGGAAAGAAAAGGGTTTCGCCAGATAATCATCTGCGCCTACTTCTAAGCCCAGAATACGGTCAATCTCCTCACTCCGCGCAGTCAACATGATAACCGGGGTAGTGGTGGTAGCCCGCAAGCGTCGGCATACCTCGAAACCACTCATATCAGGCAAAATCAGGTCCAGGACAATCAAATCAGGATCAAATTCTGCACTGGCCTTTAGAGCCTGAGCACCGTCAATTACCGATCGAACTTCAAAGCCCTCCCGCTGCAAACTATAACTCAGCGAATCGGTAATTAAAACTTCGTCATCAACCAAGAGGATTTTCGTCAAAGCGCCCCTCCTTATCTATTTTCTCTTTAGATGTAACGCAGTTCGGGAAAATATCTGGAGTGTTGGGCAGGTTTTCCCGCCAAAACATCTCCACCCTTCCTCCTACTACGTGAGTACGACCATTAAGAAATAGATCATAATTCGATCAACAGTACAGGTATATAAAGGTTTGGTTATCGTCTGGTTAAGCATCAGTTATGTGGCAGCATGAGGTGTTAATTCAACTGGACAGCGTGGATTCTATCATGGGTTGATCCGATTTAGCCTGATGCCTTCTATAAACGTCCAGACTCCAGCAGCCCAGAATTGCAGGAAGGAGTTGGGGTATAATCCCCACCATGCGGAGAAAGCAATCGATTCGGGATCTATCCGTAGAAGAGCTGCGCTGGCTACTCATGGAAAAGCGCCGTTCTACGCGCCAACAGCGCCTGGAACGCTACCGGCGCACCGGACGGGTTGTTTCCATCTCATCCGATGCAGACAATTCATCACTGGATGCCTGGCAAATTCGCGAAGTAGCTGATCTGGACATGGATGAGCCGCATCGTCGTACCCGCGGTCGACGCCTATTGGATGGACTCCTCTTACTCATTGAAGTCAGTGCGGTAGTTGGATTCTTATTTTTGGTATACAGCGGTTTCAATCTGATCCGTGAGTTGAACCGCGAAGTTGCTTCAGCTATGGAGCAGCCCACCTTCACGCCAACACCTCTGATCACCGCCCTGGTACTGCCATCCGGACATACCCCACCCAATTCACCTGGGGGCGCCCAACCCAATGAAGCAGAAATCCCTGAACATCTGCGTCCTCTGGTACAATCGATAGCCAACATCCCTGTGCCCACACCAGGACCCGAACAAGCCGTGCGCATCCAAATTCCCGGGATACAGGTAGATGCCCCAATCGTCCAGGGCGATGCCTGGGAACAGCTGAAGAAAGGTGTTGGTCAACATGTTGGCAGCGCCAATCCAGGTGACAGCGACAATGTGGTGCTGTCCGCTCACAATGATATTTTTGGGGAGATTTTTCGGGATTTAGACCGCTTGAAACCCGGAGACGAGATCATCCTCTATACAAACCAGCGTGCCCATACCTATGTAGTCATAGACACCCAGGTGGTTGAGCCGACGGCAGTTGAAGTGATGGGGTCTACTCCAAGGCCAACGGTGACCTTGATCTCGTGTTACCCTTATCTGATAGACGACCAGCGGATTGTAGTCACTGGTCGATTGAAAAGCGGTGGTTCTTGATCGGTACATTATCTTCTCGGGTTATATACCCAGGAAGTTTACAACTGAATTTATTAGGAGTAAGACTCGATGGCGAAAAAAATTAAAAAACAGGTACGCAAGTCTAATGGTTCTCTGAATCCGGTATTAGTATCGGTTGAAACTCCACGCGCATCTGAGCGCGACTTTAATCCCGATTACGGCCCGGTGATTAAAGATCTAAAACGAATCGGCATTCTGGCAGGCACCTTTTTTATGGTTCTAATCGGGCTATCCTTTTTCTTGCGCTAAATAGTCTGCAATCTGGCAGGGGGCGCCAGTCATTAATATAATTTGTTTGGGGCTGCGATATGTCTGACCATATTCCTGGCAGCAACGGTTCATCCACGACCTCCCCACGTTGGAGCTCAACCACCAAACTCATCGTTGGATTGACGATGATGGCAATCCTTGCCGCGCTGGTGGTCCAGTTCCGTAACATCATCGGGCCTGTTATCCTGGCCTTTATTCTGGCTTACCTGCTGCATCCTATAGCCGGGTGGCTCTCCCGTGCGACGAATCTATCCTGGCGTGCTTCTGTTGCGATTGTTTTCATATTGATGATCATTCTCATCGGAGGACTTTCAACCGTAGCTGGTCTGGCAATCGCACAGCAAGTCCAAAGCTTGTTTACCTTCGTCCAGCGTTTCATAAATAACGATCTTCCACGTATTGCATCCAATCTATCTACCCAAACATACTATTTTGGTCCGTTTGTGCTGGATTTTACTCAATTCAACTTTACCCAGCTCACGGATCAGATTCTTGGTACTATCCAACCCTTATTGAGCCAGGCAGGCACAATAATCGGTACGTTTGCTTCAGGCGCGGTCGGCCTATTTGGTTGGATCTTCTTTGTTATCCTGGTTGCATATTTCTTGTTGAACGAATCCGGGCAAATGGCGATGCGCTTTGTCGACATCGAAATCCCTGGCTATGGTGAAGATATCCGCCGGTGGGGCTCTGAACTGCGCAAGATCTGGGATTCATTTTTACGTGGTCAATTAGCCATCATCATCCTGGTGATGATCACATACTCAATACTGCTCACGATTATGGGCTTGCGCTTTTCTCTCGGTCTGGCGATCCTGGCAGGCTTTGCTCGCTTTGTACCCTATTTAGGCCAGGCGACCATTCTGGTAACAGCAGGTCTGGTAGCCCTGTTGCAGGGTGGCAATTATTTCAATCTACAACCAACCTTCTACGCTTTGCTAGTTGTGGGGGTGATCTTTTTGGTTGACCAAATCTTCGATAACCTGGTTAACCCAACCCTGATGGGGCGCACTTTAGGTGTTCATCCCGCTGCTGTTTTGGTTTCAGCGCTCATTGCTGCCCGTTTAATTGGGATCATCGGTCTGATGCTGGTGACGCCTGTTCTGGCAACCCTGCAATTGATTGGTCGATACGTTTTGCGCAAGATGTTGGATATGGACCCCTGGCAAGAATTAACCACCCGCCCGTCGCCCATGGAAGCCCCATGGCTGCCGGTCACACGTCGGATAAAAGCCTGGTGGCGGCTGATTCGCAGTAAACCGGCAGAGTAAAACAACAAAAGAGGCTGCCCAGAAAAAATAGCCTGGACAGCCTCTTTTTTCACCCCCCAAAGAATCACGAAGTACGTGGATTATAAAGCTGTTCTTTAATTTCCCCTACCTGGCGGCGGAAACGGTCATCGCGCTCGAGCAAATCAGCAATTTTTTCGCATCCATAAAGAATTGTCGTATGGTCTCTCCCGCCCAGGGCTTCGCCAATTTGCGGCAGCGAGATGTTTGATTCTTCGTGCAGCAAGTACATTGCCACCTGGCGGGGTAGGGCTACCTGGCGAGAGCGATCGCGGCTCAATATCCGCTCCACAGTTACTCCATAAACCTCGGCTACACGGCGAACCACGTCATCCAGTTGGACATCCGTGCGGCGGGGTAAGAGGTCTCCCAAAGCCGCATCAACCAGCTGCTGGTTGAGCGGCAAACCACTCAAATCAGCAAAGGCTACCACGCGGGTGAGGGCCCCTTCCAACTCGCGGATATTGGATTGTACCCGCCGAGCTATTTGCTGCAGGATATCATCCGGAGTACGAAAGCCTGCTCGTTCAGCCTTAGAACGCAAGATAGCCATGCGGGTTTCGATATCGGGAGGTTGAATATCGGCAGTCAGACCCCATCCAAAACGTGAGAGCAGGCGCTCCTCCAGGGTAAGCATCGCTTTGGGCGGCCGGTCCGAGGAAATTACAATTTGTTTATTCTGCCCGTGTAGCGTATTAAATGTATGGAAGAATTCTTCCTGAGTAGATTCTTTACCAGCAATAAATTGAATATCATCGATCAGTAGAACATCGATGCGGCGGTATTTTTCGCGAAATGCCTGAGTCGTATGCGTGCGTATCGCATTGATCAAGTCATTGGTGAATTCTTCCGAGGATACATACAGCACCTGCATCCCGCGCTGCGTACACATATTACCAATCCCGTGCAACAGATGGGTCTTTCCTAAACCGACCCCACCATACAAGAACAATGGATTATAGGTATAGGTCGGTTTCTCTGCAACCGCCATGGAGGCCGCGTGAGCCAGTCGATTGCTGGGCCCAACGACAAAATTTTCAAAGGTGTAGCGTGGGTTCAAGGTCGGATTGTGGATGTCAGCTTCGACTTCACTCTCATAAGCCTGTGCAGGCAACCTCGAGCTGGGCGTATCTGTTTCCAGCGGTTTTTGCCAGATGCTAAAGCGTACTTCCACGGTCCGATTCATAATACCGGTCAGGATACGGGAAACTGTGCTGGCTAAGCGACTATGCAGCCAGTCACGCGCATAAGCGTTTTGGACTCCAATAATGAAGCTACCATCCTCATAAGATAAAAACTCAGCTCCGCGCACCCAGGTTTCAAATGCAGACTTCGGCATTTCCATCTGCAACTGCCCCACAGCGGCTTGCCAGGCATGTTCAGCTTTCATGCTGGACTCTCCTAAGCAGGATAATATTGGTATAATACACGTAGAGATAAATCACCCTACCGCAACTCACAGTAGGGAAAACATCAAGCACAACTATTTACTTAGCTTTTTCACCCATCACAAATGGGTCGAAGGAACCCCCTGAAGTATTCAATTTTCACCGTTGCGCTTGTATTCTAGCAGATAACACCCTATCTCTACAATACTAAAACCCTACGCTAGTCTAAAAAAACCCAATACTTTAAGATTAGGGAATCTTAAATTTTGCAACGCTTTATTAAACTAGAGCAACGTATTTTGCATTATTTTATAGCCCCCAATACCTGGGTGACCACCAAAGACTACCCCTATATATAGCCTGTTTTACGCATAACCAATTCGTTGGTCGATATCTAGGGGGTAGAAACCTTAAAAATTCTTCCTCCAAGAATCGCGAGGTTATTGGGTGTCGAGAGTCGCAAATTGGCGACTCACGATCAAAACAGGAATTTTTCCCGCAACAATCCTTCCCTACAGCCTCGAAGTGTTGCTCATAACGAGCAGAAAAAATGTGTTTATATAATTCCTACCTGTTGTTAACGTTTTTCTATCGTAGCAACGATACACTAAGCATACAATAATTTTCAAAGGAATCTTTGATTAAGTAAAAGAGGAGACAAAAATGGCTAAGATTATTGGTATCGACCTTGGTACAACAAACAGTGTAGTGGCTGTAATGGAAGGTGGCGACTCAACCGTTATTCAGACTGCAGAAGGTTCGCGGTTGCTCCCATCCGTTGTGGCTTTTAATAAAAATGGCGAACGCCTGGTGGGACAGACTGCCAAACGCCAGGCCGTTGTTAACGCTGAGAATACAGTTTCTTCGATCAAGCGCTTCATTGGCCGGCATTTTGATGAGGTCACCAAAGAGCAAAAAATGGTGCCCTTCCAGATCGTGCGCGGCCCCGCCGGGGATGCACGTGTGAATATCCCGATTACCGGGCGCGAATACAGCCCGCAGGAAATCTCCGCCATGATCCTGGCGAAACTCAAAACGGATGCTGAAGCCTATTTAGGCGAGCCAGTTACCAAAGCAGTGATTACTGTGCCTGCTTATTTCAATGACAGCCAGCGCCAGGCGACCAAAGATGCCGGACGGATTGCTGGATTGGAAGTGCTGCGCATCATCAACGAGCCCACCGCTGCAGCCCTGGCTTACGGCCTGGACAAGCAGAAAAATGAAACCATTCTGGTATTTGACCTGGGTGGTGGAACCTTCGATGTCAGCGTCCTGGATGTAGGCGAAGGAGTGATCGAAGTGCGCGCCACGAACGGTGATACTCACCTGGGTGGTGATGACTGGGACGAGGCCATTGTGAGCTGGGTTGCCGATGAATTCAAGAACGAGCAAGGTATCGATCTACGTCAGGATCGCCAGGCCTTACAGCGCCTGCGTGAAGCGGCCGAGAAAGCCAAAATTGAGCTTTCCAGCGTGATGGAGAGCGAGATCAACCTGCCCTACATCACCGCCGATGCCTCCGGGCCGAAACACTTGCAGATTAAACTCTCACGGGCAAAATTCGAACAACTCACCGAGGACCTGGTCAAACGCCTGCGAGGGCCGTTCGAAGCTGCCTTGAGAGATGCGAACTTAATCTCCGAAGATATTCATCAGGTTGTATTGGTCGGCGGGGCGACCCGTATGCCTATGGTCCAGGATCTCGTGCGTTCCATCACGAAAAAAGAGCCCCACAAAGGCGTGAATCCAGACGAAGTCGTGGCGATTGGCGCCGCTATCCAGGCTGGTGTGCTGGCAGGTGATGTCAAAGATGTGCTCCTGCTGGATGTAACCCCGCTTTCCCTGGGCCTCGAAACCCTGGGGGGTGTGATGACCACCTTGATTGAGCGCAACACGACCATCCCGGTAAAGAAGGCGGAGGTATTCTCCACCGCCGAAGACAACCAGACTGCGGTGGATGTGCACGTGCTGCAAGGTGAGCGCCCCATGGCTGGCGACAACATGAGTTTAGGTCGTTTCCGCCTGGAAGGCCTCCCGCCTGCGCCGCGTGGAGTGCCTCAGGTCGAAGTCACCTTCGATATTGACGCCAATGGCATCCTGAACGTGACTGCTCGCGATAAAGCAACCGGCAAAGAACAAAAGGTAACCATAACCGCTTCGACCAACCTGCACAAGGAAGAAATCGATCGTATGGTCCGTCAGGCTCGCGAGCACGAATCGGAAGACCGCCAGCGGCGCGAACTGGTAGAGGCGCGCAATAATGCTGACAGCCTGGCTTACCAGACTGAGAAAACCCTGCGCGATCTTGGGGACAAGGTCCCAGGCCAGGAGCAGCAGAACATCCAGGATCAGGTAAACCAGCTGCGCGAGGCCGCCCAGAGTGATGATTTACCCCGTATCCGCCGCCTCAGCGAGGAGCTGCAGAATGCTTTCCACGCCATCAGCCAGCAAATGTATGCCCAACAACCGGCAACCGCTGGCCCCGGCCCAGACCCCAGCAGCAACTCTGGCCAGAGCCCCAGAAACGATGACGGCGATGTAATAGACGGTGAATACCGCGAAGCCTAAAAACAATACAGACATGACATTAAGCTCGTTCCGAGAACACTTTCGGGACGAGCTTTTTTGTTGGAGTTTCTCGCCGGGGTTCCCGGTCATCCAGCCAGGGGTAAAATTCATTGTATAATGGACTGGTTCAGAGACTTAAAAAAATCCCGAGAAAACCAAGTGAATTATGGAAACGCGTAAATCACCTACTGTGACTTTCTTCTTACCAACCGCGATCATCCTGATCGTGATCGGCTGGGGAGGGCTGCTGGCAACCTTGAACTTTATGGAACCCAGCGGCGGCACGCGCTGGGTATTTTTCTTTACCACCGTGCTGGCCCTTACCGGCACGCTCCTGCCATTCGTCGCCTTCCTGAACCGGCGCTTCCCCTCCCAGCCACCGGCGACGTCGATGGTCATCCTACGCCAATCCCTGTGGAGTGGAGTTTACGTAGCCACCCTGGCCTGGCTGATGATCGGGGGTGTGTTAAATCCTGCCATCGCCGCCTTGCTGGCGATCGGTCTGGTGCTGATCGAATGGATGCTGCGTCTGCGCGAACGCAGCCAGTGGCGTCCTTAGGCTGCTGGCTGTCTGAACAGCAACTAAATCTTGACAATGAAACTTGCATGAATGATCTGCGATCCCTGCCCTCCGTTGACCAAATCATCCAATCCGAGTCTGGGGCGGCATGGGTTGTAGCCTATGGGCGTCCATTGGTGTTGGAGGCTATCCGGCAGTCCCTGGACGCAGTCCGAGCTGGTTTTCAACAGGGGAAAGCGCTACCCGATCGGGCGCACTTGCTGCGCAGCATTGAACAGCAACTGGAGATGTGGGGAACTCCCACCCTACTGCCAGTAATCAACACTACCGGGGTCATCTTACACACAAACCTGGGTCGCGCTCCACTAAGTTCCGCGGCGATTCAGGCCTGTATCGATGTGGCGAGCAGTTATTCCAATCTGGAATATAACCTGGAGCAGGGCAAACGCGGCTCCCGCCTGCTGCATGCAGAAACCCTCCTCAAGCACCTCACCGGGGCAGAAGCTGCCCTGGTGGTGAACAACAACGCCGCGGCTGTCTTGCTGACGCTAACTGCGCTGGCTCGCCGGCGCGGGGTGGTGATCGCTCGCACTCAGCTGGTTGAGATCGGCGGTGGCTTCCGTGTACCAGATGTGATGAAGCAGTCCGGCGCGCGCTTAATCGAAGTCGGAACCACCAACCGAGTGCATCTATCGGATTACGAGAATGCACTGGAAGAGGCGCCTGCCCTCGTGCTACATGCGCATCGCTCAAACTTCAAACTGGTTGGCTTTACCAGCGAACCCGATTTAGCAGAAATTGCCGGCCTATGCCGTGGGGCCAATCTACCATTGATCGACGACCTAGGATCTGGCAGCCTGCTCGATACCGCTCGCTTCGGGCTGGTCCATGAGCCGACTGTCCAAGAATCTTTGGCTGCTGGTGCAGACCTGGTATGCTTCTCGGGTGATAAGCTCCTGGGTGGGCCGCAAGCTGGTATTATCATCGGGCGCGCTGAGCTGCTTAACCGTCTAAAAAAACATCCCCTGGCACGCGCAATTCGGGCGGATAAGCTGTGTCTGGCTGCTCTAAATGCCACGCTGATGCATTATCTAAAAGACGAAGCTGAACGAGAAATCCCCATCTGGCGTATGATCTCCGCCACCCCGGATACAGTGAAACAGCGCGCCGAGGCCTGGGCTAACCACCTGAGATGGGGTGAAGTGGTGCCGGCTCAATCCACAATCGGCGGCGGCAGCCTGCCAGGAGAAACTGTTCCAACTTATGTCCTACGCCTGAAGTTGCCCAGCCCCAATCGTTTCCTGGAGCGCCTGCGCCAGTCAAACCCACCCATCATCGCCCGCTTGGAGGACGATTTTGTCTTACTCGACCCGCGTACAGTCCTGCCTGAGCAAGAGCCCGTGCTGCTAAAAATTCTCTCTGCAATCATTACCCACCACACCCGGCGTGCCAGTTAAGTGTGTGCATCCCGAACATCATCGATAAGGAACCTGCATGAAAAGCGACCTCAATCATCTCATGGAAATCAATAACCTGGATGCCCTGTGGATCATCGGCAGCGGGCAGCACAATCCAGCCATGGTGTACCTGACCGGTGGGGGGCATTTTAGCAATGCCGATCTGTTTATCCGCCGTGGAGCTGATCCAGTGCTATTTTGTAATCCAATGGAACGTGATGAAGCCGCTAAGAGCGGCTATGCGGTGCGGACCTTCGCTGATTACCGCCCAACAGAACTCCTGAAACAGGCTAACGGTGACCAGTTGCAGGCAACCATAGCCCGCTATAAGCTGATGTTTGCTGATCTGGGGCTTGAAGCCGGACGGCTGGGTGTGTATGGGCAAATGGATGCCGGGAATGCTTACGCCGTGATGTCTGGAGTCGAGGCGGCAATGCCGGGTTTGAATTTTGCTGCCGACCTGCAAGGCAAAATTCTGCTGGCAGCCATGGCGACCAAAGATGAGGCAGAAGTGGACCGTATCCGCCGCATGGGGCAGATCACCACACAAGTGGTAGGTGAAACCGCCGACTTCCTCAGCCGTCACACGGTACGTGGAGAAGTGCTGGTCAAAAAAGACGGTACACCGCTCACCATTGGGGAAGTCAAAGGCCGGATCAATTTACTGCTGGCAGAACGCGGCGCAGAGAATCCTGAAGGCACGATCTTTGCAATCGGGCGCGATGCTGGTGTACCCCACAGCGCCGGCGCCTCTGATGACCTGTTGCGACTGGGCCAGACGATCGTGTTTGATATCTTCCCCTGCGAAGCAGGTGGAGGTTATTACTACGATTTCACCCGCACCTGGTGCCTGGGTTACGCTCCCGATCCTGCCCTGGCGCTTTATGAAGATGTGAAGGCAGTGTACCAACAAATTATGACCGAGCTGCGTGTGGGGACCGTCTGCAAGGAATTTCAAGTACGCACTTGCGAATTATTTGAAGAGCGCGGTCACGCCACTGTGCTCAGCAATCCTCAAACCCAGGCCGGTTACGTGCACAGCCTGGGTCATGGGCTGGGCCTTCACGTCCACGAACGGCCTTTCTTTGGTCTGACATCTGCGGACGATGACCTGCTCAAACCGGGTGTTATCGTCACCATTGAGCCCGGTTTATATTATCCAGAGCGTGGCCTGGGCGTGCGTCTGGAAGACACTGTTTGGGTACGTCCGGATGGCGTTATGGAAATCCTGGCGCCCTACCCGCTGGATTTAGTTATCCCGGTCGGGAAATGAACTTATTCTCAACACAGAGCAGGTGGATAAGATGAAAAGCAGCACCGTTTCAGCCGATCCCAGCGCTTTACCCGCCAGCAATGCCCCGGCAGTGCGCATCCTGGCGATTGAATCCTCCTGTGATGAAACTGCTGCAGCGGTAGTCGAAAACGGGCGCAGCATATTATCCAGTATTGTCGCCTCCCAGGCCGACCTGCATGCCCGTTATGGGGGTGTCTTCCCAGAAGTTGCCTCTCGCATGCATATCCAGGCAATTTACCCTGTCGTACAGCAGACCTTACAAGATGCCTATCTGAGCCTGACCGACGTAGATGCAATCGCTGTGACGCGCGGTCCAGGTCTTCCCGGCTCGCTGGTAGTTGGTATGAATGTTGCCAAAGGGCTGGCTTTGTCCACCGGTCTACCCCTGATAGGCATCAACCACCTGGAAGCGCATCTTTATTCAGCCTGGTTGTATAACGAACCACAGAGTAACGCCAGGGCTAACCAGGACCCACCCGCTTTACCAGAATTTCCTCTACTGGCTCTGATCGTATCGGGCGGGCATACCGAGCTGGTGCTCATGCGCGACCATCTGACTTACCAGTTCCTGGGCTCTACTCTGGACGACGCAGCCGGGGAGGCCTTTGACAAGGTCGCCCGACTGCTTGGATTGGACTACCCTGGCGGCCCAGCCATACAAAAAGCCGCCGAGCGAGGTAATCCGCGCGCCTTTTCATTCCCACGCGCCTGGCTGGATGATTCCTGGAATTTTTCATTCAGCGGGTTAAAGACGGCTGTGCTGCGCGAGGTGCGCCGCCTGGAGCAGGTACGCACTGAACTGCCTGTGGCAGATCTGGCAGCCAGTTTTCAGGCAGCCGTGGTAGAGGTTCTGGTCACCAAGACCTTGCGGGCTGCAGAAAATTTCGAGGCCAAAGAAATCCTGGTCGCCGGAGGCGTATCCGCTAATCGCGCTCTGCGTCTGACGTTTCAAGAACAAGCACCCTGCCGGGTGCATATCCCCCCCATTGAGCTGTGCACCGACAACGCGGCCATGATCGCCGGTGTGGGTTATCATCGCTTCTTGCGCGGGCAGCGCGACGGGCTGGAGATGGACGTACTCCCCAACTGGCCGCTTTCTGAATTATAGAGATTTCCCCAGATTTTCGATCAATTTAGCTAACTGGTCGGCCAATTTCAAACGGTCGAAGTGTTTTTCAACATATCGCCGCCCATTCGCGCCCAGACGACGGGCGCGTTGTGGGTTCGCGGCAAGCTCGCGAACAACCTTTGCCAGTTGCACCGCATCGCCCGGCGGGCAAAAAACACCTGCTTCAGCCTGCTCTATTACCTGGCGCGCTACCCCGTCAATCGCCATCAACACCGGACGCCCGGCAGCCATGTAATCGAACACCTTATTTGGATAAACCGTGGCATACAAAGGGATTGGCTTTAAGATGGCGAGACACGCATCCGCGGCAGCCAGCGCTTGTGGCATTTCTATTTTGGGAATCGATGGCACAAAACGCAGATTAGACAACTTCAATTCAACGGCTCGCTCTTGAAGATTGGGCTTTTCCTTTCCGTCTCCCAACAGTACAAAACAAATCCCAGGGTCGTCGCGTAACAGATGGGCTGCTTCCAGCACGACACCCAGATCGTTAGACATGCCGTGCGCCCCGGCGTACAGGATGATGAATTGTTCTCCTAATTGGTGCTGCTGCCGGAATTCATGACCGTGTGCCATTGGATCAAACATACGTGTGTCCGCGCCATTCGGGACCAACGCTACACGCTGGGCGCCATTGGCCTGCACGTGCTCGATAAACCCAGGTGAGTTGACCATCATCTGGTCAGCGTGGCGATAGAGAAACTGCTCCAGCCACTCAGACAGGCGAATGAGCAACGGGTTGCGCAGTACCCCCACCTGTACAGCAAAAGCAGGCCATAGATCGCGCACTTCAAATAAAAACGGGACCCTCTTCAACCGGGCCAGAAATAAAGCCGTTAATCCCTGGAAAATGGGTGGCGAAGTACCCCACACCAGGTCGACCTGGTGAACATGCAGCCCGGCCCAGAATGAAGACAGCATAAAACTAAAAAAACCGATCATGCGGTGCACAAAACTGCGATGAATAGCTCGTGTGGCGTAGGTGCGCAGAATAGTAATGTCATCTTCTATGGCAGCCGCAGCGCGAGACTGGTCGGTAACAACGCCCGTCAGGTAGCTGACCGGACTGGCAATCACGGTAACTCGGTGACCATGCGCCACAAGACCGCGCGCTAATTCATAATGGCGCGTACCCCCCGGCTCGTCCAGAACTGCAAATGCCTGGTGAATTAGCAGAATATGCATGCGCGATCAGCTTTCCAAAACGGCATTTGACAAATTATCCGTTTTGACCTGGTGTGCAAATTCCCAGCGGGTGACCAGGCACAAAGGCAGCGCGCCCTGCACATGATAACGCACAGCCAGTGCAGGTTCTTTATAACCATAAGTCGGTGAGCGCCACCCCCAGCTAGGTTCAACCTCCCCTTCGCCCAGCAACAATACCCCCGCCCGTACCAGCTGCAACCTGCAATTTCCCGGCTGCATTTCTGATCCAGCCCCGCCCTGCAAAGTAAGCTCGACCCAACCAGAAGGAGCAATCAAACGCAAGCGTGGCAGGCTTTCCTCAAGGATCTCCCAGGGCCAGTCTGGCAGCAGCCAATGCAGCATGACATTGCTCTCGCGCTTGTCTAGGTGAGGGGTTTGCTTTAAAACCTCATCTTCAACCTGCCAGCCTGTGCCATCCCACTGCACCTTCCTGCGGTGAACAAGCCCCAGCCGCCGGTAACCATCATGCTGAGCCACCGCCCACAGCTTGCCAACTACTGGTTCAGATTGGTAATCCAACACCTGCGCCTGCGCCCGATCCAGCCACAGAAAGCGCCCGGCGCGGGTCATCTGCTCCTGACCCTCGATCATCAGGGTGTTGTGGACCGCCGTGCGATCCAGCGAGTTATCCCAGGGCGGTGAGGAATTATAGAGATACGTCCCGGCGTCAGCGGCAATATTCCAGCCGCGCCACCACAGGTCCAGGTGTAATTGATCGGCATGCCCGGGACGGTCCTGAAACTGCGCCGCGCGCAAATAAGCCCAGGTGGGTGCATCTGGCGGGCGCAACACCAGCAGGTTTGTGGAAGGGGTAATTTTTAGGGAGGATTCTGACAACCTCACTGAAGCAGGCACAAACCAGTGCGACATTTCATCCCAGCCGCCGGAAGAAAAAGCTCGTTCTCCTAAAAAGGTTGCACTGGCAGCCTGAAGTACCGGTCGATAATCTGCTTGCTCACCGGGAGCCAGGGGAAATAGATAAGCCCCGTCGTTAGGTCCCAGGTTTGGCACATAACCCGTATCTTGATCCACTAAAGCCAGTAACCAACGAGTAGAAGAACCCAATTTATCCCATGTCTCAGTGGGCAGCTTTTCTCCCTGCGAGGCAGCTAACAGGTTTACCCACAAAGCCAATTGAAGCATCAGGCGGTGATAATTTGTGCTGTTCTGCATATAACTTCCATCAGCAGCAATTTGCGCCTGCAGGCCGCGATTAAACCACTCCCAACCCAATTCCCGCCAGCGCGCAGCCTGAGGATGCTCTGGCTGCACAATCCCCGCGGTATATAACCCGGCAGTTTCGGAGAGCAGGTGGTTATTGTTCTGCGCCCGGGCATAGCTTAAGGTAAGCGGGATGCGTTCGGCATGGCTGGCAACTAAACCAGACAGAAGTGCTTTTTCCTGTGAAGAAGGCTCCTGCACGGTGCTGCATAGTCTCCCTGCCAGGCACAGGCTGATCAAACGCAGAGCTATCTCCTGAGCAGAGCTCCAGTTTGGCCCGAGGTTAGGCGGGTTGGTTTCATTAAATTTGCGTACATACTCCCAGAAAGTAATTGCATAGCGCGCATCGCCAGTCAGGTAAGCTGCACGCCCTAATTGGATCCCCCAACCGAACCGCGCTGGCTCCCAGGTCCACTTGATATCCTCAACTTCTTTGGTATCAGGATTGTATAGAAGCGCACCATAAGCTGTCCAATGCTTCACAGGTTCGGGCGGCACCAGGCGCAATGGCATCGGCGGACTGCCAAATAAACGCACTTGTCCAGAGCAAATCTCATCGGCCAGACTGTAAAGCTCCTGGCGACCGTTTTCTCCCACCACAGCCAATAGAGCATTCGCTTCAGGAAGCGGCAGCCGCTCCAGATTTAATAGGCTCTCGCTATCTGGAACATACCCCCCCACGGGCGTTCGCCAGCGCCAGTATCCGCTGCTTAAACCAGCTTGATAGATGGCATACTGCAGCACCTGACGCGGGCCCAGCTCGTCCAGGGCTTTGAAAATCAGTGATAGTTTACGCAGCGCGGAGGACACAATTTTTCTGGCGTCTCACTCTGTCAGGCGGATCGTCTGCCCGGTGCGCAAGGCCTGTTGGGCAGCAAAGCTGGCACGGGTCACACCAAACAAATGCGTGTAAGGAATAGGCGGCAGGCCCCCGGAGCCCACCGCCGACTCAAAAACCACCCATTCTGCCTGGTGGCCTTTATCCTGGCGCAGTCGGGAGGCGTACTTCTGGCGGCGCCCGGCGTGAACCAGCTCCAGCGTGCGATAATCATCCAAAACTCCCACGCGTCCGGCGCAGAAAACCTCCACTCGCTCCTTGGGGAAGGCTTTATCGCCGTTTGCCAGGTAAGTGACCGTACCCAGCGATCCATCCGAAAAGGTCAGCGTGATGACAAGATTATCCTCGCGGTAGCGCCCCCCATCAGGTAAAGCCACCGCACTAACCCCAGATGGAGCCTGCCCAACCAGAAAAGTGAGCAAGTCAATAAAATGGCAACTCTCCCCGATTATCCGCCCGCCGCCCTGCTGGGGGTCATGAACCCAGTGGCTTAGCGGAATATAGCCAGCATTGATCCGGTAATGTGCAGCCAGTGGCTCACTGCGCCCGGCCAGAAAGTCCTTGAGCTTCACTGCCAGCGGGGCAAAACGCCGGTTGAAGCCAACCATCAACAGCGAGCGAGCATGATTTTGCTCGAGGGTTTTAGCGATCTCATCCAGCTCAGTTTCATTCAGCGCCAGAGGTTTTTCACAAAAGACATTTTTGCCGGCATTCAGAGCCGCCTGCACCTGACGGGCATGTAAATGATGGCGCGTCAGTATGGCAACCGTATTAACCTGGGGATCATTCAGCACTGCCGATTCATCACTGACCGCGCTCCCGAAGCCAAAGCGTTGGGCAGCATGCTGGGCTGTAGCTCCAGAGGCAGAAGCAATCACGAGTCGCTGAATGTTTGGGATCATTTGAACCGCCGGTAAAAGTACAGCCGTGGCAAAATTGCCTGCCCCCAACACACCAAGCTTGATCTGCGAAACACCAGATCCATGGACAAGTTCTGCTGGGACCGGCGCTTTCTGTAAACCTGAAATCCGCTCAAGGCTGCCCGAACCTTTTTCTCCATTGGGGTAACGCAACAAAACCCCCAAAAATGGCTCTTGCAGCCTGCCTGTGATTAGCGCATAAGCCTGTGGCGCCTGGTCCACATCAAATCGATGGGAGATCAACAAATTGACCGGGACTTTACCAGCTGCCAACAAACCCACAAAAGCTTCTAAATTACGCCCTTCCGTCCAGCGCACATAACCAATCGGATAATCCTGTCCGTTCTCTTCATACTGCGGATCATAACGCCCAGGACCATAAGAACGCGAATTCAGAAAAGTCAGTTCTTTTTCATAATACACTTTGCGCGGCAGATTCAAGCCCACCGCCCCTACCGCTACCACGCGCGCCCGGTCACGCGCGATCGCCCCTGCCAGCTCCACCGGATCAGACGAACTGCTGTCCGCACAGATCAGAACTGCATCGCAGCCGTGCCCCTGGCTAAAACTGGCTGCGGCTTCTTCTGCCCCCTCCCGCTGTACGGCACGCGCCCCCATCGCATCTGCCAGAGTCACCCGCGCAGGATCCAGGTCAACGCCAAGCACCTGACAGCCTGCCGCCTGGGCAATCGCTACAGTTAATAAACCCAGCAAACCCAGGCCAACCACTGCCACGCGCTCGCCCAACTGAACCTGGCTCAGGCGAAAACCATGTAATGCAATTGCACCCAGGGTGGTAAATGCCGCTGCCTCAAAATCTACTTCATCTGGCAGGGGGGTAACCAGAATTTTTGGTACCGCCACCACCTCTGCATGCACGGCATAGCCACCCCCGGCGCATGCCACACGCTGCCCGACCGAGAGGCCGCTCACCCCTTCACCCAGAGCCAGGATGGTCCCTGCAGAGGAATATCCCAGGGCCATAGGCTGGTCCAGGCGATTGAATGAAGCCTCCAGGGTACTGAGCACCCCTTCACGGCGGGCTTTATCGATCACCTGGCGAGCCAGATCGGGGCGTGAGCGGACCTTACCCAGCAGAGATTTCTCAGCAAAGGCGACTACCATGCGTTCGGTACCAGCAGACACCAGGGAGGTCGCGTTACGCACCAACACTTCGCCGGGTTGCGGGGTGGGTGCTGGCACATCGGCAATAACAGCTTCACCGGTGCGAAGATTTTGTAGGAGTTGTTTCATGCTGGCGATTATAGCGCGGAATGAGGCCCTGGTGATATAATAACCGCGCTTTTGTCAGACAACCCGCCTAACCCTCCCAGGAGTGAACCTTGGCTGATCCTCGTGTTGAAAAATATGCTCAAATTTTAGTGGACTACTCCACCAAAGTTAAACCCGGCGAGCTGGTTGCTATCCACACCAGCACTGCCGCTGAGGAACTGGTACAGGTCATGATTGGTCTGATCCTGGAACGCGGCGCATTTCCGCACGTGATCCTGGATGTTGCAAATCAAGAAGAACTGTATTACACCCATGCCACCGACGAGCTGTTGGATTTTGTACCACGTTTTCACAAGATGGCGTTTGAAGAGTTCGATGTGCTCTTCAAGATTCGCTGCGAAACCAACACGCGTGCCCTGAGCCAGGTTGACCCGGCCCGCCAGAGCCGGCGACAAAAGGCGCTCTCTCCATTATTGGTCGCCCAGATGCGGCGTGGCGCGGATAATTCCTTGCGCTGGATGTCCACGCACTTCCCCAATCAGGCTTATGCCATGGAAGCCGAAATGGGGTTGGAACAATACAAGAATTTCTTCTACCGCGCCTGCCATGCCGATGAAAGCACCCCTGATCCGGTTGCTCATTGGCAGGGGATTGAGCGCCAGCAGCAGCGTCTGATTGACTTTATCCAGGGGCATGACCAGGTGCGCGTCCTGGGGCCAAACGCCGACCTGACCCTTTCGATCAAGGGACGCACATTCATGAACGCCTGCGGCACGAATAATCTACCGGACGGTGAGATCTATACCGGACCCGTAGAAAACTCAACCAGTGGCTGGGTGCGCTTCACCTACCCGGCGATCCACCAGGGCCGGGCTGTGGAGGGAATTGAGCTGACCTTTGAAGAAGGCAAGGTAGTTCAGGCGACCGCCAAAGCCAACCAGGATTTCTTGCTGCGTATGTTAGATAGCGATCCCGGCGCCCGCTACCTGGGCGAATTTGCGATTGGCACCAATTACGAAATCGACCGCTTCACCCGCAGCATCCTGTTCGACGAAAAGATCGGCGGCAGCTTCCACATGGCGGTGGGCGCCGGCTACCCTGAGACAGGCAGCGTCAATAAGAGCGTGATCCACTGGGACATGATCTGCGACATGCGCCAGGACTCAGAGATCCGGCTGGACGGCGAAGTGATCTACCGCAACGGACAATTCACCATCTGATTCAAGACGTAATAAAACCAAGGTCCGGCAAATCAACTTGCCGGACTTTTTTATAGATAAATGGACAAATTATTTTTCAGCGCGCCAATCTGCTAAAGCCTGGCACTCAAGCCTGGAACGGCAGTACTGTCAATATGCTGGATCTCGACTGCCAATTCGTCCAGATGAGCGGCAATTTTGGCCTGCTCATCAGCAAATCCTTCCGCCCATCGAGGCTGGTAAGGCGATCAGTGAATCTCTTCATGAATGAGATCCCAGATAGCTTGGGCGGCCTGATAAACATCCAGGCAGGTAGTATCCACCATCAAACCCAGGTCTCCAAGACGAGCGTTGGTTTCTAAAATATCAGTCAATTGGTGAGCTCGGGCAATCTCCCATTCCTGGCGACCACCGGGAGTGGTCCGGCCGCGGATGCGCTGTACCAGTATATCCAGCCCACAGGTCAGGCGATAGGCTAAAATGCGTGGTTCAAGTTCAGCCAGCCTCTTGCGTAAATCGGCCAATTGAGCAGGCGTCTCAAAGATATAATTGATGATCACGTGTGGGTAACCCTTTTCGTGATAGTGGTCGACAAGTAAATACAGAGTATCGAAGAGATCACTCAGGCGCTTTGTATCATATATCGCAAAGGGACGCACAGCGCCAATATAATCCCCATCCAGCATCACAGCCCGGTCAAAAAGGTCCAGCAGCGCCCAGGCTGTCTCGGTTTTGCCTATCCCCAAAGGACCATTGATAATCACGATCATCTTGTCACCTCCGGCCTATTCCTGCGACAATCCGTCTACCAGGATGTGGTTTTGGATCCCCCACATCTGGCGATAAAGACCATTTAGCACCATTAATTCAGCGTGGGTACCGCGCTCCACCACCCTGCCAGAGGATAGTACCAGAATCTCATCCATGGCATCCAACCCAATCAGGCGGTGGGTGATCCATATGGTCATACGCCCTTGCATAAGCTCGAATAATTCCCTTAAAAGCTGTTGTTCTGTCAGGGTGTCGAGGTTTGCGGTCGGCTCATCCAGGATGAGCAAAGGGGCGTCGCGCAGCAAGGCGCGTGCAATCGCCAGGCGCTGGCGCTCACCGCCACTCAGGCGTTGGGCCTGCTCTCCAAGCCAGGTATTAAACCCCTCTGGCAGGGATTGGATCAAATCATAAATTTGAGCCTGCCGGCACACATTCTCCAGTTGTTCCTCACTGGCCTGGGGATTGGCTATCAGCAGATTCTCGCGCACTGAGGCGTTGAACAGATAGGTGTTCTGGGAAACCAACCCGATACTTGAGCGCAGGTCCGACTGGCGCAGGTGGCGCACATCCACCCCTCCATAATACAGCTCTCCTTTACTGTATTCCCAAAAGCGCAGCAACAAACTTACTACAGTAGATTTTCCTGCCCCGCTGGGGCCAACCAGGGCAATCTTCTTGCCAGGCGTTAGCTCAAAATCCAGATCGTGCAGCTCGAAGTCATTGCCTTCTGCAGCATCTATGCGGGCCGGATAGGTGAAGCTTAATCGCTTCGCTGCCAGGCTGTGCTGCTCCGGCAAAGCCACTGGCGTTTCTGGATCAGCAACTTCCGGATCAGCATCAACGATGCTGAACAAGCGTTTCCCGGCTTGCAGGCAGCTCTCCAATTGTAAAGCCGCACCTGGCAAGGATTGCACCGCTTCAAAACTGGTCAGTGCAGCCAGGGCTACTACAGATAAATATACGCCAGGGAGTACACCATCATTTACCAGTGGGATCACCAGGCGCAATACCCACCATAATCCGATATTTGAAAATAAAATCATCAGGCCTGATTGCAGTCCGCTCAGCAGCGCCATGTGCTGTTGAGCAGCAGCCAACTCTTTATTTAGCTGGTCCAGGGTTTCAACCTTAGACTGAGCTCGACGGAAGGCCAATAAATCAGGCAGACCTTGCAGGCTGTCGACCACCAGGGTGTTCAATTTGGCGCGCAGATGTACCAGGGCGTCTCCCGGCTTGCGGCTGAGGGCGCCCACCAACCACGGCACACCCAGGCCGCAAATCACCAACAAAAACAATAAAGCAGCCGCCAGACTTCCCGCAAAACCTGCTAAATACGCAGCCGACGCCAGGCCAATCAACACCGCTACTAGAGGAGGAGCCAGCGCCCGTACATAAAAATTTTCCAGGACTTCGATATCCCCGGTAAGACGGGTGAACAAATCACCGCTGCGGTAGCGCTGCAAACGCGCCGGTGCCAGGGGTTCCAAAGCCCGGTAAAACGAAACCCGTAAATCGGCTAATATTTGGAAGGTGACGTTATGCGAGACCAGGCGTTCCAGGTAGCGGAATAAGCCGCGCGCGATACCAAAGAAGCGCACACCCACAATCGCTACCTGCAGCACAGCAATAGATGGCTGCAAGGCCGCGCTGGCGATAATATAGGCTGAAGCGCTCATCAAACCGATACTGCTGCCGATGGTCGCAAAACCAAGCAACACCGACAGCGCTACCCATCTCCAGTGCGGGATGACCAGCTTCGACAGGCGCATGAACACCATCTTGTCGGGCAGCGGGTCAGCAGAAGATCGGGGTAATAAGAGAGAAGAAGCTGATGGCTCGGCCGACTCGATCACATCTGCTTTCATCAAAGGTTGTGCAGTGGTAGGCCAAATCTCTGGCTCGTCCTTATATGCACCTGATAACCGGCTATACAAACCGCCCTGCCGGATTAAATCAGCATGCGTGCCCTGTTCAACCACCCTTCCCTGGTCCAGCACCACAATCCGGTCGGCACGCCTTACCGTAGATAGGCGATGGGCAACAATCAACGCCCTGCGCCCTTGGAGCAAGTGAGCAAGAGAATCTTGTAGAGCAGCTTCAGTGGCAGGATCAAGGTTGGCAGTCGGCTCATCCAGAATGAGCAACGGGGCGTCCTGCAAAAATGCGCGCGCCAGGGCAATGCGTTGCGCCTGCCCGCCGCTCAGGGTGACGCCCTGCTCACCAATCAGGGTATCATAACCTTCCGGCAAACGATAGATAAATTCATCGGCATGCGCCAATTGTGCCGCAGCCACCACTTCGATCCGACTCGCCCCAGGACGCCCCAATTGGATATTCTCAGCTATACTGCCATAAAACAGGTACGGTTTTTGAGGTACCCAGGCGATCCCTGCGCGCCAGCTATCCAAAACAATCTCATCCAAAGGTTGCTTGCCGATCCAAATTCGCCCTGTTTGAGGTTGTGCAAACCCAAGCAGCAGCTGGATCAACGTGCTTTTCCCGGCGCCACTCGGGCCAACCAGAGCTACAGTCTCGCCTGGGTGCAGCTCCAGGCTCACTCCATTAAGGGCCGGCCTCTGGTCAGGATAACTATAGTGAATATTATCCAGCCGGATAGGTGCAGAATGGTCGGGATGTATGGGGTCTGATTGAGCGAGAGCAGCTGGCTGTGGAGTATCTAACACCGCAAAAATTCGCTGTGCGGCGGCGACTCCCGCCATACCGGCATGAAAGCGCGTCCCAAGCATGCGCAGTGGTAAATAGAACTCAGGAGCCAGGAGTAGAACAAAAAAGGCTTCTTCGAAGGTCAGCCAGCCATATAACAGGCGCAGGCCAATTTGTACCGCCACCACTGCAGTGCTGAGGGTAGCAACCAGCTCCAACGCCAGGGCAGATAGAAATGTCACTCGCAAGACACCTAAGGTTGTGTGCCGAAAATTATCACTGACCTGTGCAATTACACCTACCTGCGCCCGGCTGCGACCCAGCGCTTTCAGGGTCTCCAGGCCTTGCAACACATCCAGAAAATAGGCGCTCATCCGGCTAAGTGATTTCCACTGCCGGCGGTTAAGCGCCTGGGCCAGGCTGCCGATCAATCCCATAAAAACCGGGATCAACGGGGCAGTTAAAAGTAAGACTACACCAGATAATGGGTCGAGCGGAAATACTAAAACCAGGAAAGTTAGGGGAACCAGGGCCGCCAGCACCAACTGAGGCAGGTATTGGCTGAAATAAGCATCCAGCGCTTCAACCCCCTCGACCACAGTCTGGGTTAATTCACCCGTGCGTTCTTCGTGAGCGAAGATTGGCCCTAACCCTAACAGATGTTCAAATAGCTGCCGGCGCAAGCTGGTCTTCACCCGCACTGCGATGGCATTGGCGGAAATCTCGCTCAGCCAGGCTAACCCGGCTCGCCCCAGAATAATTACCAACAGCCAGCGCAATCCGATTTCAACCTGGGCCAACAGTTGACCATCCAGGAAAACCTGGCGGACCACGCGACTGACCACCTGCGCTTGCAGCACGGTCAGCACGCCCGCGCCAAGACCCAGGATAATGGTCAGCCCCAGGAAAAATCGGCTCTGGCGCGCCAGCGCCAACAATCGTTGATCCAGATTCATGGTGGTTATTTTAACAAAACAGGTGGGGCAAGTATATCTCGAAAACTGCCCCACCTGTCTGCCCATAAACTAGCTGATCTCGTTAGTAAGTCAGCCCCTCCGATTTAGTCTCAATTCGTTTGCGAAACACCCAATAACTCCAGCCCTGGTATGCCAACACGATGGGAACAAAGATGAGCGCCACGATCGACATCACCTTGAGCGTATAAGGGCTTGAGGAGGCATTATAAATCGTCAGGCTCCAGTCCGCGTTCAGCGAAGAAATCATCACCCGCGGGAACATGATCATAAAGGCGGTAATGAGCGTGGTAGTTATCGTAACAGCCATCATGATAAACGCCCAACCTTCACGTCCTTTGCGCAGAAAGTATCCCACCAGCAAAATAGCAGCCAAACCGGTAACGCGAACTCCACCAGGATTTACCCCCAAGGAACTTAAGATATCAGTGGCATAGTATGTTGCTGTCATAAGCGCCAGCATTACCACCATCGTAGGCAGCCAGAGTTTACGCGCCAGAGCAGAGGCTTTTTCACGCAGTTCGCCGGTGGTCTTCAGGCTCAGGAAGATTGCTCCATACAACACACAACCCATGACCAGCGTAAGGCCTGCCAACAAAGCATACGGATTCAGCAAATCAAAGAATGTGCCGGCATATTGCATATTCTGATCAATGGGCACACCACGCGCCAGGTTACCAAAGGCCACCCCTAATAGTAGGGCTGGCAACAGGCTACCCAAGAAGATCGACCAGTCCCAGAAATTGCGCCAGCGCGGGTTTTCATCTTTGCTGCGAAATTCGAAGGCCACCCCACGCAAGATCAGCGCCAGCAGCAGCAGGAAAAATGCCACGTAAAACCCGCTGAACATGGTTGCGTACCAGTGAGGGAAAGCTGCAAAAGTCGCCCCACCTGCGGTCAGCAGCCAGACTTCATTGCCATCCCAATGCGGGCCGATGGTATTGATAATTGTGCGCCGCTTCAGGTCAACCATCTGCGGGTCCTTATCCTTTGACAGCACTGGCACCAGCATGCCCACACCAAAATCAAAGCCCTCCAGGACGAAAAAGCCAATGTATAAGACTGCAATCAGCATAAACCAGATGATGTTGAGATCCATGTATTGCCTCCGTTCCTGTTAATCCTGCGCCCCAACCAGCGAGGGCATCTGATCATCCGGCAGATTGGGCACTGCCTCACTCGTTGATACGGCTTTGGCGTACTTGCCCAGCAAATAAATGGTAGCAACCATTAAGGCTCCATACAGCAAAGTAAAGCCAATCAAACTTAACAGTGCCTGCCCGCTGCTGACGACAGGAGAAATTCCATCTTCAATCTTCATCAGACCATACACCACCCAGGGATCGCGCCCCATCTCTGTCATGATCCAGCCTGATGCATTCGCAACATAGGGCAGCGCAATGGCAAAAATAAACAGGCGCAGAACCTTAGGATTCGTTTCAAACATATCACCCATCGCCATGAACAGGGCATAAAGTGCCAGGGCGAGCATAGCCATTCCCGCCCCAACCATAAGGCGGAAGGTCCAATAGATCACGGCTACCGGCGGAATATAATTGCCAGGGCCATAGGTTTGTTGAAACTCTTCCTGAAGATCGTAAATACCATGCACCTCGCCAGTAAGCTGGTTATATGCCAACAGGCTTAACACGCCTGGCAATCGGATCGAGAATACTTCTCTGGTTTGGGACAGGTCGCCAATGGTCAACAATGAAAAAGAGGCCGGGTTTTCGGTTTCCCATAAGGCTTCCGCTGCAGCCATTTTCATGGGCTGCGTCTCTACCATATGTTGAGTCTGGGTGTGTCCATTGAGCGCCACCATCACAATCGAGATCATGCCAATAATCGCTGCAATCTGGAATGACTTACGAAACAGGGGCAGATCATGTTTGCGGATCAGATGATAAGCGCTGATGCCCATCACAAAAAATGCCCCAGTGGTAAAGCCTGCCAGGATCGTATGCGGGACCTGTACACCCACGCTTGGATTCAACAACAAGGCGAAAAAGTCATTCATCTCTGCCCGGCCGTTCCGAAGCACATAACCAACGGGCTCCTGCATAAACGAATTGGCGATCAAAATCCACAAGGCGGAGAGGTTAGAGCCAATAGCCACCAGCCACATGACAACCGCGTGCAATCCCTTGGAGAGTTTATCCCAACCAAAAATCCAGACCCCCAAAAGGGTCGATTCCAGGAAAAAGGCCATCAATGCTTCAATTGCTAATGGCGCTCCAAAAATGTCTCCCACAAAGCGTGAGTATTCCGACCAATTCATGCCAAACTGGAATTCCTGGACAATGCCCGTGACCACCCCCATGGCGAAGTTGATCAAAAAGAGCTTGCCCCAAAATTTGGTCATGCGCTTGTACATATCTTGACCGGTGCGCACATACAATGTTTCCATAATCGCAACCAGCACCGACAGGCCCAGCGTCAGCGGTACAAAGAAATAATGATAGACAGTTGTTACTCCAAACTGAAGTCGAGCGAGAAGAATTGGATCCATATTTATGCTCCTCGATCCTTAATAGATTTATTTAGCCCTCAGCCATGCCCACCCGGTTGGCTGTCATTCAATTCATAAATTAACTATTGTACAAGATTGGATATGCTTAGCAAATGGGTCGAATACCTTCCTTTCAGCTAATATTCATGAGGAAGTTGCGATTTGCATCCCGGTCGGTGATATCGAATTACCTGGCTGCTTTACAATCTGCCAGGCTTCTTCAGCCAACTGGTCCAGGTGGACACTGTCCAGTTCGCGAGTAATTAGACATTGCAAGCGCGTCCAATGTGAGCACACCGGACATGCAGTATTCAAGGGACAATCCTGCGGTTTTTCGATACATTCGGAAATAAGGAAAGGACCCTCAATCGCTTCCCAGATATGACGTAAGTTGACATGATGGGCCGGGCGTCCCATTTGGACTCCGCCATTTGGTCCTGGGTAGGTCTGGATCAACTCTGCCTTGGATAAATCAGCAATAATACGTTGTAAAAAGGCGCGTGGAATCTGCATTTCATCTTGGATAGACTGAGTCGGAAGCCGCGTCCCAAAGGTGCGCTTCGCTAGGCAAAGCATGACTCGAACAGCATAATCAGTTCTACGATTAATCCGAAACACCTTGCACTCTCCATCTAGTGCTGGAAATTATCCAACAAAATGATTAATGCTTACAAAAATAGTAAGCAATTTGAGTATCCGGGTCAAGCGGCGAAGATCACAGCACCTGTGTAACAAATGTCACAATTTGAATGGTATCACATTTATAGATGCCCCCTCAAGTGATTAAACAAATCAGGCTGCACAGTTTAAGATTAACCGTACAGCCTGAAAGTGATCAAGTAAATTTGCTACTTTCGCCAATATCCGCCTAAAACCATACGCAATATCCCAGAGGTGATAAACGCTTCGGGGTCAACTCGTTGGACAATTTGGTGAACAGCTGGCACATGGCGCCGGCGAACATCACACAATAAGACATCTACCACGCCATCTTTTCCTTTACCAGGCAGTTCAGTTACGCCAAATCCGGACCCGCGCAATTCTTTGGCAAGCTCCTGTCCGCGGCGTGGGCTGATAATACTCAAGTGCGTATTTCCAATACCCAATCGACCTTCCACAGCCATGCCAACCACCAAGCCAGTAGCAAAGCCGGCAGCATAACCCACGATTTTTGTCCAATTACCCAGGTCACTTATGATTGCGCGCAAGGCCGTGACAAATACCATTGATTGGAAGAGAGCAAACAACCAGGCCAGCATCTTGCGCCCACGGATAACCATCATCAAACGCATGGTATACAGGGAAACATCAACTACCCGTAAGGCAAAAATCGAAAGTGCCGGGACGACCATCTCAAGCATATTTGATTCCATCAGGCGCGCCAGAAACCACGACGTACAGGGCGCACATCCTCTGCTGTGATGAAAGCCTCGCCATCGACCTCATTGATAATTGCACGCACCCGATCCACATTCTTGCGTAGTACGCTGCAGTTAAGCAGCGTTACCATGCCATCTTTACCACGCCCGGCCAGCTCTGTCACCGCGTAGCCATCCTCGCGCAGCCGGTCTGCTATGGCAGCGCCGCGCCGCGAGCTGATAATCGATAAATGTGTATGCCCGATAGCCAGCCATTCCTCGATCAGCATACCAATGACATTGCCCGTGGCAAACCCAGCTGCATACCCAACAACATTGAGCACATTGTCAAGATCGCTCAATACCGAGCTGATCGCCATGACAAAAATTGCCGCCTGGAAGAAACCCAGGATCCAGGCAATTGCCTTACGGCCGCGCATGACCACCAGCACCCGCAGTGTATCCAGGGTCATATCGCTGACGCGCAAGAAGAAGATCGTCAGGGCAGTGATCCAGGCTTCAGGAGTAAGCAATACTTCCATAGTTCACTTACCTCAGTCTGCCGGTTGTGTTTTCGGCAGTTCGTACACATTCCGCTTTTGCAGAGCAGGCATATACATGCACTCAGTGTATTCTTTGACCATGCGGCGCATGCTAAATCGCGGGCTCAGCGTAGAGATTGATTCTTTTACACGCCCAAGCCAATCTCCCGGCAGCCCATCAGAACCACGTATCCGGTAGAACAGCGGGATAATTTCTTCCTCAAGGATCGTGTAAAGGCTTTCAGCATCTTCCTGGTCCTGCAGTGCGGAATCCGAATATTCCATATCCTTGCCAATTGCCCAACCATTATTGCCATTATAGCCTTCTCGCCACCAACCATCCATCACCGAGAAGTTCAAGACACCATTTAATGCTGCTTTTTGTCCCGAGGTGCCGCTGGCTTCATTTGGCCGGCGCGGCGTATTCAACCACACATCCACTCCCTGGATTAAATAACGGGCGAGGTTCATATCATAGTCTTCCAAGAACACCAGACGCCCACCGCTTTCCGAACGCTTCACTGCCCGGTAAACTTCCTGGATCAGCATCTTGCCACCTTCATGATCAGGATGAGACTTTCCGGCAAAGATGATCTGTACAGGCTTTTCCTGATTGTTAATCAGCTTGAGCAATCGTTCTGTGTCTGCGAGCACCAGGTTAGCTCGCTTATAAGGCGCAAAGCGGCGCGCGAAGCCAATGGTTAATACGTACGGGTCTATAAGTACTCCTCCAGCGACAACCTGGACCGGGTGCTTACCACCATTCAGCCACATCCGACGAGCCCGGTCACGCATATGGGCTGCCAGCTTACGTTTCAGATGCCGCCGAACGCCCCACAACTCTTCATCGGGTATATTCTGAATCAACTCCCAGACTTGCGGATCGTCGATGCGTTCCATCCAATCGGGTCCTAAATATCGATCGTAGAGCAGCATCATACGGCGTGCAATCCAGGTCCCTGTGTGGATACCATTGGTCACGTGTGAGATCGGCACTTCATCCACTTGCTTATCAGGCCACAGGTAGTTCCACATCCGGCGTGCAACCTGCCCATGCAATTCAGACACGGCATTGCGTCCCTTGGAAAAACGCAGCGCCAGCACCGGCATGCTAAAGGTATCCCCCCATGAAACCGTATTGCGAGCCAAATCAATAAACTGGTCCCGGGTAAGTTTCAATTGCGACCATACCCGCGCCAGATATTTATCGATCAGCCAGAGCGCAAATTCATCATTACCCGCTGGTACAGGTGTATGGGTCGTAAAAACATTGGTTTCGCGCACAATCTCAGCAGCTTCATCAAAGGTATGATCAGCTTCGAGCAGCTCACGGATGCGCTCCAGGACCATAAACGCGGCATGCCCCTCATTCATATGCCACACATTGGGATTGTATCCCAACACCCGTAACGCCCGCACACCGCCAATACCGAGTAAGATTTCCTGAGATATGCGTAAATCCAGGTTGCTGCTGTACAGCCGCGAAGATAACGCCCGGTCAGCCGGGGTGTTTTGCTCGATATTCGTATCCAACAAATATAGCGGAACCCGTCCGACATGTACTTCCCACAAGCAAGCATATACATCCCGGTCTGGTAATTCCACGGAAATGGTTACCGGCTGCCCGTCCTCATCTAATACAGGCAAAACTGGCATCGTATCCAGCTGATGAGTGGTGTAACGCGCTTCCTGCCAGCCATCTTCGGTGATGTATTGGGTAAAATAGCCTTCCGTATAGAAAAAGCCCACCCCAACAAACGGCAAGCCTAAATCACTGGCCTCTTTAGTATGGTCGCCCGAGAGCACACCCAGGCCGCCAGCATAGATGGGCAAGGTTTCGTGCAAGCCAAATTCCATAGAGAGATAGGCGATCGGCCGGTTGCGCAGCTCTGGATGGGTATGCATGAACCAGGTCTCGTCACTGCCCATATACTGGTCAAAAGAGCGCAATGTTCGCTCATAAAAATCCATGTAATAACGGTTATTGGTGACCGTATTCAAACGCAACCGATCCACTCGACGCAAAAACAAGACCGGATTATGTTTGGTTTCTTCCCAGAGCTGAGGATCAATGCGGGAAAAAAGCCGCTGAGCCTCCGGGTGCCAGGTCCACCACAGATTGTAGGCAAGCTCACCCAGCCGGCTGATACGCTGGGGTAAGCTAAATTGGTCAGGGGTATGTGTGCGGAATGTATCCATTGTTTTCTGTTTCCTTTACCTCGCCGATCACCAGGCACTCGTTATGATAGATACGGCATGCCCGGACGATTAATTTCCATAAAATTTCAGGAGTCTCAAACTCCAACCAATAATATTACCACATGCTAAAAAGCAACTCGCGGCGCTTGACTCTCCAGAATACTTTGCGAGTGTATGATTCAGGGACCAATCGTAGCGGTTACCAGGCACCAATTAACGCTGGTACACCAAATTAATTAATGGCGAACAAATGGGAAATAGTAGACCGACACTGGGGTTGGTGTGGGTGCAACACGGCGTGTCGTTAATAATTGATAGGAACGAGCCATACATGATGAAGGATTGTCGGCGGTCATAGCCTGGTTCGTAATGACCATCACCACACTGCTGCAGCCAGAGGAGTTAATATCAGTTACGGTAGCTGCACCACCGGTCCCCACCAAATCAACCAATGACTGCACTCGCAAACTGGTCCCTGTATCGCAAACAACACTGCCGCGTAAGGCGCCTCCAGCAGAAGTGTTGCGTATGGTTACATCGTAAGCGCCTGCGTTTTCTGGCAGCCGTACCCAGTTTAAAGCAAAATTATCCTGGACGTTTCCTGCGTAATAGCCACCAACGCTACTGACTGTTCCATGGACAGAGGTAGGTCCAGCAGCCTCAACGTACTCAGGTCCTTCTTCCAGACAGTAAGGAGCTACATAGTCTCCCTGACATGGGCGGTTAAATTTCACAGCCACGGCGTAATGATGGTAAACATCTGCTAACGAGGTACCGCGTTGTTCAAGCGCCTGATTCATAGCCCCCAGGTTGCTGGCGAGATTCTGGCTGGTCAGCTCCCAGAAAGCTTGCATGATATCCTCGCTCCCACCACGGATACCTGTTCCAAATGGCTCCAACATCCCCCGCAAGGTAATCCAATAAGGATAAGGGGAAAAGTTGTAATTACCCATACAGCTGTTGAATGAGGGCCAAAGGTAGTTGTAATTATCGTTGGCATCATCGAAAGTTTCATCTTCTATCCAGGTGGCGCCACCCTCGATAAATACAGGATCCGGTAAATTTAGCCCGTTTAGAGCGCCCAAACCATACTGTATAGCATGGTTAAATTCATGAGCTATGGTCGCGGTGACAGCTGCTTGTGGAGTACCAGCAAAAATTGAATAATCCCGGTTGAGCACCATGCAGGATGCATATGCATCCCCTTCGTTCCAGGCTGTGTTTGAGTTGTCACCCACAAAACCAGCATAGTCGCCATAGGAGGAGACAAAGCCGTATAAACCCAGGCTAAGCGTGGTGATGTGCACCGGGTAGCGTCTTCCAGGAGCAGGGTTGAGCGTATACACTGGAGGCGCCGCCCAACCAAATTGATCTACCTGATTCTCCCAAGCAGTCTCCAATGCATTAAGGTAATCATTTAGAACGAGGCCACCTGTGATGGACTCATATTCCACATAGAAATGTTCAGCCATAACACTATTGGGCAAGTCCTCATTCGCGTAGGAGCAAATACTGCTTAACGAAGTCTGTATTGTTTTGATCGTGGCAGCATTGGAGGGCATCTGTTGAATGGCATTGCGCAGTTGGAGCAAAGATAACGTCCCATCCCATGGCACGTAACTGCGATACTCTCCAGGCAGTTCTTCTGGACTGGATAACGCATAAGCCAGGTAAAGATAGGCTGTCTCCTGGTTGATCAGACCCTGCTGGCGCGCCTGTTCAATTCTGTCTGGTGTGGAGAATCGGCTCCACTCCAGAGCATCCACCGGGTTGTCCTGAGCGCTCAATGTTTGAAAGATTGGAAAACTCAAACTGACCAGGAAGATTGTCGCAACCAATACCAGCCGCAAGCCTGACACCCACCTCATTCGATAACCCCTCTTACTTACTAAAGTTTTTATATTTGCCTGCGCCGCATGATCATCAGTGAAGCCAGGATCAATACCAGGATAAGCCCAATCCCCATGGGCAGACACAAATAGCTTAGTGTTCCTCCACCTCCCGCTGGCAGTGGAGTAGGCGCTATAAATAATGTTGGCGTGGGCGTCGGCTCGGTAATCAACATCTGGTTGAGATTGGATAGATCTACAGTGGGGAACAAGGTCGCGGTTGGGAAATTCAGCGTTGGGATTATGATAAAAGTTGGGCTGGGCCATCCACCGCCATCAGCCAGGGTTGAAAACGGGAAAAACAAGCCGCTTAAAAACCCTGCCAAGACCAACAAAGCAACCAACAGTCCTCGTGCTAATCGCCGATTAATTACAGGGCTCGATTTTATAGCAGAGGAAACGCGTTTTTGATCATTCACCGTGTGCCATCCTGATCACTTAATCCCCAGCAGCCTGGCGACGCGGTTCTGATCGAACTCAACAACAATCGTGCCGCGCACATTCAATGTAGGGGTTGTCTCATGCCCACCGGTCCATTCACGCACCTGGGCTGCCGCGACCCTGTCTTGCATGATATTGATCTCGTCAAATGATATTTGATGCTCGCGTAGAAAAGCTCGAGCTCGCCGGCAAGCCGGGCACCAGGGAGTGCAGTATAAAACCACATCAGCAGCAGGTTCCACCTGAGTTTGCAGCTCCGGTTTTTTCTCGGCTGCAATGCGCGCAGCGTACTGTGCTGCATAATACGGCTCGAGTTTCTCCAATTCGGCGAACAACACCTCATTATCTGGCTGATGATCGATATCGTGAACATCCACGTAGCGAATCATACCTTGCTTATCAATGATAAAGAGCGCCCGTTCGCTCCTGCCATCCGAGCGCAGCACCCCGAAAGACTGCGCTACCTTGCCATGCGGATAGAAATCACTTAATAGCGGATACGATATACCCGTAAGGCTTTCTGCCCAGGCTTGCAAGCAAGGCACACTATCCACACTGAGACCCAGCACCTGAGTCCGGACCCCATCAAATCGGTCGAGCGCGACCTGGTATGATGGGATCTGACCCGTTCATATGGGTGTCCAGGCCAGAGGAAAGAAAGCTAAAACAACATTGCGGATCCCACGATAATCGCTTAGGCGTACCGGATGCCCCAGGTGGCTGTCCAGGCAAAAATCTGGGGCGATTTCTCCAACCTGTAATGCCATAAAGAACTCCTTCAAAATGCAGACCCTTCTGATCTTTACAACCAGAAAACGATGCGCGTTGTCTATTAAATTTTACCTTTATTAATGAATTGTGCCGATTGAATTTTGGGAGGTTAACGATTATGGAAATCGCGCCAAAGCCTGCAGATATTATCTATACAAAAGGGAATTTATACCTTTAAATACGCATAGGTCCGGTAGCGTCATCAGTTGCAGTTAAAGAGGAGGTTCTGGTTGGATATGGAAATATCCATCCGAGTCGAGGGGAAATCCTTCCACAGCCCGTACTGCTTCCAAATTGAGCGCCCCATACAGGTGGGGGAAGGTATCATTATCGGCAGCTTCCCAACGCAATTCTGCCTGCAACTGGTTGGGATCGATCCACAATAAAAGCAGATCGGTCCTACCCTGGTAATAGCGATTGGCGACGCCTACCACTTGCTCAGGCCGTGAACAGTGAATAAATCCCACCTCTGCCAGAGAATCAGCCTGGTAGCAGCCTTTATCAAGCGCAGCGCGCCAATCTTCACTCCGGCAGAGATGAACAATCCAATTATTGTGAGTTAGTTTCTCATTCGGCTGTTTCATCGGTACATTCCATAATGGTTGTGGCTGGCTGCGTCCTGTCAGACAACCGCAGCCAGCCGTACAAGTCTACACATCAGTTTGCCTGACGAGCGACGAACAAAAAGTTTAGCTTGACCTCATCTTCTGTGCCCAGAACTCCTGCCATCTGGATCGGACCCACACCAAAATCGCTCATTAAGATGGTGGTTGTGGCCTGTCCTCCCAGTATACCCTCGTTAAGGGAGGCTTGCACATGAAAAGTCACCGGGCGAGTTGCTTCGCGCACTGTCAGATCACCAGTCACCTGGAAGGTGAGTATTTCTCCAGTATTGTACGTATCCGGTAATCCAGTAATCTGTGTAGGTATAAATGAAGCAATTGGAAAACGCCGCGATTCCAGGAAGCGATCCTGAATAGCCCGGTCGCGCCGGTCGCTGTCAGACTTAAACTGGCTGATATCTACAGTGATCGTGCTGAGCGTGGTATTCTGTGGCTGTGCTGGATCTAACTGGATTGAGCCGCTGATGACGCTCGTAACTCCGATAGCCACACCAAAGCGATTGTTCTGGTTAAAAAACGTCTCGCCAACTTCGTAACTCACTGAGGACTCGTTCGAATCGATCTGATATACAGCAGGGCCTTCGCCAGCCGGTTCAGCAGGCAGGGTCTCTGCTGTGGTTGGAGATGCACTGGGGCTGGGTTCAGGCTGGCTGGCAGTCGTAGCAGTTGGCTCAGCTAAGGCAGGTGCTTCTGTATCGATAGGCGCTTCTGTGGCAACCACCGCGGCAGGAGTGCTCTGCGGATTGCTGGCGCAAGCCGTGAGCAACAAGGATAACAGGACGAACAGGATTGGCAAACGTCGCATGGCTCAATTCTCCTTAGTTTCTAGCAATATCAAATCACCCCGAATTGGCTGAAGATCATCAAATACGACCAAAACGGGTGTAATGATAGATTTTACGCTGTTAGCCTGGAATCAGATTGAAATTAGGGGATACTTCTCATGGAAGTCTAAGTTTTGATACGAACCACACGATCATGTCCTGCCAGATCTGCCAATACCTGCACTTCTGCATCAGGGAAAACCTCACCCGCCAGCGCATGGGCATCCGATCCCTGAGAAGCTTCGATTTCCAGCAAGAGCAACCCACCCCGCGCCAGCCGGCTGGGAGATTGCTTGAGCAGACGCTCAATTAGATCCAATCCTCTCAGCCCCCCATCCAGGGCCAGGGTTGGCTCGCGCTGGTACACCGCCAGGTTCTGTAATGTAGCCGTAGGGATGTAAGGCAGATTAGCGCAGATCAGATCGAACGAACCCTGTAGCATATTCATTAAATCTGACTGCACCAGCCGCACCCGTTTCTCCACCTCATGCCGGTGCGCGTTATTACGCGCCACCTGCAAAACTTCAAGCGAGCAGTCAACCGCAGTCACTTGCAGGTCTGGTACATTGACAGCCAGCGTGATGGCAATGCAGCCCGATCCTGTACCAACATCTACCACTTGCCGGCGGTCAGGATTTTCATTCAGCCAGGCAAGTGCCAGCTCGACCAGCTGTTCAGTCTCCGGGCGTGGGATCAACACCTGAGGAGTTAGCGCAAAGGACAGCCCGAAAAACTCCCATTCCCCCAAAACATAGGGCAGCGGCTGACCGGCCGCCAGACGCAGCAGAGCGCCTTCAAGAGCCCGTTCCTGATGTTCGTCCAGCTCAGCTTCCGGGTGGCCAAGCACCCAGGCGCGCCCCACCCCCAAAATGTGAGCAAGCAGAACCTGAGCATCTAACCCGGGCGTATCACTGGTGGATTCCAGGCGGTTTTTTAGCCTGACAAGGTGGGATGCCAGTTGTGTCAAAGGTTTAGGGGAATTGCCTCAATCATCTAAACCCACGGCTGCCAGTCGTTCAGCTTCAGCGCGGGTAGCCAGCTCATCAATAAAAGCATCGATATCACCATCAAGAAACGCTGGCATATTGTAGGAAGAGAGGTTAATGCGGTGGTCTGTAATGCGGGACTGCGGGTAATTGTAGGTGCGGATCTTCTCGGAGCGCTCCCCGGACCCCACCTGGGATCGACGGTGTTCCTCGCGTTCCTCACGCCGTTTCTCCGTTTCCATATCAAAGAGGCGCGCCCGTAAGATACTTAAGGCGCGCATCCGGTTTTGAAGCTGCGAGCGCTCATCCTGGCAGGAGACCACAATCCCGGTGGGGAAGTGAGTGATGCGGATGGCGGTTGCGTTTTTCTGCACGTTTTGTCCGCCCGCCCCGGCTGATTTATATACATCGATCTTGATATCGTTATCCGGGATATCAATTTCAACTTCATCCACCTCAGCCATCACTGCCACAGTCGCGGTCGAAGTATGGATGCGTCCTTGCGACTCGGTCACTGGAATACGCTGGACACGGTGAACACCCGATTCGTATTTCATGCGCGAGTAAGCGCCTTTACCTTTTACCAGGAAAATGATTTCTTTATAACCACCGATGCCAATTTCATTGGCCGAGAGTACTTCTACATTCCATCGCTTGCGTTCAGCGTAGCGATTGTAAATGCGGAACAGATCGGCTGCAAAAAGTGCTGCTTCATCTCCGCCGGTTCCGGCGCGGATTTCAATAATCACGTTGCGCTGGTCGCGGGGATCGCTGGGTAGCAGCATTGCTTTAATTTCACGTTCCGCCCGCTCAATCTGAGGCTCAATTTCATTTAACTCTGCCTCAGCAAGTTGGCGCATATCATCACCCTCGCCATCCAATAACCCCTGGGCTTCTTCCTGCCGCTCCAAAAGCTGGCGGTACTCGGCAGTTTTTCTCACTAAAGGCTCTAACTCGGCGCGCTCAATACCCAGCTCAGCGGCGCGCTGGTAATCCTCGCCCACATTCATGAGCATCTGGTTGATTTCTTCGTAACGTTCTTCAATTCCTGCTAATTTATCTAACATACTTCTGTTCTGCCTGTTGTTGGTTTGCTTAACAAAACTAATCCGATGAAAAGCCTACCGATTATACCATTGGAACTATCTGACACTGGATGGCGTCTTAGGCCCAGGTACTGGGATCTATGTATGAGGCGCCTTACATGGCCCGGGAATCAGAATAAATAAGAAGAGAACGGAGTCCCCCATGTCCAAGTGGATCATCATTTCCTGGTTAGCGATAATTTTGGCTTTGGCTTTTGCCTTGCCAGGCACAAGTCCAGCCCGCGCCGACGGGATCATCATTCCCGAGCCGCCCATTTGCGATCCCTGCCCGCCGCCGCCCTGCCCTGGGCCATTTCCCTGCCCAATCCCGTCTCCCCTGGTTCAGCTTGCCATCCGCTATCATCGTGTGCAGGTGACCATTGAAGACCAGGTTGCCATTACACGAGTGGATCAGGTTTTTCACAACCCGAACGACTGGGCTGTAGAAGGCACCTATATATTCCCCTTACCCCTGGACGCCGCAGTAACTTGTTTCATCTTATGGGTCGATGGAGAGCCGGTGGAAGGGAAAATCCTGGATGCGGCCGAAGCCCGCCGCACCTATGAAGAGATTGTCTCCAGCCTGCGCGACCCTGCGCTCTTAGAATACGCCGGGCAGGGAGCTGTACAGGCCAGTATCTTTCCCATCCCACCACTCGGTGAGCGCCGCATACAGCTAGAATACACCCAGGCCTTGAACGCAGAAAATGGGCTGGTGCGGTATACCTATCCATTGAATACGGAGAAGTTCTCGCTCTGGCCATTGGAAAATGTTTCGGTCAGCGTTGATATCCGCTCAACAGAATCAATCCGCGCCGTGTACTCGCCCAGCCATACAATTGATATTCAGCGCGATGACCCCAATGTTGTTCGAGCCAGTTACGAGGCCAGTAATATCACCCCGGACACCGATTTCACCCTGTTTTACTCATTGGGCGAAACAGAAGCCTTTCACCTGCTCAGCTTCCGCGATCCATCTGATCCCAATGACCCGGACGGATTCTTCCTGATGCTGCTGGCTCCACGTCCAGATGTAACTACCGAAAGCCTGCCCAAGGATGTACTCTTGGTCTTGGATCGTTCAGGCAGTATGGAAGGTGAAAAATTCCTGCAAGCCCAGGATGCCTTGCGCTATATCCTGGAACACCTCAACCCGGAAGACCGCTTTAACATAATCTCCTTCAGCACCGGGCTGGAGACCTATGCATCCGGTTTGCGTCCGGCAGAGGATGCTGCGGAGGCTTTACCCTGGGTAGACCGGCTCAGCGCACAAGGCGCTACCGATATTAACCGCGCCTTGCTGGAAGCAGCAAGCATGGTGGATCGTGAGCGCCCTACTTATATGATCTTTCTGACTGACGGCCTGCCAACTGAAGGAGTAACCGATAGTCCAATGATCCTGGCCAACCTGGCTGAGGCTGCGCCGCGCAACCTGCGCCTGTTTGCTTTCGGGGTAGGCTACGACGTGGACACATTTCTCTTAGATTCATTGGCCCAGGCACACCATGGCACATCCAGCTATGTCCTTCCAGGTGAGCGGCTGGATGAATCTCTTTCCGCCTTCTATGCCAAGATCAGCACACCCGTGCTGACCAATCTGGAATTAGATATTGGAGATATGCGCATTTACGACATGTACCCCTCCCCGCTACCCGACCTGTTCAGCGGATCGCAGATTATCAGTGTTGGACGCTACCGGGAAGGTGGCACGACTGAGATTACCCTCACTGGTGAAGTCAATGGCAAACGACAAACTTTCCGCTTTGCTGAGCAGAACTTTACCCGCCGCAGTCTGAATGACTCTGCTACCCTGGCTGCCCTGCCTCGACTGTGGGCCACGCGCAAGATCGGACACTTATTGAACCAGGTTCGGTTAGAAGGCGCCAACCAGGAGTTGATCGACCAGATTGTGCATCTGTCCATTCGATACGGCATCGTAACACCCTACACTTCTTACCTGGTCACTGAACCGCTACCTCTGGGCGCTGCCGCCCAGGAAGATATCGCCAACCAGGCCTACGAAGCCCTCCAGGCCATGCCAACTGCTTCCAGTTCAGGGCAAGCTGCGGTAGAAAAGGCCGCCGATCAAGGCGCTATGGCACAGGCAGAAGTCGCTGCCGCTCCATCTGAGGACGCTGCCCAGCAGGTGCGCATTCTGGGAGCTAAGACCTTTGTCTTTAGCGGTGATCGTTGGGTGGACACAGCCTATGACCCCGACCGCGATAACACCACCCAGGTAGCCTTTCTATCCGATGATTACTTTCGTTTGGCAGAAGCTCAACCAGACCTGGCAGCCGCATTTGCCCTCGGCCCAGCCGTGACTGTGCTGGCTGATGGGGTGGCATACGAAATCGTCGCCGAGGGTGTAGCTGTCGAGCCTATCGAGATCCCGGATACTCCCACTCCTGTTACACAGACCAAGCCCAACACAGTACACGCTCCAGAAACAGGGAACATCTCCAACAACGGCGAGACGCCAAACTCCCCAGATGAACCAAACGATCAACCTGCTGACCCGCTTTGTGGTAGTGCCTTACTGGTACTGGTCGCGCTGGGTGGTTTACCTCTGCGCCTGGTAAGCCTGCGCAAGGGCTATTTAAGATAGCCCCCTACGCAAGCATCGCACCATAACCAGGCATGCCGAGCAACTCAGAGACTGGCGGACCATAATCGCCAGTCTTTGTATTTCTCAAAATACATGGTGCCTCAGGTACAATTGAATCCTGAGCAAGTCGCTAATACTGAGGCAAGTAGATTCAGACAAGCGCACTTCTCACACAAATTATAGAAAATAACCACCCCAAAGTAGTGCGTGAATCGATCATCTATGAATACAATCCAACCCTCCTCCCCTGTTGCTGTACGCCCCACCTGGTTGCCAAAGACAATCGCTTACTACGCAGCCTTTATTATCCTGGGTTTAACCGCTGCCGTACTTGGGCCAACCCTGCAAGGATTGGCCGAAAACACCGGCACACTGCTCAGCGAAATCAGTTTTCTATTCAGTGCCCGCGCACTGGGCTATCTCAGTGGTTCATTGTTAGCAGGGCGATTGTATGATCGCTACTCAGGGCATCGGGTTATAGCCCTGGCCTTAGCACTCATCGCTGTAGCCCTGGCCCTGACCCCGCTAATTTCACTCTTGTGGCTGCTGGCAGCTGTGACTTATATCCTGGGAATCGCAGAAGGTACCGCTGACCTGGGCGGGAATCTCATGCTGGTCTGGGTTCACCGCGCCGGCGTAGGGCCATTTATGAACGGGCTGCACTTCTGCTTCGGGCTGGGCGCTTTTCTCTCGCCCGTGATCGTTGCCCAGGCGCTGCATGCGGGCAGCGGACCGCAGATGGCCTATTGGATCCTGGCTGGTCTGGCATTGCCGGTATGTTTTTACATTCTCAGCCAGTCCAGCCCACCGCCCGAAAAAGCTACTCCAGGAGAGGCACGCAAACCTTCTAATCCCCTGCTGGCTGCCCTGGTGGGTTTGTTCTTTTTCCTTTATGTCGGTGCAGAATCCAGTTATGGTGGCTGGATTTTTACCTATGCCACCCGCCTGGGATTAGGAGCTGCTGAAAGCGCGGCTTACCTGACCTCCGCATTTTGGGGAGCGCTGACGACAGGCCGCCTGTTGGCGATCCCGATTGCCAGTCGCTTGCGTGCCCGCTGGATTCTGCTGTTCGACTTATTGGGTTGCGTGGCAAGTATGCTGGTAATCCTGCTCTTTCCCACTTCACTCTTCGCGATATGGATTGGCACTTTAGGCCTGGGAGCCTGCATGGCATCCATCTTCCCGACTACGCTGACTTTCGCTGAGAGACGCATGGAGATCACAGGCAAAGCCTCCAGCTGGTTTTTTGTCGGTGCAGGTGCTGGCGGCATGGTGCTGCCCTGGCTGATCGGCCAGCTCTTTGAGCGCCTGGGTGCCTATGTAACCATGTATGCGATTCTGGCTAATCTACTACTGGCAGGGGTGGTTTTCGCCTGGATGATGTTCAGGGCAAACCTAATCGCCAGTCCAGGGCAGTGAAACGCTGGGCAACCTTATTATTTTGCACAGCAATGTGGATTGCTTTGCGGCTGCCCACCAGCACACACAGACTTTTGGCACGTGTGACTGCTGTATAAAGCAAATTGCGTTGAAGCATCAGATAATGCTGGGTGACTAAGGGGACAACGACTGCTGGAAATTCTGAGCCCTGGGATTTATGCACCGAAACTGCATAAGCCAGCACAAGTTGATCCGCCTCTGACCAGTCATAACCCACCAGGCGACCTTCGTAGTCGATACTCAGGTTTTGGTCGATAGGGTCGATTGCTCGCACGAATCCAATATCCCCGTTATACACATCTTTATCGTAATTATTCTGGATTTGCATGACCTTATCGCCTGGCCTGAAAGTCTGTCCATACAGCTTTTTCTCAGGTTTGAGAGCACCGGCTGGATTTAGTGTCGTCTGCAAGCGCTCATTGAGTGCCGTTACCCCTACCGGGCCGCGGTACATGGGCGCCAGAACCTGGATTTCATCCTCCCAGCGCAATCCAAATTTTTTGGGAATCCTCTCGCATACAAGTTCCTGCACCCAATCACCTGCCTCTTCTGGAGTCTCAGCCGGGAAGAGGAAAAAATCGACGCTTTCCTTGATGAAGACTGGAAATTGACCCTGGTTGATACGGTGAGCATTGGTGATGATATCTGAGCCAGCCGCCTGGCGAAAGATGACGCTCAGGCGCGTGACCGGAACCAGCCCGCTGGCAATCACATCCCGCAGGACATCTCCGGCCCCTACCGAAGGCAGCTGGTCCACATCACCCACCAGCAACAAATGCATACCCGGCTCAAGTGCTTTTAGCAGGTGATTGGCCAAAAGCAGATCCAGCATTGAAGTCTCATCCACCACCAGCATATCTACCGGCAGCGGGTTGCCGGCGCGATGTTTAAAGCCCTCCCCGGGTGAAAAACCCAGTAAACGATGAATAGTACTGGCCGGGCGGCCTGTAGCTTGCGAGAGGCGCTTGGCGGCACGCCCGGTAGGTGAAGCCAGAGCGTAAGTCTTATGTGCCATTTCAAGGGCTTCGATCAAGGCCCGCACAGCAGTTGTCTTACCGGTGCCCGGCCCGCCTGTCAGCACACTCACCGGTGAACGTAAGGCATGCTGAACAGCCTCGCGCTGCTCAATGGAAAGGCTGGAATCCAGAGGAAGGAATGCCGGTGGCATGTCACTCAAGCGCGTCGGCCAGCACTGTGCCAGGGCACGCAAACGTTCCGCAGCTCCCAGCTCACCATGATAGAAGGGCATCAGATAAACTGCCGGCAGTCGATAATCCACTGCCACCTCGTCTATGCTATGCTGATCCTGTATTACCGCGCGGTTTTCAGACGGTAGTAACTCGCGCTGCACGCGCCCCTGGGCTGCCAGACGATCCAGGGCTGGAAGAATAATGTCACCATCTAATTCCAATAATTCTGCTGCGCGCTCGACCAATTGGCCCTGTGGAGCATATACATGTCCGTCGTTAGACATTTCACTCAGAGCGTACTCCACCCCCGCCTCAATGCGCCCCGGATGATCTGATGCCAGACCCAGCGCCTGTGCCAGGCGGTCGGCGGTCTTGAATCCGACACCAAAGATGTCGCGACTTAAGCGGTATGGGTCGTTTTGCACAACTGACAGCGCCTGATCTCCGTACTGTTTATAAATCTTAATTGCCAGGTTAGTGCTCACCCCATGACTGTGCAAGAAAAGCATTATTTGTTTGACTTGCTGCTGCTCTTGCCAGGCTGCGGCGATCAGGCGGGCGCGTTTCTGCCCGATATCCGGCACTTCCAGCAACCGCTCTGGAGTGGCTTCAATAATTTCCAGTGTCTGTGCGCCAAACCGAGCAACAATCCGTTCTGCCAGACGTGATCCAATGCCTTTTATCAGCCCGGATCCTAAATAGCGGCGGATGCCCGCCGTAGTGGCGGGCATGGTTTGTACACATATTTCTACTTGAAATTGAGCTCCGTGCTTGGGGTGGTTGGCCCAGCGCCCTTGTAGGGCCACATGTTCTCCTGGCTGCAACTCGGGCAGATTGCCTGTCACCGTCACCAGGCCTTGGCGGTCTGCACCTGAGGGACGTCCATGCTCCGGACGCAAGCGCAGTACACTATACCCATTCTCTGAGTTGTAGTAGGTGATGCGCTCTATTGAGCCATCCAGGTTTTCCATAATTCATCAGGCTCAGGCTGTGGATTCATACGATCCACTTAAGGCATAAGAGATGGTCAGGGCATGGGATTGTCGTTTGCCCAGGTAGTCCCCAGTGTAATACTGATATCGAATGGACTGGCAGGGTCATTAACGTGATAAATGCGGATCGCATCAATCTTCATTAGCTCGACCAGATATTTTACAGTATAGGGTTTCCCTGTGAAGAAAGTGACTTCAGTATAAGTAGCAATTTGCTGAGCGTTACCTGCTTCTACTACGTTCACGCCCTGAGTCTTCAGGTAGTCGGCTGTTTCAGCCGCCAGACCAGCAGAATAAGTTCCATTCATCACTGACACCCGGGCGTTCTCAGCCTTCAGCAAATCAGTTATCTCCATATTTGTCGCCAGGGGGCTGGTGGGCCCACTGTCGGTGAAGATCTCGTCGCGCAGAAGCCGGATTTTCTCGGTAATCGGCTTGAGAACCTCATCACCCTCAAGCGTTTTATACAAATTTACCTGCTCGGGTGGGCTAATTACCCCTTTAGCAATATTTTCCTCAGGGATTTGGATCGCCAGCCAGGCAAGTTTAATGGTCTCATCCAGGCTCAGATTGGTATGAATACCTGCGGATAACTCCTGGTAAAGCGTACCCGACTTGGCTATCAATGTAGGCAGCATATTAAAGCTCAAAATGCGATCGCGGATACCCATAATCACTTGCTGCTGGCGCTGAGCACGGTCAAAATCACCGCCTTCCGTCTTACGGGCACGAGCATAGGCCAACGCTAAATCCCCGGGCAATGTCTGGCGACCCGGCTTAAGGGTTTTGGCATTGTTATCTCCCAGAGGATCAACCACAATCTTTTCGGGGACATCGATTTTAACTCCACCAATTTCATCAATAAAACGCTCAAAGGCACTGAAGTCGATTTGGGCATAATAATCTATCGGCACGCCCAACAATTCTTCCACCGTGTCCATCGCCAGCTGCGGGCCACCCCCAGGAAGACGGTTGCCTTCACCAAGCTGGTAGGCCGTATTGATCCGCCCGTAACCAAAACCTCCGGGGATATTTACCCACAAATCCCGAGGTACGGAAAGCATCCCGGCTGTGCCATTCACTGGATCGATCGTTAACAGCAGCATCGTATCCGTGCGCGGCGGACCTTCACCAGCTGCCCAATCTCGATAATCGAGACCCATAACCAGAACAGTCACCCGTTTGGCTCCATCCCAGGGCTCGGGTGTGGGTCCTTCCACAGGCGGCTCCTGCAGGAAAGCCGGCACTGAAGTAGTGCCAAGCCGCGGTGTAGGGGTGGCATCGCGCACACTGATACCGGGAAGGTTGGTCATCTCCCAGGAGGCCACAAAGTCGCGCACAGAAATATATGTCAGGTAAGCGGTAACCCCAGCAGCCAGGATAAAAATGGCCAGCAGGGCGATTCGTAACCCACTCATTGAGCGAGTAGTCTTAGAGGACGGTGTGTCTTGGGTTTGATCCATAAGTATTCCTAATGCTATCTCCAGCGATAAAAGCCGGAAGCGGCGCGATTATATCACGGTATAATCGTCTCCATGTCCTTGATCACTGCCAGCGACCTGGCGAAGTCTTACGGTCCGGTAGACATCTTCAGCGGGATCAGCCTATCTATCCCTAAAGATGCCCGTATTGCCATTGTTGGTCCCAATGGAATAGGCAAAACGACTTTGCTGCGCATCCTGCTTGGAATGGAAGAACCGACCAGCGGAAATTTGGCACGTGCACGCAACCTCAAAATGGGTTATCTGCCGCAGGAAGCCACCCTGGACAGCAGCTTCACACTGTGGGACGAATGTTTATCAGCTCTGTCAAACTTACGTGCTATGGAAGCCGAATTGACCGATCTAGAACATCAGATGAGCAACCCAGATCAAGCTGAGGAAGCGCTGGCCCGTTACGGTAAGCTGCAAGTGACCTTCGAGCACCTGGGCGGTTACACCTACGAAACACGTATCCGCCAGATCCTCACAGGGTTGGGATTTGACGAAACAGATTCCCAGCGCCCCGTACCACAACTCTCGGGTGGGCAGCGCACGCGTGCGGTTTTGGCCCGCTTGCTGCTTAGCAGCCCAGACCTGCTGATCCTCGATGAACCGACCAATCATCTGGATATCCAGGCAGTGGAATGGCTGGAGGGTTATCTGAGTCAGTGGGATGGCGCAGTTTTAATCGTTTCTCACGATCGCTATTTCCTCGACCGGGTAGTGGATCACATCTGGGAAATGCGCAAAGAGGGTTTGGAAGTATACCGGGGCAATTACTCGGCTTATATCCAACAGCGACAGGAACGCTGGGATTTATTGCAAAAGATTTACTTCTCCGAGAAAGAACGCCTGGAGAAAGAGCTGGACTATATTAAGCGCAATATCGCCGGGCAGAACACCACTCAAGCCAAAGGTAAACTACGCCGCTTGAGCCGTGAGGTTGAAGCGATCCAGAGCCTGGGGTTTGCTGCTTTGCAGAGCAAGACCTGGGCTGAGATCAGCACTCTGGCGGATATCTCTGAACATACATTGGGCGTGGATGAGGTGGAGCGGCGCATCCACAGCCTGCGCCCGCCACAGAACCGGCCCCCACGCCTGCACTTGCATCTCAAAGCCAATTTACGCTCCGGTGATCTGGTGCTGCGTACTCGCAATCTGGCAGTGGGCTACCCAGATGAAGGCCGCCCGCTCTTTACAACTCCGGACTTGCTTCTTAAGCGAGGTGAATGCGCAGCTATCATCGGTCCGAATGGAGCCGGAAAGACCACTTTCCTTAAAACTCTGCTGGACCAGATGCCTCCGCTCTCCGGAGAGGTTATCCTGGGTGCCAGCCTGAAGATCGGTTACTTTGCCCAGGCCCATGAAGGCTTACACCCAGAGCGTACCCTGGTCGAGGAGATCGATATGGTTGCTCCACAGATGCTATTGGGTGAAATCCGCGACCATCTGGCACGCTTCATGTTCTCCGGAGAAGATGTGTTCAAGAAGGTGGCAGTTCTTTCAGGCGGCGAGCGCGGTCGCCTGGCGCTGGCAAAGCTATCCCTGGCCCAAGCTAATCTGTTATTACTCGACGAGCCAACCAACCACCTGGATATCCCTGCCCAGGAAGTCCTGCAGGAAGTACTGGACGCATTCCAGGGCACAATCCTTTTAGTCTCGCATGACCGTTACTTGATTGATGCTTTGGGATCCCATATCTGGGAGATTGAACCAGACCAGGCTGAACTCAGGGTATTTGCTGGAACTTACAGTGAATTCCGCGCTGCTAAATTAGCTGAGAAAGAGAACACTGTCACACGTCAGGCAACAATTCCACGTCAAACCAGAACCAAACTGCAACAACCTAAGCTAGAAGAGCGCCGCTTGCGAGCGCGCTTGAAAGAACTGGAAGGGCTTATCCATACCCTGGAAGCAGAGTTGGATGTTCTATCACGCCGGCTGGAGAACCCACCTGCCGACCCGGCGAAAGTACAGGAGTTAGGGGGGAAATATGTACACGTCCATGCCGAACTGGACGCTCGTCTGGCTGAATGGGAAGAATTGGCGGAGGGTCTACAACTCGCAGATAGTTAATCGGCTGTTGCCCCAGCCTGAATTGGCTCATCACCATTAAATCGGCGCAATAGCGGCCACCGATGACTGATCCAACCCACTGCAAGCAGGCAGCCGATGCCACCGCTCACCACCGCCAGAGGCGCGCCAAATAGCTGGGCAACTACGCCAGCCTCAATTTCACCCAGTTGGGGTCCCCCCATGAAGAAAATCTGGTTTACGCTGGTCATCCGCCCGCGAATATAGTCGGGGGTTTGCAGTTGGCGGATTGTGTTGCGGATGATCGTGCTGACCGAATCAGCTGCCCCAATTAGAATCAAGGCCAGTATCGCGGCGATGAGGCTGCGCGATAAACCGAACGCCACAGTGGCTATTCCAAATACCACCACAGAGCCCAGAAAGAGCGGTCCCTGCCGCCGCAGAGTGGAGACTTGTGAGAGGATCATTGCCGCCGTCACTGCCCCAATGGATTGGGCTGCCGAGAGCCAACCATATTCCACTTCGCCAACCTTTAATACATCTCGGGCAAAGACCGGCATCAGAGTATTGGCCGAAGAGAAGAAGGTGGCGAAAAAGTCCAGCAGCATGGTCGAAAGGATCACTGGGTGGGTGAGAATGAACTGGATGCCTTCCCGAATAGCTTGCAGGCTGACCGGTGGGTGACCGTTGAGTGCCTTTTGCTGTGGCACCCGGCCCATCAGCAACAGAGCCGCCAGCACTGCACCATAAGAGAAAGCATTTAATAGATACGTATAGCCCTGTCCCCAGTAAGCAATAACCAGCCCGCTCATGGCCGGGCCGATGATCGAGCCTGTTTGCATGGCAATTGAACTTAAGCTGAATGCATTAGAAAGATCCCGCGCCGGCACGAGGTTGGGCACCAGAGACTGGCGCGCCGGGGCATCGAAGGCAATCGCGGTAGCCTGGATAGCCGTCAGAGCATATATTTGCCACAATACAATCTCACCACTGAATGTCAAAAACGCCAGAGCCAGGGCGGATAAAGCCATCACCGTCTGCGTGATGAACATCAAGACACGTCGATTAGCGCTATCTGCCACCGCTCCGCCGATTAAGGAAAAAACAATGATGGGTAAGATGCGCGCTGCCCCTACGCCCCCCAAAGCAATCGGCTGGTCAGTAAGATTGCGGATATGCCAAAATATCGCCCATACCTGCATCTGAGTTCCGGCAATTGACACAATTTGTCCGAACCAGAGTAAACGATATGGACGATGACGTAGAGACGGTGGAATTTGTAGCTGCATTGAGTCTGGATGGCACTCTAACAACCAATAGGATGCGCGCCGGTGGGTGACGCAAGCGCTATTTTACCGCTTTTGGAAAAATACTGTGCCGATCATGTCCCCCAATCGCGCAGATAGAGAAAATCATAGCCGATAGTACGGTTGCTCAGTTTGGCGATGGGCGGCATCAAGCGTTTAAAATGAAAGCGGCGTATCTTCTGCGCAACGCTATTCACAAAGCCAGGTGCGAATCCAGCCTCGATACAATCTTCAATACTGTAACGCTGATCCACCATTAAATACAACAACCGGTCAACCTCCGCATAAGTAAAACCCAATTCCCCTTCGTCGGTTTGGCCAGCCCATAAATCTGCTGAGGGTGGTTTTGCGATGATCGCTTCTGGCACACCTAATGCCTTAGCTAGCTGGCGCAATTGGGTCTTGTACAGGTCGCCCAGCGGGTTAATGGCACAGGCCGAGTCGCCGTACAATGTCGAATAGCCCAGTAAGATCTCGGTTTTGTTGCTGGTACCTACTACAAGACCGTGAAAAGCTTCCGATTGGTCGTAGAGTACGATCATGCGCGCCCGCGCCATGGCATTGCCGCGCCGCACCGGGTTAGCATCCGGGAATAGCGTAAAGAGCGGCTCTACCATCTCCGTAATCTCAAAAGTCAATGATTGCACTCCCAACGCATCGATCACCTGTTGGGCGTGTTCCAATGAGTCGGGGGAAGATGATTTATATGGCATGCGTACAGCCAGAACATTTTCAGGCCCCAACGCTTCGGCTGCCAGATAACAGGAAACTGCCGAATCCAGGCCACCAGACAGACCAATCACCGCCCGCGAAAACCCTACCCGGGTCAGTTCAGTATGAATGAACCCGGTCAGGATCGTGCGCACCAAATCTGGATTAATCGTAAGATCATTTTTTTCCATATTCAACATGATCGAGGACCCTCCTTGCTGGTTTTAAACCGTGCCACGGTCATTAGGTAGACGTACAGAAAGGATACGCCCCAGCTCACGCTGCACCAAAGAGGTGCGCTCGTCACGCAATAATGGCAAACGCGCCCGCACTCGATGGAGCTGATTTAGATCCACATCAACCAGTGTTACCCCTTCTTCGTGATATTTTCCTTTGGCCAGCAGCTCACCACTGGGTCCAAACAGCGTTGAGCCGCCCCAAAAATTCAAACCATCTTCATAACCCACCCGGTTTGCATGCGCCACAAAACAAGTGAACATACTGGCATAAGCCTGGTTGATATGCTCCACCCAACGGGCTGATTCGAGGACCGGATCCTTGCTCAGGCCGCGCCCGGGAGAGGCCGAGGTAAGCAGCAGCATCTCTGCGCCATCTAACCATAACAAGTAGGGGGGCGAGGCATGCCAGAAATCCTCGCAAATCAGGATACCCAGGCGCCCAAATCGAGTATCAAAAGCCTGGACGGAGTCGCCCCAGGCAAAAAAACGACCCTCATCAAACAAGCCATAAGTAGCCATGTAGAGTTTATGGTGCACATGCACAACTTGCCCTCCAGAGAGATATGCACTGGCAATATAAAAGCGATTGCGCGGGTCTTCATCCACAAAACCCACCACCAAATCAATCTCACGACTGGCGTCTAATAGCTGGCGGAAAATTGGATCCTCAGGGTTCGGGCGGTGGGCGACTGCTGTTGCCAGATCCTGCAGCACATAGCCTGTCAAAGAAAGTTCGGGAAAGACCAGCAAGTCTGCGCCGGCAGCGCTCGCTTCGGATGCCAACTGCAAATGCTTCTCGAGATTAGCTGAGACATCTCCAAGGCGGGTATTAATTTGAGCCAGGGCAAGTGTTAGATGCATAGACAACTTCCGTCAACAAGTATTATTGAAATCTATCAACGCCGGGTGACCAGCGCGCCAATCAGTGCGACTACAGAGAAGCCCAAGCCTGCCCAGGCATCCAGTCGCAATCCACCGAAAAAAATACCTGGGTCAGCACGCAGAACAGCCAGTCCTAACTGGGTTATAGCCAGGCCTAACAATCCCAGCCAACCCGTCACTTTGGGCCTGGAAAGGCGTGCTCTCTGGATATCTATTACAACAAACCAGAGCGCAGCTGCGCCTGCCCCAATTAGCTGGATTGGCAGACGGAGTGCCATGCGACCCATATCATCGAGCGCGAGCAGCCCCAAGCCACTGATCGCCAGTGGACCGTAGGCGTAACCATCCAACCAGCAAGCCAACCCGCTGAACACAGCCACACTGGTCAATAATGGGAACAAACCATCCAGCAATTCTCCCAGCGACTTTCGCAATCGCCAGGCATAAACTGCTGCCATAACAAGCCCACCAGCCAGCGCACCCCACCAGATCAACCCACCCAGATAAACCTGGAATATTTCCAATGGGTACTGGCGAAAATACTGCCAGTTTACAACCACATAAACAGCCCGCGCCCCAATCAGAGCCCCTAACAGCGACCATAAGCTTGCATTGATTAATAATAATCGTTCTTTTTCGGATGCGTACCAGGCAACCCAGACCATTCCCAACGCAGCGCCAACTCCCAACAGGAGCGAAAACATATACACAGGCACTCCGCCGGGTAGATAGAAGGCAACCACGGATTAATCATACCACGCAGGCGAGTTGGTGTGTGCCAGCCCTCAGGTCATTGTATAATGATAGTGAACCCTGGGTGTGTTCAGCATAACCAACATACCATTTCAGGAGATAAAAATTATGGACTTTTTACTCGACCCAAATATCGCTTATATCCTATTAGTCTTTGGATCGATGCTATTGATCCTGGCAGCTCTGAACCCCGGCTCTGGACTGCTGGAGTTGGGAGCAATCTTCCTGCTCCTGTTGGCGGGTTGGGGTATCTATAATCTATCAATCAATCCATGGGCATTAGGCCTGTTGCTCATTGGATTTGTAGCTTTCCTGTTGGCCGTACGCGGCCCAAACCGGCGCCTGCTGCTTGTGGCTTCTATCCTGGCGCTGGTAGTAAGTTCTTCGTTCCTGTTCCGCGGCGAGGGCTGGCAGCCGGCCGTGAATCCCTGGCTGGCGCTGGTGCTCTCCACCATCTCCGCCGGTTTTTTCTGGTTGATTGCGGTCAAAGTTCTCGAAGCTGCTCGAGCCCGTCCCACCCACGACCTGAGCCAGCTGATAGGCGAAATAGGCGAAGCAAAATCCGACATCTTCCTGGAAGGCTCCGTACAGGTCAGTGGGGAGCTTTGGACAGCACGTAGTGAAAGCCTGATCGCTGACGGAAGCCAGGTGCGCGTAATTGGAAGAGAGGGGTTTATCCTGCTGGTTGAGCCCTATTCCAAAACCAAGGCCTCATAATCGATTCATAGTGAGAGAAAAGGAGAACTAAAATGTTTGAACCATCCCTTTTGTTTTGTCTGATTGGTGCTATTGCGGTAGTGCTTGTGCTGGTGCTATCCAGCGCCATCCGCATCGTGCCTGAGTACGAGCGCATTGTTGTATTCCGACTGGGTCACAGCCAGGGGTCGCGCGGCCCCGGCCTGGTGCTGCTGATACCATTCATCGACCGAGGAGTGCGTGTGGACTTACGGGAACAGGTGCGTGAGATCCCCCACCAAAACTCGATCACCCAGGACAACGCGGCTGTCTCGGTAGACTTCATCTGGTACTATAAAGTATTGGATCCAACAGCTACGGTATTGCAGGTAGGCCACTTTGAGACTGCCGCGCAAGGCATGGCTACGACTACCTTGCGGGCGGTGATCGGTGGGATAACGCTGGATGACGTGCTGAGTAAACGGGAGCATATCAACACGCTGCTGCGCACCCGCCTGGATGAGGTGACCGAGCGGTGGGGTGTGAAGGTGACCAACGTGGAGATCCGGGAGATAAACCCACCACGGGAGATCTCGGATGCGATGAACCGGCAGATGAGCGCGGAGCGCAACCGGCGGGCGGTGGTGACGGAATCTACCGGGCAGAGGGAGGCGGCGATCAATGTGGCGGAGGGGGAGAAGCAGGCGGCGATCTTGCGGGCGGAGGGTGAACGCCAGGCGAATATCCAGCGGGCTGAGGGTGACCGGCAGGCGCAGCTCTTGCGGGCAGAAGGGTTCGCGAGTGCGCTGGAGAAGATCTATTCGGTGGCGCAGACGGTGGATCCGAAGACGATGACGCTGCAGTATTTTGAGACGTTGAAGGCGATGGGGATGAGTCCGTCGACGAAGTATATTTTCCCGATGGAGTTTACGGGATTGTTGGAGAGTTTTATCAAGGATAGGAAGGAATAGCCGGGCGACGCTGGCATAGAACGCCAGCTACGGTTGGTAAAGCATGCTGACGACGACTGGCAGAGAATGCAAGCTGGGCAGGTCGCGGGAACGCGGCCTGCCTTTGATTGGATGGGTGGAAGGCGGGTTTGAGCTAAAAGAGGGAGGTTGGAAAAGCTCGGGGGTAGGAGGGGTGTGGGGGAGGTGCACATGGTCATGCTAGCGTGAAGAGCGCTCGCATTAAGCTTAACCTACGAGGGGGCTAGATTGCTTCAGTCGCAGAGAGCGCTCCTTCGCAATGACAAGATGGCAGTCAGAATGACACAGGGATGCGAGGAGGGGCGGTAAAGAAGAGAGGCGTTTGCCTGGAGGCTTGACTGCGGGAGATGATGGTCGGACTAGCAAGAAGAGCACTTGCTTTAAGTCCGACCTACAAAAAGACAGGTGGGATGAGGACGGGTACGGATTGAGAGGGTGAGTCGGTTGGTTTCTGCTGGGATTCTTCGGCGAACAGCGGAAGGGCGGCGCTGTTCGCTGTCAGAATGAGGAGAGCGGTCGAAGTGCGACATTGCTTCGCTGCGCTCACAATAATAAGAGGAAGAAAGTGGTCAAGCTGAAGCTTAACATACGGGGGAGGGGATTGCTTCACTGCGTTCGCAATGACAGTTTGAGGGGGGAGATTGCTTCGGTCGCAAAGAACGCTCTCACGCAATGACAGGTGGGGGTCTTCGACTGTGCTCGGGGAGTTCGCTGAGCTTCGCTCAGACCGCTTGAAAGGCGAGGGGAGACTGGCGCAGATTGAGAGGTTGAGTCGGTTGGTTTCTGCAGGGATTCTTCGGCGAACAGCGGTGGTGCTGCGCTGACCGCGCTCAGAATGACAGAGGGTAGGGAGGAGTGTCGGCGTACGGAAAGGCGGGATTGCTTCGGTCGCGAAGGTGCTCCTTCGCAATGACAGGAGGAAGTCTTCGACTGCAGGCCGCAAGTGCAGCGGCCTTCCGCTCAGACCGCTTGAGGCGGAGGTGGTTGCTTCGGTCGCGGAGGGCGCTCCTTCGCAATGACAAGAGGAAGTCTTCGACTGTGCTCGGGAAGTTCGCCGAGCTTCGCTCTGACCGCTTGAGGCGGAGGTGGTTGCTTGGTTGGGCTGGCAGAGTTTTCATGATGGCCGGTTGAGCATGGTCAAGCTAGCGAGAAGAGCGCTCGCTTTAAGCTTAACCTACGGGGGAGGGGATTGCTTCACTGCGTTCGCAATGACAGGAGGAAGTCTTCGACTACACAGCGGAAGAGCACCGCTGCTCCGCTCAGACCGCTTGAGGCGGGGAGGGGTGGCAGGTGGTGGTAAACTTGGGGGATGAGTGAATCTGTCAAATCCGGGGTGAGGCTTGAGCCGGCTTCGTGGCGCGATTTGAATGCGGTGCGGCATGTGGAGCAGGCGTGTTTTCCGAAGGATGCCTGGCCGCTGCTGGATATGATCAGTATCCTGAGCTTTCCGAATGTGGTGCGTTTGAAGGCGATGCTGGACGGGAAGCTGGTGGGGTTTATCGCGGCGGATGTGCGGGCGAGGGAGAATACGGCGTGGATCGCGACGGTGGGTGTGCTGCCGGAGTTCCAGGGACGGGGGTTCGGACAGGCGCTGCTGGAGGGGTGTGAGGCGAGGCTGACAGGTCTGAGAAGGGTACGCTTGAGCGTGCGCATGTCGAATGAGCAGGCGATCCGGCTGTACGAGCGGGCGGGGTATGAGAAGGTGGGCACCTGGGGGAGATATTATTCGGACGGGGAAGACGCGCTGGTGATGGAAAAAATCCTGGGGTAGTTTAGGCTGTTATAATACGGGGCATGACTTCTCCTAACCTGCCAGCCCCCATTCTCGTCACGCGCCCGGCGGAACTGGCGCAGATGATTGCATTATTGAGCCAGCAGCCAAGCGTGGCGGTGGATACTGAATCGAACAGTTTGTTCGCGTATCGCGAGCAGGTATGCCTGGTCCAGTTCTCGGCTGCGGGTGGGGACTCGGGTCCGCCCCTGGACTATCTGGTCGACCCGCTGGCGCTGGACGATCTTTCAAGTCTGGGGGCGATTTTTGCAAATGCGGGGATTGAGAAGGTGTTTCACGCGGCGGAGTATGATCTGTTCTGCCTTAAGCGGGATTTCGGTTTTGAGTTCAATAATCTGTTCGATACGATGACCGCGGCGCGCATCCTGGGAAGGGGTGAGGTGGGGCTGGGGGCGCTGCTGGAGAGCGAGTTTGGGGTGAAGCTGGATAAGCGCTTCCAAAGGGCAAACTGGGGGGAGCGGCCTTTGAGGCAGGAGCTGCTGGCGTACGCGCGCCTGGATACGCATTATCTGCTGGAGCTGCGCAAACGGTTAGCGGCAGACCTGGTGCGGCGGGGGCTGTGGGCGCTGGCGGAGGAGGATTTCCGGCGCATGCGGCCATTAGAGGCGCAGGAAAACGGGGGGCGGCAGTTGGACTGCTGGCGGGTGAAGGGGGCGTATGATCTGACGCCACAGCAGGCGGCGGTGCTGAATGAGCTGTGCGTGTACCGCGATCTGGCGGCGCGGGAAATGAACCGGCCGCTGTTTAAGGTGATTAACGATCAGACTTTGATTACGCTGGCGCAGGCGGCGCCGCAGGACAGTAACAGCCTGGGGAGGCTGCAGGGGATTACGCCGCGCCTGGCGCAAAGGCACGGGCAGGGGCTGCTGGCGGCGATCCAGAGGGGGTTGGGGGCGGAGCCGGTGCACCCGCCGCGCAATCACCGGCCGAATAATGGGTATTTGGAGCGGTTGGAGGGGCTGCGGATGTGGCGGAAGCGGGCGGCGCAGACGATGGGGGTGATGAGTGATGTGGTGCTCCCGCGGGATTTGATGCTGGCGCTGGCGGAGCGGAATCCGCGGGGGCGGGAGGAGCTGGGGGAGGTGATGCGTGAGGCGCCGTGGAGGATGGAGAGGTGGGGGGAGGAGATTTTGAGGGTGCTGCGGGGGTAGGGGAATTTATCCGCAGATTACGCAGATGGCCTGCAAAGAGCGCAGGACGCAGATAAGAGCGGTTGGTGCAGGATAGGCTGTCAACGGATTTTTAAACGGATTACACGGATTGGCTAAGAGCAGGCAGGCAGCACTTTGTTTGGGCAAGTGGGGTGTCTAAAGGATGATGGGGGCTTAAGATAACCGCAGATTACGCAGATAAACGCAGATAAGAGCGGTTGAGGCAGGAGAAGCGCGTCCTTCGACTACGGCAATCCTTCGACTACGGCAAAGAGCGCCTTCGCTCAGGACGCCTTCGCTCAGGACGCCTGTGTACAGGATGCCTGGTTTCGAATGGGCGAGGGGCGCGGTGGGGAATTGGAACACGATAGGCTGTCAACGAATGCCCGTAAAGAACACGGGTGCCACGAATTGAACGAATTGGTTAAGAGCAGGCAAGCTGTTCTTCGTCTGCGCGAGGGGCGTGGGGCTTGCGAGCGGGCTGGATTGAGTTCCGCGCGCGGTGTGGGCGCGGGATTAAGGCAGGTCCAGGCAGAGTGCCTACCTGCCAGCAGTATGCCCATGGGGCGGGGGGTCTTTAGCGCCGGCCGGTGATGTAGTTTTCGAGCTGGGTGATGACAAACACTTGCTCGGAGATGAGCGATTTGACCACGTCGCCGATGGAGATGAGGCCAACGAGCCGGTCGCCATCGACCACGGGCAGGTGGCGGATGTGCTTGTCGGTCATCAGCGCCATGCAGTCGTCGACGCTCTGGTCAATGCGCACATAGAGCACACGGCTGCTCATCACTTCACGCAGGGGTGTGTTGGTGCAGTCCTTGCCCTGCAAAACGACCTTGCGAGCATAATCGCGCTCGGAGAAGATGCCGACCACTTCACTGCCATCCAGCACCAGCAGAGAGCCGATATTTTTGTCCGCCATGAGCTGCAAGGCCTGGAAGACCGTCGCATCTGGTGCGATGGTCCAGACTTCATGCCCCTTGCTTTCCAATACCTGCCATACCAGGTCCATAGCCTGCCTCCTGTATCGATAAGTGTCTATAGAGGGTCTGTTTTGTCGTGTTAGGAAAGTTTACCATGATTTTTTCAAGAGGTCACGCGGGCGGGATGCGGTGAGGGTGCGGCTGACAACGAATTTTTACCACTAATTACACGAATTTGTTAAGAGCAGGCAGGTAACGATGCGCTGGGGATGCTAAAGGGGAGCGAACCGCGAAGACGCTAAAGGCGCGAAGGGGAATTGGAGTAAGCGATTAACTGGAATTCTTTTTCTTTTTTTCCTGTGCTAGAATAAATCAAAACTGATCCAGGAGCAGGCATGCCGGCGAACAACACTGATATCGAAAAACGATTGTGGAGCGCGGCGGACGAGCTACGCGCCAATTCCAAGCTGAAAGCATCTGAATATTCGGTGCCCGTACTGGGCTTGATTTTCCTGCGGTACGCGGATTACAAATTCGCGCAGGCGGAAAAAGCGCTTGCCGCCCAGCCGGGAAGCTCCAGCCGCAGGACTATCTCGAAAATCGATTATCAAGCCCGGGGGGTGATGTACCTGCCGCCAGAGGCGCGCTGGTCGGGGTTGATGAAATTGCCGGAGAAGGAAAATATCGGCAAGGCAATCAACGATGCGATGCGGGTGATCGAGGAATCCAACCCTGATCTGGCTGATATTCTCCCCAAGACCTATAACCGGCTGGATAATAGAGTCCTGTTCTCGCTGCTGAAGAGTTTCAACCTGGCGGACATGGAGATCGAGGGGGACGCGTTCGGGAAGATCTACGAGTATTTCCTGGGCAAGTTCGCGATGTCCGAGGGGCAGAAGGGGGGCGAGTTTTTCACGCCCATATCCATCGTCAAATTGATTGTGGAGGTGATCGAGCCGTTCAGCGGCAGGATCTACGACCCGGCGTGCGGCTCGGGGGGCATGTTTGTGCAGTCGGCGCGCTTCCGGGAGGAGCACCAGCGCAGCGCCCAGCAGGTGATCAGCATTTTCGGGCAGGAGCGGGTGGCAGAGACGGTGCGGCTATGCAAGATGAACCTGGCAGTGCACGGGCTGAGCGGGGATATCCGGCAGGCGAACAGCTATTACGAGGACCTGCACAACAGCCCGGGCAAGTTCGATTTTGTGATGGCGAACCCACCCTTCAACGTGGATAAGATCGACAAGGAGCGCATCAAGGACGACAAAGCCCGCTTCCCGCTGGGGATGCCGCGCAACGATAACGGCAACTATATCTGGATCCAGCTTTTCTACAGCGCCTTGAACGAGGGCGGCAGGGCGGGGTTCGTGATGGCGAATTCGGCGAGCGACGCGCGGCAATCGGAGCTGGAAATCCGCAAGCAGATGATCCAGGCGGGGGTGGTGGATGTGATGGTCGCCATTGGCAGCAATTTTTTCTACACGGTGACGCTGCCCTGCACGCTGTGGTTTCTGGATAAGGGGAAGGCCCTCACCCCGGACCTCACCCCCAACCCCTCTCCCAAAGGGAGAGGGGAAGACCTCACCCCCAGCCCCTCTCCCACGGGGAGAGGGGTGCAGAGCCAGGATACGGTGCTGTTTCTGGATGCACGCCAGATCTATACCCAGATCGACCGGGCGCACCGGGATTTCACGCCGGAGCAGACGGGTTTCCTGGCGAGCATTGTGCGGCTGTACCGGGGGGAGGGGCTGAACGGGTATGCCTTTGAGGCGGCGGGACTGAACCTGAGCCAGCCGCAGCTTGAGCAGTGCCAGGAAATGTTTGCCGAAGGGGCGTACCGAGATATCCCCGGGCTGTGCAAAGTTGCCAGCCGAGCTGAGATCGAAGCGCAGGGCTGGAGCCTGAACCCGGGCAGGTATGTGGGGGTGGCAGACAGAGATGAGGATAAATTTGATTTCTATGAGCACTTACATGAGTTGAATGAAGAACTGGAGATACTAAATTCTGAGGCTTCTGAATTAGAGGCAAAAATATCAGAAAATATTACTTGGTTATTAGAGGCGTGATATGGACGATCATTGGCCTCACACGCATCTAAAAGAAATAACCCTGAAAATCGGAAGCGGTGCTACACCCCGAGGGGGCAAGAATTCCTATAAAGCTAATGGGATTTCATTAATTAGAAGCCTGAATGTTTATGATTTCTCTTTCGATTATGATGGGCTGGCATTCATAGATGATAATCAAGCAGATGAATTAGACAATGTGAAGGTTGAGAGAAAAGATATTTTACTCAATATTACTGGTGCTTCTGTTGCAAGATGTTGCATGGTTCCAGATAGGGTTTTACCAGCAAGAGTCAACCAGCATGTTTCTATTGTTCGTGTTGATCCAAATCTAGCAGATTCCCATTTTGTTCTATATGTTATTAACAGTCCAAAATATAAAAATCACCTATTAACTTTAGCCCAAGGCGGCGCAACTCGTGAGGCTTTAACGAAGGAAACGATAGAAAAATTTCAAATACCATTTCCTCCGCTCCCCACCCAGCGCAAAATCGCGGCGATCCTCTCGGCTTATGATGACTTGATCGAAAACAACACGCGGCGGATCCAGATCCTGGAGAAGATGGCACAGGCGATTTACCGCGAGTGGTTCGTGCATTTCCGCTTCCCGGGGCATGAGCTAGTTAAGCAGGTAGATACAAAATTTGGCTTCGTGCCTGATAAGTGGGATATAGTATCTTTAGAAGATGTCTGTAAAGATATTACAGATGGATCCCACTATAGCCCACCTTCTATTAGTGGCGATGGTTATCCAATGGCATCAGTAAAAGATATGACCGATTGGGGGATAGAGATTAATTCTTGTAGAACAATTTCCGAAGAAGATTATCTTCGTTTAGTAAAAACAAACTGTAAGCCATTTGTAGGAGATGTATTAGTAGCTAAAGATGGTAGTTATTTAAAACATATATTTGCTATTCATAAGGAATTAGAGTTTGTAGTACTTTCCTCTATTGCTATTCTTCGCCCTAATCAGAGAATTCATTCTCAGATACTATGTAATTATTTACTTTCTCCCTTCGTTAAATCTAGAATGTCGGGTTATGTTTCCGGTGTCGCCATACCAAGAATTATTCTTAAGGATTTCCGAAAATTTCCGATATTAATGCCTCCAATAAATATTCAGAATGAATATATGGATGTTACTGGTTCAATATTTAACCTTATCCATGTACTTATAGAGAAAAATACTAATTTGAAATCTACCCGCGACCTGCTGCTGCCCAGGCTGATCAACGGGGAGCTGGAGGTGAGTGAAATGGAGATCGAGGCAGGAGAGGTAAACCATGCCACAAACCTATAACATATATTGCGACGAGAGCTGTCACCTGGAACATGATGGCCATCCAGTTATGGTGTTAGGGGCAATCTGGTGCCCTTTAGACAGGACGCATGAAATTGCAGTCCGGTTGCGTGAATTCAAGATGGAGCACGGCCTGGACCGTGATTTTGAGCTGAAATGGACAAAAGTATCGCCAGCCAAACTTCCTTATTACCAAAGGGTCCTGGATTATTTCTTTGACGACGATGATTTACATTTTCGGGCGGTCATCATTCCGGATAAAACCAAATTAGACCACGACCTTCATGGTCAAACCCACGATGACTGGTATTACAAGATGATGTTTGATTTGCTCAAAGTGATATTTGAGCCAGATACGCATTACAGAATTTATCTGGATATCAAAGATACTCGTTCAGCAGCAAAGATCCAAAAATTAAAGCATGTAATCGAACATTCTAAAGAAAAATATGAATTCAAGAAATCAACCATTGAATGGATCCAAAATATTCGTTCAGAAGAGAGCGAGCAGCTACAAATAACTGATTTGCTGATTGGCGCTGTAGCCTATGCCAATCATGGGCATACAACCAGCAAAGCGAAACTGGTATTGGTCCAGAGAATGCGAGACCGTTCTGGTTACCGGTTAGATAGAACAACTTTGTTTAAAGAGAATAAAGTAAATCTATTCCGCTGGCGGGCTCAGGAGCATTAAGAAAATGGAAGAGCAAAAACCTCCGTGGCTGCCCGAGATGATCGACCTAAATGGAAGTTGGGAAGCAATTCTTAATAAATTATATGGGGTTTTTGAAAATGACTTTATCCGAAAGCCTCGGTATTTCGATAAGTTAAAGGTGATTTGGGACAATCGTAAGCTTGATGGAAGATATGATGAGGGATTCTGGCATTTGATTACGAAGGATGATCAAGTGACAAGAGAACGATTACCAGATTTTCCGCGTGCCAGCAGATTATCTTGGTGTGGGCCTTGTATTTCAAATTATCAAGATGTTATTGTTCGTGTCTGGGACTTTGTAGAAGGTAATGGGAAAATACGGACGTATTTATGGCTTGAAAACTGGGATTATGTGGTTGTTTTAGAGAAGAAACCAAAGACCAAAGAAGCGTTTTTAGTAACTGCTTATTATGTGGAAGGTGATTCTACACGCAGAAGGCTTAAGAAGAAACTGAATGATAAATTGTAGATTAAACAATCATCGCTCCGTATCAGGGAGCGGTGATCGATCTCCTTCTACACATGGTAGATGAGGCTAGATATAGTATAGCAAATGTTTACTGGTATATACATTAATGTTTTATATAAACAAGCCAGAACTAACAAATATGTTAGGGCGTAAAGAACTTGACTCGTATATCTTTTGTGATATATTATTCTCGTCGGGGATTAATACCTATTTATAGTCATTTGTTGATTTCGGCAAGTATGAAACGCAATCGGAACTAGCTGATTGAAATGGACTTTAATCAATTTCTCCAAGAACAAATGCAGAATGACGGTTTTGCCCGCCAGTATTATCGCGACGCAACGTTCTTTCGCCTGGCGGATCAATTTATCCTGCTGCGCAAAATGCGTGGCCTGACCCAACGTGAGCTGGCTGAAAAAGCCGGGACGACCCAGGCGGTGGTTTCACGCCTTGAGAACGTTTCGGTGCGGCCATCTTTAGAAAATGTAGTCAAGCTGGCAGAGGCTTTGGATGCTGTGATCGAAGTGCATTTGATTCCTCTAGAAGATCGGAAATGGTCTGATCCAGGTACGTAACCGGATCATCCAAGCGTAGTAATATTGTAGATTACAAAAATCTCTATTGAATTCCTGGCGGCTCAACCACACACGCTGAAAGGGAGGCAATGTTGATGAATAAAAAGAGCCTTGCATTTTCCGCCTTGGTGCTCATGTTCTTGATTTCTTGTACGGCAACCCCCGCTACGCCATCAGCTTTTGATATCCAGACAGCCATCGCTCAGACTCAATCTGCAGCGCCAACGACCACAAAAATTCCAACCCAATCCCCTACTTTCACCGTCACCTATACAACAACGCCAACCGAAACACCAACCAGAACTTCTACACCAACCAGAACTACAACCCCAACAAAAACTGATACTCCTACCCCACTACCCCCGGCCACATTAACTGCCGAAGCCATTGCCGCAGAACGCACCCAGGCCAGCGAGAAGGCGACGGCAACCCGGGAGGCTATTGTGAAGGGGGTAACAGCCACTGCCAGGGCTATAGCATCCCGAGCCACTATGGTTGCTCAGTATGAACCCATTTCGGGAAAAGAATTGCAATCCTATGCCGAACAACATATCGGTGAAAAAGTTTATTTTGAAGGCAGAGTGTTTAACATAGCTAGTACGCGGGAGTTTCAAATGTATTATGGTTGGACATATGATGCCGTGTATGTAAAAACATCCTCCTCGTTCAGTGGTCTGTATGAGGATAACTATATTGTTGTTTACGGTGTTGTAGGTGGAGAAGAATGTTTTACGAATGTCTACAATGCCGAAATTTGCCAGCCACTGATCAACAATGCCTGGTTTGAGAAGAGATAAGCAACTAACAATTGTTCTGATCTCAAGAATAATTATGTTTTGATGATATCCTCTTACACCGAAGACGCACTGATCGAGCAGCCCGCCATCGCCCTGCTGGCAAGGTTGGGCTGGGAAAGCGCCAACTGCTATGAAGAAACCTTTGGCGCACACGGCACGTTGGGCAGGGAGACGCCCAACGAGGTGCTGCTATTGTCGCGCCTGCTACCGGCGCTGAGGCGGCTGAACCTCGAGCTGCCGCCTGAAGCCCTGGACCTGGCAGTGGAAGAATTGCTGCGCGAGCGCAGCCTGACCAGCCCGGCGCAGGCCAACCGCCAGGTGTACGAGCTGCTCAAGGAGGGGGTCAAAGTCACCTACCGCGATGCAGAGGGCATTGAGAGCGTCGAGACGGTGCGGGTGATCGATTGGGAGCACGCGGAGAACAACGATTACTTCCTGGCGTCGCAGTTGTGGGTCTCGGGCGAGCTGTACAAGCGGCGCCCGGACCTGGTAGGGTTTGTCAACGGGCTGCCGCTGGTGCTGGTCGAGCTCAAAGCCAGCCACAAAAATCTCAAAAACGCCTACGATCACAACCTGAGCGATTATAAGGATACGATCCCGCACCTGTTCTGGTACAACGCGCTGATCATCCTGTCGAACGGGAGCCAGTCACGTGTGGGCAGCCTGACGGCGGAATGGGAGCATTTCAACGAGTGGAAGAAGATCAACAGCGAGGGCGAGGAGGGGGCGATCGCGCTGGAGACGATGCTGCGGGGGGTGTGCGAGCCGGGGCGATTGCTGGACCTGATTGAGAATTTCACGATCTTCGCCGAGAGACAGGGCGGGCTGAGCAAGCTGGTAGCCAAGAACCACCAGTATCTGGGGGTGAATAACGCGTTTGAGGCGCTGCAAGAGACCCGGCAAAAGGGCGGTAAAGAAGCGCAGAGGTTGGGGGTCTTCTGGCACACGCAGGGGAGCGGGAAGTCGTATTCGATGATCTTCTTCGCCCAGAAAGTGCTGCGCAAGCTACCGGGAAACTGGACCTTCGTGGTGGTGACCGACCGCAAGGACCTGGACGACCAGATCTATAAGAACTTCGCGGGGGTGGGAGCGGTCAGCGAGGCGGAGGAGCGGGTGCGGGCGGGGAGCGGCGAGCACCTGAAACAGCTATTAAAGGAAGATCACCGCTACGTTTTCACGCTGATCCATAAATTCTTCACGGAGCGCGGGGAGGTGTACCCGGCGCTATCGGAGCGGGATGACATCATCGTGCTGACCGATGAAGCGCACCGCAGCCAGTACGACGTGCTGGCGCTGAACATGCGCAACGCGCTGCCCAGGGCGGGTTTCCTGGCGTTCACCGGCACGCCGCTGATGGCCGGCGAGGAGCGCACTAGACAGGTGTTCGGCGATTATGTGAGCATCTACAACTTCAAGCAGTCGGTGGAAGATAACGCCACGGTGCCGCTGTACTATGAGAACCGGATCCCTGAGTTACAGCTTATCAATCCCGATTTTAACCAGGATATGTACAGAGTGGTGGAAGCGGCGGAGCTGGACGAAGCCCAAGAAGCCAGGCTGGAGCGGGAGTTCGCCCGCGAGTACCACCTGATCACACGCAACGACCGGCTGGAGGAGATCGCCGAGGATATTGTGCTGCACTTCATGGGGCGGGGCTTCCCCGGGAAGGCGCTGGTGATCGCGGTGGATAAAGCCACGGCGGTGCGGATGTACGACAAGGTGCGCTATTACTGGCGGATGCACATGGCGGCGCTGGAAGATGAATTCAGCCACTACGAGGCGGAGGACCGACGCGAGCTGGAGGAGAAAGCCCAGTTCATGCGCAGCACAGATATGGCGGTGGTGATCTCGCAGGGGCAGAATGAGATCGCCGAGATGAGAGCCAAGGGGCTGGATATCCTGCCGCACCGCAAACGGATGGTAGAAGAGGACCTGGACACCAAATTTAAAGACCCGGAGGACCGCATGCGGATCGTGTTCGTGTGCGCGATGTGGCTGACGGGGTTCGATGTGCCGAGCTGCTCGACGATCTACCTGGATAAGCCGATGCGCAACCACACCCTGATGCAGACCATCGCGCGGGCGAACCGGGTATTCGGCGAGAAGGTGAATGGGCTGATCGTGGACTATATCGGGGTTTTCCGCGACCTGCAGCGGGCGCTGGCGATCTATGGCAGCGGCTCGGGCGGCGGAGTGGGCGCGGGCGAGCTGCCGGTGGAAACAAAGCTGGCGCTGGTGGAGGCACTGGCAGGCGCGATCCAGGCGGCGAGGGATTTCCTGAGCGAGCATGGGGTGGCGCTGGATGCCATCCACGCCGCGACAGAAGCCTTTCCACTGGTGGCGCTGCTGGACGATGCGGTGGAAGCAGTGCTGGTGAACGACGACAGCAAGCGGCAGTACCTGAGCCTGGCCGACCATGTCAATCGCTTATTCCTGGCCATCCTGCCCGACCCGGCAGCCAACCGCTTTGGGATGGATCGCAAGGCGCTGGTGGTGATCGGGGGAAAGATGCGATCGCTGACCTCGCCGGCGGATATCTCTGAGGTCATGGGGCAGGTATCGGATTTATTGGACGACTCGATCGCGCCGGCAGGGAGCGGGTATATCATCCGCGGGAAAGCCGGGGGCGGGAAGTACCTGGACCTCTCGAAGATCGATTTTGATGCGCTGAAGAGACAATTCGAGAAGAGTCGCAAACGGATGGAGGCGGAAAAGCTGCGCGGGCTGCTCAACGCGAAACTATCGCAGATGGTGCGGCTAAACCGCAGCCGGATGGATTATTACCTGAAGTTCCGGCAGTTGATCGATGAGTATAACAGCGGGGCGAAGAACGTGGATGCGTTCTACGCGGAGCTGCTGAGCCTGGCGCAGAACCTGAACGCAGAAGAACAGCGCACGATCGCCGAGAACCTGAGCGAAGAAGAGCTGGCTTTATTCGATTTGCTGACGCGACCCAACGTGAAGCTCAACCGCAAGCAACGCGAGCAGGTGAAGGCGGTGGCGCAAGAGCTATTGGATACGCTCAAGGCGGAGCGACTGGTGCTGGACTGGCGCAAGCGGCAGCAAAGCCGAGCGGCGGTGCAACTGGAGATCGAAAAGGTGCTGGATAAGCTGCCGGAGGTGTACGACCAGCCGCTTTACGAGGCGAAATGCCAGGTGGTATACCAGCACGTTTATGATAGTTATTATGGGGCGGGGAGGAGTATTTACGCGAGGGGGAGGTGAAGGAGGGGGATAACGAATTTAACTAATTAGAGAAGAAGTGCAGATGGTTACATGGATTTGTGAGAAGAAACCGAGTTTTGAGCTCAAAAGCGAGCTCGAAAAACTCGGTTTTCAATTTAAGATTGGTTTTCATCTGCGTTGATCTGCGTAATCTGCGGATAAATTTCCCCACGGAACCGTTGGTAAATACTCCTCCACGTACGTACGGCGGTTGGCATTCGTGCCTGCGGTTGTACGGGTGAGCAGGATTCTCGGGAGGCTGGCAAAGAACGCCAGGGTCAAGCGAGCCAGGAGAGCGCTGGCTTTCAGTTTGACCTACGAAGAGCGGGATTGCTTCGCTGCGCTCGCAATGACAAGAATAACTTGATTAAATAGAAAATATGTGCTAGATTCGAGGGGGAGAGAGGAGGCGAGAATGGATGAGAAGGCGTGGACGATGATGGGGTTTTTGTTTGGCGATGCGGCAGAGGTGGCGCAGAGGAATGCGACGCCCGAGGCGCTGCGGTGGTGCGAGGCTTTTGAGGGGTGGCTGGAGGAACGGGGGCGGACGAGAAGCACGCTGAAGCAGTCGAAGCTGGCGTGGAGGAGGCTGGTGCAGCAGTGCGGGAAGGGTCCGTGGGAGCTGGGGAGGGAGGATATTGAGGAGCATCTGCGGTGGATGGAGGTTCAGGGGTATGCGGCGGCGACGCGGGCGAACACGGTGGGGATGGTGAGCAATTTTTACGAGTTCTGCGCGGGGAAGGGGCTGGGGGAGGGGAACCCGGCAGAGGGGGTGCGCAGGCCGCAGGTGGGGCGGTATGTGGGGCAGGCGCTGCTGAGCCGGGAGGAGGTGGGGAGGCTGCTGCGGGCGCTGCGGCGGGATAAGAGCGCGCTGGGGAGGCGGGACTATGCGTTCGTGCTGGCAAGGCTGCGGATGGGGGTGGCGCTGGAGAGGCTGCGCAGTCTGCGGTGGCGGGAGGTGAGGGAGGGCGAGCTGCCGGGGGAGGTGAAGGGGGCGATCTGGGAGGCGCTGGAGGCGGGGGGCAGGCTGGAGACGATGGGGGATGAGGATTATGTGTTTGCGCCGCTGCGGGAGCCGGGGGTGGCGGGCGTCCGTAAAGAACACGGAATCAGGGAGTACCGAGCGGAGGATTGGGCGACCGGGAAGGCAGTATCAATTGACGCACTGCGCGAGGGCCTGAAGCTGTATGGGCGGCTGGCGGGGATCGAGGAGGGCAAGCTGACGCTGATGGCGCTGCGGCGGACGGGGATGCGGCTGCGGGTAGAGGACGGGGCAAGCGTGAAGGAGATGCAGGGGTTCCTGGGGAGTGTGGAGGATGCAAGGTTTACGAGGTATCGGTTGGGGAAGCTGCCGGGGCTGCCGGAGGATGGGAAGCGGGAGAGCGCTTCCTGGGAGGAGGGGCGGGTGGTGGAGCGGACGGCGAGCCCGTTCAGGCCGGGGGAGGGGGTGGTGCATGGGATGTATATGAAGAGCCAGCCGCCTGAGGCAGTGGCGGCGATTCTGGCGGAGAAGATTGAGGGGCTGGAGGAGGAGGTGGCGGGGCTGCGGGTGCTGGCGCGGGGACTGGTGGAGCGGCAGGAGCGGGCGAGGAACCGGCAGGAGTATATGCAGCTGTGGGGGGCGTATTCGATGACGACGCAGCGGCTTAAGATGGTGATCCAGGTGGAGAAGGCGCTGGCGGAGGCGGGGAAGGAGGGGTTGCAGTGGGTGGCGGATGTGGAGGAGATGACCGCAAAGCTGATGGAGCTGGAGGTGGAGGTGGATGGGGATGCGCCACTGAGGAGGATGGACTATAAGGAAGAGGAGGAGCCAGAAGCGCTGGAGGGGCTGGAGTTGGGGGCGCGGCGGTTGGCAGAGGAGATCGCGGTGAGCCGCTATATGCTGCGCAATCTGTTTCAGCGGGCGATGGAGGTGGAGGAGACGGGGGAGTATGTGCGGATGGTGGAGCTGTACGGGGCGGGGTGCGTGCGGCTGGTGAAGATGCTGCAGGCGGAAAGGGGGATGGGGATGAGGAAGGTGAGGCGGATGCAGGAGCTGCTACAGCAGGCGATAGGGGATGTGGCGAGGGAGATGGGGTTAATGGAGTAGAATGGGGGAAGAGGAGCTGGCTTCGACGGCGAAGAAGGCTCCATGGTGATGACCACAGGAGGAAAATGATGCGGATTGTATTTCACGGCGCGGCGCGGACGGTAACGGGGTCGCAGCATTTGATTGAGGTGAATGGGAAGCGGCTGCTGCTGGAGTGTGGGATGTACCAGGGGCGGCGGGAGGAGTCGCGGGTGGTGAACCGGAATCTGCCGTACGATGCGGCGAGTGTGGATGCGGTGATCCTTTCGCACGCGCATATCGATCACAGCGGGAATCTGCCGAACCTGGTGAAGAATGGGTTTGAGGGGCCGATCTATGCGACGAAGGCGACGGCGCACCTTTCCAATATTATGCTGATGGATTCGGGGCATATCCAGGAATCGGACGCGGAGTTTGTGAATAAGAAGCGGCTGAAGCGGGGGGAGGCGCCGGTGGAGCCGATCTATACGATGGAGGATGCGGCGCATGTGGCGCAGTACTTCCAGCCCATGCTCTACGATCAGACCTTCTCGCCGGTCGATGGCGTTACCGCCAGGCTGGTGGAGGCGGGGCATATCCTGGGGTCAGCGGCAGTGGTGCTGGATGTGGAGGAGGGAGGCAAGAAGACGCGGGTGTGGTTCTCGGGGGATATTGGCAGACGGGATCTGCCGCTGCTGCGCGACCCGGTGCTGCCGGAGGGGGCGGACTATCTGATCATGGAAACTACCTACGGGGATAAGGTGCACAGGCACCCGGACCAGGCGTATGAGGAGCTGCTAGTGGTGGTACGGCGGACGATTGAGCGAGGGGGAAAGGTGGTGGTGCCGGCGTTTGCGGTAGGGCGGACGCAGGAATTGGTGTATATGCTGAACCAGATGTTCAGCGCGGGGGAGCTGCCGAAAATCCCGGTGTTCGTAGACAGCCCGTTGGCGGTGAATGCGTCGGATATCTTTAAGGCGCACCCGGAGTGCTTTGATGCGGAGACGGTGGCGTTCGTGAGCCAGAATGGGCATAAGAGCGCTCTGGGTTTTGACAAGCTAACGTATATTCGCTCGGTGGAGGAGTCGAAGGCGCTGAACGAGCGGGATGATCCGATGATCATTATTTCGGCTTCGGGGATGGCGGAGGCGGGGCGGGTGCTGCACCATCTGAAGAATAATATTGAGAATCCGCGCAATACGGTGCTGATCGTTTCGTGGCAGGCGCCGCATACGCTGGGCAGGCGGCTGGCGGACCGGGAGCCGGAGGTGCGCATCTTTGGGGAGCTGTACCAGCGGCGGGCGGAGGTGTCGACGATCGGGGGGCTTTCGGCGCACGCGGGGCAGGCGCTGCTGACAGAGTATGCGCTGGCGACACGCGGGACGGTGAGGGATATTTATCTGGTGCATGGGGAGGCGGTGGCGGCGGGGGCGCTGACGGAGAAGCTGCGCGAGAATGGGTTGGGTAATGTGCATTTCCCGGAGCTGAGGAGTTCAGTGGAAATTTAGGGGGAGTTGGGCTATAATCTGTGCGCTGGCTGTTAAGAGCCAGCCTTCGATTGGAGAGGTGCCAGAGTGGCCGAATGGGACGGTCTCGAAAACCGTTGTGGGGCTTGCTCCACCGTGGGTTCGAATCCCACCCTCTCCGCAGCATAGATCGCTCAGTTTCCGCTGGGCGATCTCAACGTTTAAACGCTTAACCTTCATTGTACGTACTCCTCGACGATTGTTAAGACATTGTGGGACACAGGGAGCAGGATTTCGACAGAGGTACTCACCTGTCCTGTATCTTTCTCTAAGTCACAATTGTCCTCTTACTTCACAATACTCTCTGTCCAAGAGCGCCTTTCGGCATCATGGTGCAAGCCGTCCAGGATAGAGAAGAGTGGCTCGTAATCCGGGCGGGCTTTCACTCACAGGACAGTTTGAGTGTTCTAAGGTAATGACATCAACCCAAATGACATCGAGGTGAATAATCCCATCTAATAAATCGAATTATTCCTATTCGACGTTGGTCACCGAACAGCGAGACAATCGTCTGGCGCCACCAACATCTCTGCAGTGAATAGGTCGGTTATCAGGACATTGATGAAACCACCGCGTAAGGTGCCTCGGATGGCGGATATCTTCTGTTTACCCCCTGCGATCCCGACCGAGCGTTTCACTTTGCGGAGTTGCTCTAACTCAATGCCAATGACGCGGTCGTTGAGGGGGGTAATCACTGGTACGCCGTCGACGTCAAAGTATCGCAGGCATACATCTCCAACTGCGCCCAGGCTACGCAATGTTTCCAATTCCTGTGATGTAAAAACATTTCCACTAGAAGCCAGCAAGTCGGATGGCTCAAGACTGCCAATCCCCACGAGTGCTAGGGTAATGCTATCGAAGCGGTCCATCGTTTTACACACGAATGGGTCTTGTAAATATAATTGCCGTGTGTCCCATGCCCCAACTACGGCCGGCACTGGCAGTAAGATGGCTTGCCCTTGGATCAACATAGCTAACTGATTGACAAGATACACGGCGCGACTTTCAACGGTCGAGTTGCCAACCCCGCCCAAAATTTGAATCACCTGAGCACCATTTGACATGGTAATCGGCATCATTGCGTCAACGGTCGCCAGGAGAGTTGCGCTCCAGGAGGAAATGCCAATAACTTCATTTGGTTTGAGGGTAGTAATCAGATAATACGCCGCCGCTGAAGCAAGATCTCGCATTATTTGTTTTTCATCTGGCAGGCTTTCAACAACGATGGCCTCCTTAATTCCGTATTTAGACTCAATCATGCTCTCAAGATCAGCATATATTCCCACCGGTGAGGTAATGTTAATCCGGATAATCTGTTCTTCCTGTGCCCGCTTTAACAAGCGAGAGGTGGTGGCCTGCGAAATATCCAATTGCTCTGCAATTTCCGTCTGCTTAAGGTGGCCCATATAATACATATGAGCGATTTTTGTCATCAAATGTAATTCATCAATGCGCGCCATGTCTGCCCTGCTCTACCCAACATGGTGGTAGACGTCCCAGCCCATGTACGTCTCGAAGGCTTCGGCCAAGATCGGGGCAACGCTCCCCATCGTCATGGCGACATGATGCTCGAAGCCGCTTCTACAGATATAGGCCAGCAATTTTTGTAATCCTGGAGTGTAAACAACAGCGCGATGACCAAAGGTGTCCAGAGGATCGTCGGTTAAATCTCCCTCACCTGTATAAGCACGGATGATACCCATGGTATCGTCCGTGCTCACGCGTGCATAAGTCATCGGTCCGGCAAGAGCGCGACCTGCCATAGCTCCGTAGGTGTTTTCTTCGCCAATAGTGGTTCCCAAGATTGGGGCGGTCTTGATCTCGATCTCGGGGATAAAAGATTTTGCCCAGTTACCACAATGGAACAATACACAGCGATCAGGGTCATCTGCGTAATTATTGTTCCAATCTACTAATGCGCCGGGAGAATTGGATGCCAATTGTAGGGCGTACATTGAGACTACCCCAGTGATGTCTGTTTCGCAGGCAGATGGCATAAGCTGGTCGCTCATCATGCTCATCAAGGTACAGGCATTAATGCCATAGTTTTTCTGAATGGATGTCCAGCACTGAAGAGCAGTCGCTTGCAGGTCATTAGCTTGCATCCAGTCCGATATGACAACGCCCAGCTTCGCCATCCGAATCAGCGCGGGCGAGGGAACAGAATCATGTTTAGCATACGCGTGAATTTCTTCCAGCTTGTTCTTCACGCGGGGTGAGTCATCGCTCAAACGGGCTGAATCACCCAGGATTTCAGATAAATCGACAGTTGTCACAGTGATCCCGGTTGCCTGCAAAATTTTCTCACTGTAGCGGACAGTATTAAATGCACCAGGACGAGCACCAATGGCACCCAGGCGGGCAGAGCGCAACCCCCTAACCACTTGGCAGACACTCACAAATTTAGCTAGATCTTTCTTGAACGATTCTGACAATGGTTTGCAAGTATGCATACCCGTCAAGGAGAAATCAAATCCGTATTGGCGCAAGTTATTGCAAACCGATATCTTGCCACAGAAGGCATCGCGGCGACGTTCTACATTAAAGGCATCTAAATCATCCGGATACGCTTGTACAAGAATAGGAACGTTCAAACCGGACAGTTTGATCGTGTCCGCCACACCTTTCTCGTCGCCAAAATTGGGTAAGACGACTAAGATACCAACAATACGCTCACGATGGCCTTTGAACAATTCAGCGCAGGCTTTGGCATGGGCGTAAGTTTCCACCGACCCAAGTTTAGTCTCGTCCTCACCGAGCATTATGCCCTCAATATTCAATTCCTGGAGTATAGCAAGGATTTCCTTTCGAGCTTCGGTGACTAAGTGGTCGGGGAAAAAGTCTCGGTTGCCAAAAATAACTCCCAAAGTAATACTCATATGATTTCTCCTTATGTAGGCGAAGCTGTCACTAAATACTCTATCACAACTTAAAGCCCCAGGCTCCAGCCACAAGGATGACATTGGCGAAGGGCGTAAATTCAGCGGTACGGATAATGGCTTTGGTCGAACCTGTCATTTTTTTGAATTCCAGGTGCGGCATGGTTTCGATGGGCACATCGCCCAGCAATTTTTTCATGCCTTCATAAATGTGCGGACTCTTGGTCAGGATGTCCTCGGACACATAGGCTTTCTCGACAAACATTTCGCTCAGCACCACTTCGAGGGTCTCCAAAAAACCGGGGACGCCGGATTTGAGCGCCAGGTCGATGCGTTGGGTGGTGGTTGGGACAGGCAGCCCGGCGTCGGCGACGGTCAGCATGTCCGAATGTTCGAGGTGGGCAATCACCGTGGAGATGGGCGCGTTGATAATTCCAATCTTTTTCATTTGGACCTATTTCTTTCATTCATCATTTGTACGACTTCTTCACGACGGGGAAGAGAAGGCTGTGCACCAGCGCGGGTGACGGAAATAGCCGCAGCCGTACTGGCAAATCCGGCGGAAGCCACAATAGATTTTCCTTCACAGAGACCGACTGCAAGCGCGCCGACAAAACAATCCCCCGCGGCAGTGGTATCCACAGCCTGCACCGGGCAGGCTGAAATAAGCGCTTCCATTTTTCCATCAAAAAGAATTGCGCCCTGAACACCCATTGTTACCAGAATATTCCTGGCACCAAGGGAAAGCAGTTTTTCGGCAGCTCTGCGGGCATCGGCAGTAGATTGCAGCGGCGGAACCCCCGTCATCAGGGAAATTTCATACTCGTTAGGTATCAACACATCCACGAGTTCGAGCAGGTCTTGATTCAACACTTGAGCGGGCGCCGGGTTCAGAAGGACTTTCGCCCCGCGCAGGGAGGCGATTTTTGCAGCAGCGTAAATTGTTTCAAGCGGAGTCTCGAGCGGCATTACGAGTACTTCGAAAGTAACGATGGACTGCATGGCTTTTTCAACATCGGCAGCAGTCAGTTGAAAGTTCGCACCGGAAGCCACTGCAATGCTGTTCTGCCCCTGTTCGTCCACCTGAATTAACGCCACACCGGTTGCGGATTCAGGATGAACCAGAAGATGGGTGACGTCAATCCCTTCAGCGATCAACTTCTCCCGCATTTCCTGACCAAAGGCGTCGCCGCCGACACAGCCGATCATCGTAACCTGCGCGCCCAGGCGCGCGGCAGCAACTGCCTGGTTTGCGCCTTTTCCACCGGGGAAAGTTTTGAAAACGCCGCCCAATCTGGTCTCACCTGGTTGTGGAATTTGCGGTATTCGCACCACTAGGTCCATATTGAGGCTACCCACAACGACGATGTGCATGTTTTGTCACTTTCCTGCAAAGCCACCCGAAGGATATTTACGGGAACACCGTACACGGCATGGTACTGGCTGCGAAACTGGTTCCATGTGGCCAGTGTCCCCTTTGGAGGTGGCGGACGGTTATTCAAACCGCCCGCCACCGCTATTGATATTACACCTTTACTGCAACAAAGACTGTTTCCAAGGTTCAATCCAAACTACTGACAACTGGTCTTGCCGTTAGGGGCAAACTGGGTGTACTGGCAGGCATTTTCAGGAGTGAGCAGAACCATATCGATGGACTGCTTCTCAGGCTTCCCGGTGCTGCCTGTTTTGATGAAGGCATCCGCCTGGATCGCGGCCTGGATTGCCATTTCGGCGACAGGCTGTAACGCTCCCGCATCGATCTTACCAGCGAGGATGGATTCATTCACATCATCAGAGCCGTCGAAGCCAACCACGATCACATCGCTCATACCAGCAGCATCCAACGCTGCCTGGGCGCCCAGTGCCATTGTGTCGTTTCCGCAGATCACACCCTTGATATCGGGGTTGGCCTGGAGCAGGCTTTCCATCACATCGAAGGCTTCGGTCTGGCTCCAGTTGGCCGTCTGCTGAGCAACCATTTCCATGCCAGGCAGAGCATCAAGAACATCATGATAACCCTGCGAGCGGACGTGGGCGTTGGTGTCAGTGTCGCGTCCGGTCAATTCGATGTACGTGCCTTCTTCGCCCATCAGACGGGCAAATTCTTCGGCCAGGATGGTCGCACCCTGGTAGTTGTTGGAGACAATCTGGGAAACTGCCACGCCTTCTGAGCTGATCTCGCGATCCACAAGGAAGGAAGGAATACCGGCATCTTTGGCTTTTTGTACAGCCGCAACACTGGCGTCAGCTCCTGCGTTGTCCAGGATGATAGCTACAGCACCTTGGCCAATACAGCTCTCGAACAGTTCCAACTGCTTGTTGGCATCATCATCATGGACCAGCTTCAGAGTCTCGTAACCGAGTTCTTCTGCTTTCGCTGCTGCAATTTCCTGCATCGAGCCAAAGAACGGGTTTTCCACCCCAGGCACGATCACGCAGATCAAACCGCCGCCCGCAGCAGGTTCGGGTTCGGCGGGCGTGCAAGCATCCGTAGAACCAGTGGGAGCAAAACCTTTGTACTGGCAGGCATTTTCAGGAGTGAGCAGAACCATATCGATGGACTGCTTCTCAGGCTTCCCGGTGCTGCCTGTTTTGATGAAGGCATCCGCCTGGATCGCGGCCTGGATTGCCATTTCGGCGACAGGCTGTAACGCTCCCGCATCGATCTTACCAGCGAGGATGGATTCATTCACATCATCAGAGCCGTCGAAGCCAACCACGATCACATCGCTCATACCAGCAGCATCCAACGCTGCCTGGGCGCCCAGTGCCATTGTGTCGTTTCCGCAGATCACACCCTTGATATCGGGGTTGGCCTGGAGCAGGCTTTCCATCACATCGAAGGCTTCGGTCTGGCTCCAGTTGGCCGTCTGCTGAGCAACCATTTCCATGCCAGGCAGAGCATCAAGAACATCATGATAACCCTGCGAGCGGACGTGGGCGTTGGTGTCAGTGTCGCGTCCGGTCAATTCGATGTACGTGCCTTCTTCGCCCATCAGACGGGCAAATTCTTCGGCCAGGATGGTCGCACCCTGGTAGTTGTTGGAGACAATCTGGGAAACTGCCACGCCTTCTGAGCTGATCTCGCGATCCACAAGGAAGGAAGGAATACCGGCATCTTTGGCTTTTTGTACAGCCGCAACACTGGCGTCAGCTCCTGCGTTGTCCAGGATGATAGCTACAGCACCTTGGCCAATACAGCTCTCGAACAGTTCCAACTGCTTGTTGGCATCATCATCATGGACCAGCTTCAGAGTCTCGTAACCGAGTTCTTCTGCTTTCGCTGCTGCAATTTCCTGCATCGAGCCAAAGAACGGGTTTTCCACCCCAGGCACGATCACGCAGATCAAACCGCCGCCCGCAGC